>Ga0187809_10000103_pt1 | contig 59196 bp, 52 predicted proteins | sample NC_wetland_sal_i_8_FD_132415 | JGI IMG/M metagenome (GOLD analysis project Ga0187809, IMG submission 132415) | Wetland sediment microbial communities from Neuse River Estuary, North Carolina, USA - ASW_4 | ecosystem: Environmental > Aquatic > Freshwater > Wetlands > Sediment | place: USA: North... | reverse complement strand
CGGCGACTTCCTGGGCGGCCCGGTAACTGCATTCATGACCGGATTGATGACGCTCGCGGGATTGATTCTGCTGGCCGCCTGCGCCAACCTGGGCAGCCTGTTCGCGTCGCGCGCCGCCGACCGCTCGCGCAGCGGCGCGGCGACGAGGTTGGCGGCCGCCAGCACACGGTGGTCGTTGCGGAACGACGTCGCCAGCGTGAACACGCGCGCGGGGACCGGCCGCGCCGCCCCGGGCACCGCGAAGTCCTCCGGGAACCGCTCCAGGCCGCCGGCGCTCGCACCGCGCCAGCCGTAGATGGACTGCTGCGGATCACCCACGGCGGTCACGGCGTGCCCGCCGCCGAAGATCGCGCGCAGCAGCGTGAGCTGCGCGAACGAGGTGTCCTGGTACTCGTCGAGCAGCACCACGCGGAACCGGTCGCGCTCGGCGGCGCCCACCTCCGGCACGTCGAGCGCGAGCCGTGCCGCGAGCGCCACCTGGTCGCCGAAGTCGATCGCGTCGTGCTGACGCTTGCGCCGGCGGTAGGCCTCCACCACGTCGAGCAGCCGTGCCCGCGCCCGCAGCGACCCGACCACGCGGGCCACCTCCGTGCGCGGGCCGGGTGGCGGCGTCGCCGCCAGCTCGTCGGCGATCGACTCGATCGCCGCGCGGGCCGGCCCGGTGTCGAGCAGGTGCTCGTCGAGCTGGCCGGACAGCGCGAGCACCGCGTCCACCACGGTCGTCACCGCGTTGTCCAGCCCGAGATCCTGCGACCACGACTCGACGATCTCGTCGGCCAGCTGCCAACGGGCGGCCTCCGCGAGCAGCCGCGCGCCGGGCTCGAGCCCGAGCCGCAGCGCGTGGTCGGCCACGAGCGACGCCGCATAGGCGTTGTAGGTGGAGATCGTGGGCCGCTCCAGGCGCGCCAACGGGTCCTCGGCCGCACCCAGGCCGAGCGCCTGGCCCCCGGGCAGCGTCACGCCGCGCTCGACGGCGGCCCGCACGAGCGCGCGCAGCCGGCGCCGGACACGCAGCTCCAGCTCGCCGGCCGCCTTGCGCGTGAACGTCAGGCCGAGCACCTGTCCCGGCTCGACGAGCCCGTTGGCCAGGAGCCACACCACCCGGCCCGCCATCGTCTCGGTCTTGCCCGAGCCCGCACCCGCCACGACGAGGGCCGGCGCGAGGTCCGCCTCGATGACGGCGGCCTGCTCGGGGGTGGGCGGGTCGCGGCGCAGCAGCTCGGCGATGCGCCCGGCGGAGAGTGCGTCGCTCATCGCGTCACCTGCGCGCCCTCGGGCTGCACGGGGCACGACGAGCGCACCGGGCAGCGGCGGCAGTCGTCGTTGCGCGTGGCGCGGAACGTCGCGGCGGCCATGGACTCCGCGACGGCGTCGATGAGCCCGGTGGCCCACGCGCGGCGGTCGTCGTCCAGCGCGGGCTGGTCCTTGCACGTGCCGCCCCGCGCCGCCGTCGCGCCGACGTAGAGCAGCGTGGCCCCGGCGCTCGTCGTGCCCGGCGGCAGCCCCTCGAACGCGCCGGCCCCCACCGCGAGCTGGTAGGCGGCGAGCTGCGGGTTGACCTCGGCCTCCGGGCCGCTCACCTGCGACCCCGTCTTGAGGTCGACCACGCGGGCCCGCGCGCCGCCGTCGGGTCCCGGCGGTGCCGCCTCGACCCGGTCGACGGTGCCGCGCACGAGCGCCCGGTCGGTCCGCAGCTCGAACCCGGCCTCGACGAGCAGGGGCGCCCCGGCCCCGCGCAGGTACGCCGCCAGCCGGCGCACCATGCCTTCCGCCTTGCGGCGGGTCGCCGCCTCCGGCCAGCCGCCGCGCAGGCCGAGCGACGCCCACCGCTCGTCGAGCGCCGCGAGCAGCTCCTCGGCCGTGCCGGTCGGGTGGTCCTGCGCGATCGCGTGCACCAGCGTGCCCAGGCTCTGCTCCCGGCTCGACGTCGGCGTCCCGCCGGCGGCCTCGAGCGCCCAGCGCAGCGTGCAGGTCGCCGCCAGCTCGACCCGGGAGGGCGACACCGGAACCGCCGCGCCCACGGGCCACAGCGGCTCGTCGCTCGACGGCGCCTTCAGCCCGTGCCACTGCACGGGGTCCGCTCCGTCGACGCCCGCCGCCGCGAGCCGGGCCAGCGTGCGCGCCGCGCGCGGGTCCGGGACACCCCGCGCGGCCGTCGCCTCCAGGCGACCCCGCAGCCGCGCGACGAGCCCCCGCAGGTCCAGCGGTGCCGGCAGCTGCGTGACGAGGCGCGCGTCGCCGTCCTCGTCGGCGTCGCCCGGGGCCGCGGCCGGCGCCGGTGGCACCACGAGGTCGACGAAGGGCGACGGCTCGTTGTCCAGGTCCGCGACCGCGGTGACGACGAGCCGGGACCGCGCCCGCGAGCACGCCACCGCGAAGCTGCGCAGCTCGTCGGCCAGCACCGCCTGCCGCGCCGCGGCCACGTCCGGCTCGCCGACGTCCGGGGCACGCCCGTCGAGCAGGTCGACCAGGGCCTGGGCCCCCAGCAGGGAGTCGCGCAGCCGCAGGTCGGGCCACGAGCCCTCCTGCACGCCCGCGACCACCACGAGCTCCCACTCCCGGCCGGCCGCCCCCGCCGCGGTGAGCACGGGGACCGAGTCGCGACGTGCGCGTGCGGCCAGCGTGTCCGCCGGGACGTCCTGGGCCAGCAGCCAGTCCACGAACGACCCCGGCGGCGCGGCCGGGCTCCGTTCCACGAACGTCTCGGCGGCCCGGAAGAGCGCGAGCACGGCGTCGAGGTCACGGTCCGCGCGCTGGCCGGCCGCCCCGCCCGCGAGCGCCGCACGCCGCCACGGCTCCGCCAGGCCGGTGGCCTCCCACACCGCCCACAGCACCGCGTGCGCGTGCGCCCCGGTGCCCGCGGCAGCCGCCCGACCGGCCTCCAGGACGCGCGCCAGCCGGCGCACCGGCGCGCCGACGTCCGGCCGCAGGCTCACGAGCATCCCCGGCTCCGCGAGTGCCGCCACGAGCAGCTCGTCGCTGGCGCGCCCGCCCCCGCCGCCGAGCTCCTCGGCGCGCAGCGCGCGCCGCACGCGACGCAGTCCCACGGCGTCGAGGCCGCCCACGGGCGAGAGGGCCAGCCGCGCGGCGAGCGGTGCGTCCACCTCCGCCCGCCCCGTCACCACGGCCATCACGTCGAGCAGCGGCCGCACGGCGGGCTCCTCCCGCAGCGGGACCTGCGACCCGAGCACGCTCACGGGCACACCCGCCGCGGCGAGAGCCCGCCGCAGCGACGTCACGCGCTCGCCCGACCGCGCCACCACCGCCATGTCACCCCATGCCAGGCCGCCGTCGAGCCGGGCCTCACGCAGCACGTGCGCCACGTACGCCGCCTCCTGCGCGGCACCCGGGAGGACCGCCACCTGCGGCGGCCCGCCGGCCGCGCCGGCCGCCTCCGCGCGGCGGTGCTCGGCGCCCGCCGCCGCGCCGACCCGCTCCGTGAGGCGTCGCGCCACCGAGCGCAGCTCCGGTCCGTGCCGCCACACGGTCGGCAGCGTCAGCACGCGGGCGCCGAAGGCCCCGGTGCCCTGCGCGGCGCCGGCTCGCCCGACGAGTGCCGGGTCGGCGCCGCGGAACGTCTGCACGGCCGCGTCCGGGTCCGCCAGCAGCAGCAGGCGAGCGCCGTCGTCGGCCAGCACGTGCAGCAGCCGGGCGGTCGCTGCGGTGGACTCCTGGTGGTCGTCCACCACCACCAGGCGCCAGCGCGGCCGCGGCACCCGGTCCACCTCGTCCTCCCACGCGGCGAGTGCCCGCGCCGCCTCGTCGACCACCACCGCGGGGTCCAGCCGGGCGCCGACGTCCGGGGTGCCGGTGCGCAGCCACATGACGTCGAGGTACTCCTCGTACAGCCGCGCGGCCGCGGACCACTCGGGCCGCCCCCGCTCCCGGCCCAGCCGGGCCAGCCCGTCGGGCGTCAGGCCACGTTCTGCCGCGCGCATGAGCAGGTCACGCAGCTCGTCGCGGAACGCGCGCAGTACGAGCGCGTCCGGCCGGATGCGCTCCGGCCAGGCGATCGGCACGCCCTCGCCCGCCGCATGGCCGGCGAGCAGCTCGGCCAGCACCTGGTCCTGCTCCGGCCCGGACACCAGCACTGGCGGCGGCTCGCCGAGCGCCGACGCCCGCGCGCGCAGCACGGCGAACGCCGCCGCCGCGGGTGTCTGCACGAGCGGCCGCGCGCTCGTGTGGGCCCACCGGGCGGCCAGGCGGTCGCGGAGGTCCGCCGCCAGCCGTCGGGACGCCGCCAGCACCAGCACGTCCGCGGGGACCAGCCCGGCGGCGCCGGCCGCGACCACGGCCTCGAGGGCCACGGTCGTCTTGCCGGTGCCCGGCGCGCCGAGGACGAGGAGCGCGCGATCGGTCCCCGCCGCGACGGCGTCCACCACGGCCCGCTGCCCCGCGTCGAGGTCGACGGGGGCGCCCGGACCGCGCGAGTGCGCAGGGGCCGGCCGGGCGAGGAAGGGCATGCCCAGATCTCACCACCGCCCACCCACAGCGCGGGCCCGGCCGGGCCGGTGGCGGCGTGGCTACCATGCGCGCTAGGCGAGCAACGGGGGTGACGCACGTGGACGACGACGGCTCCGGACGCATGACGCGCGAGCAGCGGCGAGCCCAGCTGCTCGCGGTCGCGCAGGACCTGTTCTCCACCGAGGGCTACCACCACGTGTCCATGGACGACATCGCCGACCACGCCCACGTCACCAAGCCCGTGCTCTACCGGCACTTCCCGTCCAAGCTCGACCTGTACCTCGCCATCGTCGACGCCCGCGGCCAGGACCTGCTGGCGGCGATCGACGACGCGGTGCGGCCCGTGGTGGCGGGCGCCGGCGGCGACGGCCGCGACGTCGTGGCCGCCATCGTGCGGGCCTACGTCTCGTTCGTCGACGCCGCGGGCGAGGCGGCCGCGCTGCTCTTCGAGTCCGACGTCGGCCACGACCCCGACGTGCGCGGCCGCGTGGAGAACGCCTCGCGCCAGGCGGCGCAGCGCATCGCCGCCGTGCTGGCGCACGTCACGGACCTCGGCCCGGCCGCCGCGCGCACGGTCGCGGTGGCCCTGGTCTCGATGGCGCAGGGGGCCGCGATCCACCGCCTGCGCGCCGACGGCGCGCCGGGCGCGCAGGAGACGGCCGACCTCGTCGCGCGCGTCGCCTGGGCGGGCGTCGCCGGCCTCGTCGGCCCCCGCCCGACGACCGGCTAGCGGCGGCCCGGCCGGCCCTGGCCGGACGACGACCTAGGATCGACCCACCGCCACATCCAAGGAGGCCAGCGGCGTGGAGATCACGATCGGCGTGCGGGACCTGCCCCGCGAGATCACCCTCGAGTCCGACGAGTCGCCGGACGTGGTCGCCGCGGCCGTCGCCGCGGCGCTCGCGGGCAAGCCCGCGCTCGAGCTGGTGGACACCCACGGCCGGCGCATCATCGTGCCGACCGCCGGGATCGGGTACGTGGAGATCGGCGCCGAGTCGCGCGCGCGGGTGGGGTTCGGCTCGCTGTAGCGAGCCGGCCGGCGGCTACGCCGTCAGGCGCAGCCGCCCCATCCGGCGCGCGTGCTCGGCGGTGAGCTTGCCGTACAGCGCCCCGCGCTGGACGCCGAGCAGGTGCTCCATGCCGGGCTTCGACTCGAGCACGCTCTGGACCACCGTGAGCGCCTCGCCCACGAGCCGGCGGCCCCACAGCGCCAGCCGGGCCCCGAGCACGGTGTCCCGCGCCGTGACGTCGTCGAGCTCCTGGAGCGCGAGGTCGGCGGGCATCGGGTCGGCGAGCACCTCCTGCAGCAGCGCGCGGCTCTCGTCGTCGAGCCCGTCGGCCGCCATGCGGCAGAAGTCGTCGGCCACGCCGTACCCCAGGTAGGGCACGAGCAGCCGCTCGGCCCACGAGGTCGACGCGGTGCGCGCGTCGAAGCCGTCCAGCACGTGGCAGAACGCGGACATCGCCGCGTCGGCGTCGCCGCCGAGCTCCGTGATGCGCGTCAGCAGACGCTCGCAGGCCTCGAGGCGCTGCACGGCGCACCGGGCGAGCGCCATGCGCTGCGCGGTGCCGGGGGCCACCCTCGAGTAGGCCGCCAGGCGCGTGAACTGCGTGTGCTCCACCTGGGCGGCCAGGCCCAGGAGCTCGATCGTCGTGGAGTCGGGCAGCGCGGGGGCAATCGCCATCCCCGGATCGTAACCCGGGCCGTCGCCGGCGGCTCCCCCCACCGTCGCCCACCGTTCACCTCGCCGTCGCCCGGGTCCCGCGGTCGTCCGACGACCTCGGGTAGACTGGCGCGCGTTCCTACGGTTGCCCGGTCGTCCCGCTTCTCACGGCTCACCGGCCACCTCGCACCGCCCCTCGGGCTCGCGTGCGAGACGACGTTCACGATCGGCTGCCGGCCAACCCGCGTGGCGACGCCGCGCGACCAGGGCGGGGCAGGGCTGCGGCCACTGCCGGTTCCAGCCCGGTCGCCGCGAGGCGCCACCTTTCGTGAAGGGTCCCGCGTGACCACCTCCGAGCAGCCGATCACGGTCGGCGCCGACATCGACACCCTCCAGACCGCCGCCGACGCCGTGCCCACGCCGGTCGGCGCGGCCTCGCGCGCCGCCGCCTCCGTCCAGGCCGTCGACGCCTCGTTCGCGGACTTCGACATCCGCCCCGAGACGGTCACCGCGCTCGCCGAGCGCGGCATCGTCAACCCCTTCCCCATCCAGGCGATGACGCTGCCGGTCGCGCTGGCCCGGCACGACATCATCGGGCAGGCCAAGACCGGCACCGGCAAGACCCTGGGCTTCGGCATCCCGCTGCTCGAGCACGTGGTGGCCCCCGGCGAGCCGGGGTACGACGAGCTCGTCGCCCCCGGCAAGCCGCAGGCCCTCGTCGTCGTCCCCACGCGCGAGCTCGCGGTCCAGGTGGCGGGCGACCTCGCGATGGCCGCCGCCGGCCGGCGCGTGCGCATCGTCCAGGTCTACGGCGGGCGCGCCTACGAGCCGCAGGTCGACGCGCTGGCGCGCGGCGGCGAGGTCGTCGTCGGCACGCCCGGCCGCATGATCGACCTGCTCAACCAGCGCGCCCTCGTCCTGGCCCACGCGCGCACGGTGGTGCTCGACGAGGCCGACGAGATGCTCGACCTCGGCTTCCTGCCCGACGTCGAGAAGCTGCTCGCCGCGACGCCGGCGAGCCGCCACACCATGCTCTTCTCGGCCACGATGCCCGGCGCCATCGTGGCGATGGCCCGCCGCTACATGACGCAGCCGACGCACATCCGCGCGCACGACCCGGGCGACGACCACCAGACCGTGCAGAACATCACCCAGGTCGCCTACCGCGCGCACGCGCTCGACAAGATCGAGCTGCTGGCCCGCATCCTGCAGGCGCGGGGCCGCGGCCTGACCATCGTGTTCGCGCGCACCAAGCGCACGGCGGCCAAGGTGGCCGAGGAGCTCACCGCGCGCGGGTTCGCCGCCGGCGCGATCCACGGCGACCTCGGCCAGGGGGCCCGCGAGCAGGCGCTGCGCGCGTTCCGGCACGGGAAGGTCGACGTGCTCGTGGCCACCGACGTCGCCGCCCGCGGCATCGACGTCGAGGACGTCACGCACGTCGTCAACTACCAGTGCCCGGAGGACGAGAAGATCTACCTCCACCGCACGGGCCGCACCGGCCGCGCGGGCAACAAGGGCACCGCGGTGACGTTCGTCGACTGGGACGACATGCCGCGCTGGGGGCTCATCAACAAGTCGCTCGAGCTCGGCATCCCCGAGCCGGTCGAGACCTACTCGTCGTCGGCGCACGTCTACAGCGACCTCGACATCCCCGAGGGCACCACGGGCCGGCTGCCGGAGGCGCAGCGCACGCGCGCCGGGCTGGACGCGGAGGTCATCGAGGACCTCGGCGAGACGGGCAAGCACGGCGGGTCCTCCGGGCCCCGCGGGGGCGCCTCGCGTGACGAGCGCGGTGGCCGTGGCCGCGGGCGCGGCGACGAGGCGGGACGCGGCCGGGGCGGCCGCGGGCGCGGCGGTGCCGAGCGCGAGGACCGGGGCCCCGGTGCGCGTGAGGCGCGTCCCCCGCGGACGCGCGACGAGGCCACGGCTCCGTCCCACGACGAGGCGGGCGCCGCCGGCACGGCTGCCGCTCCCGCCGCGGACACCGCGAGCGACGCGCCTCGCCGTCGTCGCCGCCGGCACCGGCGTGGCTCGGGCTCGTCGTCGGCGGCCGCCACGGCTCCGACCGCCGACTGACCCACCGCTGCGCGTTCCGCCCGGCAGGTCAGACCTGGCGGGCGAACGCGAGGATCGCGTCGGCGAGCATCTGCGCCGCGATGGCGGCCAGGAGCAGCCCGGCGATGCGGCTGACGAGCAGCGTCCCGGAGTCGCCGAGGATGCGGTGCACGGCGGTGGCGAACCGCATCGCCACGTAGAGGCAGGCGTGCACCGCCAGGATGCCCAGCCCGAGCGCGACCCACTGCGAGGCGTTCGACGCCTGGTGCACGAACACCATCGTCGCGACGATCGCGCCGGGGCCCGCGAGCAGCGGCGTGCCGAGCGGCACCATCGCCACGTTGCCGCCCACCTCGACGTCGTCGGGCACGCCGCCCTGGTCCTTGCCGGTGAGCAGCTGCATGGCGACGAGGAGCAGCAGCAGGCCGCCCGCCGCCTGCAGCGCCGGCAGCGACACGTGCAGGTACGTCAGCAGCTGCTGCCCGAAGAGCGCGAAGCCGACGATGACGCCGAACGCCACCGCGAGCGCCTGCCAGGCCGCGCGGGCGCGCTGGCCGTGCGTCATGGGCCGCGTCAGGGCCAGGAAGATCGGCACCGTGCCCGGCGGGTCCATGATGACGAAGAGCGTGACGAACACCGAGATGAACAGCTGGACGTCGATCACGGCCTGACCACCTCGGTGAACCCCTCCTCCTCGATCGCCGCGAGCGCCTGCGGCGTCGTCAGATTCTCCCCGAGCCGGTTGAGCTTGCCGGCACCGTGGTAGTCGCTCGACCCCGTGACGAGCAGCCCGAGCCGCGCCGCGATCCCCGCCAGCCGCTCCCGCTGGGCCGCGTCGTTGTCGCGGTGGAACACCTCGAGGCCGGCCAGGCCGGCCTCCGCGAGCTCGTCGAACACGCGGTCGGCGACGATCCGGCCGCGGCCGTCCGCGCCCGGGTGCGCGAAGACCGGCACACCGCCCGCGGCGCGGATGAGCTCGACGGCCGTCGCGGCGTCCGGCGCGTAGTAGGGCACGTAGTAGGGGCCCTCCGAGTGCAGCAGGGTCGCGAAGGCGGCGTCGCGGTCCGGCACCACGCCGTTGGCGACGAGGACGTCGGCGATGTGCGGCCGCCCGACGACCGTGCCCTCGCCCGCCTGGTCGAGCACCTGCGGCCAGCTGATGGGCACGTCGCGCGCGAGCGCCTGCACGATGCGCTCCGCGCGGTGCACGCGCGAGTCGACGACGCGCGCCAGCTCGTCGGCCAGCGGGCGGTACCCGGGGTCCTGGAGGTAGCTCAGCAGGTGCACCGACACGGGGCCCGACCGCGCCGACACCTCGGTGCCGCGCACGAGCACGACGCCGGCCGCCCGCGCGGCGGCCGCGGCCTCGTCCCAGCCCGCCGTCGTGTCGTGGTCGGTGAGCGCGAGCACGTCGAGGCGCGCGTCCGCGGCGGCCCGCACCACCTCGGCCGGTGCCTGCGTGCCGTCGGACGCCGACGAGTGGGTGTGCAGGTCGATACGCACGCGGGACACGCTAGCGTGCGCCCACGATCCCTCCCCGGCCGGGCGCCGGGACCCGGCCGTCGCGGGACGGTGGCGGTGGAAGGATGGCCGGGTGACCGACTCCCCCGAGACCAGCACCGACCAGCCCCTCGGCTCGCGCGGCGGCAACCGCTCGCTGCGCCCCACCTCGAAGCGGTTCCTCGACTTCGTGACGTCGGGCTGGGGCCCCCGGGCGGACCTCGGCACCACACGCTCGGCCGCGGCCGACTTCGCGGCGGCGCGCCGGGCCCGGCTGTCGGCGGCGTTCCCGGGTGCCCGCCTCGTCGTGCCCGCGGGGACGCCCCGGGTGCGCAGCAACGACACGGACTTCCGCTTCCGGCCGCACGCCGCGTTCGCGCACCTCACCGGGCTGGGGATGGAGCAGGAGCCGCGCGCGGTGCTCGTGCTGCATCCCGTGGACGACGGCGAGGGAGACGGCGGCAGCGGCCACCGCGCGGTGCTCTACCTCGAGCCGCCCGCCGGCCGCGACACGGAGGAGTTCTTCGCCGACAGCGCGCACGGCGAGTTCTGGGTCGGCCCCCGGCCGGCGCTCGGCGACGTCGCCACGCTCACCGGCATCGCGACCGCGCACCTGGACGGGCTGCGGGACGCGCTCGCCAAGGACGTCGGTGCCGACGGCGTGCGGCTGCTCCTCCTGGCGGGCGTCGACGAGGCGGTCGACGAGGTCGTCGCCCAGATCCGCGAGGACGAGGCCGCAGGCCGCGCCGACGAGGCCCTGGCCGAGGCGCTGAGCGAGCTCCGGCTCGTCAAGGACGAGTACGAGGTCGCGCAGCTGCAGCTCGCGGTCGACACGACCATCGCCGGCTTCGAGAAGGTGGTGCGGGCGCTGCCCGCCGCCACCGCGCACCGCCGCGGCGAGCGCGTGGTCGAGGGCACGTTCCTGGGGCACGCGCGCCAGGAGGGCAACGACGTCGGCTACCACACCATCGCGGCGGCCGGCGAGCACGCGACGACGCTGCACTGGACCGACAACGACGGCGCCGTCCGCGACGGTGAGCTGCTGCTGCTGGACGCCGGCGTCGAGGCGGACTCCCTCTACACCGCGGACGTCACGCGCACGCTGCCGGTGAACGGGACGTTCACGCCGGCGCAGCGGCAGGTGTACCAGGCGGTGCTCGACGCCGCCGACGCCGCGATCGCCGCCATCCGGCCGGGCATCCGCTTCCGGGACGTGCACGCCGCGGCGATGGCGGTCATCGCGGACCGCGTCGCGGAGTGGGGGCTGCTGCCGGTCACCGCGCAGGAGTCGCTCGACCCCGACGCCCAGATGCACCGCCGCTGGATGGTGCACGGCACCAGCCACCACCTGGGTCTCGACGTGCACGACTGCGCGCAGGCGCGCGCGGAGATGTACCTCGACGGCACGCTCGAGCCGGGGATGGTCTTCACGGTGGAGCCGGGCCTCTACTTCAAGTCCGACGACCTGCTGGTGCCTGCCGAGCTGCGGGGCATCGGGGTGCGCATCGAGGACGACGTCGTGGTCACCGCGGACGGCTGCCGCCTGCTCACGGGCGCGCTGGCCCGCACGCCCGACGACGTGGAGTCCTGGATGTCGGCCCTGCGGGGGGCCTGACGCGGGTAGCCTGTGCGCCCGAGCGGGCACGCCCGCGCACGACGGGACGCAGACGCGCCGACCAGCTGGGGGTGAGCCGCATGGCACCAGGCAGTACACACGGGGCTCGCCTCGCGCCGGCCGCCCCGCGGTGCCGCTGACCCTCGTCACGGCCGCGTCCCCCGAGCGCCTGGCGTAGCCCTGGCCGCGGCGATGCCGCCTGCCGCTGTGCGCGCAGGGGTGCCGCCCTGTCCCCCCTCTCCCCCGCGTGACCGCGGCGCCAGGCAGCTCGTCCCCGGCGCCCGCGCGGCGCGCGCCCGCGCTCGTCGGGAGGCCCCCATGTCGGGTTCCGTGCTCGGTTCCGCCCCGCCCGGTCGCACCGGGCTGCTCTCGCGCGCCCAGCGCGGCCCCCAGTCGCTCGCGCTGCGCCGTGAGGTGGCCGGCGCCCTCGTCTCCGTCGCGGGCCTCGCCGGCCGCCCGGTGCGCGACGGCGACGGCAACGTCATCGGCACGGTGGCGGACGTCGTCGTGCACTGGGACGCGGGCTACTCGCCCGTCACCGGCCTCATCGTCCGCGTGGGCCAGCGCCGCACGTGGCTGCACGCGGCCGACGTCGTGACGATCGAGCGGTCCGGGGTCCGGCTGCGCTCCACCCGGTTCGACCTGCGCGACGTCGTCCGGCGCTCGGGCGAGCTGCAGCTGCTCGCCGACGTCATCGACCACCAGCTGGTCGACGTCCAGGGAGTGCAGGTGGTGCGGGCCTCCGACCTCTACCTCACGCAGGTGCACGCCGTGTGGCGGCTGGTGGGCGTGGACGTGTCGCTGACGTCGCTGCTACGCCGCGCGCTGCCCGGCGGGCTGGGCCGGCGGCCGAGCCCGGGCCTCGTGCTCGACTGGTCCAGCGTGCAGCCCTTCGGCGTGCCCGGCGGGTCGGTGCGCCTGGCGCGCGCGCACTCGGAGCTGCGCCGCATGCGCTCGGCGGACCTGGCCGACCTGCTGGCCACGCTCGGGCGCGCCGAGCGGCGCGAGCTGCTCGGCGGCCTCGAGCCGGGCACCGCCGCCGACGCGCTCGAGGAGATGAACGCGCGCGACCTCAACGACCTGCTGCGGGACGCCCCGGTGGAGCAGGCCGCGGAGCTCGTCGCGGCCATGGAGGCCGACGAGGCGGTCGAGGCGCTGCGCGAGATGCCGCCCGAGGAGCGCGACGAGCTGCTCGACGCGATGGCGGCCGAGCGGCGGACCGAGCTCGGCGCGCTGCTGCAGTTCGACGAGGAGTCCGCCGGCGGCGCCATGACGTCGCGGCTGGTGCGGCTGCCGGCCGACGACACGGTGCGCGACGCGGTGGCGGCGGTGCGCCGCCAGGTGCAGGCGGGCGAGACGCCCGCGGGCGTCGTCGTGGTCGACGAGCACGGCGCGCTGCTGGACGACGTGTCGTTCGTCGAATTGCTCGGGGCCGAGCCGGCCACGCCGCTGCGCGCGCTCGTCGGGCCGCCGTGGCCCGTCACCGTCGGCCCGGACGCGGGGCTCGACGAGATCGTCGAGCGGATGACCGACAACCGCGGCTCGTCGCTGCTCGTCGTCGACGACGCGAACCGACCCATCGGGCGCATCCTCGCCGACGACGTCGTCGACCTGCTCGCCCACCAGGGCGAGCGCCGCTGGCCGTGGCAGCGTCCGTCGGGAGGTGCCCAGTGAGCACGACGACCACCACGCCCCCGACGCGGCGGCGCACGCGCGTGCGCCTCACGCTCGGTGCGCTGGCCGCCGTCGTCGGTCCCGGCCTCATCGCCGGCCTCTCGGACGACGACCCCGCCGGCATCACCACGTACTCGGTGCTCGGCAGCAGCTACGGCTACCGGCTGCTGTGGGTCCTCACGGTCTCCACCGTGGCGCTCATCCTGTTCCAGGACCTCGGCGCCCGCATCGGCGTCGTCACCGGGCAGGGCCTGGCGGGGCTCATCCGGCAGCGCTACGGCGCGCGCGCGGGCGTCCTGTCGATCACCGCGCTCGTGCTGGCGAACGTCGGTACCACCACCGCCGAGTTCGCCGGCATCGCGGCGGGCTTCCAGATCTTCCACGTCAGCCGCTACGTGTCGGTGCCGATCGCGGCCGTGCTCGTGTCGGTGCTGGTGCTGCGGGGCGGGTTCCGCGGCGTCGAGCGCGTCCTGCTCGCGCTCTCGGCGGTCTTCGTCGCCTACATCGCCGCCGGCATCCTCGCCAAGCCCGACTGGGGCGCCGCGCTGGCGGGCACGGTGGTGCCGGCGCTGCCGTCGGGCCGCGACGCGGTGCTCATCGCCACGGCGACGCTCGGCACCACGCTGGCGCCGTGGGGGCTGGCGTTCATCCAGTCCTACGCCGTGGACAAGCGGCTCACGCCGCGCGAGCTGGGCCTGCTGCGCTGGGACGTCGTCACCGGCGCCGTGCTCACGGGCGTCATCGGCTTCTTCGTCGTCGTGGCGTGTGCCGCGACGCTGCACGTGCACGGGCTGACTATCACCGCCGCCTCCGACGCGGCCGCGGCGCTCGAGCCGCTCGCCGGCCGGCTGGCGGCGGAGCTGTTCGCGGGCGGCCTCATCGGTGCCGCGCTGCTCGCCGCGTCGATCCTGCCGCTGTCGACCGCCTACTCGGTGTGCGACTTCGCCGGCCGGCCCGCGGCGCTGGACGACTCGCCGTCGCAGGCGCCGCTGTTCTACGGCACGTTCGCGACGGTGACGGTGGTCGGCCTGGTGCTGGTGCTGCTGCCGGGGGTCTCGCTGGTGCCGCTGCTGGTGGGCACGCAGGTGGTCAACGCGGTGCTGCTGCTGCCGCTGCTCGGCTACATGTCCGGCATCGCGCGCGACCGGCGGCTCATGGCGGATTTCACGGCGCCCCGTGCCGTCGCGGCGGTCTACTGGGTGACGATCGCCCTCATCACGGTCTGCATCGTGGCGCTGGGGGTCTTCTCCCTGGGTCGCTGACCGCGGGCCGCCGTCAGGACGCGGGCGGCGTGGGGCCGTCCGGGGGCGCCGGCGGGTACGTCGGCGTGGACGGGGGTGCGCCGAACGGCGGCGCCGGGGCGGCCGGGGGCGGCGTGGGGGTCGCGCCCGGCCACCCCGAGACCACGCCGCCGACGGCCGCGAGCATCTGCCGCGCCTGGGCGGCGTGCTCGGACGCGCACAGCACCGCGTACGTCGTGGCGACGATCTGGCTGGACGACGTGAAGTCCCGCCGGCCGCGCGTGAGCGAGTAGGTGATGATCGAGAAGAGGAGCCCGAAGGCGCCGCCGAAGAGCACGGCCGGGATCATGAGGTCGAGGGCCGACGACGAGAACAGCGTGAGGATGAGGCCGACGAACAGGCCGAACCATGCGCCCGAGGCGAACCCGCCGACCGCGACCGACGGGTATGACAGCCGCCGCAGCACGCGCTCGACCGTCTTGAGGTCGCTGCCGACGATCGTCACGTGCTGCACCGGGAACTGGTGGTCCGCGAGGTGGTCGACGGCCTTCTGAGCCTCGAGGTAGCTGCCGTACGAGGCGACCGTCTCGCCCTGCGGCAGGGTGGGCACCCGCGGCACCCGGTTCGCGCTGCTCATGCTCATGACCTGATCCTCCCCCACGGCGCGGGGCGGTGCCAGGCGCGGACCCGCGGATACGCTGTCGCGGTGAGCTCGGTCGGCACCAGGGTCTTCGTGGCGCGCCTCGCCGGTACCGCCGTCTTCGACCCGATCGGGGACCAGGTGGGCCGGGTGCGCGACGTCGTGCTGCTCGAGCACCCCACGGCGGCGCCGCGCGCCGTGGGCCTCGTCGTGGAGGTGCCCGGCAAGCGCCGCATCTTCCTCCCCCTCACGCGCGTGACGAGCATCGACGCGGGCCAGGTCATCAGCACGGGCCTGCTCAACATGCGCCGGTTCGAGCAGCGCCCCACCGAGACGCTCGTCGTCGGCCAGCTCCTGGAGCGCACCGTCACGCTCGTCGACGGCTCCGGCCAGGGCACCGTGGAGGACGTCGCGATCGAGTACCAGCGCGGCAAGGAGTGGGTGGCCACCAAGCTCTCCGTCCGCTTCAAGGGCGGCGGCGGCCTGCTGCGGCGCCGCGGCACCACCCAGACCGTCGCGCTCACCGACGTCACCGGGCTGTTCCAGCACGCGCCGACGCAGGGGGCCGAGCTGCTGGCGGAGCGGTACGAGGACATGAAGCCGGCGGACGTCGCCGACGAGCTGCACGACATGGAGAGCCGGCGCCGGCTCCAGGTCGCCGCGGCGCTGTCCGACGAGCAGCTGGCCGACGTGCTCGAGGAGCTGCCGGAGGACGACCAGGTGGCGATCCTCGCCGGCCTGGAGATCGACCGCGCCGCGGACGTCCTGGAGGAGATGCAGCCCGACGACGCGACGGACCTGCTGCGCGAGCTGCCGGACGAGCGCATGAACGAGCTGCTGGCCGCGATGGAGCCCGACGAGGCCGCCGACGTGCGCCGACTGCTGGCGTACGAGGACCGTTCCGCGGGCGGCCTCATGACCACCGAGCCGGTGATCCTCGGCCCCGAGACGTCGATCGCGGCGGCCCTCGCGCACGTGCGCCGCCAGGACCTCAACCCGGCGCTGGCCTCCACCGTCTTCGTCGTGCGCCCGCCGCTGGAGACGCCGACCGGTCGGTTCATCGGCGTGGTGCACCTCCAGCGGATGCTCCGGCACCCCCCGCACGAGTCGATCGGGCAGATCGTCGACAGCGACGTCGAGGCCCTGCGGCCGGACACCCCGCTGTCGACCGTGGCGCGCGAGCTCGCGACGTACAACCTCCTCATGCTGCCGGTGCTCGACGGCGAGCGGCGGCTGCTCGGCGCCGTCTCGGTCGACGACGTGCTGGACCACCTGCTGCCCGAGGACTGGCGCGAGGTGGACGACGAGCCGGCGAACGGGGCGCACCATGGCTGACCGCCTCGACCAGCCGGTGGGCTCCCGCCGCAGCTGGCGCCCCCGGATGGACCCGGACAGTGTGGGCCGCGGCGCGGAGGCCTTCGCCCGGTTCATGGGCACCGGGCGCTTCCTGCTCTACATGACGGCGTTCATCATCGTCTGGATCATCCTCAACGTCGTCGGCCTGCTGGGACGCTGGGACCCGTACCCGTTCATCCTGCTCAACCTGTGCTTCTCGGTGCAGGCGTCGTACGCGGCGCCCCTCATCCTGCTGGCGCAGAACCGGCAGGACGACCGCGACCGCGTCGGGCTCGAGCAGGACCGCTTGCAGGCGGAGCGGAACCTCGCGGACACCGAGTTCCTCGCGCGCGAGATCGCGGCGCTGCGGATCGGCCTCTCCGAGGTGGCCACACGCGACTTCGTCCGCTCGGAGCTGCGCGAGCTGCTGGAGGACCTGCGCCGCGAGGACGACGAGGCCCGCGAGCTCGAGGTGACCGACTGAGCGCAGGCCGGGCGGTCGACGACGTCGTCGGCGAGGCGGGCGGTCCCGCCACCGGCGGCGACCCGCTCACCCCCGGGGCGGACGCGGCGGAGCCGGACCGGCCCGCGCCCCGGCCGGGCCCCGGGCGGGTCGTGGGCCCCCTGGCGGTGTCGGTGCTCGCGCTCGGCACCTACGTGACGTTCTCCTGGTCGCAGTGGCGCCGGCTCGAGACGCCGTCGTGGGACCTCGGGATCTTCACGCAGCTGGCGCAGCGGTACGCGCACCTGCAGGCACCGGTGGTCGACATCAAGGGCGCCGGGTTCGACCTCCTGGGCGACCACTTCCACCCGCTCCTGGTGCTGCTCGGCCTGCCGTACCGGCTCGCGCCGAGCGCGTTCACGGTGATGGTCGTGCAGTCCGTCCTCTTCGCGTGGTCGGTGTGGATCATCGCGCGCGAGGCGGCGCGGCGGCGCGGCCCGCTCGTCGGCTCGCTGCTCGGCGCCGCCTACGCGGCGAGCTTCGGCCTCGCCGGCGCCGTCGAGGTGCAGTTCCACGAGATCGCCTTCGCCGTCCCGCTGCTGGCCGCCTCGCTCGTCGCGCTGGTGCGCCGCCGGTGGTGGCCGGCCGCGCTGTGGGCGGCGCCCCTCGTCTTCGTCAAGGAGGACCTGGGCGCCACGGTGCTGGTCATCGGGCTGCTGCTGGCGTGGCGCGCGCGCGCCGAGCGCCCCTGGATCGGGCGCGGCCTGGCCGCGTGGGGCGTGGTGTGGCTGGTGCTCACGCAGGCGGTCATCCTGCCGGCGCTCAACCCGGACGGCGTCTTCGCGTACGCCGGCCGCCTGGACTGGCGTGGCCTGGCGACGCACCCCTGGCTGCTGGCGACCCACCTCGTCGACGACCAGCGCAAGCTGATCACACTGGCGCTGCTCGTCGCCGTCACCGGGCTGGTCGGGCTGCGGTCGCCCGTGATGCTCGTCGCGGTGCCCACGCTCCTGTGGCGGTTCTGGTCCGGCAACGACGGGTTCTGGGGCCACACGTGGCACTACAGCGCCGTGCTCATGCCGATCGCGTTTGTCGCGCTGCTCGAGGGCGTCGAGCTCGCGGCGTGCTCGCCCCGCACCTGGCTGCGCCGGTACTCGCGCTCCGCGGTCGCCGTCGCGGTGACGGTGGGGGCGCTCGTCGCGCCGCAGACGCCGTTCGGCCGGCTCGGCACCCCCACGTTCTGGGCATCGAACCCCCGCGTGCCGGCGGCCCACGGGGCGCTCGCGGCCGTCCCCGCCGGCGCCTCGGTGGAGACCGACGTGGGCCTCATGAACTACCTCGTGGACCACCACGACGTCTACTGGATGGGGAACGAGGGCAACCCCGCGGCGGACTACCTGGTGTTCGACTCCGCCTGGGTGGGTGTGCCCGGCACGCTGTCCGCGGTGCTCGCTTGGGCGCGCGACCACCACCCGGGCGCCGGGTACGAGGTGACGTACGCCGAGGGCGGCTACCTCGTCGCGCACCGGACGTCCTAGGTCCGGGCCCCACGGGGGCCCGCGCGGCACCGCCTACGATGGCCGCATGCCCTCCAGCCCCCAGCCCGAGGGTCTTGCCGCCGCGGTCCGTCAGGTGCTGACCGGCGTGCTCGACCCGGAGATCCGCCGTCCCATCACCGACCTCGGCATGGTCCGGTCGGTCCTCGTGGACGGCGGCCACGTCACGGTCCGCGTCGACCTCACGGTCGCCGGTTGCCCCATGAAGGACACGCTGGTCACGGACGTGACGGCGGCCGTGCGCACGCTCGAGGGCGTCGAGGACGTCACTGTCGAGCTGGGCGAGATGACGGCCGAGCAGCGCGCCGGGCTGCGCCAGGCGCTGCGGGGCGGCGCGCCCGAGCCCGTGATCCCGTTCGCGCAGCCGGGCTCGCTCACGCGGGTCATCGCGGTGACCAGCGGCAAGGGCGGCGTCGGCAAGTCGTCGGTGACCGCGAACCTCGCGGTCGCGCTGGCCCAGCAGGGGCTGTCGGTGGGCGTCGTCGACGCCGACATCTACGGCTTCTCCCTGCCGCGCATGCTCGGCACCGACCAGCCGCCCACCGCGGTCGACGACATGCTGCTGCCGCCCGTCGCGCACGGCGTCAAGGTCGTCTCGATCGGCATGTTCGTGGAGCCCGGCCAGCCCGTGGTGTGGCGCGGCCCGATGCTCCACCGCGCGCTCCAGCAGTTCCTCACGGACATGTACTGGGGCGACCTGGACGTGCTGCTGCTCGACCTGCCGCCCGGGACGGGCGACATCGCCATCTCCGTGGCGCAGCTGCTGCCCGGCTCGTCGCTCGTCGTCGTCACCACGCCGCAGCTCGCCGCCGCCGAGGTGGCCGAGCGCGCGGGCGCGGTCGCGGTGCAGACGCACCAGCACGTCGTCGGCGTCATCGAGAACATGTCGTGGCTGGAGCAGCCGGACGGCTCGCGCCTCGAGCTCTTCGGCGCGGGCGGCGGCGCGCGCGTCGCGGACAGGCTGACGACGCTCGTCGGCTCGCCCGTGCCGGTGCTCGGGCAGGTCCCGATCGACATCGCCGTGCGCGAGTCCGGAGATGCCGGGACGCCCGTGGTCGCGGCGGCCCCCGACTCCCCCGCCGCGGTCGCGCTGCGAGCCATCGCTGCGGACCTCGTCGCCACCCCGCGCGGCCTGGCCGGCAAGCCCCTCGGCGTCGTGCCGCTCACCCGCTGAGAGGTCCCCATGACCACCACCACCTCGACCGCGGCGTTGCGGCCGGCCTGGTCGCACGACGAGGGCGCGGCGCGCGTGCGCGCGCTGTTCGCCGCCGCCTTCCCGGACGAGCCGGACGGCGTGTGGTCGGCGCCGGGCCGGGTCAACCTCATCGGCGAGCACACGGACTACAACGGCGGCCTGTGCCTGCCCATCGCACTGCCGCACCGCACCTTCGTGGCGCTGCGCGCGCGCGACGACGACCAGGTGCGCCTGGTCTCGGCGCAGGAGGCGTCGGCGGTCGTCACGCTCTCGCTCGACGAGGTCGCCCCCGGCACCGTGCCGGGCTGGGCCTCCTACGCGGCCGGGGTGGCCTGGGCACTGCGGCAGGACGGCCTCACGGTGCGCGGCTTCGACGCCGCGGTGGACTCGTGCGTGCCCTACGGCGCCGGCCTGTCGTCGTCCGCGGCGCTGGAGTCCGCGTTCGGCGTCGCGCTGGACGCGGTCTTCGAGCTGGGGCTGGCGGCCGACGACGCGGGCCGAGCACGCCTGGCGACCGCGTGCGTGCGGGCGGAGAACGAGATCGCCGGCGCGCCGACCGGCGGGCTCGACCAGGCCGCCTCGCTGCGCTGCCACGCCGGGAACGCCCTGCTGCTCGACTGCCTCGACGGCTCGGTGGAGCAGGTGCCGTTCGACCTCGCGGGGGCGGGGCTGGCGCTCCTCGTCGTCGACACCAAGGCGGAGCACTCGCACGCGACCGGCGGCTACGGCGCCCGGCGCGCGACGTGCGAGCAGGCCGCCGCGCTGCTCGGGGTGCCGTTGCTGCGCTCGCTGGCCGACTCGCCCGACGGCGGCGCGGCCGCGCTGGCCACGCTGGACGACGGCACGAGCGAGGGCGCCGTGCGCGCCCGGCGCGTGCGGCACGTGCTCACCGAGATCGCTCGCGTGCGCGAGTTCGTCGCCCTGCTGCGGTCGGGGCGGGTCGACGAGGTGGGCCCGGCGATGGACGCGTCGCACGCATCCCTGCGCGACGACTACGAGGTGTCGTGCCGCGAGCTCGACCTCGTCGTGTCGGCCGCCCGCGCCGCCGGCGCGTTGGGCGCCCGGATGACGGGTGGCGGGTTCGGCGGCTCCGCGATCGCACTGGTGCGCGCGGGGACCGAGTCGGACGTGGCGGCGGCGGTCGCGACGGCATTCGCCGACGCCGGGCTGCGCGCCCCCGAGCTCCTGCTGGCCCTGCCGTCGCCACCCGCCGCGTAGGACGCGGTCCGGCCACCGGCGGCGCCGGGCCTACCGGCTGCGGTCCCAGCCGGCGTCGGGTCACTCCACGTCGTACTCGGCCACCAGCGGCGCGTGGTCGCTGAACCGTTCGGCATAGCTCGGCGCGCGGTCGACCCTCACCGCGAGCGCCCGGTTCCCGAGCGACGGCGTGGCGATCTGGTAGTCGATGCGCCAGCCGGCGTCCGTGTCGAACGCCTTGCCGCGCCACGACCACCACGTGTACGGACCCGGACCGTCGCCGCCCAGCCGCCGCCCGACGTCGTGCCACCCGAGCTCGTCGAACCAGCGGTCGAGGTACGCCCGTTCCCGCGGCAGGAAGCCCGCGTGCTCGAGGTTGCCCTTCCAGTTCTTCAGGTCTACCGGACGGTGGGCGATGTTGAGGTCGCCGGCGACGACCGCGGGTCCGCCGGTCGCCGCGATCGCCGCCATCCGGGCCGTGACGGCGTCGAGGAAGGCGTACTTCTCGTCCATCGACGGCGTGCCGGCCGTGCCGGAGTGGACGTAGGCCGAGGCCGCCGTGACCGAATCGCCGCCCGGCAGCTCGAGGTCGGCCTCCACCCACCGCCCGCAGTCCGTGGCCGCCCCCGTGCCGAGGCCGATCCGGATGGCCCGCATCGGCAGCCGCGAGGCGATGGCGACCCCGGCCCGCCCCTTGGCCGCGGCGGCCTCGTGGGCCAGGTGCCACTCGTCGCGCGAGAGGTGGTCGGCGAGGATCTCGTCGTCCGCCCGGACCTCCTGCAGCAGCAGCACGTCCGGCGCGCACGCGGCCAGCCACGCCCCCATGCCCCGGCGGAACGCCGCCCTGATCCCGTTGACGTTGACCGACGCGACTCGCAGCACCCGCACATCCTGCCGGAGCCCACCCACGCGCCCCGGACGAGTCCGGCTCAGTGCCCGGCGTAGGCCGCCTGCAGCGCCGCGACGTCGAGCCTGCCCATCGCGAGCATGGCCGCCATGGCCCGCCGCACGCCCTCGGCGTCCGGCCCGCCGAGCACCTCCCCCAGCTGGCGCGGCACCACCTGCCAGGACACGCCGAACCGGTCCCGCAGCCAGCCGCAGGACCCAGGGCGTCCTCCGTCGGCCGTGAGGACCTCCCAGTAGTGGTCCACCTCGGCCTGCCCGTCGACGGAGAGCAGCACGGAGAACGCCTCGTCGAGCACGAGGCCCGGTCCGGCCGAGAGGAACGTGAACGGCACCCCCGCGAGGTCGAGCTCCACCACGTACGGGCTCCCCTCCGGTGCGCCCGGGGTTCCCGCGGGCGCGCCCGAGACGCTCGTGATCCGGGTGTCGGGGATCACCTGCTCGTAGAAGCGGGCGGCCTCGTACCCGTTGTCGTCGAACCACAGGTGGGCACGAACAGCGACCATGGGGGACCTCCCGGGTCCGACGTCACCGACCCATGGTCACCCGCCGGGCCGGATCCCACGACCGATACCCCTCCCGGGTGTCGGCTCGTGGAGCCGACACCCGACGACGCGCCGTGCGGACGCGCCAACCGGCTCCGCCCGAGCGTGTCGCGCGAGGGTCAGGCGAGCGCGCGCTCGGCTGCCTCCACCACGTTGGCCAGGAGCATCGCCCGGGTCATCGGCCCCACCCCGCCGGGGTTCGGGGACACCCAGGCCGCCACCTCGCGCACCGCCGGGTCGACGTCGCCCGCGACGCGCGACGCCCCCGTGGTCGGGTCGACCACGCGCGAGACGCCGACGTCCACGACGACCGCGCCGGGCCGCACCATGTCGGCCGTGATGATCGACGGCACGCCGGCGGCGGCCACGACGACGTCGGCCGAGCGCGTGTGCGCCGCGAGGTCCGCCGTGCCCGTGTGCGTCAGGGTGACGGTCGCGTTGATGGCACGCCGCGTCAGCAGCAGGCCGATCGACCGGCCGACCGTCACGCCGCGCCCGACGACGACCACGTCGGCCCCGTGCAGCGGCACGCCGTGCCGTTCCAGCAGCTCGAGGATGCCCCGCGGCGTGCACGGCAGCGGCGACGTCACCGGCTCGTTGACGCGCAGCACCAGCCGGCCCAGGTTCGTCGGGTGCAGCCCGTCGGCGTCCTTGGCCGGGTCGACGAGCTCGAGCGCCCGCTGGGCGTCCAGCCCGCGCGGCAGCGGCAGCTGCACGATGAACCCGGTGCACGCCGGGTCGGCGTTCAGCCGCGCGATCGCCGCCTCCACCTCGGCCTGCGACGCCGTGGCGGGCAGGTCCTCGCGGATCGAGGCGATCCCCACCTCAGCGCAGTCGCGGTGCTTGCCGGCGACGTAGATCTGCGACCCCGGGTCGTCGCCGACGAGCAGCGTGCCCAGGCCCGGCCGCACGCCGCGCTCGACGAGCGCCGCGACGCGCGCGCGCAGCTCGCCCTTGATGGCGGCCGCGGTCGCCTTCCCGTCGAGGAGGGCGGCCGTCATCAGTACTGCTTCAGGTCGGCGTAGAGCGGGAACGCGTCGGCGAGCTTCGCCACCCGGGCGCGCAGCGCCGCGACGTCGGTCGACGTGCCGCCGACGAGCGCCGTGGCGATGATGTCCGCCACCTCGGTGAACTCGGCGTCGCCGAAGCCCCGCGTCGCGAGCGCGGGCGTGCCGATGCGCAGGCCGGACGTCACGCGCGGCGGGCGCGGGTCGAACGGCACCGCGTTGCGGTTCACCGTGATGCCGGCGTCGTGCAGCAGGTCCTCGGCCTGCTGGCCGTCCAGCGGTGACGTGCGCAGGTCGACGAGCACGAGGTGGACGTCGGTGCCGCCCGTGAGGACGTCGACGCCGGCGGCCTTGACGTCGGGGGCGGTGAGCCGCTCGGCGATGATCTGGGCGCCCGAGAGCGTCCGCTGCTGACGGTCCTTGAACTCCTCGGTCGCCGCGATCTTGAAGGCGACGGCCTTCGCGGCCACGACGTGCATGAGCGGGCCGCCCTGCTGGCCGGGGAACACCGCGGAGTCGATCTTCTTGGCCCACTGCTCCTTGGACAGGAGGAAGCCCGAGCGCGGGCCGCCGATCGTCTTGTGCACGGTGGACGACACGACGTCCGAGTACGGCACCGGCGACGGGTGCAGGCCGGCGGCGACCAGCCCGGCGAAGTGCGCCATGTCGACCCACAGCTTGGCGCCGACCTCGTCGGCGATCTCACGGAAGGCCGCGAAGTCCAGGTGCCGGGGGTAGGCGGACCAGCCGCCGATGATGACCTCGGGCCGGTGCCGCAGCGCGGCCTCGCGCACGGCCTCGGGCTCGATGCGGTAGGTCTGCGGGTCCACCCCGTACGCCGCGACGTCGTAGAGCCGGCCGGAGAAGTTGATCTTCATGCCGTGCGTGAGGTGGCCGCCGTGCGACAGCTCGAGGCCGAGGATGCGGTCGCCCGCGCTGGCCAGCGCGTGCAGCACCGCGGCGTTGGCGGTGGCGCCCGAGTGGGGCTGGACGTTGGCGTGCTCGGCGCCGAACAGCGCCTTGGCCCGGTCGATCGCGATGGTCTCGGCGACGTCGACCTGCTCGCAGCCGCCGTAGTACCGGTGCCCGGGGTAGCCCTCGGCGTACTTGTTGGTCAGCACCGAGCCGGTGGCCTGCAGCACCGCCCGGGGGACGAAGTTCTCCGAGGCGATCATCTCGAGCGTGCCCTGCTGGCGGGCGAGCTCGCCGTCGAGCACGGCGGCGATCTCGGGATCGACCTGCGACAGGCCCTGGTCGAGGAGGTTGGTCATGGCGCGCTCCCGTGACGGTCGGGGTGTGCGAGCGGGGTCGGCCCGCACACCGGGGTGTGTGGCGACCGCCGGGCCCAGGCGTCCGACCCGCAGTCCTGCTGCTGCGTCGCTCCCCGGTGGGCACCCACCTTGCGCCAGTCGCGACGGCGTCAGCCTACCAAGCCCCCACCGCCGGGCGACCACGTCGTCCTCGCCGACCGGGCGCGCGGGGCCTCGCGGGCGCGGCGACCGGCCCCGGCGACGGTCCGGCGACGAACCGTGCCGTCACGACGTCGCGGCGTCGTCCTCGGCCGCGTCGTCGCCCAGCAGCTTGCGCAGGTACGCGTAGGTGAGGTCGCCCGCGGTCTGGTCGTTCTGGTACTCGTAGCCGCGCTTCTGGTACATCGCGATGTTGTGCACGGAGTCGCGCGACGTGAAGATCCACACCTCCTGCGTGCCCTCCGGCAGGTGGGTGACGATCTCGTTGAGCAGCCGCGTGCCGATGCCGCGACCCTGCAGGTCCGGCGCGACGGCGAACCGGCCCAGGGTCGCCTTGGTGCCTTCGACGAGCACGCGGATCGAGGCGACGAGCCGGTGCCCGGCCCACGCGCCGAGCGTGACGACGTCGTCGCGCGCCAGGTCGGCGCGCAGCTCGTCCAGCGTCTGCGTCAGCGGCGGGATGGTGACGTCGCCGATGAGCTGCGCCTCGGTGACGAAGGCGGCGCGCCGCAGGGTGAGCAGCTCCCCGGCGTCGTCGTCGCTCACGGGGCGGATGTCGAGCTCGTCGTCCGTCATGCGCCCCATCGTTTCAGGTGAGCGGGCGGGGCACTACTGTCGGGCCTCGTGTCAGACCCGACCGACTGGGTTCTCACCCTGTCCTGCCCCGACCGGCCCGGCATCGTCGCGGCCGTCGCCGGGCTCATCGCCGAGCGCGGCGGCAACATCACCGAGTCCCAGCAGTTCGGCGACCCGGAGACGGGCCAGTTCTTCATGCGGGTCCAGGTGACCGCGTCGGCGACGTACGACGAGCTGGCGAGCGCGTTCGCGGCGCTCGCGCCGCGGTTCGCCATGGACTGGTCGCTCGACGTCGCGGGCCGCCCGCTGCGCACGCTCGTCATGGTGTCGACCGCCGCTCACTGCCTCAACGACCTGGCCTTCCGCCAGCGGTCCGAGGGCCTGCCGATCGACCTCGTCGCCGTCGTCTCGAACCACGAGACGCTGCGCCCGCTCGCCGACTTCTACGGGATCGGGTTCCACCACGTGCCGGTGACCGCGGACACCAAGGCAGCCGCGGAGGCCACCCTCGCGGCCCTCGTCGCCGAGCTCGACGTCGAGCTCGTCGTGCTCGCCCGCTACATGCAGGTGCTGTCCGACGACTTCTGCTCGCGGATGCCCGGGCGGATCATCAACATCCACCACTCGTTCCTGCCGTCGTTCAAGGGTGCCCGCCCCTACCAGCAGGCCCACACCCGCGGCGTCAAGCTCATCGGCGCCACCGCCCACTACGTCACGGCGGCGCTCGACGAGGGGCCCATCATCGAGCAGGACGTCGAGCGCGTGGACCACACGCGGACCGTGGCGGACCTCGTGCGCCTCGGCCAGGACGTCGAGCGCCGCGCACTGGCCCGCGCCGTGCGCTGGCACGCCGAGCACCGCGTGCTGCTGGACGGGCCGAAGACGATCGTCTTCCGCTGACCGCCGCGCGTCGCCCCACGGCGATGCCGCCCAGACGGCGGTGGCCCGCCCCCGGAGGGACGGGCCACCACCTGGCACCGGGCGGACGACCGGCTCAGCCCTTCGACTTGCAGTAGTCGGTGGCCAGCGCGGCCTTCGACGCGCTCGGGCTCGTGGCCGGGTCGTAGGCCGTGCACACGTTGGCCTGGGTCACCAGCACGGGCGGGAGCAGGAAGGCCGGGACGACCTTGACACCGTTGTTGTAGGACTTGGTGTCGTTGAACTGGATCGTCTGGCCCTGCTGGATCTGCTTGATGATGTCGACGACCTGGGTCACGAACTTGCCCGTGTCCTTGTTGATCGTCGAGTACTGCGTCCCGTCGGCGATGAGCGGGATCGACTCGAGCTCGGAGTCCTGGCCGGTGATGACCGGGTTCGGCAGGCCGGCGTTCTTCACGGACGTCAGCGCGGCGCGGGCCAGCGTGTCGTTCGGGGAGAGGATGCCGTCGAGCTTGGTGCCGCTCGCGTAGTTCGCGGCCAGGATCGCGTCCATGCGGTTCTGGGCGTTCTTCGCCAGCCAGCCCTGCGTGGAGGCCTGCTGCTGCGTCTTCTGGCCCGACGGGATCTTCAGCGTGCCGTCGTCGATCTTCGGCTGCAGCACGGACATGGCGCCCTCGAAGAACGGCTTCGAGTTCGCGTCGTCGGGCGAGCCGGCGATGAGCTCGATGTTCCACGGCGGGCCGTCGGTCTTCTTCGCCTTGAGGCCGTCGAGGAGGGCCTGGCCCTGCAGCTGACCGACCTTGTAGTTGTCGTACGCGACGTACATGTCGACGTCGGGCGTGTTCGTCAGCAGCCGGTCGTACGCGATGATCGTGATGCCGGCCTGCTTGGCCGCCTCGAGCTGGCTGCCGAGCTGGGAGCCGTCGATGGCGCCCACGACGATGACCTTCGCCCCGGCCGTGATCATGGCCTGGATCTGGTTCTGCTGGTCGCTCACGCCGTTGTTCGCGAAGTTGACCATCGGCTTGAAGCCCGCGGCGGTCAGCTGGGTGTTGAACAGGCCCTCGGCGAGGACCCAGTTCTCCGACGTCTTCTGCGGCAGGGACACACCGATGGTCGCACCGGCCGCGAAGGTCGGGAACTGGCTCGCCGCGGCCGTGCCGGTGCCGGCACCGCTGGGCGTCGAGCCGGAGCCGCTGGTGTCGCCGCGGCTGCCGTTGCTGCACCCCGCCAGCGCGAACGCGGCGACGGCACCGAGGGCCACGACGGCCGTCGTGATTCTCTTCATGTCACTTCTTTCCTTGGATTCCAGAGAGTGATCGGGCACCTGCATTGGCGTCCTCGTCTAGCTCTGCGTCACACCGGCGCGAGGCCGCTCCATCCCCTTTGCCTCACCTCTTTCCCTCATGCGCAGGCCGCGCAGCAGCGTTCCTGTGATGGACGGCTTGCCCTGCGACTTGTTGTACAGGTCGAATGCGACGGCAACGAGCAGCACCAGGCCCCTGATCATCTGGGACAGGTCGGCGCCCACGCCGACCAGGTACATGCCGTTGTTGAGGATGGCCATGACCAGGCCGCCGATGAGCGACCCGACGACGGTGCCCACGCCACCGGACACGGCCGCGCCACCGATGAAGACTGCGGCGATGGCGTCGAGCTCCCACCCGACGCCGTCGGACGGGCCCGTCGCGGTGGACCGGCCGACGTACATGATCGCGGCGACCGCGGCGAGGAACGACATGTTCGCCATCGCCAGGAAGTAGATCTTCTTGGTGTTGATGCCGGTCAGGGCGGCGGCCGCACGGTTGCCACCCACGGCGTACACGCCGCGCCCGATCGTCGTCCGCGTCGCGATGAAGTTGTAGATGAGGACGAGGACCACCAGGATCACGCCGGTCACCGGGAAGGACGTGCCGTACCGGCCGGACCCGAACAGGTACGTGAGGTAGCCGAGCGCGATCGCCATCCCGACGAGGCGGGCCACCATCGCCCACAGCGGGACCGGCGTGCCCTTGGCCCGGATGACCCGGCGACGCCGGCGCAGCTCCATCGCGACGACCGCCACCAGCGCGACGACACCCAGCAGCAGCGTCGAGTTGTTGAGCCCCGTGTTCGGGCCCCACTCGGGCAGGTATCCGTTGCCGATGTAGCGGATCTCCTTGGGCACGGGCACCGACGCGGCCTTGCCGATGAACTGGTCCAGCCCGCGGAAGAGCATCTGGCCGGCCAGCGTGGTGATGAAGCCGGGGACGCCGACGAAGGCCAGCCAGGCCCCCTGCCAGGCGCCGATCGCGATGCCGATGAGCAGGCCGAACAGCACGCCGGCCCACCACGGGAATCCCCAGTTCTTGATGGACAGCGCCACGCAGATGCCCACCACCGCCGCCACCGACCCGGGCGCCAGGTCGATCTGGCCGGTGATGATGACGAACAGCATGCCGATCGCGAGGATGAGCACGTAGGAATACCCGTTGAGGATGTTCTGCGCATTCGTCGCCGTCAGCATGATCCCATGCGTCCGCCACTGAAAGAATACGAGCAGCAGGATCAGGGCAAACGACATTCCGTATTGCCGCAGGTTCCCGCCGAAGATCTGTCGGATCGCCTTCATCGTGTCCGGTCCTTGCTCATCTCGTGACGGTGGTGGAGGGGTTCGTGGTGGCCGTGTCGGTCATCTGACGCATCAGCGACTCCTGCGTCGCGGTCCGCGCGTCGGCCTCGCCGGTGATGCGGCCCTCGAAGACGGTGTAGATGCGGTCGCAGACACCGAGCAGCTCGGGCAGCTCGGACGAGATCATGACGACGCCCTTGCCCTGGTCGGCGAGCTCGTTGATGAGCCCGTAGATCTCGTACTTCGCGCCGACGTCGATGCCGCGCGTCGGCTCGTCGAGGATCGCCAGCCGCGGCTCGGTGAACATCCACTTGGACAGCACGACCTTCTGCTGGTTGCCGCCCGAGAGGGTCGCGACGCCCACGTCGATCGAGGCCGCCTTGATGCGCATCGCCCGGCTGTACTGCTCGGCCGCCGCGTCCGCCGCCTCCAGGTCGATCACCGTGTGGCGGGAGATGCGGGCGATGCCGGCCGAGACGATCGTGTCCTTGATCGTGTCGAGGAGGTTGAGCCCGAGGGTCTTGCGGTCCTCCGGCACGTACGCGATGCCGTGCGCGATGGCCGCCTGGACGGTGGGGATCGTCACCTCGACGCCGTCGATGAGGATCTGACCACCGCGCCAGGTGCCGTAGGAGCGCCCGAAGATCGACCGGGCCAGCTCGGTGCGGCCGGCGCCCATGAGACCCGCGAAGCCGACGATCTCGCCGCGGCGCACGTAGAAGCTCGAGCTCTTGGCCACGAGCCGCCCGGGGATCTGGGGGTGCTCCACCACCCAGTCCCGCACCTCGAAGAACGGCTCGCCGATGTGCGGCGTGTGGTGCGGGAACCGCGACTCCAGCGTGCGGCCGACCATGCCGCGGATCATGCGGTCCTCGGTGACGGTGCCCTCGTCCACGCTCAGCGTCTCGACCGTCTTGCCGTCGCGGATGATCGTGATCGAGTCCGCGATCGCGGCGATCTCGTTGAGCTTGTGCGAGATGAGGATGCTCGTCAGGCCCTTGCTCCGCAGCGACCGCAGGATGTCGAGCAGGTTCTCGGCGTCGTCCTCGTTGAGCGCGGAGGTGGGCTCGTCGAGGATGAGGATCTTGACGTCCTTCGCGAGCGCCTTGGCGATCTCCACCAGCTGCTGCTGGCCGACGCCGAGGTTCTTGATCGCGGTGTCCGGGTCGATCTCGAGGCCGACGCGCGCGAGCAGGTCGAGCGCGCGACGGCGGGCCTCCACCCAGTCGATGACGCCGCGCGTCGCGACCTCGTTGCCGCCGATGAACAGGTTCTCGGTGACGGACAGCTCGGGGATGAGCGCGAGCTCCTGGTGGATGATCGCGACGCCCGCGTGCTCGGAGGCGCGGATGTTGGCGAAGTGCACGTCCTCGCCGTCGAGGATGATCGTCCCCTCGTACGTCCCGTGCGGGTAGACGCCCGACAGCACCTTCATGAGCGTCGACTTGCCGGCGCCGTTCTCGCCGCAGATCGCGTGGATCTCGCCCCGGCGGACCGTCATCGTCACGTCGTCGAGGGCCCGGACGCCGGGGAACACCTTGGTGATCGACTTCATCTCGAGGATGACGGGACCGACAGTCATCTACCCAGCTCCCTGTGCCGCTCTGCACGCTCATGGCGCCCTTGCCCGAAGTGGACCCTAGGCAGGCGAGGTCATCTCGTCAACTTCTGAACACATGGTCGTTCCCAGACCATCATTAGTTTGAGACCAAAACGTCATCTGAGCGCAGCGCGTCGTGGAGCGCGAGCAGGCACGCGCCCTGGACCTCGGCGGTGTCGCCGAGGTCCGTCAGCGCGAACGTCGTCGGCGCCGTGGCCGACGGGAGGGCCCGCTGCCGCACCGTGGCGACCATCCCCTCGAGCAGCGGCTGCCCGCCGGCCACGAGCGGCCCGCCCAGGACGACGACGTCCGGGCTGAGGAGGTTGCAGATGGGCGCGATCGCCAGGCCGAGGCCGACCCCGGCGTCGTACAGCAGCCGGTGCACCATGACGTCGCCCGCCTGCGAGGCCTTCACCACCTCGGCCACGTCCCACGAGCGACCGGGCCGGGTCCGCTTGAGGTCCGCGACGAGCCGCCGCGTCGACACGAGCGTCTCCAGGCACCCGCGGTTGCCGCAGTAGCACAGCTCACCGTTGTCGACGACCGGGATGTGGCCGATCTCGCCGGTGATGCCCGAGCTCGAGCGGTAGACCACCCCGTCGAACGACAGCCCGACCCCGACGCCCGTCGCCACCTTGACGTAGACGAGGCTGTGGGCGCCCGCCTGCGCGCCCACGCCGTAGTGGGCCAACGCGCCCAGGTTGGCGTCGTTCTCGAGCACGACGGGCAGCCCGAGGGCGTCGCGCACCGCGGGCAGCAGGTCCACGCCGGCCCAGTTCGGCAGCACGCTGGCCTGCACCACGCGGCCCGTCACGGGGTCCAGCGAGGCCGGCAGCGCGACCCCGCAGCGCAGCACGCGGGACCGGTCCACGTGGTGCTCGTCGAGCATCCGCTCGAGCATCTCCGCCGCGAGCGGCAGGGTCTCGAACGGCTCGTGACCGGACTCGAGCGTCGCGTGAGCCTCGGCGAAGCGGCGCCGGCCCACGTCCCACCCCAGCATGCGCATGTGCGTGCGGCCGATGTCGACGCCCACGACGACACGCGGGTCGGGCGCCAGCCGGACCTCGACCGACCGCCGGCCGGAGCTGATCGCGAAGGCGGTCGCGACGAGCCCGGTCGCCTCGAGCTCGCGCACGATCGAGGACACCGTCCCGGTGGACAGGCCCGTGGCGCGCGCCAGGGCCGCCTGGGTGCGCGGACCCTGCGCGCGCAGCGTGGCGACGACCAGGGCGATGTTGCGCTCGCGCAAGGCCTTCTGCGACCCGGTGTCCCGCGGCGGAGCGGGGGCGCGCGTCCTGGGGGCCATGGGCGACAGGTGTACCGCGACGCGCGCCTTGCCGTCAACCCTTGAACGCAATTACCGCGGTTGTCGTCAACCGACGGCAGAGAGGGGCGCCCCGCTCGGGTGGCGCGGCGCCTCCGTGCGCGGCGCCCCGGTGATCGCGGCGATGATCTCCTCGTAGCTGGCGCGCTGCGTGACGAACGAGCCGTTGTTGCGCCCGAGCCGCAGCACCTCGATGCGGTCGGCGACGGCGCGCACGTCCGTCATGTTGTGGCTGATGAGGATGACCCCGAGCCCCATCTCCCGGAGCCGCTCGATGTGTGTGAGCACCTCGGCCGTCTGCGCCACCGACAGTGACGCGGTGGGCTCGTCCAGCACGACGATGCGGGGGCTGCCGATGAGCGTGCGAGCGATCGCCACGGACTGGCGCTGCCCGGCCGACAGCGCCGCGAGGGGCGTGCGGGCCGACGGGATGCGGCTCGCGAGCCGCTCCAGGACCTCGCGCGTGATGCGCTCCATCTCCTCGTCCGACCGCCGCAGCGTCCCGTGCATCTCGCGCCCGAGGAAGAGGTTCGCGGTGACGTCGAGGTTCTCGCAGAGCGCGAAGTCCTGGAACACCGTCGCGATGCCGAGGCCATAGGCCGCGGCGGGCGTGGGGATGGTCACGGCCTCGCCGTTGAGCTCGATGAGCCCGGAGTCCGGCGTGAGCGCGCCGGCGACCATCTTGGCCAGCGTCGACTTCCCGGCGCCGTTGTCGCCGACGAGCGCGACGACCTCGCGCGCGTGCACCTCGAGGGTGACGTCGGTCAACGCCTCGACCGCGCCGAACCGCTTGCTGATCCCGTGCATCGCGAGCAGCGGGCCTTGCGCGACACCCATCATCCTCGCACCTGCTCCCCGTCGAACTGCGGCACATCATTGGAATCTGCTGAGGAGACCGTCGTCAACTGGCCGACTCCTCACCTTCCGCGTCACTCATCACGGGCACCTCCGCCGCCTGCAACGCGAGCAGCAGGGCGCCCATCACCTCGGCCCGCGTGCCGAGGACTGCGGGCACCACCTCGACCGGCGCGATCTGGTTGACCACCATGCGCCGCGTGATCGCGGTCCGCATCGGGCCGAGCAGCACCTCTCCGCTCTCCGCGAGCTCTCCGCCCACGACGACCATCTGCGGGTTCATCACCATCCCCAGGCTCGCCACGACCGCCCCGATCTGCGCCCCCGCGTCGGCGACCACGCGCGAGCATCCCTGGTCGCCCTCCTTGGCCAGCTGGACGACGTCCCGCAGCGACAGTGCACCCCTGCTCGGCCGCAGGGCCTCCAGGAGCGCGTCCGAGCCCACCACCGTGTCGAGGCAGCCCCGGTTCCCGCACGAGCAGATGAGGCCCTGTGGGTCGACCTGGATGTGGCCGATCTCGCCGGCCAGGCCCGCGTAGCCGCGGTGCAGCTTGCCGTCGATCATGAGGCCCGCGCTCGTGGTGTGGGAGGCCATGACGAACGCGCTGTCGCGGCACGTGCGCGAGGCGCCCAGCGTGCTCTCGGCGAGCGCGCCCAGGTTCGCCTCGTTGTCCACCCACACCGGGCAGCCCACCCGCTTGGAGATGGTCTGGCCCAGGTGCGTGGCGTCCCAACCGCGCATGACCCCGCCCACCGAGATCATCCCGGTGGCGGCGTCGACGGGCGCCGGGACCCCGACGCCGACACCCACGACCTCGGTGACCGAGGCCCCCACCCGCTCGAGCATGTCGGAGACGAGCAGGGCCACGCGGTCCAGGCTGGCGTCCATGCGGTGCTCGCGCGGCAGCGGCAGCGACTGCTCCGCGATGACCGCGTGCGCGAAGTCGCCCAGCACGATCCGCAGGTGGCGCGAGCCGATGTGCACGCCCACCGCCAGGCCCAGCCGGCGGGCGAGCGTCACGAGCTGGGCGCGCCGCCCGCTGCGGGTGGTCGCCGCCGTGTCCACCAGGCCGGCGGCATACATCTCGCGGACGATGTTCGACACCGTCGCGGTCGAGAGACCGGTAGCGGCGGCGAGCTCCACCTGCGTCAGGCCGCCCCAGCGCTGCACGGTCTGCAGCACCAAGGAACGATTGGCCTCACGCAGCGACGATTGGGAGCCCGCCGCCGCCTTGTTGCTCACGGTCGCAACCTACCTGCGAGTCACGCCGGGCCTACTGCGTGCCGGCGCGCCGCTTGCTGACGAGGTCGTAGGCCACCGCCAGCAGCAGGACGAGGCCCTTGATGACCTTGGTCCATGACGGGTCGACGCCCATGATCGACAGACCCTGGTTCAGCACGCCCATGATGAGCGCGCCGACGATGGCCCCCGAGATCCGGCCGATACCACCGGTGACGGCCGCGCCGCCGATGAAGCAGGCCGCGATCGCGTCGAGCTCGTAGCCGTCACCGGCGGCCGCCAGCGCCGTGCCGAGGCGGGAGGTGATGATCACGCCCGTCAGGCCGGCCAGCACGCCGATGTTGACGAAGATCCAGAAGTCGACGCTGCGCGTGTTGACGCCCGACAGGCGCGCGGCCTGGCGGTTGCCGCCGATCGCGTAGATGTGCCGGCCGAACACCGTGCGCCCCATGATGAACGTGTAGGCGACGATGAGGACGGCGCAGATGACCAGCGCGATGGGCGTGCCCCCCGTGGAGCGGGACAGCAGCCAGGTCACCACACCGATGCCGGCGGCCCCCAGCACGATCTTCGTGACGAACACGCCCACGGCCTCGACCGCGAGGTTGTGGTCGCGCAGGGCGGCGCGGGAGCGCATCTGCGACCAGATCGTCGCCAGGACGAGCAGCACGCCGATGACGAGCGTGAGGATGTCGGCGTCCCCCAGCCTGCCGAGGAAGTTCGGCAGCGAGTTGGCCATGATGCCGTTGAAGGTCGGGTCGAGCACCGGGATGCTCTGGCTGACGATCGCCAGGGCCAGCCCACGGAAGATGAGCATGCCGGCCAGCGTGACGATGAAGGCCGGGATGCCGACGTAGGCGATCCAGAAGCCCTGCCACGCCCCGATGAGCGCACCGAGGACGAGCGCCAGGATGACGGCGAGCCACCAGCTGAGGCCCCAGTCGTGGATCGAGATGGCCACGACGCCACCGATGGTGGCGACCACCGAGCCGACCGACAGGTCGATGTGGCCCGCGATGATCACCATGACCATGCCGATGGCGAGCACCATGACGTAGGCGTTCTGGTTGACCAGCGCGGCCACGTTGTCCGGGTAGAGGAGGCGGCCGCCGGTCATGCCCTGGAACAGCAGGATGATGACGACGAGCGCCGCGAAGATGCCGTACTGGCGGGCGTTGCCGCCCAGGCCGCCGAATCGGTCTCGCCACGAGGACTTCCCCGTCAGCGGGCCCTCGGTCGGCACGAGGTTGAGGTCTGTGCTCATCGCACGGTCACGTCCTTGTCCTTCGTCATGTACGTCATGAGGAGTTCCTGGGTCGCGTCGGCCTTGGCCACCTCACCGGTGACACGGCCCTGGCTGAAGGTGTAGATGCGGTCGCAGGTCCCGATGAGCTCGGGCAGCTCGGAGGAGATGAAGATGACGCCCTTCCCCATGTCCGCCAGCCGCTGGATGATCACGTAGATCTCGTACTTGGCGCCGACGTCGATGCCGCGCGTGGGCTCGTCGAGGATGAGCACGTCCGGCTCGGCATAGATCCACTTCGACAGGACGACCTTCTGCTGGTTGCCGCCCGACAGCTTGCCGGCCAGCGCCGAGACCGTCGGCGTCTTGATCGCCATCTCGCGCCGGTACCGCTCGGCCACCGTGCTCTCGGTGTTCGCGTCGACCACGCCGCGCCGGGACAGCTTGCGCAGCGCCGCGGCCGAGATGTTGCGCTGCACCGTGTCGATGAGGTTGAGCCCGTAGCGCTTGCGGTCCTCGGTGGCGTAGGCGATGCCGTGGGAGATCGCCGCACCCACGCTGGGGATGTGGATCTCCTGGCCGTCCTTGTAGACGCGCCCGCTGACGTCGACCCCGTAGGTCCGCCCGAACAGGCTCATCGCGAACTCGGTGCGCCCGGCGCCCATGAGGCCGGCGAGCCCCACGATCTCGCCACGACGCACCGTGATGGAGGCGTTGTCGACCACCTTGCGGGTCTGGTCGATCGGGTGGTGCACCGTCCAGTCCTCGACGCGCAGCACCTCCTCGCCGACGTTCGGCGTGTGCTCCGGGAACCGGTGGTCCATCGGCCGGCCGACCATGCCGCGGATGAGGCGCTCGTCCGTGATCGGCTCCGCGCCGTGGTTGTCGAGCGTCTCGATGGTGTGCCCGTCGCGCACCACGGTGATGGTGTCCGCCACCGAGAGCAGCTCGTTGAGCTTGTGGCTGATGATGATCGAGGTGATGCCCTGCTCGCGCAGCTCCTTGAGGAGCCCCAGCAGGTGGGCGCTGTCCTCGTCGTTCAGGGCCGCGGTCGGCTCGTCGAGGATGAGCAGCCGCACCTCGCGCGACAACGCCTTGGCGATCTCGACGAGCTGCTGCTTGCCCACGCCGATGTCGGCGATCCGGGTCTCGGGCCGCTCGTCCAGGCCGATGCGTGCGAGCAGCTCGGCCGCCCGCACGTTCGTCGCGTTCCAGTCGATGACGACGCCGTTCTTCTGCTCGTTGCCGAGGAAGATGTTCTCGGCGATCGACAGGTACGGCGAGAGCGCCAGCTCCTGGTGGATGATGACGATCCCGATGCGCTCCGAGTCGCGGATGCTGCGGAACTCGACGGTCTTGCCGTCGTAGACGATCTCTCCCTCGTACGTGCCGTGCGGGTAGACGCCCGACAGCACGTTCATCAGCGTCGACTTCCCGGCGCCGTTCTCGCCGCAGATCGCGTGGATCTCACCCCGTTCGACGACGAGGTTCACGTCGTCGAGCGCGATGACGCCCGGGAACCGCTTCGTAATCCCGCGCATCTCGAGGATGTGGTCGCGCGGGATGGTCTCGTTCTCCATGTGTCCTCGTCCGTTGCCGTGCCGTCACTGCCGCCGTCGGGGGCGGCCGGCCGCCGGGGGCGTCACACGCCTCCGGCGGCCGGTCGCGATCCGATCCCTGCCTTGCGATCGGGATCAGCTCAGGCCGAGGTCCTTCTTGGTCCAGAAGCCGGAGTCGACGAGGATCGACTGGACGGTGTCCTTGGTCACGACCTGCGGGTCGAGCAGGAAGGACGGGACGTTCTTGTTGCCGTTGTTGTAGTCGGTCGTGTTGTTCACGTCGACCGTGGTGCCGTCGATGATCTGCTTGACCATCTTGGCGGTCTGCTTGGCCAGCGCCCGGGTGTCCTTCCACACGGTCATCGACTGCAGACCGTTGAGGATGTTGACCGTGTTCGCCTGGTCGGCGTCCTGGCCGGTGAGGACCGGGAAGTCAGACGCCGTGTAGCCGGCGTTCTGCAGCGCCTTGGAGATGCCCAGCGCGAGCGAGTCGTTCGGCGACAGGACGACCTGGACCTTCTTGCCACCGGTGTAGAACGAGTTCAGCCGGTTCTCCATCTCGGCCTGGGCCTTGTCCGAGCCCCAGCCGAGGATGCCGATCGACTTCCAGCCGTCGAGCGACGTCGGCCACTTGCCGGAGACGTCGACGAGCTGACCCTTGTCGACGTACGGCTTCAGGACGTCGTACGCGCCCTTGAAGAAGAAGCGCGCGTTGTTGTCGTCCGGCGAGCCGGCGAACGCCTCGAAGTTGAACGGGCCCTTGCCGTCCTTCAGGCCGAGCTGCTTCTCGATGAACTGGCCCTGCAGCGTGCCGACCTTCTCGTTGTCGAACGTCGCGTAGTAGTCGACGTTCGGCGTGTTGAGGATCAGGCGGTCGTACGCGATGACCTTGATGCCCTTGGCCGCGGCCTTCTGCAGTGTCGGGCCGAGCGTGGTGCCGTCGATCGACGCGATGACCAGGACCTTCGCGTTGTCGTTGATCGCCGTCTCGATCTGCGAGATCTGCGTGTCGTTCTTGTTGTCGGCGTACTGGACGCTGACCTTGTAGCCGTCGGCCGTGAGGTCCTTCTTCAGCTCGTCGCCGTCACGGTTCCACCGCGGCAGCTGAGTCGTCGGCATGAACACGCCGATCAGCTGGCCGCTGCCGCCGCCGGAGCCGCTGGTCGAGCCGCCGCCGCTGGTGTTGTTGCTGTTGCTGCACGCGGCGAGTGGGGCGACCACCAACCCAAGGCCCACGGCGTACGCCGCGGCCTTCTTCCACGAAAGTGACATCGTCGTCCGCTCCTGTCTCATCGTCCGGCCCGTGAAGCGCGGTCGGAGCTCCTGTGCCCCGCCCCGGGTCGACTCGACAACGAGCACGGCCCCGCACGTCCGGTGATGTTTGGATTTAAGACCTGAAGACTAGGGACGGGCAAGCGTCGTGATCAAATCGTGTCTGTCGCGGGACCGGACCCTGACACGCGTGGGGCCGGACCCGCTTCCCGGACCTTGAGTTCAGGCAATCAACCGTAGGGTGCGCTCCCGGCCGCCCTTGCGGTCAACCGGCCGAGCGCAGGCCGCGCTCCACCTGGGTGGCGCCGGTGATCGCCGCGAGGATCTCCTCGAAGCTCGCGTGCGAGGCCTCGAACGACCCGTTGGTGCGCCCGTGACGCAGCACCTCGATGCGGTCGGACACCGCCCGCACGTCGGACATGTTGTGGCTGATGAGGATCACGCCCAGGCCGAGGTCGCGCAGGCGCTCGATGTGCGTCAGCACCTCGGCCGTCTGCACCGCGGACAGGGCCGCCGTCGGCTCGTCGAGCACCACCAGCCGGGGGTTGCCGATGAGCGTGCGGGCGATGGCCACCGACTGCCGCTGCCCCGCCGAGAGCGCCGACAGCGGCGTGCGCACGGAGGGGATCCGGCTCGCGAGCTTGCCCAGCACCTCCCGCGTGATCTGCTCCATCCGGCCGTCCCGCAGCATGCCGTTCTCGCGCAGCTCGTGCCCGAGGAAGAGATTCGCGGTGACGTCGAGGTTGTCCGCGAGCGCGAGGTCCTGGAACACCGTGGCGATACCCAGCTCGTGCGCCACCGACGGCGACGATATGGTCACCTGCTGGCCGTCGAGCTCGACGATGCCCGAGTCCGGCTGGAGCACCCCGGACACCATCCTGGCCAGCGTCGACTTGCCCGCGCCGTTGTCGCCGACGAGCGCGACGACCTCGTGGGCGTGGACCTCGAAGTCCACCCCCGACAGCGCCTCCACGGCGCCGAACCGCTTGCTGATCTGTCGCATCGACAGCAGCGGCACGTCGCCTCGCTCACTCATCTCGACACCTGCTCTCCGTTGGGCACGTGTGCGGAACCCTGACAGTCAAGGCCGCGGTGCGGGTCGCGTCAACGTCGCTCCGGCGCACCGGCGTCACCCCCCGTCCCGGCCGGTGGCGTCGGCGACGGTCGGCTCCGGCGCGGCGTCGGCCGCGTCCAACGGGATCTCCGCCACCTCGAGCGCCAGCGCGATCGCACCGAGGACCTCCGCTCGCTGCCCGAGCTCGGCGGGCATCACCTCGAGCGGTGCGATCTGGTTGAGGAGCACGCGCCGCCGGATCGCGTCGCGCATCGGGCCGATGAGCACCTCGCCGGTCTCCGCCAGCTCCCCGCCCACCGCGACGCACTGCGGGTTGACGGCCACCGCGAGGCTCGCGACGACGGAGCCGATCGCGGCCCCCGCGTCCGCCACCACCTGGCGGCAGCCCGGGTCGCCGTCGTTGGCCATCTGCACCACGTCGCGCAGCGCGAGCGGGCCGTGACTGGCCCGCAGCGGCGCGAGCAGCGCACCGGCGCCCACCACGGTGTCCAGGCAGCCCCGCGACCCGCAGCGGCAGATCGCTCCCTGCGGGTCCACCTGCACGTGCCCGATCTCGCCGGCCGTGCCCGCGAAGCCCCGGTGCACCTGGCCCGAGATGACGATCCCGGCGCCGATGCCGTACGACGCGCGGACGTACAGCGAGTCCTGGAAGCCGCGCGCGGCACCGAACCTGCTCTCGGCCAGCGCGCCGAGGTTGGCGTCGTTCTCGACCACCACCGGCTTCGCCAGGCGCTTCGACATGACGTGGACGATGTGGATGCCGTCCCAGCCCCGCATGATGCCGGGGACGGTGATCATCCCGGTGCCCGGCTCCACCGGTGCCGGGAGCCCCACGCCGATCGCGAGCACCTCGTCGAGCGAGGCACCGGCGCGCTCCGCCAGCTCGACCACGAGCAGCGCGGCCCGGTCGAGGCTCGTGTCGACCCGGTGCTCGTCGGGCAGCGGGAGCACCTGCTCGGCCACGACCTCGTGCGCGACGTCCCCCAGCGCGACGCGCAGGTGCCGGTGGCCGATGAGGACGCCCGCCACCAGCCCCGTGCGGCTGGCGAGGCGCACGAGCTGCGCGCGCCGGCCGCTGCGGATCGTCGTCCGGGTGTCGACGAGGCCGGCGGTCTGCAGCTCCTTGACGATCGACGAGACCGTCGCCGCGGACAGCCCGGTCGCACCGACGAGCTCGACCTGCGTCAGCCCGCCGAAACGCTGGATCGCCTCGACGACGAGCGACCGGTTGCCCTCCCGCAGGGAGGACTGCGACCCGGACGCCGCGCCTCCCAGTCTCATGTCGGGAATCCTCGCAGGTCGGAGACGGTACGGCTGGCGCCACGGCGGGGCCGCCCACCGGTTGGACCCGGTGCGACGGCCCCGCCGTGGCGCGTGCGGATCAGCGCGCCGCCTCCGCGCGGCGGCGGTTCCAGATGTCGAACGCGACCGCGAGCAGCAGGACGATGCCCTTGACGACCTGCTGCACGGCCTGGCCGACGCCCATGAGCTGCATGCCGTTGGCCAGCACGGCCATGATCAGGCCACCGACCATGGCGCCCGTGACACGACCGACGCCACCGGTGGTCGACGCGCCGCCGATGAAGCAGGCCGCGATCGCGTCGAGCTCGAACATGTTGCCGGCGCCCGGCTGGGCCCCGTTGGTGCGGGCGGAGAAGACGACGCCCGCGACGGACGCGAGGACGCCCATGTTGACGAAGGTCCAGAAGGTGACCTTGCGGACCTTGACGCCGGACAGCTGCGCCGCGTTGAGGTTGCCGCCGATCGCGTAGATGTGCCGGCCGAACACCGACTTCTGCATGACGATCGAGTAGGCGATGATCAGCACCGCGAGCAGGATGAGCACGATCGGCAGGCCGCGGCTGCGGGCCAGCTGCGAGCCGAACCACATGACGATCGCCGCGACGACGACGATCTTCGCGACGAACAGCGGCATCGACTCGACCACCTGCTGGTACGCGATGCGGCCCCGGCGCGTGCGCCACTGGCTCACGCCGTACCCGACCACGGCGATCGCGAAGATGAGGATCGTGAAGACGTCGATGCCCTCGCCGCCGAGCAGCCCGTTGAGGAACCCGTTCGCGATCCCGTAGTAGGTGCCGTTGAACGGCGACAGCGAGATGTTGTTGAGCACGATGTAGGTCAGGCCGCGGAACAGCAGCATGCCGGCGAGCGTGACGATGAAGCCCGGGATGCCCACCGAGGCGACCCAGAAGCCCTGCCAGCACCCGACGAGGAAGCCGACGACGAGGGCGGCGAGCACACCGACCCACCAGGGCGCGTGGCCCTTGATGATGACCTCGGCGGCGACGGCACCCGTCAGGGCCACCACCGACCCGACCGACAGGTCGATCTGGCCGAGCACGATGACCATGAGCATGCCGGTGGCCAGGATGAGCACGTACGAGTACTGCAGCACGATGTTCGTCAGGTTGCCCGGCGACAGGAAATCGCTGTTGAGCACCGAGAACAGGACGACGATCGCGATGAACGCGACGAAGATCCCGCTCTGGCGCACGTTCCGGGTGATGAGGTCCCGGACCCCGACCCCGACTCCGGCGACGGTCGTCGTCATGATGCCTTGTCCTTTGCGTCTCGCTCGATGGTCATGAGTTCCATGAGTCGCTCCTGCGTCGCCTCGGCCACCGGCACCTCGCCGGTGATGCGCCCGAAGGCCAGCGTGTAGATGCGGTCGCACGTGCCCAGGAGCTCGGGCAGCTCGGACGAGATGACGACGACCGCCTTCCCCTCCGAGACCATCCGGTTGATGATCGTGTAGATCTCGTACTTCGCGCCGACGTCGATGCCGCGCGTCGGCTCGTCGAGGATGAGCACGTCCGGCGTCGTCAGCAGCCACTTGGCCAGGACGACCTTCTGCTGGTTGCCGCCCGAGAGCTTGCCGACGGGCACGGAGACGGACGGCGTGCGGATGTTGAGGCTCGAGCGGTACTGCTCGGCGACCTTCAGCTCCTCGTTGCCGTTGACCCAGCCGCGGCTGGCCATCCGGGCCAGGGCCGCGGACGTGACGTTGCTGCGGATGTCCTCGATGAGGTTGAGGCCGAAGCGCTTGCGGTCCTCGGTGGCGTAGGCGATGCCGTGCTCGATCGCCGCCGAGACGTCGGGGATGTCGATCGGCGCGCCGTCCTTGTAGACCTGCCCCGAGATGTCACGGCCGTACGAGCGCCCGAACAGGCTCATCGCCAGCTCGGTGCGGCCCGCTCCCATGAGGCCCGCGATCCCGACGACCTCGCCGGCGTGCACCGTGAACGAGGCGTCGTCGATGACGAGCCGCCCGGCCTGCGTCGGGTGGTGCACGGTCCAGTGCTCCACGCGCAGCACCTCGGCGCCCACGCGCGACTTGCGCTCGGGGAACCGGTGCTCGAGGTCCCGGCCCACCATCCCGCGGATCATGCGGTTCTCGTTGGCGTCCGGCCCGGACATCGGGAAGGTCTCGATGGTGCGCCCGTCGCGGATGATCGTCACGGTGTCGGCGATCTCGGTGAGCTCGCGCAGCTTGTGGGAGATCATGATCGAGGTGATCCCCTGGTCCTTCAGCTGACGCAGCAGGCCCAGGAGGTGCTCGGAGTCGTTGTCGTTGAGGGCGGCCGTCGGCTCGTCGAGGATGAGCAGCTGCACGTCCTTCGAGAGCGCCTTGGCGATCTCGATGAGCTGCTGCTTGCCGACGCCGAGCTGGCCGATCGGTGTGGTCGGGTTCTCCTTGAGGCCGACGCGCGCCATGAGGGCCGCCGCCTGGTGGTTCGCCTTGTTCCAGTCGATCATGCCGCGGCCGCCGCGGACCTCGTTGCCCAAGAAGATGTTCTCGGCGATCGACAGGTAGGGGACGAGCGCCAGCTCCTGGTGGATGATGACGATCCCCTTCGCCTCCGAGTCGTTGATCGACCCGAAGCGGACCTCGTCACCGTCGTAGACGATCTCGCCCTCGTACGTGCCGTGCGGGTAGACCCCCGACAGCACCTTCATCAGCGTCGACTTGCCGGCGCCGTTCTCCCCGCAGATGGCATGGATCTCACCACGCCGTACCGTCAGCGTCACGTCCTGCAACGCCTTGACCCCGGGGAAGGTCTTGGTGATGCCGCGCATCTCCAAGATCTCGCTGGTCATGCGCCCTCCATGGGTGTGGGTCAGGGGTGCGGGCACGGCCCCGGCACGTCGGCCGGGGCCGTGCCCGCCACGGGTGGCGTTACTTGGCGACGCCGGACGCGACCTCGTCGGCCGTGTAGTACTTGGAGTCGATGAGCTCCTTCTGGATGTCCTCCTTGTAGACCGTCACCACCGGCAGCAGGTAGGTCGGGACGACCTTGACGCCGTTGTTGTAGGTCTTGGTGTCGTTCGCCTCGGGGGTGCCACCGGAGAGGAATGCCTCGGCCACCTTGACGGCCTGGCCGGCCAGCAGGCGGGTGTCCTTGAAGATCGTCGAGGACTGCACGCCGTCGTTGATGAGCTTGACGGACGCGATCTCGGCGTCCTGGCCGGTGACGACCGGCAGGCCCTTGTCGAGCGTCGGGCCCATGCCCACACCCTGGAGCGCGGTGATGATGCCGCGGGACAGGCCGTCGAACGGCGACAGCACGCCGGCGAGCTTGGCGCCGCCGGAGTAGGTCGACGTCAGCAGGTTCTCCATGCGCTGCTGCGCGCCGTCCTGCGACCAGCGCAGGATCGCGACCTGGTCGAACGAGGTCTGGCCCGACTTGATGACGAGCGTGCCGTTGTCGATGAACGGCTTGAGGGTGTCCATGCCGCCGTTGAAGAAGAACTTGGCGTTGTTGTCGTCCGGCGAGCCGGCGAAGACCTCGATGTTGAACGGACCCTTGGGCGCGTCGGCCTTGGCCTTGCCCGCCTTGTCCGTGAGGCCCAGCCCGTACAGCAGGGCGTTGGCCTGCGCGACGCCCACGGCGTAGTTGTCGAAGGTCGTGTAGAAGTCGACGTTCGGTGTGCCGTTGATGAGGCGGTCGTACGCGATGACCTTGATGCCCTTGGACGCGGCGTTCTCCAGCTGGCTGGTGAGGGCCGTGCCGTCGATCGAGGCGATGATGAGGAGCTTGGCGCCCTCCGTGATCATCGCGTCGAGCTGCTGCGTCTGCGTCGGGATGTCGTCGTTGGCGTACTTGAGGTCGACCTTGTAGCCGTCCTTCTCCAGCGCGGACTTCACGGCGTTGCCGTCGTTGATCCACCGCTCGGAGGTCTGCGTCGGCATCGCCACGCCGACGAGGGCGCCGGCACCGGCCGCCGCGCCGCCGCTCGCCGCCCCCGAAGCGGCCGGCGTGCCGCCGCCGCTGGTGCTCCCGGCCCCGCCGCCGCTGCAGGCCGCAAGGCTCAGCGCGACCGCGATACCCGCGGCCACCATTCCCATCCGTCGCATCTTCGCGCTCCTTCTCGTCACTGAGAGATTCCCGGTCCGTCGGACCGTGGTGCGTCGGCCGGGCGGCATCCGCCCGGTTCGCGTTCCCCGAACTGCGATGTCCCGGGAACGGCGTGTCTCACCTTCTTGCCTTCGACTCCCGAAGTCAAGCGGGATCAGGCGATCCTCGATTACGAAAGCATCACGGTTGCGACTCGAGATGTGAGCGCCAACATGGTGCATGTGAGGGCTCACATCCCACGATTGGCTTTGCGGCCCGAACTCAGGGTGTCCTCAGTCAGGCATCGAGCAGGGCCTCCAGGCGGGCGCGCACGGCCTCGTCGACGGCGTCGTCGGCCACCTCGACCACCTTGTCGCGGCTGGTCGCGCCGCTGACCAGCTCGACGAACCGCGGGCGCACCCCGAGCGCGGCCGAGAGCGCGGCCAGGGCGGCGGCGGTCGCCGCACCCTCGACCGCGCGTGCGGTCACCGCCACGACGAGGCGGTCGCCGTACCGACCGCCCACGCGCGTGCGCGAGGCCCCCGGCCGGACTCGGATGGCGACGCGCACGGCGCCCATCCTGCCGCGCGCCGGGACGGCACCGGAGCCACGTCGCGGTGGTCGCCGGGGACTGTCCGGCGCCGGGGGCGCGACGACGGGAACGCCCCGCCACGCCGGGGACGAAAGGCCGGGCGCGGGGGCGGGCCCGGGCACCCCGGGTCAACCACCCGGGCCACGCCCCGGGACGGGAGGCCCAGGTAGGGGGCCGGCCGGCAGTCCTGCTGCGCACCATCCCTGAAAGGTCGGGCCGGCCCCGCCGAGCGGGCCGGCCCGCGTCGGTCAGACCAGCCCGAGCGCCGTCACCTGGGCCCGCTCGTCGGCCAGCTCGGCGACGGACGCCGCCACGCGGGCCCGGCTGAGCTCGTCCAGCTCGAGCCCCGGCACGATCGACCACGACGTCCCGTCCGAGGTGACCGGGAACGAGGACACCAGGCCCTCCGGCACGCCGTACGAGCCGTCGGACACCACGCCCGCGCTGGTCCAGTCGCCCGAGGCGGTCCCGTGCACCCACGTGGCGACGTGGTCGATCGCCGCGTTGGCGGCCGAGGCCGCCGACGACGCACCGCGCGCGGCGATGACCGCCGCGCCGCGCTGCGCCACGGTGGGGATGAACGACTCGCGCACCCACTCGTCGTCGCCGATGACCTCGGGTGCCGGACGGCCGCCGATGAGCGCGTGCTGCACGGAGGGGTACTGCGTCGCGGAGTGGTTGCCCCAGATGGCGAACCGCCGGACGTCCGCCACCGAGGCGCCGGTCCTGGCCGCCAGGAGCGCCACGCCGCGGTTGTGGTCGAGGCGCGTCATGGCGGTGAACCGCTCGGCGGGCACGTCGGGCGCGTGGGACGCGGCGATGAAGGCGTTGGTGTTCGCCGGGTTGCCGACGACGAGCACCCGTACGCCGTCGGACGCGCCGGCGTTGATCGCCGCGCCCTGCGGACCGAAGATCCCGCCGTTCGCCGCGAGCAGGTCGCCGCGCTCCATGCCCGCCGCGCGCGGCCGCGCGCCGACCAGCAGGGCGACGTCGACGCCGTCGAACGCAGCGATCGGGTCGTCGTGCAGGTCGGTGCCGGCCAGCAGCGGGAACGCGCAGTCCTCGAGCTCCATGGCCACGCCCTCCAGGGCGTGCACCGCCTGCGGCACCTCGAGCAGGTGGAGCCGCACCGGGGTGTCGGGGCCGAGCATCTGGCCGGACGCGATGCGGAACAGCAGCGCGTAGCCGATCTGGCCAGCGGCGCCGGTGACGGTGACGTGGACGGGGGCGGCAGTCACGGGTGGTCTCCTTCGATCGACCGTGCGGGGCAGGGGTCAGGCGAGGCGGGCGGCCAGGTTGTCGGCCAGGACGCCGAGGAACTCCTCGGTGGTCAGCCACTCCTGCTGCGGCCCGACGAGCAGGGCGAGGTCCTTGGTCATCGCGCCGGACTCGACGGTCTCGACGACGACCTTCTCGAGCGTCTCGGCGAACGCCGTGACCTCGGGCGTGCCGTCGAGCGCACCGCGGTGCTTGAGGCCGCCGGTCCACGCGTAGATCGAGGCGATGGGGTTCGTGGACGTGGGCCTGCCGGCCTGGTGCTGCCGGTAGTGGCGGGTCACGGTGCCGTGCGCCGCCTCCGCCTCGACCGTCCGGCCGTCGGGGGTCATGAGGACGCTCGTCATGAGGCCGAGCGAGCCGAAGCCCTGCGCCACGGTGTCGGACTGGACGTCGCCGTCGTAGTTCTTGCACGCCCACAGGTAGCCGCCGTCCCACTTGAGGGCGGAGGCCACCATGTCGTCGATGAGCCGGTGCTCGTACGTCAGGCCGGCGGCGTCGAACCGCTCCTTGTACTCGGTCTCGAACACCTCGGCGAACAGGTCCTTGAACTGCCCGTCGTAGGCCTTGAGGATCGTGTTCTTCGTCGACAGGTACACGGGGTAGCCGCGCTGCAGGCCGTACGCGAAGCTCGCCCGCGCGAAGTCCTTGATCGACTCGGTGAAGTTGTACATGCCCATCGCCACTCCCCCGGCCTCGGGGTAGGTGACCACCTCGCGGCTGATGGGCGCACCGCCGTCCGCCGGCGTGAACGTGAGGGTGAGCGTGCCGGCGCCCGGGACCTTGAAGTCGGTGGCGCGGTACTGGTCGCCGAAGGCGTGGCGGCCGATGACGATGGGCTTGGTCCAGCCCGGCACGAGGCGCGGGATGTTGCGGATGATGATCGGCTCGCGAAAGACGACCCCGCCGAGGATGTTGCGGATGGTGCCGTTCGGGCTCTTCCACATGGAGGTCAGGCCGAACTCGGCCACGCGCGCCTCGTCGGGCGTGATCGTCGCGCACTTGACGCCGACGCCGTGCTCCTTGATGGCGTTGGCCGCCTCGACGGTGACGCGGTCGCCGGTGGCGTCGCGGTTCTGGATCGAGAGGTCGAAGTAGCGGAGGTCGACGTCCAGGTACGGCAGGACGAGCGTGTCCCTGATGGTCTGCCAGATGATCCGGGTCATCTCGTCGCCGTCCAGCTCGACGACGGGTCCGGTCACGGTGATCTTGGCCATCGGCGCGGGGCCTCCTCGCTCACGGGTGCCGAGCGGCACCGGGAACAGATTACTCGACATCAAGATACTTTCTTCTCCGCGTCCCGCACGCGCCCACCTGGCATGCTGTGACCTGCCACCACCCCTGCGTCGACTGGACCGTCATGTCCGTGCAGCAGCCCGATCCCACGGCGCGCGCCTTCGCCGCGCCCGACGTGCCGTTCGCGGAGGCCGACGAGCACGATCTCGTCGTCGACGACGAGCCCGACGCCGCCGGTCCGGGCCTGCTGGCCCGCACCGGTGCGGAGCTGTTCGGCACGTTCGTGCTCGTGTTCGCCGGCGTCGGGACCATGCTCTACGCGCGGCTCGACAACACGGTGGGGTCGCTCGCCGTGGCGGTCGCGTTCGGCCTCGCGGCGGTCGTCGGCATGGTCACCGTCGGGCGCGTCTCGGGCGGCCACTTCAACCCGGCCGTGTCGCTCGGGGCCGCGATCGCGGGCCGGCTCTCGTGGGCCGACCTGCTGCCCTACTGGCTCGCGCAGCTCGTCGGGGGCGCGGTCGGCGCCGCGGTGCTCTTCCTCACGATCCCCGACGGGCTCGCGCAGCTCATCGGCGGGTCGGAGGACAAGCGCGAGCTGTTCGGTGCCACCGCCAACGGCTTCGGGCAGCACTCCCCGCTCGCCCACCTCATCGCGACGAACAACATCAACAGCCAGGCCCAGTTCTCGCTCACCGCGGCGCTCCTCACCGAGGTCGTCGCGACGGGCATCCTCGTCGCCACCTACCTCGTCCTCACGCGCCGCGTCGGCCCCGCGGCCGCCGATCCGAAGGCCCCCGCCCTCGCGGCCCTGGCCCTGACCGCGCTCGTCCTGGTCACGCTGCCGATCACCAACGCCGGGCTCAACCCCGCCCGTTCGACCGCGGCCGCGATCCTCGCGCCCTCCTGGGCCCTGTCCCAGCTGTGGCTCTTCTGGGTGGCCCCGCTGCTCGGCGCGGCGCTGGCGGCGCTGCTCGTCCGGGCCTTCGGCGCGCCGGCACCCGTGCCGGACGACGGCGGCGACGAGGACCTGGACGACGACGAGGAGGAGACCTTCCCGGTGCTGCCGGCCTGAGGCCGGGCGGCTACCCGGCGCGCAACGGGATGCCGGGGTCGGCCACGGTGGCGCGGTCGACCCGCGGCAGCCGGTCCCCGGCGAACAGGCGGCGCACGGCGCCGACCTCGCGCGGGCGGTCGACGACGAGCACGGCGGTGACGCGCTCGTCCGACAGCCACACCGCGGACCAGCCGGCACCCGGGCCGCCGCTCCCGCGCAGCACCACCTCGTCGCCGCGCCCCGGCGAGCCGAACAGCGCGAGGTCGTGGCCCATCTGGGTGGAGAAGACGTAGGGCGCCGGGTCGTCGCCCGGGGGCGGCACCGGCCGGCCCAGGAGGTGCCCGACGAGCACGCGGGGCCCGCGCAGGGCACCGTCCCAGTGGCCGCCCGCCACGGTGCCGTGCCGGCGCGACGTGCGGCGCGCGACGTCGCCGACCGCCCAGACGTGCGGCACCACGGCAGCCTCCGGCGCCGGCACGCCCTCCGGACCGGGCGCGCGGCGCGCCAGCACGCGGAACGCCTCGTCGACGCGCACCCCGCCGTCGCGGTCCAGCGGCAGCGCCCGGCCGAGCCAGGCCGTCGTCGGCCGGGCACCCACCGCCGCGAGCACCACGTCGGCCGGCACGGTCCTGCCGTCAGCCAGGTCGACGCCGTCCGGGCGGACCGCCACCACGCGCGCGTGCGTCACCAGCGTGATCCCGGCCTCGTCGTACCAGCGCCTGGTGAGCGCGCCCACGTGCTCGCCCACGGCGCCCGCCAGCGGTGCGCCCGCCGCCTCCAGCACCGTCACGGGGTGGCCGGCCGCGGCGACGACGCCGGCGACCTCGGCCCCGACCCACCCCGCCCCGATGACGACCAGCCGCGCGCCCGGGGTCAGCGCGGCCCGCAGCCGGTCCGCGTCCGCCGCGGTGTGGAGCGTCAGCGCGGCCTCCCAGCCCGGCACCCGCACCGCCTGGGCCCCCGTCGCGAGGACGACGTCGTCGGCGGCGACCCAGCCGTCGTCGGTGAGCACGGTCGGGCGCGGGCTTCCGGGCAGCAGTCCACGGGCCGGGGTGCCGAGCCGCACCTCGTCGGCGAGCGCCGCGAGGTCGACGCCCACCTCGTCCCGCAGCCACGCCGGCGTGCGGCGGTCGAGCAGGTGCTTCGACAGCGGGGGCCGGTCGTACGGCGGCACGCCCTCGGCACCGATCACGCCGATGCGCCCGTCGAAGCCCGCCTCGCGCAGCTCGGCGACCGTCTGCACCGCGGCCAGGCCGGCGCCGACGACGAGCACGTCACGGCCCACCGGTTGGCTCACGCGGTCACGGTAGCCTGACGCGCGGGAGGCGTGATGGGTGAGGGTCGGCGCGACGCGTCGTACTGGGTCGTCGCGGCCGGCGTCATCGCTGCCGTCGTCGTCGGGCTGCTGAGCGACGCCCGCGTCGGCGCCTACGTGCTGGCCGCCGTCCTCGGCGCCGCCGCGGCGGTGCGAGGCCTGCGGCCGGAGCCCGGGCCGGCCGCGATCGGGGGGCGGGCCCGCTGGCTGGACGTCACGCTGCTGGCGGCCCTCGCGATCGCGCTCGCCGTGCTGGCACTCATCGTCCCCGGGCAGGCCTGACGGCAGCACGGCCGACCCCGGGCGCCCGGACGGACCCCGGGGTGGAACGAACCTGCCGGCTCGCACGGCGAGTCGAATCGTGTCCGTTCCACCCCGTGGGGCCGGCAGACCGGGGTGGAACGAACCGGCCCGCGCGCACGGCGAGTCGCGGCGTGTCCGTTCCACCCCGGGGGGGTCAGTGGAAGAAGTGGCGGGTGCCGGTGAGGTAGAGCGTCACGCCGGCGGTCCGGGCCGCCGCGACGACCTCCTCGTCGCGCACCGAGCCACCCGGCTGGACCACGGCCCTGACACCCGCCGCGAGCAGCACCTCGAGCCCGTCGGCGAACGGGAAGAACGCGTCCGACGCAGCGACCGACCCCAGCGCACGCTCCTGGCCGGCGCGCTCGACCGCGAGCCGGCACGAGTCGACGCGGTTGACCTGCCCCATGCCGACGCCCACCGACGCGCCGTCCTTGGCCAGGAGGATCGCGTTCGACTTCACCGACCGCACCGCGCGCCACGCGAACCGCAGGTCGGCCAGCGTCGCCTCGTCGGCCGCCTCGCCCGCCGCCAGGGTCCACGTCGCGGGGTCGTCGCCGGGCGCGTCGATCGCGTCGACGTCCTGGAGCAGCAGCCCGCCGCTGATCTCGCGCGTCGCCAGGCCCGCGGCCGGCGGCGTGCCGACGACGAGCAGCCGCACGTTCTTCTTCTTCACGAGGATCTCGAGCGCGTCGTCGTCGAACGCCGGCGCGACGACGACCTCGGTGAAGATCGGCGCGATCTGCTCGGCGGCCGCGCGCGTGACGGGCCGGTTGGCCGCGATGACCCCGCCGTACGCCGAAACAGGGTCGCAGGCGTGCGCCTTCGCGTGCGCGTCGGTGACGTCCGTCCCGACGGCGATGCCGCACGGGTTGGCGTGCTTGACGACCGCGACCGTCGGCACGTCGCCCTGGTCGTGCGCGGCGCGCCAGGCGGCGTCGGCGTCGACGTAGTTGTTATAGCTCATGGCCTTGCCGTGCAGCTGGGTGGCCTGCGCGAGGCCCGCCGGGCCGAAGCCGTCGGTGTAGAGCGCGGCGCGCTGGTGGGGGTTCTCGCCGTAGCGCAGCACCGCCGCACGGTCCCACGTCGCGCCGATCCAGGCGGGGAAGCCCGTGTGCTCGCCGTCGACCTCGTCCGTGGTGGTCGCGACGTTGCCTATCCAGGAGGCCACAGCCACGTCGTACGTCGCCGTGTGGACGAACGCCTGCGCGGCCAGCCGGGTGCGCTGGGCCAACGTGAAGCCGCCGGCCGCGACCGCCGCGACGACGTCGTCGTACGACGACGGGTCGACGACCACGGCGACGCTCGGGTGGTTCTTGGCGGCCGCGCGCACCATGGACGGGCCGCCGATGTCGATCTGCTCGACGCACTCGTCGACCCCCGCGCCCGACGCCACGGTCGCGGCGAACGGGTAGAGGTTGACCACGACGAGCTCGAAGGGCGCGACGCCCAGCTCGGCGAGCTGCGCAAGGTGCTCGGGCCGCCGCGTGTCGGCGAGGATGCCGGCGTGGACCCGGGGGTGGAGCGTCTTCACGCGCCCGTCGAGGCACTCGGGGAAGCCGGTCAGCTCCTCGACGCGCGTCACCGGCACGCCCGCGGCCGCGATGCGCGCGGCGGTCGAGCCGGTCGAGACGAGCTCCACGCCGGCGGCGTGCAGCGCGGTGGCGAGCTCGGCGAGCCCGGTCTTGTCGTAGACCGAGACGAGCGCGCGGCGGACGGGACGGCGACCCTCGGGGTCGGCGTCGGCGGGGGCGGCGGCGGGGGGAAGCGAGGCGTGCGACACGGGGCGGCTCCTGGGTCGTGCGCACCGGCAGGTGCGCGGTGACGGTCCCAGGCACCCAGGCGTCCGGTGCGTTGTCGGGTGGTGCTCGGCCGCTCCCCGGTGGTCAGTCCCACCTCACGCCAGTCACGACCGGGGCCATCCTAACCGGCGCCGACGACGGCCTTCCTGCCCTCGACGGTCAGGCCGTGCCGCAGGACCCGGCCGACGACGTCGACGAGCAGGTCCCGCTCGGCGACCTTGATGCGCTCGTGCAGGCTCGCCTCGTCGTCGTCGTCCGCGACCGGCACCGCCGCCTGGGCGACGATCGGCCCGGAGTCGACGCCGGCGTCGACGACGATGACCGAGCAGCCCGTCACCTTGACCCCGTGGGCCAGCGCGTCGCGCACCGCGTGCGCGCCCGGGAACGCCGGCAGCAGCGCGGGGTGCGTGTTGACCGTCCGCCCGCCGAACGCGGCGAGGAACGCCGGCCCGACGAGCCGCATGAACCCCGCCATGACGACGAGGTCGGGACGGAACGCCGCGACCGCGGCCGTCAGCGCGCGGTCCCAGGCGGCTCGGTCGGGGAAGTCGGCGAGCCGCACGGTGGCCCGTGCCACGCCCGCCGCCTGGGCCCGCGCGAGGGCGCCGGCGTCGGGCCGGTCCGTCACCACGCCGACGACGCGACCGCCGAACCCCTCGTCGTCGTGCGCGGCGAGCAGGGCACCGAGGAGGGATCCCCCGCCGGAGGCGAGCACGACGACGCGGCCGGACGCGCGGGTGGGCGGCTGCGGCGGCGGGGCGGGCGGCACGCCCCGACCCTAACCGGGCCGGGGCAGGTCGTGGCCACCCGGCCGCCTGGCGGAGAATGGGTCGGTGAGCAACCCGTACGCCCCGCCGGAGGACCGCCCGCGTGAGGCGCCGCCCGCCGACGGCTCGGCGCCGGGTCCAGGGTCGGGTCCCACCCCACCCCCGACGGGGCCGTGGGGCGGCGGCCCCACCCCGCCCCCCACGGGCCCCTGGGGTGCGCCCGCCGGGCCTGACCGGTCGCCCGCGGGTGTCCCCTACGAGCGGCGGCCCGCCGCGCCCGCCGGCCCGCCGCCCGGCCCCGCGGACGTGCTGCGCGTCGCGGTGCTCCTGCGGTGGACCGCGCTGCTCGTGCTCGTCGCCGTCATCGGCGACCTGTTCGTGTTCCCCTGGTTCCTCGCGGCGGGCGTGGTCGGCGTCGTCGCGCTGGTCGTCGGCACGCGGGCCATGACGCTCGCCGCGCGCACGCGGCAGCGGGCGCCGCGCACGGTGCTCGCGCTGCTCGTCGTCGTCGCGCTGCTCGGCCTCACCCGGCCGGCCACCGCCCTGCTCACGTGGGACGCCGAGTCGTCGTACGCCCGGTGCCAGGCGTCGGCGATCACGGTGCAGGCGCAGAACGCCTGCCTCACCGAGTACCGGCAGGCTCTCGACGCTCGGCTGACGACGCTGAAGACTCCGTGACGTCGGCGGCCGGGCGGCGCACCCCGCGCCGGACGGCCGCCCGCACCGCCGCTCGCACCAGCCGGTCGGCCGGCAGCGCCACCGCCGCGGCCCCGAGCGCCGCCGCGGCCGCGGCAAGGCCCGCGACCGCCCACACCGCGGCGCCGACGGCCGCCATCCGGCCGGTCCCGGCCGCGCCGCCGGCCGCGGCCACGCCCGCCGCCACCAGCAGGCCCGCCACCAGGCCGGTGACACCCGCCGCGGCCGCGGGCTCCCACGCCCGCGCGGACGCCAGGCGCCGGTGCAGCACTGCCCCCGCCAGCAGGCCCGCGACGATCAGCAGCACGGGCGCGAGCCGCGACGGGCCGCCGGCCTGCAGGTCGGTGGGCAGCGCGCCCAGCAGGGGGACGGCCGGCAGGGGGCCGGCCACCACCGTGTCCGGCCCGAAGTGGGACCCCGCGCCGACGGCGAACCCCGGCCCGGCGAGCCACGCGCCGGCCCAGGCGACGAGGTTCGGCGCGTAGCCGAGCTCGGCGACAGCCAGCACGATGCCGCCGATGGTGTCCAGCCCCAGCCCGTGGACCACCGCCGCCACCTGCGACCGCCCCGCCAGCACCCAGCCGGCGGCGGTCAGCGCGGCCAGCACCACGAGCACGCCCGCCGCGACGGCGCCGGCCGCGGCGCCGGCCCGCAGCCACGCCGGCAGCGTGGACCACGGGCCACCGATCCGGTGGCGCAGGTCCTGGGAGTCGCCCCGCCGCAGCATGCCCGTCCCGAGGCCGACGGCGCCGACCGCCAGGGCCCCCGGCACGGCGCGGGCCACGTGGCCCACGGTCATGGGGTCGGCCACGGCGACCAGGACGACGAGCGCGACGTACGTGGCGAGCCCGGCGAGGAACGCCGAGGGCGTGGGCCGAGCGGAACGCCGCGCGGACGCGTAGGTGGTGTACCAGGCGATCGCGGTCAGGCCCAACGGCGCGAGCGTGACCGGCCCGAGCGGGACACCGTGAGCCAGCAGCCAGAGGCCGGCGCCGATCTGGACCGAGCGGGTCCACAGCACGCCGGCGTTGGACGGGTCGGCCGACGTGACGACGAACACGGCGACCGCCGGCACCACGGCCACGGCGAGCGAGAGCACCACGGCCTGCACGGCCGCGAGCACGCCCGAGACCCAGGGCAGCCCGCCGTCGAGCGGGCTTGGCTCGCGGCCCGGGGGCGGCGCGACGCCGATGACGCGGCGCGTCGCGGCGCTCGGCCGCTGGGGGGTGCTCATCGGTCCATCGTCGGGCGCCCGCCACGACGCCCGGCTCAGGCGACCCGGCGCGTCGCCGCTTCCGGTCGACGCCCCGCGCTGGGGGCGCGCGCCGTCAGGACCGGGCTGCGGCGAGGATCGCGCGCGCGAGCGCGGCGGTCTCGGACGGCGTCTTGCCGACGCGGACCCCGGCGGCCTCGAGCGCGTCCTTCTTCGCCTGCGCGGTGCCCGACGAGCCCGACACGATCGCACCCGCGTGGCCCATCGTCTTGCCCTCGGGCGCGGTGAAGCCGGCGACGTACCCGACGACGGGCTTGGTCACGTGCTCCTTGATGAAGGCCGCGGCACGCTCCTCGGCGTCCCCGCCGATCTCGCCGATCATGACGATGACCTCGGTCTGCGGGTCCGCCTCGAAGGCCGCGAGGGCGTCGATGTGGGTGGTGCCGATGACCGGGTCACCCCCGATGCCGATGCAGGTGGAGAACCCGTGGTCCGACAGCTCGAACATCATCTGGTACGTCAGCGTGCCGGACTTCGACACCAGTCCGATGGGCCCGGAGCCGGTGATGTCCGCGGGGATGATGCCGACGTTCGACTGCCCCGGCGTGATGAGGCCCGGGCAGTTCGGGCCGATGATCCGGGTGCCCTTGGCCTGCGCGTACGTGAAGAACTCGGCCGTGTCCGCCACCGGGACGCCCTCGGTGATGACGACGACGAGCGGCACGCCGGCGTCGACGGCCTCGACCACGGCGTCCTTGGTGAACGCCGGCGGCACGAACACGACGGAGACGTCGGCACCGGTGGCCGCGACGGCGTCGCGCACGGTGCCGAACACCGGCACGTCACGTGTGGGGAAGCTCACCACCTCGCCGGCCTTGCGGGGGTTGACGCCCCCGACGACGTCGGTGCCGGAGGCGAGCATCCGGGTGGTGTGCTTGCTCCCCTCGGACCCGGTCATGCCCTGGACGATGACCTTGGACGCGGAGGTCAGGAAGACGGCCATGGTGGGTGCAGGCTCCTCGGGTCTCAGGCGGCGGTGGCCGCGAGCGCGGCGGCGGCATCGGCGCCGCCGTCCATGGTCTCGGCCAGGGTGACGAGCGGGTGGGCGGCGGCGGCGAGGATCGCCCGGCCTTGCGCGACGTTGTTGCCGTCGAGGCGCACGACGAGCGGCTTGGAGGCCTCGTCGCCGAGCATCTCCAGCGCGGCGACGATGCCGCGGGCGACCTCGTCGCAGGCCGTGATGCCGCCGAACACGTTGACGAACACCGCCTTGACCTGCGGGTCGGACAGGATGATGTCCAGGCCGTCGGCCATGACCTGGGCCGAGGCGCCGCCGCCGATGTCGAGGAAGTTGGCCGGCCGGACGCCGCCGTGGGCCTCGCCCGCGTAGGCGACGACGTCCAGCGTGCTCATGACGAGCCCGGCGCCGTTGCCGATGATGCCGACCTGGCCGTCGAGCTTGACGTAGTTGAGGTGCTTGGCCTTGGCGCGCGCCTCGAGCGGGTCGGCGGCGGCGCTGTCGACGAGGTCGGCGTGCGCCTGGTGCCGGAAGCCCGCGTTGTCGTCGAGCGTCACCTTCCCGTCCAGCGCGATGACCCGGCCGTCCGAGGTCAGCACGAGCGGGTTCACCTCGACGAGCGTGGCGTCCTCCTCGTCGTACACCGACCAGAGGCGGCGCAGCACGTCCGCGACGCGTGGCGCGACCACGGCGTCGAAGCCGGCGGCGACGACGATCTCGTCGGCCTTGGCTTCGTCGATGCCGACGATCGGGTCGACGGGGACCCGCGCGAGCGCCTCGGGCCGCTCGACCGCGAGCTGCTCGATCTCCATGCCGCCCTCGACGCTGGCCATCGCCAGGTAGCGGCGCTCGGCGCGGTCGAGCAGCAGCGAGACGTAGTACTCCTGGGCGATGTCCGCGCCCAGCGCGACGAGCACGCGGTGCACCGTGTGCCCCTTGATGTCCATCCCGAGGATCTGCGCCGCCGCCTGCTCGGCCTCGTCGGGCGTCCGCGCGAGCTTCACACCGCCGGCCTTGCCGCGGCCGCCCGTCTTCACCTGGGCCTTGACCACGACGAGCGGCGCACGCCGCAGCAGCTCCTCGGCCGCGGCTCGCGCCTCGCCCGGCGTGGTCGCGACGAGGCCGTCGAGGACGGGGACCTCGTGCGCCGCGAACAGGTCACGTGCCTGGTACTCGAACAGGTCCACCCTCGGTCCTCTCGTCGGCCCGCGCGTCGCTGCCCTCGTGCGGCGCCGCGCCGGGTCGATCGTAGCCGGATTTCTCGATGTCGAGACATCGGCCCCGGATGCGCGCGGGCGTGCTCGGCGCATCAGTGGACACGCCCGGCGACGACGACGAGAGGAGCCGGCATGTCCGAGCACGCAGAGCAGCCCGACACGCTCGACGTGTACGGCTGGGTGGAGATCGGCACCAGCGACCTGGACGCCAGCGAGCGCTTCTACTCGGCCGTCTTCGGGTGGGAGTTCACGCCGTTCGGCGACGACTACCGCGTGGCGATGTCGCGCGGGCGTCAGGTCGGCGGCTTCTACCGGTGGGCCGACCCACTGCCCGACGGCGTCCGCGTCTACGTCACGGTCGCGGACATGGAGGGCACGCTCGAGCGCGTCATGGCCAACGGCGGCATGGCGTCCACGTCCCGGACCGAGATCGGCCCGGACCGTGGCTGGTGGGCCGACTTCCGTGACCCGCTCGGCACGTTGGTCGGCCTGACGACGACGACGCCGCCCGTCGTGTGACGCCGGTCAGCCCGCCGCGGGCCGGCCGCTGAGCCGTGCGAGCACGGGCAGGCCGAACGCCCACGCCGCGCGCCGCTCGACCGGCATGCCGGCGTCCCGCAGCGCCCGCGCGACGTGCCGCGCCGGGCCCCGCATCTCGACGACCATCGCGGTGCCGCCCGGGGCGAGCGCGCGCCCGAGCTCCGCGATGCCTGCCTCGAGGTCCACCCAGTGGTGGATGGTCAGCACCGCCGTCAGCACGTCTGCCGTGCCGGTGTCGACCGGCAGCGCCGCGGCGTCACCGAGCAGCACCCGGCCACGGTCGGGGTCGGCGACGCCCGCCAGGCGGCGCGACGCGATCTCCACCATGCGCGGCGACACGTCCACGCCCGTCACCGCGACGTCCGGCCGCAGCGCGGCCACGCGGGACGGGAGCGTGCCCGGGCCGGTACCGACGTCGAGGTAGCGGCCGCCGCGGGGCAGGATCGCGGCGACGCGCCGCGCCGTGCGCTCGTGCAACCCGCGCAGCAGGCGCGCGTGGGAGTCGTACCGGTCGGCACCCTCGCCGTCGAACGTCTCGAGCCACTCGTGGTCGTGCCGGTGTCCCATCGCCCCTCCGTCGTCGCCGGGGGCCATCCTCCCTCGGCGCGACCGCCCCCGCGGATCGACGTCGGTCCGGCCGCACCGCGCGTCAACCTAGGTTGACATTGAAACGCCGTCAACTTAGGTTGACAGGCATGTCCGAATCGCTCCTGGCCGCTGCGGCCGAGCACCCCGCCGAAGGCCTGCGCGCCGTCCGCGCGCTGCGCGAGCTCGCCGACCGCCTCGAGGCGCTCCAGGTGGAGCGCGCCCGGGACCTCGGCTGGTCGTGGCAGGAGATCGCCGACGCGCTCGGCGTCACCCGGCAGGCGGCCCACAAGAAGTACGGCAGGAGGATCTGATGTTCGAACGGTTCAGCAAGGACGCGCGCGCCGCCGTGGTGGACGCGCAGCAGGTGGCCCACGAGACGGGCTCGCGGACCGTCGACGGCCGGCACCTGCTCGCCGCGCTCGCCTCGGGCGACGGCGCCGCGGCGCAGGCGCTGCGGACGGTCGGCGTCGACCCGTCCGCGCTCGCGGACAGCCTGCGCGCGGAGCTGCGCGCCGGTGGGCTCGACGCCGGCGCGCTCGCGTCGCTCGGCGTCGACCTGGACGCGGTCCGCGCGCGCGCCGACGCGGTCTTCGGCGAGGGCGCCCTCGAGCGCGGGACCGGCCGCGGCCGCCGCGGCCACATCCCGTTCACGCCCGACGCGAAGAAGACGCTCGAGCTCGCGCTGCGGGAGACCGTCCGGCTCGGCTCGCCGGCCATCGAGGGCGGCCACCTGCTCCTCGGGGTGCTCCGCGCCACGGGCAGCCCGGCGGAGGCGGCGCTGCGCGCGGCGCTCGCCGGTGCGGGCACGGACGGCCCGGCGCTCCGGGTGGCGCTGGAGGAGCAGCAGCGGCGCGCCTCGTGACCGGTCCACCGCGCCGACGCAGCCGGCGTCTGGGCCGGCCGCCCGCTACAGCTTGGTGACGGGGCTGAAGCGGAGCAGCAGCCGCTTGGTGCCCGACGAGCCGAAGTCGACCTTCGCGACCGCGTTCTGCCCGACACCCTCGAGCGCCACGACGGTGCCGAGCCCGTAGGCGTCGTGCGTCACCTTGTCGCCCACCGCCAGGCTCGGCACGTCGGCACGGGGAGTCGCCGAGCCGAACGTGGCGCCGGTCTTCGGCAGCGCCGGCCGTTCCTCCGCCCGCGGGGCGCGGCCCCAGCCCTGGCCCGACGAGCGGCCCGAGCCGAAGCCCGAGCCCCACCCGCCGCGGATCGCGGACGTCGCGGACTCCCGCCGGCGCCAGTCGACGATCTCCTCCGGCAGGTCGGCGAGGAACCGGCTCGGCGGGAACTCGTTCGGCACGCCCCACGCAGTACGGACGGCCGCTCGTGAGATGTACAACCGCTGCCGCGCCCGTGTGACGCCGACGTAGGCCAGCCGGCGCTCCTCCTCGAGCTGCTCGGGGTCGGACAGCGAACGGACGTGCGGGAACGTGCCGTCCTCCATCCCGGTGAGGAACACCACCGGGAACTCCAGCCCCTTCGCGGTG
>Ga0187809_10000102_pt1 | contig 59267 bp, 48 predicted proteins | sample NC_wetland_sal_i_8_FD_132415 | JGI IMG/M metagenome (GOLD analysis project Ga0187809, IMG submission 132415) | Wetland sediment microbial communities from Neuse River Estuary, North Carolina, USA - ASW_4 | ecosystem: Environmental > Aquatic > Freshwater > Wetlands > Sediment | place: USA: North... | reverse complement strand
TATAGGCTCGCTGTGTCATAGTTACAAAATACCATACATTGTGTAACAAAGAAATAGTTGCCTAACGGCAAGCGCCTTATATCCCCATAGCTAAAGCAACGGGTTTTACGGCGCGTTTGATAAGCTGGCAGGAAAATTACCGACGACAAGAGTAGACCGGAAGTCAACCCAATAGCCAGGGTCCAGCGTTTTTCCGGCAGACGTAGCAGAGACATGGGAATCAAGGTATCCCCACCCCGCTTGTCTATGAGTATTTCGTCTATCAGCAACAACATCAAAAGACCCAGCCCAGCCGCGACGAATCCGTATACGTTGGCGTGACTCAGACTTTTGAAGATGTTTGCCCCATTGAGATTTGTGAGGCCGTACATCAATCCCAGCATGCTCAGAGACAGGAGAATAATTCCCAGCGTGTCCAATCTTACCGAAGCCTTGCTCTGATTCTCCTGAATCCTTCGCATGCCCGCAAGGACCAAAATGAGGGCAATGGGAACGTTAATCCAAAATAGCCAATGCCAATCATGAGTCAAGGTAAGCAGGAAGGATCCGATGTTGGGGCCGAGGATGGCGGAAATTCCATTCATTCCGCCAATCATGCCAAGTATGCGGCCTTGCCGATGGACTGGAACCGTGGCGACAACATACCCGTTGGCGTCGGCATGATGTTTTTAGACCATCTTTCCCTAGAAGAATCGCTAACTCTCCTTGAGCGGAGACTTCAGGATCTGAACAGGCAGATTCAAATTCACGAAGCTGCGCCCCAGCACGGATTTGGATTCGGAGTTGATTTAGCTATGGAGCATCATTTAGTTCATTTAAAGGCAGACCAAGAGTGGCTTGAAAGGGTGATTACACGGCTGCGCTCTCGCACAGGAGATGGGGTAATCTAATCCGTAGAGCGCTGCGCGCCAAGCTGTTCCTTCACAGTGTCAACAAAATTGTCCAATATCCCAGGTCATCTGGTAGAATCCTTGTCGAAGGGACTGTGATTGGATGACCAATATTCTGTCGGTTGAGAACATCTACAAAAGTTACGGGGAAAAGGTGCTGGTGGGTGGAGTATCCTTTGGCCTCGACGAAGGCGACCGAATTGCCCTCGTCGGCGTCAACGGAACAGGCAAGTCTACCCTTCTAAAAATGGTTGCAGGGCTGGAAACACCGGAATCCGGTTCCATCACGCTGAACGCCCACGCCACAGTACAATACCTCCCACAGGAACCTTCCTTTGAGGTGGACAACACGGTGCTTGACGAAGTATTCCAAGGTGACTCGCGGGAGATGGTGATGCTTCGGGAGTACGAGGCTACGCTGAGCGCACTGGAGCAGACTCCGTCTGATGAGAAAGCTCAGGAGAAACTTCTTCGGCTACAGGCTCAAGTGGATGCTCTTGGGGCCTGGCAACTGGAACACCTCGCAAAGACCATCTTGACGCGCCTTGGCATTACCAACTTCCACGCAGGAGTGGGAACCCTGTCTGGTGGTCAACGTAAACGCATCGCTTTGGCCAAGGCGCTGATTCAGCCATCCAGCCTCCTGATTCTCGACGAGCCCACCAATCACATTGACGACGAGAGCGCCCAATGGCTGGAGAACTACCTAGTCCAGCGAAAGGGTGCGCTTTTGATGGTCACACACGACCGTTATTTTCTCGACCGCGTCGTAAACCGCATCCTCGAACTGGACAAGGGGTGTCTCTATCAGTATCCCGGGAACTACGAAACGTTTGTGGAGACCAAGGTCAATCGCGAAGCGCAGGCAGGTGCCTCGGAGGAGAAGCGGCAGAACTTTCTGCGTAACGAACTCCAGTGGATTAAGCGGGGGCCCAGAGCTCGCGGCACGAAACAGAAAGCGCGTACGGAGCGCTATTACGAGGTATTGGAGCAGGGCAACCCGGCGCCTAACACTTCTCTTGAACTTTCGTCGGTCAAGGCCCACCTCGGGAAGACAGTCGTTGAACTCAACCACGTGAACAAGTCATACGGCGGCAAACAGCTCATTCGGGATTTTACCTACACGGTTCTTCGCGACGATCGCGTTGGTATTATCGGACCAAACGGCATCGGCAAGTCGACCCTACTCAAGCTGATGGCTCAGACGGTTGACCCGGATTCCGGAGAGGTGGTCGTGGGGGCTACGGTGAAACTGGGGTATTTCTCTCAGGAACACGAGGAACTTCCACTCAATCAGCGCGCCATTGACTACATCCGCGAGGAAGCTGAGTACGTGGAGACTGCAGACGGCACTACCATTTCCGTAGCGCAGATGTTAGAGCGCTTCCTGTTTCCTGGCCCCGTACAGTGGACGCCCATTGGCCAACTCTCCGGCGGTGAAAAGCGCCGCCTGTACCTGCTTCGGGTGCTCATGTCCGCACCCAATGTGCTCCTGCTAGACGAGCCCACCAACGATTTCGACATTCCTACTCTGAGCGTGCTGGAGTCCTATCTGGACGACTTTGCTGGAGCCGTAATAGTGGTCTCGCACGACAGGTATTTTCTCAATCGTGTTGCTGACAAAATTTTCGCCTTTGAAGGAGACGCCGTCATAACGAAAAACAACGGCAACCTCACGGACTACTTGGAGCGTTTCACAGAACGCCGTAAATTTGAGGATGAGGCGACTGGCTTCGTAGTGGAGTCAGGTCGTGTGCTCCGGGACCGTTCAGAAAAAACCCAATCAGAAGATGCCAAATCCGGCAAGAACAAATCCCCTCAAGCAGCAAACGCCGCTGTCAAAAGAGACCGTAAGGATCTTGACCAGAGTGCCGGTGGCGCAGCGAAAATGGCTCCAACTGAACGACCTCTCAAATTCAGCTACCGCGAACAGAAAGAATGGGAGACGATTGAGGCCACCATCGCCGAAACCGAACAGGCCCTGGCTAAAATTATTACAGAAATGGAGGCTGCCGGTGGGGATTACGGTAGAGTTCATGAATTGTACGGTGAGCAGCAGAGAATTGAAGCGGAATTGAATCAGCTTCTCGAGCGATGGACATATTTAAGTGAAATTGCGGAGAGACATGGGGAGCGTTCCTGAAGAATCCTGAAAGACCCTGAGAATCCTGAAGGACCCTGAGAATCTTGTCTCTCGGAGGACAGAATGTCTGAACGCCGTCACTCCCCATGTCTGAGGCTGCAAAGATAATAGATGGTCCAAACCAGATCATCATCCGTAATTCGATAGGCCAAACCATGACTACGGTCCCAATGTCCGGAACTATATCTTCTCCCTTACTTGTTTCTGGCGCGCTTCTTCGTAGGTGCCTAGGTGCGCGGTCAGCATGCCGTCCTTCAGCCACAAAATTCGCTGAAACAGGTGGCTCATAAAGTGTCTGTCGTGGGAGACTGCCACAATAGTGCCGCCAAACTCATCCAGGGCGTCTTCCAGTGCCTCTCTGGAATCGATGTCCAGATGGTTGGTTGGTTCGTCCAGAATCAACAAATTGATGTTCTGATACATGAGCTGTGCCATGCGCAAGCGCATCTGTTCGCCACCGCTGAGAGACTCCGTTTTCTTGAACACACCTTCACCGTAGAACAGGAATCTGGCTAACAATCGCCTGGCCTCGCCTTCAGTAACGGGCACACAGTCACGAAAGGCCTCCAGTACAGTGTACCCGGAGTATCCAATCAAACCCTCTTGCTGCAGGTAGCCTACCCGAACAGACTGCCCTACCCGAACCGTTCCGTCGTCGGGCCGAAGATTGCCCAGTATGACATTCAAGAGAGTAGTTTTTCCACTGCCGTTTGCGCCCACGATGGCCACTCGTTCTCCGTAACGGATGTGGAGCGAGGCACCGTTTAGAATGGTTCTGCCGGCGAATGTCTTCACCACGTTTTCCATCGTGATGACATCCTTGCCGCTTCGTTCGTCCACATCAAATGAAAGGGCCATGCGTCGTTTTTCGAGAACGGGTTGCTTCAGCTTTTCCATGCGTTCAATAATGTGTTCCATATTACGCGCCCGGCGGTGCAAGCCCGCATTGGGCGGGTGGGCTTGATTGGCCCACTCCCTCAGTCGCTTGATAGCCGCCTGCATTTGTTTAATTTTCTTCTGCTGCTCCTGATAGGCCTGAAACTCCTCCAGTAACCGCTGTTCCCGCTGTTCCATGGCTGCAGTATAGCCACCTTGGTAGACCGTGGCCTCGCCGTTATCCAGTTCCAGTATGTGCGTCGCGATGTTATCCAAAAAAGTTCTGTCGTGGGAGACCATCACAACAGCTCCGCGATAGTCTTTTAGAAATCCTTCCAGCCACTCAATGGACTCCAGGTCAAGGTGGTTGGTCGGTTCGTCAAGAAGCAGCATGTCTGACGGCTGCATCAAGATGCGGGCGAAGAAAACTTTGGTTTGCTCGCCACCGCTCAAGGACGCCACCCTCTGGTAGAGGAACGCCTCAGGAATCTTCAGTCCGTTCATTATCAGGTGCACGGAGGATTCAACGGTGTATCCCCCCAACTGCTCAAACTGATGCTGGGCTTCCGCATACTGACGGAGGATGTTGTCCAAGGAATCGCCACTGCTGCTTGCGGACATCTTTTCCTCTAGCCGCCGCATCCGTTGCTCCAACTCCGCCACCTGCAGAAAGGCGCCAAAGAACAGGTCGTGGCAGGTGGTGTCGTCGGCAAACACTGGCAACTGTGCCAGGAAACCAACGCGCAAATTGTGCCTCAAGGCGACCTGGCCTTCATCAGGGTGCAGTTGTTGGCTCAGCAACTGTAGCAGCGTGGTCTTGCCGGCGCCGTTGGGGCCTATGATGCCTAGTCGCTGGTTGTCGTGGACTTCCATGGACAGGTTGCGAAACAGCCACTCGTCGTGGACGGAAATGCCTATCTGGTTGGCGGAGCAGTACAACATGAAATCCCTCTCCTTGTGGGCGGGATTGCGGACATGACAAAAAGGCTGTTGGCAAGCAAACTCGCCAACAGCCCAAGCCGATAGCAGGAGGTGTGCGGAAGGTTTGCTTACGTCGCGATCCCGGTATTTGTTTGGCTGAAAATGGGCAGACGAATCCCGTTGAACCCTTCAGCGCCAATGATGGCGTGGCGCTCAGACAAGTACCACGCAACAAACCCGTTGGATGCACGAAGCAAATCCTTCACCTCCTTCACTCTCACTTGACACTTATGATACAGGGAAATAGAGCTGAAATCCACCGTTCCTATGGGTGACGCGAAATAAACGCAGCCCTATCACGGCAAACACCTCCCCATTGGAAAGGTATGTGGGCTGCGTCTGACTCATTCCCTTTTCTGCCCAGTCACTGTCTGTTCATGATAGATTATGAGCCAAAAACGATGCAACTTGCTCTGCGATGACATGAGTGGGATAAGGCATCCCGTTGTTAATCCACCATTCTATGACGCCGGCATATGCTGATACCAGGAAATTGAGAGCAACGTCGTTTTGCAGGACTGAATTTTGCCCTCTTGGCCTACGCCTTTCATTGACGCCAACTTCCGTGAGAAACGCTAGCAAGTGCGTGCGAAAATAGGGAGTGTCTTTACAGCCCAGAATCGTTCTAAAAAATGAATAGTTGTCCTCAAAATACTCAAAACAGGTTTGAGTGCCTTCGACAAGCCCGACTTTTTCCGATAAAAAGTACAGATCCCGCAACTCTCCAATATGCACCTCAACGAGTCTATCCATCAGGTCAAATTTGTCACCGTAGCGCATGTAGATGGTTCTCCGTGTGACATTCATCAAATCGGCGATATCTTGAACGGTAATGTCGGTGAAATCTTTCTCGGACAGCAGGTCCATAATGACTCTTTTTATGGTTTCTTGAGATTTGAGTATTCGACGACTCGATTTTGGCATGTTCATATCACTAAATCCCCCAACAACTTTGGACAATTTTAACCAAGCGTTCATTAACGCAGGAACGTCTAAGGTCTGTCCGTTCAGAATATACTCTCATCATATTACCACAGCACTGTCGGCTAACATACATGTGTGTAGAAGAAAAAGGATGAGGTATAGTGGTATTGCGCTATGACAAGAGAACGTTTGTCCGCCATTATTCCGCCACTACATTGTTGCGTTCTCAGAGATGCCGGAATATGGCGCTGCCAACAATCCGTGTGGGTCGTATTTGATTGGCAGGAGGAAGCTTGCACCGCTGAGGGCGCACAGTGCGCCAATGAGTACGAATATCATCTGCAATGACATGTGAACCATGAGCCACCCGAATATCACCATTCCCAGAGGCATGGCGAAGGCAGCAAGTCCGCCCAGGATGCCGAAAGCTCTGCCGCGAAGGGCTTCCGGAATCATCTGAATGAACATGGCGTTGAGCGATCCGTTGAAGCTCCCAGTGCAAAAACCGGCCAGCAGCGCTAGTGCAGCTTCCGGTGCGACTCCTCGAAATAGATTAAATGATGCTACGCAGGCACCCAAAGCCACTAAGCCGATGAGAAATCTCTGCCGCATGGCCATGTGTCTGGATATGACCCCGACGGAGATGCCTCCGAGAATGACTCCTATAAAGAAACCTCCATTGATGATGCCGAGATCGACCGGGGCACCGTGCATGGGCCCCTTGACCCACGCCGTCAGTGCAATATCCATGGGGGCCAGCGCAAAATTGGCCACAAGGGCGGCGGCAATGATGAGAACGAGAAATTTCGATTGCCTGATTAACGACCAGCCTTCCAGCCAGTCTTGAAAGAAACGGTGGACACTCGTTCCAATACCCCTTGTTCGTGGTTCGTTTGTAGGTGAGGTCGATTTCGCTCCAGTCGAAGGTGCCGATTCGCCGGCAGCCCCAGGTGTTGGTGTTGGTATTGGTGCCCGCGATACAATGGTCTCCTTCACGCGAATGAAAAATAGGCTGACGACTGAGGCGAGAAAAGAGATGGCATCCAGCAAAAATAGCAGGGGAGCTCCCAGGGCTCCCATCAAGGCGCCGCCCGAAACGGTGCCAATCAGTTGTGCAGTTGCATTGGACGATTGAAGCAGCCCACTGCCGTCGGCAATATCTTCAGAATTCACCAGGAGTGGAAACAGGGCTCCTGAAGCTGGATTGAAAAACTGCCCCACCATCTGCAATGCCAAAACCATCAGGAGAATGGTCCACAGTGGCCAGTGACTCAGAACATCAACAAACAGAACGACGCTGAGCAGGGCGCGAATGAGATCGGCGGTAATCATGGTTGCGCGTTTAGACCATCTATCCACCCAGACCCCTGCTACCAGGCCGACAACAGCCGGCAGTGTCTCCGCGACACCCGTAAGCGCCAAAGCGGATTTTGAGTTGGTCAGAGCGTAGACGTACCACGGCAATGCAATGCTGAAAAGGTTGTTCCCAATGGTAGAGACCAATTGCCCGCTAAGAAGAATAGCGAAATTTCGGTTTTTCAGTACCCTCATAACTTTTCCTCCACTTCAAGATGATATCTGGAATGACTCCTGTGTACTGCCACATTCAGGGTATTTCACAAGAGGACGTTCGTCATGAGGCCAACGTCCACACCGGCAGTTGGACCAATAGCTGAAAGCCTTCTCCGTCGTAAGGCGGATTACACTGTCCGCAAAATTTCCGCGGCTGTATTAGAAAATGTCCTGAGTTCGGCACTGAAACACGGTCTGAACTAGTGACTTTGCGTGTTTAATTGATTACAATGGACTATAGTTGTCAAAGTAATGAACTATGGCTAATAAGGACAATATGGCCGTCGGGACAAAGGGGGAAGCATTAGTACTAGTTCGGCTGGCAAATTGATAAATAGGCTTTATTATTGCCGGCAGATCTCTTGCAACAGCCTTCATAGGAATGGATTGTCCACGACATGACTATGTGAAACCAATCCGTTTTGACCAGATATTTTGACAGGGTGTCACAAAAGTTTCATCGTTCTATAGTCATTTCCGTCACATAGAATCCGGTTTCGTCGTAAAATTGAGACAAACCAATTGAAACCTTTGCAATATTTGCGATAAGCAGATTTGTAGGCGCTTACAAGGCAGCCGAAATTGCATAAACATCTTCGGAAGGAAGTGTGGAAAGCAGCGTGTCGTGTCTGCAGAGGCTGCAAGGATTTTGTTTCACCTGGCAAAAGTAGTAACGTAATTCAATAGAAGCAGTAAAGAAATAAGTAGTGTGGAGGGAGGATATTACATGTCATTAAAAGAGAAGTTAGCTGAGAAAATTGCAGAGCACAGGATTCGGACCAACAGGCTTTTGAAGGAGTTTGGCACTCTAAAAATTGACGAGGTTACTGTCTCCCAGGCAGTTGGAGGAATGAGAGGTATCAAATCGCTGGTGACAGATATTTCTTATCTCGATCCAGATGAAGGCATCAGATTCCGCGGCTATACTATCCCTCAAGTTCTGGAACAGTTGCCGAAGGTCCCAGGCGCCGAAATGCCATATGTCGAAGGACATTTGTACTTGCTATTGACTGGTGAAGTTCCAACTTTGGAGGAAACCCAGGAGTTGGCTGAAGAGCTGAAAGGGAGAAGATCTCTTCCTGATTATGTTAAGGATGTACTTCGGGCAATGCCTAGAGACACGCATCCCATGACCATGTTTGCCACGGGTATCCTGGCTATGCAAAGAGATTCGAAATTTGCGAAGTACTACGATGAGGGGAAATATCACAAAGATGACGCGTGGGAGCCGATGCTGGAAGATGCTCTGGATTTGATAGCAAAATTACCAGAGCTCGGCGCCTATATCTATAGAATGAAGTATAAAGGAGACATCTTCATTCCTTCCAATCCGGAGCTGGACATGGGTGGAAATTTCGCTGAGATGATGGGCATTGCGAAGCCCTATGACGATGTGGCAAGAATGTACTTCATCATTCACTCCGATCACGAAAGCGGCAACGTATCCGCCCATGCGGCTCACCTTGTGGCTTCGGCCCTATCCGATGCGTATTACTCCTATGCAGCGGCAATGGGGGGACTTGCCGGCCCACTCCATGGCCTCGCAAACCAGGAAGTACTGAAGTGGATTCAGGAAACGGTGGAACAAAAACTTGGCGGCAAGGTTCCCACCAAGGCGGAACTGGCGAAGTTTGTAGAAGAGACTCTGTCAGATGGGCACGTGATTCCAGGCTATGGTCATGCTGTTCTGAGAAAGACAGATCCGCGTTACATGGCGCAAAGAGAATTTGCCTTGAACCATCTCAAAGACGATCCCCTGTTTGAAGTGGTGTCCATGCTGTACGAAGTGGTTCCTCCAATTTTGTCTTCGGTCGGTAAAGTCAAGGATCCGTGGCCAAATGTAGATGCCCATTCCGGCGTCATCCAATGGCATTATGGCGTCGTCGAATACGATTTCTACACGGTCCTGTTTGGTATTGGACGTGCCTTGGGTGTACTTTCAAACCTCGTCTGGGATCGCGCCCTTGGTTACCCAATTGAGCGGCCCAAGTCCGTAACGACATCCATGTTGGAAAAGATGGCTGGCATTCAGTAAACAGACGGTAAAATAATGCCTTGGAACCCTTTCGGTTGTTCCAATAAGGTTGATAGATGAAATCCGCTTGTATCAGTGGGGGACGCGTCCTCCACTGATTTTCTGCTTTTTATACTTGATGGACGTTGGAATTTCGTCATGAATGTCAAAATGTACGTGATGAACAACGCGGTGGTTCGTCTAATGGACAACTGACCGTTGAACTGGTTGGCGGGACAGACTGGGGCTTGTTTGGTCAGCGACCGGAAGTTCTTGATGTCACCAAGCCGAACACGTTATTTGTGACCACGGATAACTACGTTTGTTGGCGCACGACTTTCACGAGCGGGGATGCCCCTTGAATCCGATGTGGCTAACTGTTTTTCACATACCTGCTTGCTGACGGCGATAACATGACACAATACCTGGAGCACGTGCGCAATCTAACCAAGGACGCCGCGCAAACTTATTGAAAAGCACGGCAATTCGGTTTGTTGCGAGGCGTGCCGCAAACGGACTATTATCACTGTAGACGGTTGAAAAACTTCCAGAGGAGGAAATCATTCATGGCAGACCTAAAAGGAACTCAGACGGCGGACAATTTGCGGGTAGCCTTTGCTGGTGAGTCGCAGGCAAATCGGCGGTACCTTTATTTCGCTGATAAGGCAGATTTGGAAGGAGCGGAGGAAGTAGCACAGCTCTTCCGCAGCATTTCACAAGGTGAAACAAAGCACGCATTTGGCCATTTCGATAAACTGCGGGAGAATGGTGAAGGCGATCCCGCAACGAAGTTACCCGTTGGAACTGTCGAGGAGATGCTGAAGTCTGCTATAGCCGGCGAGACTTATGAGTACACGGAAATGTACCCAGGGTTTGCTGCCAAGGCTCGCGAAGAAGGCTTCCCGGAAATTGGAGAATGGATGGAAGTCATGGCCAAGGCAGAAAGGGTTCACGCTCAGCGCTTTCAAAGACTGTTGGACTCCTTGTCCAACTAATGTGCGCCTTGTTGCAGCAGCGAGATTCGAATGGCACGGACGATATGAACGGCAGTCTGTACAGGGCTGCTTGCCTGCTGTGAACTTCCGGCAAAGATGAGGTGAAGAGATGGGTGAAACCATTACGCAAAGAGATGTTCTACCGTTAAACGTGTACCGCAGCAGACGGGAAGAATACCTGCGCAAGATGATAGAGTACAAGGGCAATCGCAGAGTACGTTTAGGCGAGTACATGACTCTACTCTTTGAGAATCGGCAGACCGTGCTGTTTCAAATACAGGAGCTGGTGCACTGCGAGGACCTGACGGCGGAAGATGAGCTCAGCGAGTATATTGACATCTATTCCGGGATGTTGCCAGCGGAAAACGAGTTGTCTGCCACACTGTTTATTGAAATTGACGATCAAAGGAAGCTCGAGGAAGCCCTCGTAAAACTAAAGGGAATTGAGCACCATCTGCAGTTGAAAGTGGGCGACGAAGCGATTCAGGCAGTTTTTGAAGAAATCCATGACGACAGGGAGTTCACCACGAGCGTTCACTACCTGAAGTTTCCCTTGAGCCAAACAGCCGTTTCTTATTTGAAATCCCACAATGCAGAGGACGTTGGACTGGTGCTCGTCCTTAATCACCCCCATGCAGTGGCAGAGACAAGACTTCCTGCTGTAACCGTAGAGAGTCTTCAGAATGACTTGAAGTGATTCTTAACAACTGGAACGAGTTACAGCGACCCACAGAAGCTAACGCAATCGGAAATGACCGAAGAGTCCCCGTGTGCAAGGATTGGCACGGGGACTTGCAGTTCATCTTAGCATAAACCCTCGTGCGTAATATTGCGAAAAAGGAAGGAGCGGCAGACACCTGGATGGTGTTCCCCTGCGCTCCTTTTTCGGCATTTCACTACCTGTTCAGAGTTGCTTCCCTCACAATTGCTCCCTTAGCGCGTCTAACTTGCTCCGAATACTTCGAATCTCAACCATGACGCGACGATTATCCTCTCCCCTTGCTTCTAACGCCATTAACTGAATCAGTTCCAGTTCCAACCGATTCAGCTCGTTTTGAACGGTTGTGTCGACATTTTCCCCATTGGCCCGTGCAGAAAATTCATCCAGCGTGCCCTCAAAAATACGGACAGCCATATCCTCAGAGGGAATGCCGGCGGCCATTCTTTCAATGGAAACGACACGATTCACAACCTTTCGCAGAAGATATCTGTCGTGGGAGACAATGATTAACGCCCCTGGATAGTCGAGTAAAGCGTCCTCCAGGCGCTCTCTGGTGTCAATATCCAAGAAATTGGTAGGTTCATCCAGGACCAGCAGGTTGGCGTTGGAGAAATACAGTTTCACAAGCGCCACGCGACACCGCTCGCCGAGACTCAATGCCGCAATGGGTTTAAATACATCTTCCCGTCGAAACAGAAAGCCCGCCAGGACCGTCCGCGCATAGGTCGCTGTCATGTTTGGCAGGGTTAAAACTGTATCAAGCACCGTTTGCTTCTCGTCTAAATCACGGAGTTCCTGGGCAAAGTAGCCAATGCGTGTCTGCGGATTTAGAGTGACGGTGCCCTTTTCAGGGGTCAGTTGGCCCGTTGCCAGCCGAAGTAACGTTGACTTTCCGCTGCCATTGGAGCCAATCACTCCAATTCTGTCGCCTCGTGTTACCTCTAGGCGGATATTCCTGAACATGCTGCGCCCTGGGTACGAAAAATTCACGCCCTCCATCCGCAACAGAACCTTCCCCTGAAAAGCCCCTTCTTCAAAAGCCACATCTGCGTGAAAACCAGTTTGAGGCCGTTTGACCTGCATGGCTTCCAGCCGCGCCAGGGATTGTTGCTTTGCCTTGAAGCGAGTGGAATTTTTCTCCGCTTTCTTTTTTGCAGTCACATCGCGCTCGCTCGCCGAGTTGTGCGCCCGCTCGTACCACTCTTTATATCTCTGGATAGCTTCCTGGAGTTCCCGCCGTTCCCGCTGTTGCCTTTCATATAGTGCCAACTGTGTCTTGATTTCCAGGTCTCTGGCCACCCGAAAGGCTGTGTATCCTCCCTTGTACCGGTTTGCTCCCGTTGGGGTCAACTCGTACGTCGTGTCCGCCAGAGCATCTATGAAGTGCCTGTCGTGGGAGACAAACAATACGCTTCCACGGTATGTCTTGAGCCAGGTTTCCAGCCAGTTCATGGTTTCGCTGTCCAAGTGGTTGGTGGGTTCGTCCAGTAACAAGAACTGTGGCGAAGTCACAGCCAGCCTTGCTACCTGTGCCCGGGTCTTTTGTCCTCCGCTCAACTGATTGTAGGCAACGTCCAGATGGCTGTCCTGAAAACCAAACTGTTTGAGAGTGATTTCGACCTGTCGCTCGTAGTCGTATCCACCTTGGGAGGTATATTCGTCCAGAATTTGCAAATAATCCGCAAGGTCATCCGAAGGCGTTGAAGGCCGCCCTGTGTCCTCTGGCTTTCCCATCTCCTGCTGAAGGACTTCCATTTTCTGCTTCAGTCTGTGCATTTCAACTCTCGCACTGAACACGAAGTCAAACAAAGAGACTCCCTCAGGGACGCGCACTTCTTGCTCAATCCAGCCCCATTGATGCAAGGGAATGTGCCGTTCAATAGAACCTGCGTCAAACTCTGTCTTCCCCACAACGGCATTCAAGAGACTCGTCTTGCCAACGCCGTTTCTGCCAATGAGAGAGACTCGTTCCCCAACCATTACGTTGAAACTGACGTTCTTAAATATCTCTTGGCCATTCCATTCCTTTGCCGCGTTTTCTACTTTCAGCGCAAACCTAAACGTCACAGTGATTCACCGCCTGCTCGCTCCTATTCTATAAAACACCGCAGACAAACAGTCTGCGGCAGAAAGGTGTATGGATTGAATTTGCGAGAGCGCGTCCGAGCGTCCGTGGGACTGAGAAATTCATCCCTCATCAAAGACCTATCGCTGGAGGCTTCGGATTTCACATCGTCAATTGCTATACTCGTGAGGTGGCAATTAGGCGCAAAATTAGGCGCAGAATTAGGCGCAAATTTACCCATACACTCTGCCCCAAGCAGAGTTGTTTGCCCTATGAAGTTACTTGGACAAATCTGTGGAATTGCGCATGTCGCCTAATTGGATACCTCCGCACTATTCAGAATTGATGGCTACCATTTGCCATCATACACCATTTCGGCTCGGTGGACAATGGACTCTGCCTGGGTACACAATGTAAGACGGGGCGAAAGTCGTGGGCATTGCACAGTGACGCGCTTCAGCTCTTACCGGAGGAGGTCCCGCCAACGTCATGAATTTCCCACGAGGTATCATTCCTGTAGCACATTCCAGGACCTTTCTGGCGATTATTGGAGCTGCCATGGCCGTGACGTTTAGTCAAGGCCTAATGATACCGTGGATGGCAGCGCTAGGAACACATCAGATGACACCCATGATGAACAGCCTGAGCACCAGCGACACCTACCTTGGATTGCTTGTGGCCATGACATTTGTGGGGATGCTGGCCCGGCGGATTGGCCTGCGCAATCTGGTGCTGTGGGCGCTGGCGTCTGGAATCACGATAATTTTCTTGTTTACTGTCATATCAAATATTCAGTGGTGGATTCTCTTACGTTTTGTCTTTGGCCTGTCCCTGGGTGGCATTCATTTCGGCACCCAAGCATGGATTGGCCGCTTGACAACCCACCACTTTCGCGGCAGGCAAATGGCGCTCTACGGATTGGCTACGGGCGTCGGATTTGCGTTGGGTCCGATGTTTCTCGCTACCGGAAAGGTGGCGCCGTGGCTGCCCTTTGGGCTGGCAGCGCTGGCTTTCGCCGTCTCTCTTACTTTTCTGTCAGTGTTTTCACAGGAAGATTCACATAGTCGCTTTGAGGCAGTTGCTTCCGGGGACAAGCGACTTTCTCCGAATCATTCGCTTCTCAGAAGGCCGGTAAGTGCGACGTCGAGTTCGCCTCTCAGTGAGCGGCTGACTGTATCGAAAATCTATCGCGTCGCTCTGCCTGCGCTGTTATTGCCACTGGCCTTTGGTTTTATGGAATCTGTTCTCAACGGCGATTTGCCGCTGTTTGCCGTGCAAACCCACATGTCGTTAAGCGCTGTTTCAGCATCTCTGGCGGCATTTGTCGTGGGCAGCCTAGTGTTCCAACTGCCCTTGGGGCATCTGAGTGACGTATGGGGTCGGCGTCGCGTCCTGACAGTGTGCACCGGTGCCGGTGTTATCCTGTTTGCCCTGCTGCCTTTCGCGGCCGTCTCTGACATCCTGTTTGTGGCTCTTTGTTTCGTCGTGGGTGCCTTTCTGGATACGCTGTTCAGTTTAAGCCTAGGTTACTTGGCCGATTTGGCCGGCAGTGCAAACCTCCCCACCGCCAACCAACTGGCGGTGTCGAACCTTGGTCTGGGCCTCATGGTGGGTCCGCTTCTTGGCGGGTTGAGCATGAAGTGGCTTGGGCCCTCGGGGATGTTCTGGTCCATTGCCTGTTTTTATCTCGCTTATGTAGTTGTTACGTTCATCTGGACACCTGTGCCCCAGGGCAGTGCCGAGGCACACGTGCAAACCTCGGGCCAAAGTGATCCCGTTCCTGAATGCGGAAAATTCAAATAGCACCCCTTTACGGATTCTCACCGCTCCGGGTCTCTATGTGCTAACATGGATTTAGGACAAGCGGCCGGACGCTCAGCGTTCTGGTGATATGTGGTTTGAGGCAGCGCGGTGTGACGATACGTGGCTCTGTGCCACGGCCTTGTGACAGCCACCTTGTGGCCCTAATTGACAAAGGGGGAAGGACTTGTGAGAAAATCTGTTCCCATTATGTTGGTTGGACTCGCAGTTTTAGTGGCGGGTTTTGTCACAGGTTGCCAGAGAGGCGCTGCTCCCACACCCTCCAACCAGACCAACACAGCGGCCAATCCGAGCACGCAGCAGAATCAACAGCCAAAGACGGACAAAGCCAAAGCGGCGCAACTGGCGGGTGAGTTTCTCGTCACCGTCAGCAGCGCCAACTACAAGGACGTATCCAGCTTCACGGCAGCGGAGAAGTATGCCGGGCCGGCCTTGGCTAGCCTCATTGACCGGGAGCGCAAGGCTACGGAACAACAGTGGCTGCAGAAGAAGTATTACGAGCAGCCGGGGCAGCCAAAGGTCACGTTCCTGGGCATGAACGGGAAAGACTGGATTTTCCAGGTGTCTGTACCCGTGGTGGCCTATCAGGATCCCGGTGAACAAATGGTCGACAGTCAGACGGTCACTGACGACCTCCAAGTCACAAAAACTTCATCAGGCACTTTCCAGGTCGTTGATGCCGTCAACATGACTCCTCCCAATACCTCTGCCAATACTACGTCAACTTCAGGTTAGACATATCATTTCCCTGGCATCACAATGACGTCGGAAACCTGAGACTGCAGGTCCACATCGGCGTATTTCAACGGAAGTGTGCCTGTAGGCGCCACTTCAACGTGGAAGTTCTGCAACTGCTGGCCATCGACGAGGCAGGCTCCCTGAACAACCGGCTGCGTAACCGGCTGTGCTGGGTCTTTCGCTGGTCCTTGCTCTCTCCCTTGTCCCTGTTCCCTTCCTTGTCCCTGTCCCGCTGGTTGCCGTTGCACCACTAGGGCTTTGACAATTCCATCCTGCACCCCGAGGCCCTTCCACCCAGGAGTCCCTTTACTCCCCCGCTTTTTGCCGGGAATGCGTTGCGAATGAATGATGCGGTAGTATCCGTGTTTTTCAAAGAGGACTGCGTGAAAGGGACTATCCTTGTCAACAGCACAGGCATCAAGGATGCTGTCGTACCGGCCTGGTGAAGTGAGCTTGACACCAAGGGCGTTCTTGCCCATCTGTGACACCTCTTCCTGTGCAAACAGGCCAACAAATCCCCGTTTCGTAAAGGTGACAATGCGGCTGTTGTCATTTGTGACAAACACCTTGCGCACGGCATCGCCGACTCGCAGTTTCAAGGCTTTCACGGCTACGGACCGGTCTGTCTGGTACTCTGCCAATGCAGTTTTCTTGGCCATGCCCTGCGCGGTCACGAAACACAGGCAAGTCTCTGCTTGAAAGTCCGAAATGGCGACAATGGAGACAATTTTCTCACCGGAGGTCACAGGCATGACAGTATGTAAAGGGCTGCCTTCGTCACGCCACTTGCCTTCAGGAATTTTGTTGGCGAGAAGGGAGTAGTAGTCTCCGTCCTCCGTAAACAGCAGGAGTGTGTCCGTTGTCTTGGTGAACAGGGTCTCGGAAATGGCATCGCCCAGTTTCAGGTTTACGGTATCCAGCCGCTCAATGCCCATATAGGCGCGTTTGCTCAAACGCTTGATGTAGCCGTTCTGGGTGAGGACCACATACACTTCCTCCTCCGGAATGGTCATGGCGACGTCCACGTTCAGTTCCTTGACCTCGTCCTTGATTGGCGACAGCCGCTCGTGGCTGTAGGGCTCTACGAGGCTGGACAGTTCCTTTTCAATGACGCTGTCCAATTTCCGCGCAGAGGACAGGATAGCTTCCAGTTTGCCAATGGTTTTTTTCAGTTCGTCCCATTCCTTCTGAAAACTCTCCACTTCCATATTGGTCAATCGGTAGAGCCGCAATTCCAGAATGGCGTTGGCCTGGGCTTCCGTCAGTTGAATTTGGAGGACTAACTCCTCCTGTGCCTGCTTCCTGTCGCGGGACTCTCGGATGATGCGAATCACATCGTCTAGGCGGTTCAAAGCCTTGATGTAGCCCTCTACAATATGGAAGCGTTCGCGGGCTTTGGCGACGTCATACTCCGTCCTGCGGCGAATCACGTCGCGCTGGTGATTGACGTAGGCAGAGATGAACCGTTTCAAATCCATGCGCTCCGGGCTGCCGTTGACAATGGCGGTCATGTTTGCGCGGTAGTGAGCCATTAAATCGGTGTTTTTGTAGAGGTAGGCGACGATGGAGTCCACTTGTTCGTCGCTGAGGCCCTTCTTGATTTCTACCACAATGCGCGATCCCGTTACGCCGTGCTTCCTGTCGGTTTCGTCGCGGACGTCCACAATTCCGTCAATGTCTTTGTTCAGTGCAATTTCCTGCAGCGCCACAACGATTTGCTGTTTGACGGCGTTGTACGGAATATGGGAGAAGACTAATTGGGGATTGCCCCTTTTTGGTTGTTCCACGTCCAGGCGGGCGGACATGACAAAACTGCCCGATCCCGTGGTGTAGATTTCGCGAATTCCAGCTGTATCCATGACTTCGCAACCGGTAGGGAAATCCGGCGCCTTAACGATGTCTATCAGTTTCTCGTTGGAAACGTGACTGTCTTCTAGATACGCCACACAGGCAGCCACAATATCCCTGGGATTGTGGGAGGGGATATTGGTGGCGAATCCGCTGGCGATACCGCTGGCGCCATTGATGAGAAGGTTGGGTAGACGGGCAGGCAAGACAATGGGTTCTTCAGTGGTCTCATCGAAGTTGGGAATGGTGCGAACCGTGTCTTTCCTGATATCCGCCAGCAACTCCATAGCGTAGGGAGACAGGCGCGCTTCCGTGTATCGCATGGCGGCGGGGGGGTCTTTGTCAATGGATCCCCAGTTGCCGTGGCCGTCGACGAGCGGTTCGTTGGTCTTGAAGGCCTGTGCCATGTGCACCATGGCATCGTAAATAGAAGAGTCGCCGTGGGGGTGGTAGTTGCCCATGACATCACCCACCGTTTTGGCGGACTTGCGATAGCCCTTGTCCGGCGTATTGCCGGCCAGGTACATGGAGTACAGGATGCGCCGTTGTACAGGCTTCAGTCCATCGCGGGCGTCAGGGATGGCGCGGTGTTGAATGGTGTACTTGGAATACCGACCGAATCGATCGCCAAGGAGTTCGGCGATATCGGTAAGAATCGTTTGCTGGGTAGTCATTCCTGACCTCCTCTTTATTCCTCGTAGGAGTTAAAATCCACGTTTTCGTAGAGCCACTGCCTGCGCAAGTCGGACTTGCTGCCCATGAGGGTGGTAATGCGTCGCTCTGCGATGCTGGGATCGGTGACGTCAATTTGAATCAGAGTGCGACTCTCGGGACACATGGTGGTTTCCCACAACTGTTCCGGGTTCATCTCCCCCAAGCCTTTGTACCGCTGCAATTCAAAGGAAATTTTACGCTGGGCTAAATCCCGGCGCATGCCTTCCAATTCCTCGTCGGTCCAGACGTAGTGAACCTCCTGTTCCTTGTCTTTGCCTTTGCCTGTTGTGTAACTGACTTTGTACAGGGGCGGCATGGCAACGTACAATCGGCCCGCCTCAACCAGGGGCCGCATGTATTGGTAGAACAGGGTGATGAGCAGGGACTGGATGTGGCCGCCATCGGGATCGGCGTCGGACATGATAATGATTTTTCCGTAACGCGCCAGGGATAAATCGAAAGAGACGCCAATGCCGGCGCCAATAGAGTCCACAATGGCCGCAATCTCCGCGTTTTTGAGAATCTTGGCCAAATCGTTTTCCTTTTCCACGTTGAGGGATTTGCCGCGCAGGGGCAGAATCCCCTGGTGGCGGTAATCGCGGCCTTGTTTGGCCGATCCGCCGGCAGAATCGCCCTCCACAATGAACAGTTCGTTCTTCTCAAACTCCGTACTTTGAGGCGGTGTCAACTTTTCCACCAGCACCTTGCGCCGACCGTTCTTGTCCTTTTTTTCGCGACCCAGGCGGACGTCGTCGGAAGCCTTCTTCGCCGCTTCCCGCGCTCGCTTCGAGACCAGCGCCCGCTGCACGATGTTATTGGCGAATTCACGGTTCTTGTCGAGGTAGGCTCCAAGCTGTTCCGACACAATACTGCTGACAATGTTCTGGACTTCCTTGTTAGCCAACTCGTCTTTTGTCTGGCCGACAAATTCCGGACTGGCAATGCGCAGGGACAATACGGCAGTCATTCCTTCGCGCAGCAAATCGCCCTCCAGGTTGTCTTGGTTGTCTTTCACCAGTCCGTTGGTGCGGGCGTAGTCATTGAAAGTCCGCGTAAAGGCGCTCTTGAAGCCGCGAACATGTGTGCCACCGCTTTTGGTGGGAATACAGTTCACAAAGCTGGCAAAGGTTTCGGCATAGCCATCAGTATACTGAAGTCCAATCTCCACAACCACGTTCTGCTGGCTGCCGCCAAAGCTGACCGGCTCATGGAGTGGGTGTTTTTCTTCATTTAAATAAGTGACAAACTCCGCAAGGCCACCTTCGTAGCAAAAGACCTGAGTGGCATCCCCCGTCCGTTCGTCCGTCAGAGTGATGGTCAGACCTGAGTTGAGGTAGGCCATCATGCGAATGCGTTCCTCAATAATACCCGCCTGGAAGTGCATGTTTCCGAAAACAGCACTGTCGGGCAGAAAACGGATGATGGTGCCGGTCAAATCGCTGCTGACCTTGGTGATTTCCGGTTCCTGCGGTTCGCCAATAGAAAACTGAGCCTTGCCGTTCAGCTCCCGCACGGTGCTGGTGAAACGCTGAAAGTAGCGCTGGCCGGCACGAAAAACAGTGACCTCCACCCATTTGGACAGCGCGTTAACGGTGGTGAGACCCACGCCGTGCAGTCCGCCGGATACTTTGTAGCCGCTGCCTTCCTCCCCGAACTTGCCGCCACTGTGCAGCACCGTCATGGCGACTTCAATGGTGCGCCGGCCAGTTTCGTGCATGCCAAAGGGAATCCCGCGGCCGTTATCTTGGACGCTGAGACTTCCGTCGTCGTGTATAACCACGTCAATTCGGTTGCAGTAGCCGGCGAGGGCTTCGTCCACCGAATTGTCGATAACTTCCTTGAATAAGTGGTGAAACCCCTGAACGCCTGTTCCGCCCACATACATTCCCGGACGTTTGCGGATGGCGGTTAAGCCTTCGAGAACTTGAATAGAAGCGTCGTCGTAAGACGTAGGTGCTTGAATGGACATGAAAGTCCCCCTCCGATAGACTGATGGCTTCAACATACTCGCGGGATTATCCAGTGTCAACTTCGGGCGGTAGAATCCGGGCCGGAGACAGACCTAGGGACAACCTCGCCTGACGGTGCCCGTGTCTGCGAGTCATGGGTGGCAGGGGATGCAGAGATAAACTTCACTTGGGCAGCATGAAATGTGATTTCAAGCGGGGTCGTTCCAGCCAGTTCTCCGTCTCCATGGGCTAACAGTTCGTGTCGGCTTTCAATTTTAACATGTTTTGCACTGAACATACGAATCGCGGGATGACCGACGTGCTTGCCGGAATAAACTTTTGGGAACATGCGGAGAAGTTCCAGACGGGAGACGCGATGGGCCACACAGACGTCAAAAACGCCGTCGTTCCAGCGGGCACTCGGGCAGATGTGCATCCCTCCGCCGTAGGAGGGGAAGTTGGCGGTAGCCACCAGCCAGACATCCGGGAGCGTCAGGGTCGTGCCGTCCAAAGTGAGGGTAATCTCCGTGGGCTGAAACCGGAACAGCACTTGCATGAGTGCAAAAACGTAGGTGAGACGTCCCAGGCGCAACCGGTTCAGCCAGCGTTTATAGTTGGACTCGTTGGCTGCAAAAGCAATAGCGCCGTCAAAGCCGACGCCAATCGCCGTCATAAAATACCTGTCGCCAAGGCGAATGACGTCCGTATCCAGCGGGGTGCCGCTCAGAAGGTACGAAAGGGCTTTCACTGCGTCCAGGGGAATGTGAAGGCCTCTCGCTACATCATTGCCCGATCCCGCTGGAATCACGCCCAAATTGAGACCCCTCGCCATCACCTCGGCCAGGACGCTTTGGATGGTTCCGTCGCCGCCAATGACAACCAGGGTAGCCACGTCCGGGTGGAGGCTGTGAACGTGCTCAAGACTTTCTTCCACGTCACTGGGAAAGGAAACGCGATACGGAACCTTACGTGCTTCCAGGACGGGCTGGATTTGATTCCACGCCAGCTCTCCTCGACCGTTTCCGGCAACGCGGTTCACCAGAAAATGATACAAGCACGTCTCCCCCTTCTTGACCATGGCGTCAACCTATACAACAATTCGAGATGGAAAAAGGTTTTCCCTGCCAGGTGAAGCCGTCACCTGGACCTTTACGTTTTCTTAACAATAACTTGGCGTTTCTTTAACATTTCCAGCTTAGTATAAAGTGTTGAAAAGCTGGGGAAAATGAGGGGTTGTCCATGGGAGAAGCAATATCCATTTCAGACTTGCAGGCGTGGTACTCATCGCAGCGGACTCTTCACGGAATTTCCATGGAGATTGGAGCCAACGAAGTGACGGCCATCATTGGCCCGTCCGGCTGCGGAAAGTCCACGTTCATTCGTTGCCTCAATCGTTTGCACGAAACCGTCCCTGGCGCACGGTGGACAGGCACGATTCGCCTTGGAGAACAGGACCTGCACCAAATGGATCAGGTGGACGTCAGGCGAGTGGTTGGCATGGTGTTCCAGAAGGCCAACCCGTTTCCGACCCTATCCATTTACGATAACGTTGCATTGGGCATGAAACTGGGCGGAATTCGCAAACGTCAGGAACTTGCAAATCGCGTACAGCAAGCACTGCAGATGGCCGCTCTCTGGGAGGAAGTCAAGGACCGACTGGACAAGCCGGCTACGGACCTGTCCGGTGGGCAGCAGCAGCGACTGTGTATTGCGAGGGCCCTGGCCGTCGAACCGGAAGTGTTGCTGATGGACGAACCCGCCTCAGCTCTCGATCCTATTTCCACCCTACGGGTAGAGGAACTGGTACAGCAACTCAAAGAATCATACACCATTGTCATTGTGACACACAACATGCAACAGGCTGCGCGTATTGCTGACAGGACCGCCTTTTTTCTCAACGGCGAACTGGTGGAGATGGACGATACCTCCAAGATTTTCACGGCGCCCAGCGACAAACGCACAGAGGATTATATTACAGGTCGCTTTGGCTAAGTTCGTGCATAGTCTGGTACAGCGCTGAAAGGAGATATGTGAAAGATGGAAAATAGTAGACAAACGTTTGACTTGGCGCTGCGACAGTTGCGCACGAAGCTGCTGCAGATGGGGGAAGGGGTGCAGAGTGCCCTGAAAAATTCCCTGATTGCGCTGCAGCAGGCGGATTTGGATTTCGCTGCGAAGGTCCGGGATAACGACCGCAACATCAACCGGATGGAGCACGATGTGGAAGATATGTGCATCCGGTTGATTGCCACGCAACAGCCTGTGGCCACAGATTTGCGTAAGATTGTGGCGGGCATGAGAATCGCCTCCGACCTGGAACGCATTGGAGATTTGGCTGTAGATGTCGCAAAAACGGTCATTCGACTCAATGGTCAAAAGCCTCGGTATTTTATGGACGAGATTCAGCGCATGGCGAATACCGTGGATGACATGGTTTCCCGCGCCCTCCAGGGTTACGTGGACAACGACGTGACCCTAGTGCAAAAACTGGCCGAAGAGGACGACGAGGTGGACAAAACCTACCGTCACATCGTGGAAGGGTTGTTTGAACAAAGCGAACACACGCCGGAGTTTGTGTCGCAGGCAGTGTATACGGCTTTCGTTGGGCGCTACTTGGAGCGTTGCGGCGATCATGTGACCAACATCGGGGAAAGTGTGATTTACATCGTTTCCGGAGACAGGTCCGACCTCAACTAACAGTACCTTTGCAAACTTTACAAACTCTTAACCTAGCCTTAAGAGGAAGTTCAAGTAAGGTTGGTATTCTCTAACCTGAAGGGTACGAGAAACTTACAAACCCAAGGGTGAAGGAGAATGTGGGATGTCGAAAATGACCAAATGGATGGTAGGGGCCTCAGCAGCAACCGTATTGGTAACTGTTGTCGGCTGTGGTACTGCAAACAATGCGTCAGGTAACAACAGCGCGAGCGGCAGCAACAATACAACGTCCGGCTCGAGCCAGAAAGTTACACTTGCAGAAACCGGATCATCCTTGTTGTACCCACTGTTTAACGGCGAATGGATTGACGCGTACAAGTCGGTTGCCCCCAACGTTACAATGACGGCTGCTTCTACAGGCAGCGGCCAGGGACAGTCGGACGCACTGGCAGGCAACGTGCAAATCGGCGGTTCCGACGCCTATTATCCCGATGCCATCATGAGTCAGCATCCGGAAATGCTGAACATTCCAATGGCGATTTCCGCGCAGCAAGTCATGTATTATCTGCCAACCCTATCAGCGAGTACGCACCTGAAGCTATCTGCGGACGTGCTGGCGAAAATTTATGAAGGCAAGATTACCAAATGGAACGACCCTGCCATTCAAGCTTTAAACTCCGGCGTGAAACTGCCAAGCCTGAGTATTACGCCAGTGGTTCGTTCCGACAGCAGCGGTGATACGTTCCTGTTCTCTTCGTTCCTATCTGCTGCGGACAGCACTTTCCAGCCCAACACCCAGGAGTCCTGGCCCAGTGTGCAAGCTGAGGTTGGCGCCCAGGGCAACGATGGGGTTGTGAGCACCATGACGAAGAACAAGGGAAGCATTGGTTACGTCGGCATCAGCTGGTTGGACCAGGGAACACAGGCTGGGCTGGGCTACGCTGCCCTGAAGAACAAAGATGGGAATTTCGTCCTGCCTACTTCCCAGGACATCCAGGCTGCCGCCACTAACATGCCCAGTACCATTCCGGCGGATGAGCGCGTGTCACTGATTGACATGCCAGGCAAGGATTCCTACCCCATCATTAACTTTGAATACGCGCTGGTGAATTCGAAGCAGGCGAACTCAGCCACAGCGACGGCTCTGAAGAACTTCTTGAACTGGGCCATCAGTCCTACGGGCGGAAACCAGTCGCAATACCTAAATCCGGTGCACTTTCAGCCGCTGCCGTCGAACCTTGAAGCGGCCAGCCAGGCCCAGATTAGCAAGATTCAGGGGTAAATAGCAAGGTACACTCGGGAGTTGATAGAGCACATGCGGCCAGTGAGATCGTTCACGAAGACGGCCGACAAGGTATTCACGATGGTTACTGGCCTCTGTGCCAGTAGCCCTATCGTGTTTCTTGTGGTCATAGCCCTGATGGTTTTGGTACAGGCCATCCCCACCTTGCGTCTTATGGGGTGGAAGTTTATTACCCAGACTGAATGGAACTTCGGCAGTCTGTACGGCACAATGCAGCATATTCACGGGGTAATGGTGCCGGCGGGGGCCACCTACGGCGCCTTGGTGTTTATTGTGGGTACCTTGGCCTCCTCCGTCATTGCCATTGTTATTGCCGTTCCCATATCCATTTTGACCGCGGTGATTCTGGCCTACCAGGTGCGGGGCCGGCTGCAGTTGAGCCTGTCCATCCTCGTTGAACTCCTCGCCGGGATACCCAGTGTCATTTTCGGACTGTGGGGCATGGTGGTACTGGCACCTTGGATGCAGCATTCCCTGGGGCCGCTTCTCATCCACATTGGCACGGTCATTCCCTACTTCAAGGGGCCCGTCGGCACTGGAATGGGCCTGTTGACCAGCGGCATTGTGCTGGCACTCATGATTGTGCCCATCATTACCGCCACGACCCGCGATTTGCTGCAGCAGGTTCCTACGCTGTACCGCGAAGGCGGACTGGGCGTAGGCATGACGACCTGGGAAGTGGTACGCCTCATTTGTCTGCCCTATGTCAAGGATGGAATGGTTGGCGCAGTAGCGTTGGGCTGGGGACGGGCTATGGGTGAGACCATGGCCGTGCTCATGGTCAGTGGCAACGCCACTAACCACCTTCCGCAAAATATCTACAGCCCCACCGCCACCATGGCGTCCACCATCGCCAGCAAGCTGGACTCGGCGCTGGGTGACGCTTCGAAAATGGGGGTACACGCACTGGCTGAACTGGCGCTCTTACTCATGGTGCTGACGCTCTTCACGAACCTGTTGGCCCGTTGGCTGGTTAGTCGCACAGGTCGCGGACGACGCATGAGAGTGAAGGTGAGCGCATGAAAGATTCCCGGCGCAGGTCGCGAAAGGTACAAACATATATCTGGTGGGGCGTCGCGTGGCTGGCGACGGCTCTGGTTCTGTTTGGACTCATTGATATGGTGGGCTCAATTCTCGTCAAGGGTGTGACATCCTTCCGTTTCAGCATGCTGGTGACGCTGCCCCATGGGTTTGGCGGCGGGTTGCGCAACGCCATTCTTGGTACATTTGAGTTGGTTATCATCTCCATTGTTTTTTCTGCGCCACTGGGCATTCTGGGGGGCATCTATGTTTCGGAATTCGCCAGCCACCGGGTCGCCAACGGCATTCGTTTTCTCACTGAAGTACTGTCCGGCGTACCTTCCATTGTCATTGGCTATTTCGGCTACCTGCTCATGGTTCTGCAGTGGGGATGGGGATTTTCGCCGCTGGCTGCGGGGATTGCCTTGACCATTATGATGCTGCCCTACATTCTGCGAAATACGGATTCCAGTCTTACACAGGTCCCCCTGGCACAGCGCGAAGGCGCGTGGGCTTTGGGAATGACGCGGTTTCAGGCCGTTTCCCGGGTTATTTGGCGTCCGGCCACAAACGGAATTTTAACTGGTGTCCTATTGGCAGTGGCCATTGGCATGGGAGAGACAGCGCCCTTGTTATACACAGCGGGCTGGTCCACGCTAGATCCGAAGCTCAGTCTTTTGCATCAGCCCATTGGCTACCTGACCTATGTCATCTGGACATATATCGACATGCCGTACGATGAGTCCCATGCCTTGGCTTACAGCGCCGCCTTCCTTCTGGTACTGGTAGTTTTGCTGATTCAGGTGGTCCTTCGTCTGCTGGTCAACCGCAGGGCTTTCGGTCGCAACTAACTCCACCTGTAGCGTCGCCAGGGCTGCCGTTTCCATCGCCTCCGAGCTTCGATTGTCCGGCAACCACAGAGGATGGAACTGTGTTACCATAGATGGTGAGTGGCCCAACAGCCCTCACCTTGATTTTACGAGGACGGTGTTTACGTGGATCCGCAATCTTTGAAGGCCCCCTCAATACCAGCGGATTGGAGAGCCGAGATTGTTGCCATTGGCTGCTCAACAGGCGGGCCCGTTGCTGTCCAGAAGGTTCTGCAGGCTCTGAGCAAGTCGGCCTTGGCTCCCATTGTCATTGCACAACACATGCCTAAGGGCTTTACCGCACAGTTTGCGGAGCGGCTGAATACTGTCTGTGTGCTGGATGTGATGGAGGGGCAGAATGGCACAATTCTGAAGGCTGGAACCGTCTATATTTCTCCGGCCAGCTATATCACGCGCGTGGTAAGAAAGGCGGACGGACGCCTGTCTCTGGATGTACAGGATGCCAACCCACAGGAGTGGCTCTACAGACCTTCGGTGGATTTGTTGCTCTCTTCCGCCGCCGCCGCGTCGCCGCACCAGGTCCTTGCGGTTGTCATGACGGGAATGGGGCGAGACGGCACAAAAGGAGCTCAGGCTGTCAGGGAAACAGGCGGCTACGTCGTCACCGAATCCGCAGAAACCGCCGTTATTTACGGCATGCCCAAATCCGTTTACGAAGCCGGTCACTCCAACCTTCAGGTTCCACTCCAGGACATCGCCGGCGTCATTCAACGTTATGCTATCTGAGCAGGCAGCACCGACGTTAAGATTGGTCAGCCAGTGCCGCCACCACCTCCTCCAGAGCCATGGCGCGGCTGGCCTTCACCAGTACCACGGCGCCAGCGGGAATGATGTTGTCCAATTGCTGCAATAGCGCCGCTTTGTCCGGAAAATAGCACACCTCCACTTCTTCCCGGCGGACATCGCAATGTGACGTACGCTGGCTGAGCCCATCGTTCCAATTCGAATCCCGTTGTGTCCTGCGTGCCTCCTCGGCGCCTAGTGCTATGCCTTCAGCCAGATGGCCCACGGCTATGACCTTGTTTACACCCATGGTCACCGCAAATTCCCCAACTTCCCGGTGCCCTGCCGCTTCATAACTACCCAACTCGTACATATCTCCCAAAATTGCGACTGTGGGCCTCTGTGTACCCAGGGTGGTCAACACCTCCAGGCTCGCCTTCATTGAGCTGGGGCTGGCATTGTAGCAATCGTCAATAATCAGAACCTGCCGCCTCCCTGGGACCTGGTGCAGACGGCCAGTACCGGAAGTAAACCGCTCCAGGGAAGGAACCACATGCTGCAAATCGAGGCCGTTAGCCACTCCGGCCAGCAACGCGGCCAGCGCATTGGCAACGTTGTGGCGACCGAACTGCGGCAACCGCACCTCACAGGAATCTCCCAGCACCCTCGCGGTAAATACAGTCCACTGGCCGTCCGTGCGAACGTTTTCGGCGAAAGCATCGCACTGGCGGGTGAATCCGAACCACAGGGTTGGGCACGCCGCTAAGTACGACAGCTTGCGCAGCCATGGGTCGTCGCCGTTTAGCACCGCAAACCCGCCCGCAGGCAGCGTCTCCAGCAACTCTGTCTTAGCCAGCGCAATCTGTTCCTGACTGCCGAGAATTTCCATGTGGCTGTGGCCGACATTGGTGATGACCCCCGTGGTAGGTGATGCAATCCGGCATAAGTCGCGGATTTCACCACGGGCGCGCATTCCCATTTCCACCACCACTGTCTTGTGATTTGGTTCTAGCCCCAGCAGCGTCAAGGGTAGTCCCAGTTCGTTGTTCTGATTTTCTGGGGTCGCGAGCACCTCACCGCGTTCGGCAAACACCTGGCGCAGCATTTCCTTTGTGGTGGTCTTTCCGTTACTGCCTGTGACGGCCACTACGGGTCCCTGGAAGAGCTTGCGCTGGTACTGAGCCAGCCGCTGCACTGCGATCAGCGGATTGGTCACCTGAATCACGGCCACGGCCGGATTCAGGGGAACGTCCATCTCGCGGTTTACGAGCACCGCTGTGGCTCCCTGCTGTGCCGCCTGCAGAAGAAAATCGTGACCGTCGACCTTCTGCCCGGGGAACGCGATAAATAGGTAGTGCGGCCCCGCCTTGCGGCTGTCAATGGCCACTGCAACAACCCTGTTTTCGGCAGAACCGGCGGTCAGTTTGCCTTCTACTTCCCGAACAATTTCTGCGGTTGTCATTTGGAACATCCGTCCATCACACTCCCTGCTTGCTCCTTAGAGCCATCAGTCACAGCCCGGTAAGGCGCGCATATCTTGTATTTGTAGAGCGCGTCGATATAATCTAGGTGAATACCAAAGGAGATGACGGTGTGGCGAAAAGACTGCGAGTTGGTGTCATTTTTGGCGGCAAATCCGGAGAACACGAGGTCTCCCTGAACTCCGCCAAGTCTATCATGGCCGCCCTGGACACGCAAAAATACGAACTGGTCCCTATTGCCATTACCAAAGCCGGTCGATGGCTGCTGGGTCCCAATAGTTTGCAACTTATGGATAATCCGCCGGAAAACGCCATTGCGGCCGCGCGGCAAATGCTTCAAGGTCCCTCGGCTGAAACCGCGGAAACAGACGCAACCGCCGGTACCGTGCCATCGTCCCCAGAAACCAAAACCCGGACAGCAACCTGGACAGAAACCCAGGGCCGTCAGACTTCCACACTTGTGAGCAGTCCTTCAAGTTGCGACGGCAGTCTCGTGCCACCTCCTGCGGTGCATGCCATGGATGTGGTCATTCCGGTGTTGCACGGGTCATACGGAGAAGACGGAACCATCCAGGGCCTGTTGGAAATGCTGGACGTACCCTACGTGGGTGCAGGGGTACTGGCCTCCGCCGTGGGCATGGACAAGATTTTTATGAAGCGTTGCTTTGCTGCAGCCAATCTGCCACAGGTTCAGTATACATCGTATTTGCGCAAAACGTGGGAAGATGCCCCCGACGCGGTCATGGACGACGTTGTGGACAAACTGGGCTTCCCGTGTTTTGTTAAACCTGCGAATCTGGGATCCAGCGTGGGCATTTCCAAAGCCAAGGACAGAGACGGGTTGCGTCAGGCCATCCAGTTGGCTTGCGCATATGACAGGAAAATTATAGTGGAACAGGGTGTGGATGCCCGCGAAGTGGAAGTTGCGGTGCTGGGCAACGACCATCCCATGGCTTCGGTTCCTGGCGAAGTCACGCCTTGCAACGAATTCTATGACTATCGTGCAAAGTACCTTGACGGAGACTCCGTCCTCACCATTCCAGCTCCCCTCAGTGCTGAACAGACGCAGGAAATTCGGGACATGGCTGTACGGGCTTTTCAGGCGGTGGACGCTTCCGGGTTGGGGCGCGTGGATTTCTTTGTGGAGCGTGCCACAGGGCGGGTGATTCTCAACGAGATTAACACCATGCCTGGTTTTACGGAGTTCAGCATGTACCCAAAGCTGTGGGAAGCCACCGGGGTGCCCTATGGTGAACTGATTGAGCGACTCATTGCGCTGGCCCTCGAGCGCCACGAGGAAAAGCAGAAAACTATTACAGATTTCACTCCGAGGGGATAAATCATGGCCAAAAAGCGACGTGGTGGCCTGCTACGGTGGCTGTTTCGCCAGTTGTTCCGGCTCATCATCGCCTGCGGCGTTCTCATTGGCGTTGTTTTCGCGGGATGTTATGTCTACTTTGTCTATGCGCAACCCCTGGGCCCCAGGCTGGACGCAGCCGTCCAGGCAAGAGTTGCCGCGCACCACATTCACAAGCTCTCGTACCACCAGATTCCCGAATTCTACCGCAGTGCCGTCATTGCGACGGAGGACAGGCGGTTTGACAGCGATCCCGGTATCGATTTCGTCGGCATCACCCGCTCCATCTTTGTGGATATCCAGCGGGATGGTTACATTGAAGGGGGATCTACCATTACGCAACAGTTGGTGGATAATACCCTGTTGAACCGAGACAAGACCATCCGCCGCAAGGTCCCGGAGATTTTGTATGCCATTGGTGTCTACGATACACAGCCAAAGCAGGACACCTTCACGGACTATGCCAACGTCATTTACTTTGGCCATCAGGCCTACGGTTTGGAAAATGCGGCGGAAACGTATTTTGGCAGAAGCGTAAGTCAACTGAATCAGGGCGAACTGGCCATGCTTGCCGGACTGCCGAACGCACCGTCTGCGTACGATCCCTTTGTTCACATGAACCTTGCGCGGCAACGGGAACAGATGGTCCTGGAAAACATGGTGGACGACCAGATTATAGACGAGCAGGCGGCTAAGGCAATTTTCAAGGATGCGATTCGACTCAAAGCGAGGCAGTGATGTGACGGTAAGCGGAATAAGTCTGCTCAGGATGAAACGGAGGAAACCCATGGAGGGGCTGAATCCAGGCCAGGGCCATACATATGCAAATGAACCGCAAAGGTTGGGCGCGGTGGAGGCCATCCCGGACGAGGCTATCCGCTTTGTTGACGTTTCCAAAGGCTTTACGGGCAGGCAGGGGTACAAGAAAGTGTTGCAACACGTCTCCGGGACCATTGGAAAGGGACAGGTGGTCACCGTTGTTGGTCCATCGGGAGCAGGCAAGAGCACGCTTTTGTCCCTGGTCAATCTCCTGGAGAGTGTCGATGAGGGAGAAGTCCGTGTCCTGGGGAAGCAGGTTACACAGTGGCCCGTCAGCCAGTTGCGCCGGACCGTCGGCTTGGTATTCCAGACCCCGGCACTACTGCAAGGCAGTGTCTTGGACAACCTAGCGGTTTCCACTCGCCTTCACGGCGGCACGTTGACATCTCCGGATAATCATCTCCGGCGCGTTGGGTTGTCTCCTGACCTGCTGGAACAGGAAGCGGAAACCCTCTCCGGCGGCCAGAAACAGCGCGTAGCCATGGCGCGGACGCTGGTGAACAACCCGCCCATTCTGCTCTTGGACGAAGTCACTTCATCTCTGGATGTGGCCGCAGCCCGAGAAGTGGAAGAGCTCATTGTCCAACTTCGGCAGGAATCAGATTTAACCCTTCTCTGGGTGACCCACGATTTACGCCAGGCAGAGCGCGTTGGCACCGAGACCTGGCTGATGGTGGACGGGAAATTGGTGGAAACAGCCCCCACGGCGGAGTTTTTCGCCCAGCCAAAGCACCAACTGTCGCGGAGATTTCTTGACGGATCACTTTCTGGAGGGATGCCTCAGTGACGCTTTGGACTTTGACGTTCACGCTACTTTTCGTGGTGTTGGCCATGGGTATATCCATGTGGCAGAAATTAGGGTTGGAAAAGGATATGGTCATTGCCACGGTGCGGGCCACCGTGCAGTTGTTGATTATCGGCTATATTCTCAAAGCTGTCTTTTCCCTCAACAACGTGATTTTCACAGTTCTGATGCTGACGCTCATGATTGTGGTAGCTGCCCAGAACGCCAGTCGCCGTGGCAAGGGGCTCAAGGGAACTTTTTGGCGTCTGTTCGCAGGCATTGCCATCACCGAAATCGTGACACAGGCCATTCTCCTTTCCTTTCACGTGATTCCTTCCAAACCCAGCTATGTCATTCCCATCAGCGGCATGATTATTGGCAACTCCATGGTCGCTTCCGGCCTGTTTCTCAACCGCCTCAAGGCCGAGACTCAGAGCCAGCGTCAACAAATTCTCGTACTCCTGTCTCTGGGCGCATCCCCCAAACAAGCCAGCCGAGCGGTTCTCAAGCGAGCCATTAAATCCAGCATGATTCCTACCATCGACAGCACCAAGACCATGGGCCTCGTCCAGTTGCCTGGAATGATGACCGGCCAAATCATTGCCGGAGCCAATCCCGTTCAAGCCGTACGTTATCAGTTGCTCATTGTCTTTGCCATCATTGCGTCGGCTGCCATCACCAGTATGGTGGTGGGGTTCCTCACCTACCCGCTGCTGTTCAACAAACGCTGGCAACTGGTTCTTTCCGCTGACGAGTGAGGTTGTTTGAACGCATAGCTCCAGGTGTCTGAAGCCATAATGAGAAAGCAAAAAATCCACACAGACACTGGAGGCAAACACAATGACGGTTTCATCGCAGGTGAAACAGACGCTGGCCAGCCTGAAAGGCGCACAGGCGAACTTTGAAACCTTCGCGCTTCAAACGCAGAATCAGCAGGCTAAACAGATGTATCAGAACGCAGCTCATCAGACCGAACAAATTGTTCAGACCCTGGAACGACGGGTGGAAGCCATGGAAAAGGAAGAACCCCAGTATAGAAACATCTAGTTTCAGGCGCGTTCATGGAGATTTCCGCCGGCATCTGAGTCCGGCATTTTATTCACTGCCCGCCAGGGCCTCCCCTTGGCTCCACCACTGTGGCGAAATGCTGCCTTTCAACGAACTTCTGGCAACCTTGAGCCAGTGGTAGCGCATCTGGTGCCAGTGGCGAATGGCATCCAGCCACTGGCTGTCGCTAGCGTCACTGGTCATCTGGCGCAGGTACGCTTCAGCCTGGTTCTGGTGCCGCTTGGCCTCCGTCATGCAGGCCACGGTCACCAGCGCCAGCATTTTCTCCTGCTCCGCTGTCGTTGCTCCCATCATTAAACGCTGCAGATTGCCCGCAGCCGTATTCTGGTGGTAACTTGTTTCATAGTTTTGGGTGTGAATGTTTTTCAGAATTGAGCTGTCCTGAAAGGCGGGTAAGAACTTCATTTCTGTGGTCAAGGAGCAAAATACCTGCTCAGCGTAGATGCAGGCGGACAGTTTTTGAAAGACGTTGTCCCACACGGCATATGCCATTGGCATTCGGATTCCCCCCTGCCCTCTTCTCCTGCTCGCGGCGCATATGAGGGCTATCGCCCTAAGTATATGGCTCATATGGGGCGTATGTGTCTGCCCATCTCCACGGAAATTTGGTACCATGGGAGCGTCCGCCCAACAGGGGGTGTGGTGAAACTGCGCAAGGAAAGCTTAAAACAGTGTCCAGATTTGCTTGCCAATCAGTAACACAGTAACAATGATGAAGATGGGGCGGACGTAGGCGGCCCCTTTACGAATGGCGACCTGCGATCCGACAATGGCTCCAATCACCATTCCGATTCCCATGACGAGGCCGTATTCGTAGTCGATGTTGCGCAGGACCAGAAAGGTGAGCAGAGCGCCGATGTTGCTGCCGAAGTTCAAGAGCTTGGCGTTGCCTGAGGCCTCGACAAAATCGAAACCGGCAAAGACGAAGAGAAACACCAGGAACGATCCGGTTCCGGGCCCGAAGAATCCGTCGTAGAAACCAAGGGCCAGCGCAATGGCTGCCAGCGCGAAGAGCAACTTGGCGGTGATGCCCTTGTAAGTGCTGGTCATGCCGATGTTCTTCTTCAGCAGGGTATACACAGTTACCACCAGCAGCAAGACAATTACCAGGGGACGGAGAAATGCGGTGGGCAGGAAGTGGACCAACTCGGCGCCACCAATGGATCCAAGGAAAGACAAGGGGAACAGATATTTGACCAGGTTCAGTCGAACCTTCTTGGAGTGCAGGAAAGACATTGTACTTGTAAAGGAACACATGGTGCCGGCCAGTTTGTTGGTACCAATGGCAAGGGCAGGAGGCATTCCGGTAAACAGCAGAGCCGGAAGGGAAATCAATCCCCCTCCGCCTACTGTGGAATCGACAAAAGACGCTGTGAAACCGGAAAGCAACAGGAATGTGAACATGCCGACGGTCAAATGCTGCATGAGGCTGACTCCCTTGGTCGAGAATAGAACACTCTTGACGTTGCAAGCTAGAGTTACAGGATAGAGTTACAGGATACAGTCGCAGGATAGAGTCGCAGGATACAATTGCAGGTTAGAGTTACAGGATAGAGCTGTTGTCGCATCCTGCCCCTGCCCCGTTTTCCGCGAGGCGCCCGTTGGATGCAGGGAATGAACCAATGAAAGGCCAAGAATCAGCATAGCGCAACGGAATCTCTTTGAGCAATCATTTTATTGGAGGCAATGCTTGTGGCTGACTGGAAACTCATTGCGCTGGACATTGATGGGACCACGGTACCTCGCAAGTCCACCCTTTCCGGCGAAAATCGCAGGTGGATATTGGAGGCCAAAGAGCAGGGCTTACCCGTGACTTTCGCTACGGGCAGACACCGTCGGGGGCTGGTGGAAGAGTACGTCCGGGAACTGAAGATTGAAGTTCCCTTCGTGACCCTCAACGGGGGGGAGGTCTGGACGCCTCAGGGTGAATTGCTGGCGCGCCATCTCATGCAGGCGGAGGAAATTCGATACCTGTACGAAATTACGCAGCGGCACGACCTGTATTACTGGGGCGCCACCACGGAAGAGGCGTATAACCCCGAAAATTTCCCCAGTCCGACCCGAATTGGCCATTACCAATGGATAAAATTTGGGTATCATACGAGAGACGTGACGGTGCTCGCCGAGATTTGGGACGAGCTACGAGACCACGGGGGGTTCACGCTGTCCAATTCTGATGCCTACAATATCGAGGTCAATGCGCCGGACACAGACAAGGCCACAGGACTGCAGGCGGTGGCGGACTACCTGCACATTCACAGGGACGAAGTCGCGGTTATGGGCGATAGTCTCAACGATATTCCCATGTTTCGCTGGGCAGGCCGGGCCATCGCCGTTGGCAACGCTCAGGACGCCGCCAAGGAAGCGGCGGACGAAGTGACGGTAAATGCCGCGGAAAATGCTGTTGCGGTCACGATTCAACAACTGCTGGACAGCCGTTAGGGCACTGGTCACAAAACTTTCATAGGTTTATTATCAAATCACGACTTGCGCAGTCAACTTTGACGTATAATTCAATCCGTGAGATTTCGACAAGTGTCTTCTGAAGGAGTAAGTCTATGACAGAATCTACAGGTACGGAGGTAGGGCGGGAGAGAAAGGTCAACTGGAAACGGTGGGGTATCCTGATATCTGCGTTTGGGCCTGGCCTCATGGTCATGTTGGCGGATACAGACGCAGGGAGTATTGTGACGGCGGCCCAGTCTGGAGCTCAATGGGGATACCGGATGATTCTCCCACAGATTATTCTCATTCCGATTCTGTATTTGGTACAGGAAGTTACAGTCCGATTGGGCCTGGTCACAGGCAAAGGTCACGGCGAATTAATTCGCCGTCATTTTGGCTTGAAATGGGCATTGCTGTCCGTCACTACGCTGTTTGTAGCAGCTGTGGGCGCATTGGTAACAGAGTTTGCGGGACTGGCCGGCGTCAGCGAATTGTTTGGAATTCCCGGTTGGTTCACAGTTTCCGTGGCAACCATTATCCTGGTCTTTCTCGGATTGTCCGGTAGTTATAAACGGGTGGAGCGGGTCGGAATCGCTGTCGGCTTGATGGAGCTTTTGTTCATTCCTGCCGCCTTTATGGCTCATCCCCACCTTCACGACTTTCTTGCCGGGTTGGGTAGCATCCCCCTGGGCAACCGCAATTACCTATTCCTACTGGCCGCCAACGTTGGCGCCGTCATTATGCCCTGGATGGTCTTTTATCAACAGGGCGCCGTGGTGGACAAGCACCTGGGCCCGCGTCACTACCGCAGCGCCAGGATGGATACCATTGTGGGATCCGTTGTGACACAGCTGGTCATGGTGGCAGTAGTGGTTGCCACAGCAGCCACCATTGGCAAGGTACACCCTGGTGAATCCCTTGGCAGTGTACAGGAAATCGCCAAGGCGTTGAATCCGTTCATCGGTGTCTGGGGCGCCAAAGTGGTTTTTGGTATGGGCATGGTGGGCGCCAGCTTCATCGCGGCGCTGGTTGTATCCGTTGCAGGCGCCTGGGGTATTGGCGAGGCTTTCGGCTTCAATCACAGTTTAAACCAGAAGTTTCGGGACGCCAAACTGTTTTACACCATCTATACCTTGGCTCACGTTGGCGGCGCACTGCTGGTAATTTTCAGTGTGAACCTGGTGCGGCTGAACATCGACGTTGAAGTCATGAACGCCATGCTTCTTCCTATCGTCCTCGGCTTTCTGCTGTTGCTGGAGGCGAAGGTGCTGCCGCCGGCGTGGCGTATGAAAGGCTTTTACAAATACATGGTGTGGACAATTTCAGGCATTGTCATGGCGTTTGGTCTCTACATGGCAGTGATTACACTGTGAATGAAACGACCGCGCCTCTGCCACCGTCTATAGCATAGAGAACTCAAATGTATCAAACTCAGGATGTGATACAGGTGTCTCATCGACGCCGACTATGGCGCATTTGGGGAACTACGGCAGCTGTAATTCTGCCACTGTTAGGAATAGTTTTGGTAGCTGCAGCCACGGTTCGCCATTGGCACGCCTCTTTTGACATACAGTTTGACGACCTCAACGCCAAGTGGCAGCAAGACGAAAAAGCCGGTGTGCCAGCCAGTGCCTTAAGCCCGCTACAAGAACGGCTAGCCACGTTGCAGTCCGCACGCTGGATGGGCATTTCCGTCTCATGGCTGGCGCCCCTAGATGGAGCCCAGAAACAACTCCTTGCCTTGGAATCACAGGAACAGGTCACGCTAAAGCAGGTGACGGCGCAAAATCGGACCGCGGCGCAGAAGGCTATGAATCAATTGGAACAGACCATGGGAAAGTTCGCGTCTGCAGGACACAGTCAACGGGCGACGGAACTGCAGAATGCGTCCACTCCCAAGGCGTACACAACGCTGACTGCACAGTGGGACAAGGAACGGGCAGATTGGAACCAGTCTGTAGCGGACCTGAAAGCCGCAAGCGGCGGACTGCACAATGGCAAACCGGCGGACATTCTGCAGTTGGACAACGAGCTGCAGGCAAATCTGAAGACCCTGCCGGCCAAAGACGAACCCACCAGTGCAACGGCTGCAGAGAGTGACGTTGCAAAGTATTGGAACGACACGCCACAAGAACAGTTACAGGCGCACGCCGACTTAAAAAGGGATTTGAACAAGGCGATTTCCGACGTGAAAGAGATACTTGAGGATACGTCCAGCGAACCGCCAGGTTCAAATCCCTTGGGCTTTGCCTTTGCCAACTATGTTGAAAATCGGGAGGGGCAGGTGTCTGTGGCTTTGTACGATGCCAAGTCAGGTCACACCTATAGCTACCAACCCAATGTCAGCTACGATACTGCGAGCATTGTCAAGGCCACCATCATGGCCGATTTGTTGCACCAAGCGGAGGTCACAGGCCAGCCCCTGACGGACAAGGAAAAATCTCTCATGGTCCCCATGATTGAGGAAAGTGACAACGATGCGGCTTCCACCCTGTGGTCCGATGCCGGATCGGCCACAGGCATTGAGAATTTTTTGAAGGCTGCGGGTCTGTCGTCGACCACACCGGGATTGGGCGGTTACTGGGGGCTCACTTCCACCACTGCCATGGATGAGATGAACCTGATGAAGCTGTACGCCTTTCCCAATTCGCTCTTAGACGACAGTGACAGGGAGTACGGGCTCAACCTCATGGAGAACGTAGTAGATTGGGAAGACTGGGGCGTTTCCACGGGTCCCCAGGGCAATGCTACAGTGGCCTTGAAGAACGGCTGGTCTCCCGCTTCCGATGATGACTGGCGAATCAACAGCATTGGCTATGTGGAAGGTGACGGCCGCGACTACGTCATTGCGGTGTTGACGCAAGATAATCCCAGTGAGGACTATGGAATTGACACCATTGACGAAATCTCTCAACTTATCTGGGAGGCTCTGGGATAGGGCAAATGGCACGTGCAGTCGAAGGTTAGGTCAGTGGCATGTGCAGCCGAAGGTAGGGTCAGTGGCATGTGCAGCCGAAGGTAAGGTCAGTGGCACGTGCAGCCGAAACTTATGTCAGCGGTAAGTGAAGGCGAAGTTCACGTCGCTGTAGCTTGAGCCGTAGCGGGCATCTTCAACGTAGCTGTATTGAGTGGATACCGCCACAGTACTGCGGGATTTGGCAATGGCCTGTTGGACAAAGGAAGGGACGGAACTGGTGGAGCATTGCAGACGCACTGCCAGGGAACCTGCCCGTGTGCTGAAGGTTTGCGACAGCAGCGAAGCCAGGTCCGAGGGCGTCGCGATGATCTCGAGGTTTCCGCCAATGGCTGTCAAAATGGATTCATATTGGGAGGCATGGCTGGGGTCCGACTGCACCAAATCTTTGAGATTTGTGTCAAAATCCGTGTTGGCTACAGGGTACTTCGCCGTATTCCAGACGTGATTGGCCGCCAATTGCCGGTTGGTCAAGTTGAAGTAGGCATAGGAGACGGCGGAGGGTGAGTCGCCAACGGGATCGTCAAAGGTAACATCCAGTTGGTACCAGTTGCCGTCGATGTATACCTCGTTCCATAGATGGGACTGGCCTTCGGCTGTGCCCGTGACAAAATCCGTGGGAATTCCAGCGTCCGTCAGCATCCGGTAGGCCAGCAGGGAGTACCCTTGGCATACCGCTCTGCCTGTAGTGAGGGCATCGTAGGCCGTAAAGTTTTTCTCTGATTCATCGTATTGGACGTGCTGGACAATCCAGTCGTGAATGACTTTCTCCTTCTCAAAGTCTGTCATGTTCCCCTGAACAATCCGGTTCAAAACCCCTTTCACGTAGTTGTCGACGTAGGCAGTCTGCTGCTTTGATTCCAGGTACTTTACGCGAAAGGTAACTGCTGTGCCCTGCCAACTCCACTGGTACGTGGAGATAATGTGATTCACGTAGGGTTCGTGGCTCAACGCCGCCGTGAATGTGGCGGAAATGGTGCCGGAATTGGTAGAATTGGGAAAGTCGACGGTGAAGGACGTCTCCTGTCCGGCCAGGTCGTTTTCCATCTCCGCTAGTGCCGAAGTTGAACCGGAAGTAGCGGACGATTTCCCTAGAGCCGGCTTGGCGGTGGCAGCCGTAGAGTCGATGGAGTTGGACGAATGGACGTTACTCGACGGCTTCGAACTCCCCGAGTTGCTGTCGGCTACGGTTGTGGCAGAATTCCCAACTGCGCTGGACTGGCCTTGGCTGGCTTGGCTCTGGCCAGAGGGGGCTGGGTGAGTGTTGAAATTAGGCGCGATGCCGCCGACGCCACAGCCCAGGACAGTGGCCGACGCGACGAGGACAGTTAGGATGGTCGCTGGTTTGTTCATGGAATCCTTCCCCCCATTGGTCTTTCCAACGGACGACTCTGCTACAGCAAATCATATCACGAATGGAATCATCGTATGGCCTGGACCTGCCATGTGGGTGGGGCCGTCGACATGCTCCTTGGGTTCGGTGCCAAAACATGATAAAATATCAAAATACTCAAATTCCGCGCACAGCCCTCTGAATTTTACCCTGATTGCCCATACTCATGGGTTTCTCAAGTCTTTCTACAACCCATTGTGCCTGGCACAGTCTACTGTACTCGAATTGGAGGTCTGGTATGTTGGAAAACCAAACAATGCTGCACAGGGATATACGGTTGCTGGGCAATTTTCTGGGAGAGGTCCTAATCGAACAGTGTGGCCAGGATGTCTTTGATTCCGTGGAGAAAATTCGCGCTGCAGCCAAGTTTCTCCGGAACTCCGGCGACGAAAACGGCCGCCGGGAATTTATGCGGGTTCTGGCAGAAGTACCTGAATCCCAACGGGCCAAAGTCATTCGCGCTTTTTCCCTATATTTCGAGTTGGCCAATATTGCCGAGCAAAACCACCGCATCCGGCGCCGCCGCCAGTACGAGATTGAATCCAGCCGCATGGGACATGCCGAAGAGCCAAAAGGGACCATTGGCAACGCTTTGGCGCGTCTGAAGAAATGGGGATTCACCTCGGAGAGAGTGGAAAATCTGGTGCAGCAACTGGGGCTGGAACTGGTTTTGACGGCCCATCCCACGGAGGCCATGCGGCGGACGGTGCTGCACAAACACCGAAACATTGCCACTCTGTTGCAGCAGTTTGATAGTCCGTTAATGACCCAACGCGAACGAGACGAGTTGGAGCGAGGGTTGCGCACGGAAATCGTCGGTCTGTGGCAAACCAGACCCGTGCGCAAGCACCGCATCACCGTGGTTGAGGAGGTCCGCAACGGGCTGTACTTTCTTGATGGAATTCTGTTTGACGTACTGCCCTCCATTCACGCGGAACTGGAGGCGAGCCTGGAGAAATACTTTCCCGACGGGCACTGGAGGTTGCCTCCGTTGGTTCGCTTTGGATCGTGGATGGGTGGCGATAGAGACGGCAATCCGTCTGTGACTGCCAGTGTCACCTTTCAGACACTGATGCTGCACTTCGACCTCGCCGTCAGCAAATACGAAGAAAGGCTCCGTTGCTTGCATCAGGACTTGAGTCAGTCCTATGAGTTGGCGGGCGCCAGCGAGGAGTTGATTCGCTCCATCGGCCACTACACGGTACCTGACGAACCGTATCGTGCGAAACTCGACCAAATGCTGGGCCGTCTGCGCGCCACGGCAGAGGCTCATCACAACCGCAGCGGCGCCGGGATCCTGGCGGTGGACGAGCAGCCGGTGCGGCAAGACCCCTATGGATCCCATGACATGTCCCAAGGTTCGACGAACTCGGCAGGGGCTACTGACGCCGGCGCCGACTCCTCCGCCCAACTGCCATATCCCAATCCACAAGCGCTGCGAGGGGACTTGCAAATTCTCTACGAATCATTGTGCAGTCATGGCGGGGAAGCCGTGGCCCATGCCAAAGTGAAACCCCTGCTGCACCAGTTGGAGGTATTCGGATTTCATATGGCGACGCTGGACATTCGCCAGCACAGCGAAGTGCATGAGACTGCCGTGGCGGATTGGATGAGCTTCAACGACATGCAGGACTATAAGTCTTTGTCGGAAGATGAGAAAATTGCTACCCTCACCTCGTTGCTGCAAGAGAAACGTCCCTTGGTGAACCCCTTTGGTCAGGTCGGTGCAATGAGCCAGGAGGCGCTGGCTGTATTTCACGTCATCCGCCAAGGCCAGGACCTGTTGGGTGAAAAGTGCATTCAAAACTACCTAATTTCCATGGCCCAGGGCGTCAGCGATTTGTTGGAAGTGTTACTTCTGGCAAAGGAAGCCGGACTGTTCGACTGGCACAGAGACGGCACGGTCGTGAGCAGAATCAACGTGGTGCCGCTGTTTGAAACCATCGCGGATTTGAGGGCTGCGCCGGACATTGTGCAGCAGTTGCTGCAAAACCCGGTGTATCGCGCCCATTTGGCAGCGAGGGGGAACATGCAGGAAATCATGTTGGGCTATTCCGATAGTAACAAGGATGGCGGTTACCTTACAGCCAACTGGGAACTGTACAAAGCCCAGAGCGGCATCCTCAAGGTGGCGAAAGAGCACGGCATTCGTCTCAAATTCTTTCACGGCCGCGGTGGGGCTTTGGGCCGGGGCGGTGGTCCGCTGTGGCGCAGCATCATGGCGCAACCCCCTGAGGCTCTGCGGGGTCCCGTCAAAATCACCGAACAAGGCGAGGTTATCTCCCAGCGTTACGGTCATCCGGATATTGCTCGCAGGTCTCTGGAGTCCGCCATTTCCGCACTGTTCATTGGCGCCACCACGAGGCAGACGGAGCACATGCAGACAACGGAGCAGGAGTGGTCGAAGCTGCTGGAACAGGTGTCCCAGGTCTCCTTCCAGGCGTACCACAGCTTCGTCTATGAGAATTCCGATTTTCTCCCCTATTTTCAGCAGGCTACGCCGATTGCCGAAATTGGCAAACTGAACATCGGATCGCGCCCGTCCAAACGTAAGGACTCCCCCCAGATTGAGGAACTGCGGGCTATTCCCTGGGTTTTCTCATGGACCCAAAACCGCCATCTGCTTCCGGCCTGGTACGGGTTTGGCTGTGCGCTGGAACAGGTGGAGCAAAGTGTTGGCGCAACGCAGGCTACCTTTGGTCGCATGTACCGGCACTGGCCCTTTTTCCAGTCACTGGTGGACAACCTGCAGATGGCACTGGCAAAAACAGATATGCTCATTGCACAACAGTACCTGCAGTTGGTGGCGGATAACGATTTGGCCCAGCGCGTGTTTCAGCAAATTTTCACGGAGTACCATCGCACCCGAAGATGGGTTCTGGCCATAACTGGACAGACTGAGTTACTGCAGAACTCACAAGTCATTCGGGAGTCCATTCGATTGCGTAATCCCTACGTCGATCCACTCTCCTTTCTCCAGGTTCTCCTGCTAAAGGAAGTCCGCCACCTACCAGACTCTCACCAGAAGGAATTGAAACTGGAGGAAGTCCTGTTGACCATCAACGGCATCTCTTCCGGTTTGCGCAATACAGGCTGAACTGGCGTGAAATCATTGACAGGAGCACGTCGAAGTCACGTTAAAATGGGAGGGATGGCGTTGGTCTTTTTGGTCCTTGGCTCCATTGGCGGTTTTTTGTCCGTCGCCCTTGGCGCTTTCGGTGCTCACATTCTGAAACAGTCTCTGTCCGCGGACAGTCTCGCTGTGTTTCAAACGGGTGTACAATACCAGATGTACCATGCGTTGGCACTGGTGCTGGTAGGCATTTTCACTCGCTGGACGGATTCCCCATGGCTCACGTGGTCTGGAATTCTGTTTACCGCAGGGATTGTCCTCTTCTCCGGCAGCTTATATCTTCTCAGCATGACGGGCACGAAGACGCTGGGAGCTATCACTCCCATTGGCGGAATCTGTTTCCTGGCGGGCTGGGCGTTCCTGTTGATTGCCGGTACAAAATCATTTTAAGGTACTGTGACGGTACATTTTCACCGTTACGGCAAATTTTCACGGAAATTCTAACTGCAGATGTGGAGGAGTGGCCAATGCAGGCCGTACTGCTAAAGGCATTCGGAGACGTAAGTCAACTGTACATCGGGGAGACAGCGACGCCGGCCCCTGGACCACAGGATGTGTTGGTGCGGGTGCGGGCGACCGCATTGAATCGGGCCGATTTGTTGCAGCGTCGGGGGATCTACCCGCCGCCGGCCGGTGAGTCGGAAATTCTGGGGCTGGAAGCGGCTGGAGAAGTCGCCGAGGTTGGGCGGGAAGTCACGCGCTGGAACGTTGGCGACAGGGTCTGTGCGCTCCTCCCCGGCGGCGGCTATGCCCAGTACGCCACCGTGCCGGAGGGCATGTGCATGGCCATACCGGAGAACCTTTCTTTTGAAGACGCGGCGGCTATCCCGGAGGTTTTTCTCACTGCCTACTCCAACCTGTTTTGGCTAGGCGGTCTCACCGCGGGCAAGCGAGTGCTGGTTCATGCCGGCGCCAGCGGCGTGGGTACGGCAGCCATTCAGTTAATTCGCGTTGCCGGCGCCGTCAGTTTCGTAACCGCCTCCTCCCAGGAGAAGTTGACGCGTTGCGAACATCTTGGGTGCACGGCAGGCTGGAACTACCGAGACGGATCTTTCCTCCCCTGGATAAAAGAGCAGACGCAAGGGCAAGGGGTGGACATTATCCTCGACTTTGTAGGCGCGCCCTACTTCACGGACAACATCCAGGCGCTGGCTCCCGACGGACGTCTCATTATTGTGGGGACCATGGCCGGCGCCGAGGTGGAAAAAGTCAACCTAGGGTATCTACTGGCGCGGCGATTGCAGGTGATTGGGACGGCATTGCGATGGCGCCCACTCTCCGAAAAAATTCGCCTCACGGCGGAGTTTGCGGACGTGGCGATGCCCCAGTTTAGCACCGGCGTTCTGAAACCCATCGTGGATTCCGTATGGAACTGGGAAGAAGTGGGCCAGGCTCACCTGTACATGGAAGAAAACAAGAACATCGGCAAGATTGTTCTCAGGATTCGGTAGTCCGCTGGGGCATGCGGCAGGTGATGCGGTAAACTAAGATGTGTCGCTGATGCATCGTCTACAGACATTTTGGAGGAATTTTCTTGGAAAAACAGTTTGTCTTTGACGTGAGAGAAGCCGTTTTGCTTCTCCCGTTTCTTTTGGAAAAATATCCGGGTAAAGGTCGTAACAAAGTGAAATCGTTACTGACCAGAGGACAGGTTATGGTCGGAAATCGCGTGGTTACGAGGCACGATTATCCCTTGTCTGTGGGAGACAAAGTGACGATTCTACAGACTGGTTCTATCCGGCAGAGAGAGGCCATGGCAGGGGTGAAAATCGTCTATGAAGACGAGTCTCTCCTTGTCATTGATAAACCTCCGGGACTCCTGTCCATGGCGACAGATGAAGAAAAGGAGCGCACAGCGTACCACATTCTCATGGATTATGTTCAGGAACGCAATCCAAAGGCGCGCATTTTCATTGTTCATCGGCTGGATAAAGAGACTTCCGGGCTTATGATGTTCGCAAAAACCCAAGAGGTCAAAAATTATCTTCAAAATCATTGGAAAGACGTGGTTCTGGAACGATGTTACATGGCACTTGTGGAAGGCGCAGTCAAAGACAAGCAGGGCACCATCAAGACTTGGCTAAAAGAATCTTCCACGAGGACGATGTACGTGAGTAGACCAGGAGAAGGAGACCTCGCCATTACACACTATCAGGTATTGGAGAGCACACCTGAGTATTCCCTACTAACCGTGCAGTTGGATACTGGCCGGAAAAATCAGATTCGCGTCCATATGCAGAGCATTGGGCACAGCGTTGTGGGAGATAAGCGTTACGGTTCCAGAAAAAACCCAATTGCCAGACTCGGGCTGCATGCACAAATCCTTGCCTTTACACACCCTGTTACCGGGGAGACGCTTCGGTTTGAAACAAAGATACCGAAGCAGTTCCAGAGGGTCTTCCGCGAAAAGAAAAATTTATAGATAGGGAGACATCTGCGGTGACGCGCCAGCGGCAACTGATGAACAACTGTCGTCTAACGCGTCGTGAACCGCAGGCGCAAAACAGTGACTGGAGATGGAAGATTGAACTGGAAAGTGGTTAGCGCAGTGGCAGTCACACTAATTTTCTGGTCGTCCGCTTTCGCAGGAATTCGGGAAGGCCTGCTGGGCGGCTACACGCCTGGGCACCTGGTCTTATTGCGATTTCTCAGCGCATCGCTGGTGTTTATCATTTACGCCCTCATTACGCGAATGCCCCTTCCACGACGAAGAGATATCCCGCGCATTGCCCTCCTCGGGGTGGTGGGTATCACCGTTTACCACACGTCGCTGACCTTTGGGGAACTGACTGTCCCAGCGGGCACCGCCAGCCTGCTCATTGCAGCGGCTCCAGCCGTTACCGCTGTCATTGCCACGGTGGTACTGAAGGAACGGCTGAATATCATTGGCTGGTTCGGCATTGTATTGGGTTTTGCGGGGGTAGTGGTGATTACGGCGGCCTCGGGAGACAACACCTCCTTCACTCGCGGCGCACTGCTGGTGCTCCTGTCCGCCGTGGCCACGTCTTTCTTCTTTGTCTTTCAAAAGCCGCTGTTCCAGCGCTACAGCCCCATTCACTTGACGGCATATTTCACTTGGTTCGGCACGATTCCCATGCTGGTGTTTCTGCCGGGGTTTTGGCACGATATGGCAACAGCCACCACTGCGGCCACCCTGTCCGGCATTTACATTGGCGTCTTTCCTGCTGCCGTTTCGTACGTGGCATGGGCCATTGCTCTGTCCATGGGCGATGCCGGTAAAGTCTCCAGCGCGCTCTATGTCAATCCGCTGTTGGCCATCGCCATCGCATTTTTCTGGCTAGGGGAGCTGCCAAAGTGGAGCTCAATTGTCGGCGGTGTCATCGCCATCGCCGGCGTAATGATTGTGAACCTGTGGGGGAGTCGCCCGCTGAAACCGCGTGAATCCTCCAGCCGGATGGAAGCCTGAACGCTGTACCCAACGGCAGAAAATCACCGGTGGGGCCGTAGTTGCCGCTGCTCACAAATGCACGGCAATCCAGGCGTCATATCATGCGGCCCAGCCACAGGAGGACAAGCATCAACGCGCCTGCTGTAACAATGGCAGCGTCTCGTCGTTGGAACTTCAGAGTGAAGCTTCGGCTTCGCGGTTGTCCTATTTTCCGGTAGCCTCTGGCCTCCATGGCCGTGGACAGTTCGTCGCCAATGTGCAACACAGATAGCACCAATGGCAACACAATCTGCGGAACATCGCGAAAGCCAATCCCGTTGCCTCTCCTGGAAACGCGCCCTCTGGATTTAGCAATTCTAGTGAATCGCCTCAATTCCCCCATAATCACGGGAATAAACCGCAGCGTCAGGGATGTAGCCAGGGAAAAGGCTTCAATGGGGGCTCGCAGGGCTCTCAATCGAATCAACTGCAGGGACTGCTCTAGCCCCTGTTTCATCCGCAATTGACTGGTGGTGGCTGCCAGCACAAGCCCCAGTACCATCATCAAGAAGAAACGGTAGAAGCGCGCCAGCGTGACGATGGCACGTCCCCAATGAAATCCATGTATCCCCAGATGCCACAGCGGCGGCGCAGCGCGAAACACAACTCCTGATAGCAGCGAGGAGAAGAGCATCAGTACAAAGAAGGGTGCCAGCAGCTGGAATAGGCTGTGTCTGTTCACCCGCGCCAGGTAAACAACAAAGATGCAGAACGCTGTTGAGAGGGTGTAATCCATCCAGTGGGACTGTGACAGAATGCCAATGGAGATGAGAATGTAGGCCAACCACTTTGCTCTGGGATCCCCATGCCGCAGTCCATCTTTCCACTCACCGCCGGACGTTGGACTGCCCGCTAGTCTCCCGGCTGTGCCGGTTGCCGCGGTTGTCTCGGTTGTCTCGGTTGCCCCGGTTGCCTCGGTTGTCCTGGTTGTTGGCTCCCAACCATGCGCCGAAACGGCCAATTCCTCGTCCTGTTTATTGGCACTCGCCTTGTCAACGTCGGGAAGACCACCTGCCACGGGCCGTTCTGTGCGCGGGCCCCCCACGCGGTCGATAGGACAAGGCCGTGAACCCACTAGTGGACCCACCAAAGGTCTCACCAGCGCTCCGGCTAGGTCCTGGGCCGTGAATTCCGCTGCGAAGGATGTGAGTTCAAGGTCGCAACCGCGACGGCGAAGTTGCTCCTGCAGCACCAGGGCACTGGGCATCCCCAGGCCAATGTCGTCAAAGAGGTGGGGGTCATGCAGAAGCTCCTCCGGCGTGCAAACGGCCGTCACCGTCCCGCCTTTCAGTAGAACCACGCGTTGGGCCAGAGGGAGGAAGGTATCGACATCGTGGGTGGCAATGACGATGCCAGCTGTACCCTCCCGCAATTGCCGCTGCAGCACCTGAACAAACTGCTCCGTGGCGCCGCCGTCCAAGGCGGCGGTGGGTTCGTCCAGAAGCAGCCACGAGGGGTGCGTGGCCATAGTGGTGGCCAGCGCAACCCGCCGTTTTTGCCCCTGGCTCAGAGCCAGGGGGGATACGTGCAGCAACGTTGTTGGCAGGCCGAACTCCGTGAGCAGACGCCGCCCGGTTTCCTCGATGGCGCTGCGCGCCATCCTCCTTCCGCCACTTTGCCGAGACTTGAGAGAGTACGCAAATTCTCCATAGACGGAAGATGCAAACAGTTGACTCTCCGGAGCCTGAAAGCTGAGGCTCAGTTTGCGCCGTAAACCAACCTGAACCTGCTTCCCGTGCCACAGGGGCTCTCCATCCACCTCTACCTGCCCTTGGGACGGTCGTTGGAGTCCGGACAAGACATCCAGCAGTGTGGATTTGCCTGCGCCTGTTTTCCCCAGGAGCAGGGTGATTTCACCAGCTTGCGCGGTGAACGAAATGCTGCTGAGGATTTGCCGGGGCGCTCCGCTGCCGCCGTCACCACTGGCCACAACCGAAACATCATGGCAACTTAACGCCATAGGCTTGCCACCTCCTCCGCCAGGTCGTCAAGGGTCACGGGCCGTCCGGGCAATGGAACACCTTGGCGGCGCAACGCGTCACAGACTTCGACTGCATAGGGTGGGACAAGCCCCAACTGGCGGCACGGAGACGGATGGCCGTAGAAAAAATCCCGAGGATGGCCATCGAATTGCACAGTGCCTGAATCCAGTCCCACAACTCGGGGAAATTGCGCAACTTCGTCCATCCACTGCGTCACCCAGATGACCGTTGTGCCGTCTTCATGAAGCTGTTTCGCCGCTGTCAGCACCTGCTGTCTCGTGGCCACGTCCAGCATGGCCGTGGCTTCGTCAAAGATGAGGACGCCTGCCTCCACAGCAAGGGCTGAGGCGATGCACAGTAGCGCTTTCTGTCCGCCGGAGAGGCTCTGGACCGGCTGACGGACAAAGTTTTCCAGGTGAACTTGAGCCAGGGCGCGCATCACTTGCTCCTCAATGTTCTCCGATGGATAACAGTAGTTTTCCAAACCAAAAGCCACGTCTTCAAATACCGTCTCTCCCACCATTTGTGCGTCGGGATTCTGAAAAATCAGCTGCACGCGGGGGGCGGCGCCAATCTCCTCTGCTAGTCCTGGGCCAGACCGGCTGCGGCTATCGGCAGGGGATTGGTGAAGCCATCCCTTCGATAGGGGCAGAACTCCGGCCAGTACCCGAGCCAGGGTGCTCTTGCCACTGCCATTGGGTCCAGCCAGTGCAACCATCTCGCCGTACTGTACCTGAAAGTCGACATCTTTCAGGGCCACGCTCAGGTTGGATTCGTGGCTTTGGCTGCGAAAGGCCACAGTCCCTTGGAGCAGGCGAATGCCACCGGGTACGCTGTTGACGACGGCTGTATTGTTCAAGGATGTACCGTTCACAGCTGAACTACGCCTCACATTTTCTGTCTTGAAGATTTCCAGGTAACATCTGGGTCAAATCCAGCTGAATGCAACGCAAATCCAGTTGCATCCAACGCAAATCCGGTTTCAAATTCGACTTCTAATCCGCTTTCGAAAGCAGCCGAAGGTGTGCTAGAATCCTGAATGTAAACATCATATCATTCCTAGGTTAACAATGGGAAGGAGTTTGACATCATGAAATTTCGCCTTACTGTTCGCGGGGTGGTCTTCAGCGCTTTGTTTGCGGCCCTGTTGGTGGTACTCAGCTTCCTGACCGTAAATGTGGGCATCTCCCCCATTCCTTTCACCATGGAGAACATGGCCGTTATGCTGGCAGGTGCCATCCTTGGCCCTTGGTACGGCTTCTTCAGTATGTTCCTAATTGTGATACTCACAGCCCTGGGGCTGCCACTGCTACACAATTCCGGCGGCATGGCCGACATTCTCGGACCCACCGGAGGATTCATCTGGTCCTGGCCCATCTGCGCGTTGTTGACAGGTTGGTTTGCCGGAAGAATTCCCAGCTTCAAGGGGATGAAACGCGCACAGGCCACCGTCATCCGCTTTGTTCTGATGCTGGTGGTTGTTGAGGTGTTTGCATCGCTCCTCAATTACGTCGCCGGCGTACCCCAGTTGGCTGCGGTTGTCCACTTGTCGCTGGCAAAGGCCATGGTGGCAGGTTGCTATCCGTACTTGCTCCCGGACTTCCTCAAGGCCATTGTGGTAACGCTGATTACTCTGCCCATTCGGCAGTTGTACCCCAATGACAGCCTGGTGCTGGGGAGTCAGGCCAGTGTGGTGAAACTAGAAGACCATCCGCCGGTGACCAACGCGTAAGAATTCCTCCCATCCGCCGGCCGCCCGTCTGTTTGGCTATCCACCTTGCTGCATCCCTTCCAATGAACGCCCTTGGAAAAATTTCTCGCAACCAAGGGCGGTTTTGCTTTCTTCTTCCTTTTTGGGGAGGTATCATGAATGAGGAAGCGATGGACCCTATGAAGCGGCCCATGGATGACGGATGGTCATCGCGACGGAGTCCGGGTTCCGGACGGATATCCCTGTCCCATCGGCAGGATGCAACCCATTTTTCCATAGCCAGGCCCATTTTCAGTGAACTCTAAGTGTCTCCAACGGCACCGGTTGAACAAGAATGAGGGCGTTTGGCGGGTCTGATTTGAGGAGGATGCCTATGCAAAAAGCAGTGGAGTTGGAAGTAGGCGGCCAGGTTTTGCGGGGAATGGAGCATTTGCCGGAGGCGAGCTCAGGCGGCAGCAACGGCCAGAAGGTGCCTGCTGTCGTCATTTTTCACGGATTCACCGGACATAAAGCCGGCGCGCACAGAATGTATGTAAAAATGTCGCGCATGTTGGAAGCCATGGGGTACGCCAGTTTCCGCTTCGATTTTTCGGGGAGCGGTGAAAGCGACGGAGACTTTCAGGACATGACGCTGAGCAGGGAGATTGAAGAAGGCAAGGCCATTCTTGATTTTGTCCGCAGTCATCCTGCGATAGATGAAGGTAGAGTCAGTCTGTTCGGACACAGCATGGGTGGAGTGGTGGCCAGTACCATCGCCGCGTCTCGCCAAAATGAGGTGCACCGTTTGCTGCTCATGTGTTCCGCCGGGAATATGTCAAAAGCCATTGCAGAAGTTGCGAAACAAGTGGAAGAAGCGCATCAGGGTCGCCCGCTGCCCAGTGTCTACGACAACGAGGGAGACCTGGTGGGGATGTCGTTTGCCAATGAAATCTCGCATATGGACCTATTTGAAATGGCGAAGGGCTTCACCAAACCCGTGCTGCTGCTTCACGGGACGAAGGATGAGGCGGTTCCTCTGGAAACATCTCAACGCTATCGAGACGTCTGCTATGGAGGGCAGGCTACCATCCGGCTGGTGGAGGAAGCAGATCACTCTTTTAACTCGCACCGGTGGGAGGCAGCCGCTCTCGCAGAGATTCGGGAGTTTCTTGCAGCCAGCGGCTGATGTCCATGGCTGTTAATTGCCGCTGTGGCCAGTTTCCATGAAGGGCTAGTTTGCGGTTACTGCTTCGGTGTGTTTTGAATCACCGCAAATCAGGTCGACGGTGTGCAGCAGTACGGGCCTTACGACCTCGAAACACTGACGGACGGCTTCTTCTCTTCCGGGAAAGTTGATAATGAGCGTGCTTTTTGCCACTCCAGCCATTTGCCGCGACAGCATGGCAGAGGGGGTATACTTCAAGCTCTCCATCCGCATCGCCTCTGCCATTCCCGGAAGGGTACGTTCTAGGACGTCGACGGTGGCCTCCGGTGTACAGTCATTCGGTCCGACACCGGTTCCACCGGTGGTCACGACACAATGAATGTCCTCACTGGAACAATAACGGTCCAATGCTTTACGAATCAGGTGCTGATTGTCAGGCAAAACCTCTTTGTGCACGACGGTGAAACCAGCGGACTCCAGGAGTTGGATGAGTGTCGGACCGCTACGGTCTTCCCGTAAACCGGCACTGGTAGAGTCACTGATGGTCAGGACTGCTGCGGAGTATCTGGAGGACAAAGTCATCATCCCTTCGTAACATCGTATCCTCATTATATCGCAACTGCAGCAGGCAGCGGGACAGGTCAGACAACTGTTTCCACATTCGCCATCCGTTGCACCGTCGCAAGTCAGGACCGCTGCAGTGAAAGTGCGGCCGTTCCTAGCGGCTTGCCTGCCGTTGGCAGAGCGGCATATGCTATCAGCGGCATATGCTATACTAAGACTTTAGGGTGCTGACGCTGAAAAAGCGGCAAAGGTAGAGCCTGAAATGGAGAACTGAACAATGTGTGAGGTGGTCAATGTGAGTTCTGTCAGGGATACATACGAACAGTGGCTCCACAATCCCAATTTGGACGAAGGTTTGCGGACTGAACTGGAACATGTAACGTCAGAAGAGGACATTGAGGACCGTTTCTATAAAAATCTCGAATTTGGCACTGGGGGCATGCGTGGCATTCTTGGCGCAGGCATCAATCGCATGAACCTGTACACGGTGCGCCGAGCCACCCTGGGATTGGCTCGGTTCCTGCTGCAGCAGGGAGATACCCATGCCAAAAAAGGCGTCGCCGTCGGCTACGACTGTCGTCGAATGTCCCAGGAGTTTGCCAACGACATCGGCGCCGTGCTCGCTGCCCAGGGGATTCCATCCTATATTTTTGAACACCTGTGTCCCACTCCAGAGTTGTCCTACGCTGTCCGTACTCTGGGAACGGCGGCCGGCATCGTGGTGACGGCCAGCCATAATCCGCCCGAGTATAACGGGTACAAGGTCTATGGAAGCGACGGCGGACAGCTGTTGCCCGACGCGGCGGCACAAATTATTGAGCAGGTAGAGAGCATTCAAGACATTTTTTCCGTCCCCGTCATGGACAAGGAGGAAGCCATCGGCCAAGGCCTGATGCACTTCGTGGGTGAGGACATGGATGAAGCTTACATCCAGGCTGTACTGGACGCTGTCCTCCAGCCTCCCGTGCAGGCGGCCCAACGGGCGTCGCTGAACATCGTTTACACGCCTCTCCACGGCACGGGCAACGTCCCCGTCCGAGAGACGTTGCGCCGCGCAGGTTATAGTAACACCGTGATTCTCCGCAGCCAGGAGCAACCCGACGGCGAATTTCCCACCGTGGCCAGTCCAAACCCGGAGGAGCCGGAGGCGCTGAAACTGGCCATTGCAGAGGCAGGCAGACAAAAGGCCCATCTTGTGATGGGAACCGATCCGGACGCGGATCGAGTGGGCATTGCGGTTCGCGCTGCAGACGGCCAGTACCGCCTGCTCACAGGGAACCAGGTTGGCGGACTGCTGGTGGACTTCGTGCTGAAGATGAAACAGGAAACGGGATTGCTGCCGACCAACGGCATCGTTTTCAAGACCATCGTCACGTCCCAATTGGGCAGCGAGGCAGCCAAAGCCTACGGCGTGGCCGTGGAGGACACCCTCACCGGCTTCAAGTACATTGGCAACCGCATTGGTCACTACGAAGCCACCGGAGAGCACACCTTCGTCTTTGGCTATGAGGAGAGTTACGGGTACCTGGCTTCTCCCATGGTACGCGACAAGGATGCTGTCCAAATCTGTCTTCTCATTGCCGAAATGGCGACGTATTACAAGAGCCAGGGGATGTCGCTGCTGGATGCCCTGCAGGACTTGTATCGGCGCGTAGGTTATTTTCGCGAGATCCTCGTTAGTGAAAAGCTGCCAGGCGCCGACGGGATGGCGAAGATGCAGTCCATGCTGGATGACTTGCGGCACCGGGGACTCCGCGTACCAGGTCTGGCGTTGATAGCCGTGGAAGACTACTTGCGCGGCATCCGCCAGGACATGGCGACGGGCAGGGAGACACCACTCACACTGCCGCGAGAAAACGTCCTGAAATACTTTTTTGACAATCACTCCTGGCTGGCTATTCGCCCATCGGGTACAGAACCAAAAATCAAAGTCTACATAGGTGTGCGGGGGAACTCGGAGACGGAGTGTGAAGCTGTCCTACAGGTGTTGCGACAGGCTGTTTCCAACCTGTTGCAGTAGAAAGAGGGATTCAAGGAATGACATCCTGGCGCAGGACCCTGGGAATTCTCTGGGTCTCCAACTTCTTTGTGACTTCCGGAATGAGTCTGGTCATTCCATTCTTGCCTTTGTATATCGGACAACTGGGCGTCACCAACATGGCGGCGCAGGAACGCTGGTCAGGGTGGATCTTTTCCGCCCAGTTTGTCACGTCCTTCATTTTTCAACCCATCTGGGGGGCTGTTGCAGATAGGTATGGGCGTAAGGTCATGCTGCTGCGCGCCGGCATTGGCATGGGCGTGGTGACAGCGCTCATGGGGCTGGTGGTCGCTCCGTGGCAGCTTCTCATTCTGCGCTTGGTGAACGGCATTTTTTCAGGATTTATTTCCATGTCCGTCTCCCTGCAGGCCTCAGTGACGCCCGATGAGCACGCTGGACGAGCCCTGGGAACACTGCAGACGGGCGCTGTTGCCGGCAATCTGATTGGGCCGCTGGCAGGGGGTGTATTAGCTGAAACCCTAGGCTACAACAACGTGTTCTTCCTCACTGGAGCCGGTTTGGTAGCCGCCAGCCTCGTCGTGGCCTTCTTTGTCCACGAAAATGTCGCGCCTGCAACGGAGCAGAGAAGAAGTCGTCAGAGGGCGCCGTGGCACGCGTTAATGCCCCTGTGGCCCGTGTTTCTGGCCTCCATTATTACGCAGGTAGGCATGATGACCATTGAGCCCATCGTTTCACTCTATGCCAAGACACTGTATACAGGCAGACACTTGGCGATGATTGCCGGTTTAGTTGTGGCCGTCACGGGTATTGGCAACATCATAGCTTCGCCAATATTGGGTCAAATTGGCGACAGGGTGGGCCAGAGAAGGGTATTGGTGATTGCTCTCTTCATGTCGGCACTGGCCTTCCTGCCCCAGGCTCTTGCGGGGGGTATCGTTGTCCTCCTCATTGGCCGATTCATGCTGGGGCTATTTGTGGGTGGGATGATTCCGTCCCTCAATGTCCTCGTGAAGAAAATGGCGCCTCGGGAGGTACAGGCCACAGCCTTTGGATTCAACAGCAGTTCCCTGTTCCTGGGCAACATGATTGGACCGCTAATTGGCAGTTCAGTGGCCGCCGCTTATGGATTCAAGAGTGTCTTCTACGTAACCATGAGCGTTCTGGTACTCAATGGCATCATTGTGGCCTTCAACAAAAAACTGAACACGAAGCGGCTACCCCAGGAAGCCTGACACCGGCTCAATGATGCTGGACAGGTGCATATAGGTGCGTAGGTACAAACGTGCGAAGGTGCTGGATAGTCGCCGGTTCTGAAAGAAAAACGCCCTGCGTGAGCAGGGCGTGGATTCATTAGAATAACATTTCAGTGTGTTTCGGTGTTTCTGTGTCTTACAGCTTTTCGACGTTGGCAGCCTGAGGGCCACGTTGTCCTTCGACGATGTCGAACTGGACGCTCTGACCTTCTTCAAGGGTACGGAAACCATCACCGGTAATGGCTGTGTAATGGACAAACACGTCGTTGCCGCCTTCCACCTGAATAAATCCGTAACCTTTTTCCGCGTTAAACCATTTAACTGTTCCTTGCACTGTATTGCCTCCTACTTAGTACCATGTACTCCAGCCAAGTACCGTTTCCGTACTCTCGTCGTACCATGTACTTAAAAGTTTTTATACTGCGGCACTATTGTATCATGACGACTGAGGTAAATGCAACTGTGGAAGGAAAATGTTTCAAGGCAGGGTTCCTTCGGCAAGAATGATGTCAGGCACTATGTTGAAAGGAGCATGCGTGACAGTGCGCCGTCGAGATTACTGGTTTCATATCGTCATCTCCATCTTTGCTCTTTGTCTAACCGCTGCTGGTTTCCTCATCATTCTTGTGGAAAAATTCCCTCCTGAACTTCATTCCTGGCTGGCGCATGACATGGTACTGTCAATTTCGACTTGGGCGTATTCAACGCCCCACAACGCTAAGATTCCCTAAAAGTACCGTCACACATACGCAACAGTTGTTGCCAACTGCCGGAGGGCGCTGGCCGAGGGCGCCGACGACAGGCGGAGGCCGGTGCGTGCGCGCCACGCCCTAATAGTCCTCCACGGGTTAGACGGTTCCAAAGCCCCCGGGCTTGATTAAGTGCCGCAACTTTGGTGTACAATGGCATGGACTACAAGCCAGGAGAGGGAACAACGTTGCAACAGACAGAAGCACAAGTATGGACGCGGCGTACCACGGCGATTTTGGGCGTTCGTTTTGACTGTACGTCGAGGCGGCACGCGGTGGAACAGATTCTCACTTGGATAGCCGAGGGTAGCCGACGAATGGTGATTACTGCAGGACCGGAGTTCGTCATGAAGGCCCAAGCAGACGAAGCTTTGCGTAAAATTGCCTTTGTGGCGGACATGGTGACGCCGGACGGCATTGGAGTAGTATGGGCGGCCCGCAGGGCCGGAATGCAAGTGGAACGCGTCACCGGTGTCGAGCTGGTGGAGGATTTGCTGGCTGTGGCCAGTAGCCGCCGATTGCCGCTAAGAGTATACATTTTGGGTGCTGCAGAAAACTCCTTGGAGAGCTGCCTGAAAAAGTTTCGGGAAACCTATCCGGACATGAAGTTTCAGGGCCACAACGGTTACTTTGCCGGCGACGACCTGAACAAGGTCTTGCAGGATGTGGCGGAATTCCAACCCCACCTCTGGCTGGTGGGAATGGGCCAGCCGCGACAGGAGCAGCTAATCTTTGATTCGCTGGGCCTGATGCCCCCGTGCGTGGGTATTGGTGTTGGCGGAAGCATTGACGTCTGGGGTGGAACCGTTCGCCGGGCTCCCTTGATGGTGCAGCAGATGCGCTTGGAGTGGCTCTACCGCCTGCTGAAAGAGCCCTCCCGCTGGCGTAGGCAACTGGCGCTTCCCAGGTTTGCATGGAAGGTCTTGCGCGGGAAGGGCTGAACTGTGTCTGACGCCAGCAATCAACGAGGTTACATTCCTTGCCCCCGGAAACGATACAGATGTCGGTGCACCGGCATAGCTGTGGGGGAGGTGCAACGCTGATGAGTAAAGGGCATGTTGTAAACGGGTGCCATAAGGCCCTGGACGATATGAAGTACGAAATCGCTGCGGAGCTGGGGCTGCCAGTGTATCAGGGGAGCGAAGACTACTGGGGGCATTTGGCAACCAGGGACACGGGAGCTGTAGGTGGTCACATCACGGCACGTTTGGTTGCCTACGCCGAACAGGTTCTCGCCGGACAGGGGCAGAGCCCTAACCAAGGAAGCTAAGGCGTGCACTAGGCCTGTGCACGTGCCACACTTTTTCGCGACAACTTCATAAGATAGACACAGCGAGCGTTGGTAACGCGGATGTGCTGTGGAAAGTACCTTGTTGATGGCAGCAAGCTGACGGGCGGAGGTCTTCCTCCGCCCGTTGTCTGTATTGTGAATGAGGGAAATTTCCTTGGGCGTTGCGCGTTTGACGTCCCTGGGGATATAGTTTAACATAGGCTTGTTTTTGCCCCGCATTTGGATGAAGGAGGGGACGTTCTTATGGGAAAACACAGACTGTTCACATCTGAATCGGTGACGGAAGGACATCCGGATAAAATTTGCGATCAAATATCTGACGCCGTACTGGATGAAATTCTCAGTCACGACCCCAATGCCAGGGTCGCATGCGAGACGTCCGTCACAACAGGTCTTGTTCTGGTGGCTGGGGAAATTACCACTGAGTGTTACGTGGACATTCCGAAAATTGTCCGGCGGACAATTGCGGAGATTGGATATACTCGCGCAAAGTTCGGCTTTGATGCCGAGACCTGCGCTGTCATTACTTCCATTGACGAGCAGTCGCCAGATATTGCCATGGGCGTGAACAGGTCCTTTGAGGCTCGCCGGCCCAATCACGACGAGGAGCAGATTGAGAACACGGGCGCCGGCGATCAAGGTCTGATGTTCGGCTACGCTTGCAACGAGACGGAGGAATTGATGCCGTTGCCCATCAGCCTTGCGCACAAACTGGCGCGCAGACTGGCGGAGGTCCGCAAGGATGGCACACTGCCTTACCTTCGCCCGGACGGCAAAACCCAGGTGACCGTGGAGTACGATGGAGACAATCCTGTGCGAGTGGACACCATTGTCATTTCGACACAGCACGATGAGCAGACGGACTTGAAGACCATTGAAACGGACATGCACAAACACGTCATTGAACAAGTGGTGCCGAAGGAGTTTCTCGACGAGGGCACCAAATACTATATCAATCCCACTGGACGGTTTGTCATTGGCGGACCCCAAGGTGACGCAGGGCTGACCGGACGAAAAATCATTGTGGATACATACGGCGGCTATGCGCGCCATGGTGGTGGGGCGTTTTCCGGGAAGGATCCCACCAAGGTCGATAGAAGCGCCGCCTATGCTGCCCGCTACGTCGCCAAGAATGTGGTGGCTGCCGGCTTGGCTTCCAAGTGTGAGGTACAACTGGCATATGCCATTGGAGTCGCGCAGCCCGTATCCGTTGCGGTGGATACTTTCGGTACCGCGACGGTGGACGAGGAGGTCATTGAACGACTGATTCGCAAACACTTCGATTTGCGACCGGCCGCCATCATTCGCCATCTGAATCTGCGTCAGCCAATCTACCGGCAAACCGCCGCATATGGGCACTTCGGACGCCACGACTTGGATTTGCCCTGGGAGAAGACGGATAAGGCCGACATCCTGCGGCAGGAAGCACCAACCGCATAAGCCTCACGGTCATCCCCGGCTGTGAGAAGGGAGAATGTTGCGTGAGGAGCCGCGGGTTAGGAAGGTTTGTGAGAAAGTAAATCCGTTGTGAGAAATTGTTGAATGTGAGAAACGTCCTCCGTGAGGAAAGGGATTCAAGTCAAGGCTGTCTGTGAGAGGGATTTTTCCACGGGCAGCCTTGGTTACGTTTTCCAGCCGGAGAAAATGTAGCGGAATGCAGGAAACACCTACCGTTATCCAGAATTTCTTGCTTGCCAGGAATTCATCAGCGAAAGTGACGTGGTTGGACCATGGCCTATCATATTGCAGCGTTGGAGGCCGCCATTACCAATACACTGGATGCCATCTCCGAAGGCAAGGAACAGGTGGAACTGGTTGCGCGGCGGACGTGGGAAGAAGTACAACAGGTTGCGCAAGAGTACGAAGCCATCAAGGCGGAGTGCCTTGAGGCTATCGACGAGGTAGAGGCTGCGGAACACGCCAGTCGCCTGGCTCGTGAGCGCCTCATGCATGTCAACCGCGATGTGCACAGCTTCACTGAGAAACAGATGCGCCAGGCCTACTCTGATGCCCAGCGCCTGCAGGTCTCCCTGGGGCAGTGGCGAGAACGGGAAGCCCAGTTGCGAATGCGCCGGGACGAATTGGCGAGACGGCTGAAATCTCTGCGGATTACCGCCCACGAAGCCGAGACCCTGACGTTGAAGTTCAACCACATCTCGGATTACTTGACCACCGAATTTAGTGGCCTTGCCAACACGTTGCAAACTGCACAACTGGAGTCCCTCATAGGATTGCAGGTCATGCAAATGCAGGAGGATGAGCGCCGCACTTTAGCGCAGCGGCTCCACGACGGTCCCATGCAGGGCCTGGTGGGCGTATCCATGAAAACCCAGTTACTCGCCGTTCAGGAAGGTAACGAAGAACTGCGGGACGAAGTCCGCGCGCATCTAAACACCATCATGTCCAACATCCGTCAAATTGTATTTGATTTGCACCCACCGTTGCTCGACGACTTGGGCTTGATTCCCGCCTTGAAGCGCTATGCCCAGCAGTGGTCGGAGTGGATGCACATTAAAGTCAAGGTCGATCTCGTTGGCGTCGAGGTCCTCTTGCAGCCCACGGAGAAAATGACCATGTTCCGGGCCGTGCAGGAAGCCCTCAAGAACGTTGCGCTGCACTCCGGAGCCAGTGAGGTGGCAGTGTCTCTCACGTACGGCGTCGACCAACTGACGGTGGAGGTCGCGGACAACGGCCACGGCGTTGGCACCGTGGATTGGTACCAGTGGGTTCAGGACGGAAAGCTGGGTTTGACCATGACCCGGCAAAGGCTCATGTTGCTCAATGGGACCTTAAGTATTTGCAACCAAGAGGAGGGGGCCAAAGTCGT
>Ga0187809_10000101_pt1 | contig 59604 bp, 52 predicted proteins | sample NC_wetland_sal_i_8_FD_132415 | JGI IMG/M metagenome (GOLD analysis project Ga0187809, IMG submission 132415) | Wetland sediment microbial communities from Neuse River Estuary, North Carolina, USA - ASW_4 | ecosystem: Environmental > Aquatic > Freshwater > Wetlands > Sediment | place: USA: North... | reverse complement strand
GCACGGTGGCACTGCACCGCGCGACCCCGGTGCCCGACGCGTTCTACACACCGCCCGCGGCGGTGCCCGGCCAGCCTGGGCGGCTGCTGCGCAGCGAGCCGTTCAGCCGCGGCATGCCGGCCGGGACCCATGCCTGGCGCATCCTCTACACCACCACACGTGACACCGGCGTCCCCGCGGTGGCCAGCGGGCTCGTGCTCGTCGGCGACCAGGCCGCGGCCGGCCCGCGCCCCGTGATCGCCTGGGCGCACGGCACCACCGGGTTCGCCCGGCAGTGCGCCCCGACCCTGCTTGCCGACCCGTTGGGCGCCGGCGCGATGCCGGCTCTAGGCGACGTGATCTCGCACGGGTGGGCGCTGGTCGCCACCGACTACGTGGGCCTGGGTACCGCCGGCCCGCACCCGTACCTCGTCGGGCAGGCCGAGGGCAGGTCGGTGCTCGACGCGGTGCGCGCCGCCCGGCAGCTGGCGGGAGTGACGCTGTCCGACGAGACCGTGGTGTGGGGCCACTCGCAAGGCGGCCACGCTGCGCTGTGGACCGCGATCCTGCAGCCCGGCTACGCGCCAGACGTGCCGCTGCGCGGCGTGGCCGCGCTGGCGCCCGCCACGGACCTGCCGGCGCTGGTGCGCAACCTCGACCAGCTCTCGGTCGGGAGCCTGTTCGCGGCCTACGCCGTGGCGGCCTACTCGCAGGTGTACCCCGACGTGCGGTTCGACGACGTGGTGCGCCCGGGCGCGCGGGTCCAGGTGCACGAGATGGCCGACCGGTGCCTGTCCGAGCCGTCGATCGTCGTCTCCGTGCTCAACGCGCTCCTGTTCCGCCAGACGATCCTGGCCCACGGTGCCCCGGACGGGGCCTTCGCGCGGCGGCTGGCGCAGAACGTCCCGACCGGCCCGATCACGGTGCCGGTGCTCGTCGCGCAGGGCGAGGCCGACCCGCTGGTGCTGCCGGCGATGCAGCAGGCGTACGTCGCCGCGCGCTGCGCCGACGGCTGGTCGATCGACTACCGCACGTACCCCGGCCTGGACCACACCGGACTCGTCGCCGACTCGTCGCCGCTGGTGCCGCAGCTCGTGGCGTGGACGGCGGCCCGCTTCGCCGGGCAACCTGCGGCGTCGACCTGCCCGGGCGCCTAGGGGCGCCGCCCACCACCGGCCGACGCTCGCGCGCTAGCGTCGGGGCGTGCCCGAGGACGACGCGGTGGCGCTGGCCGACGAGCTGCTCGGCCGGCTGCGCGCGCTGGCGAACCCCGAGGCCGCGGCGGGGATGGCGCGGTTCGGCATCAGCCCCGTCGGCACGCTCGGCGTGTCCGTCGGCCCGCTGCGCGCGATCGCAGGCGAGCTCCGGCCCGTGCGGCGGGGCGCCCCGGCGCTCGTCCACGCGGTGGCCGCGCGCCTGTGGGCGTCCGGGTTCCATGAGGCGCGGCTCCTCGCCACGTTCCTCGACGTCCCCGCCCTCGTGACCCGCAGCCAGGCGGACGCCTGGGTCGCGGACCTCGACTCGTGGGACACGTGCGACCAGCTGCAGCAGCTCGTCGCCGGCACCGGCTTCGCGTACCAGGCCGTCCCGGACTGGATCGCGCGCGACGAGCTGTTCGTGCGGCGCGCCGGCCTGGTGCTGCTGGCGACGCTCGCCGTCCACGACAAGCGCGCGCCCGACGAGCGGCTGACGGGCCTCCTGCCGCTCGTCGCCGACGTCGCCGACGACGAACGCCGGCCCGTCGCCACCGCGGTCAGCTGGGCGCTGCGGCAGGTGGGCAAGCGCTCCGCGGCGTGCCACGCGGCGGCGGTCGCCTGCGCGGAGGGCATCCTCGCGGCGCACCCGGGGCCGCCGGCCGGCACCCGTCGCCCGGCAAGCACCGCGTCCGGGGCCGCGGCCCTCGAGGCCGGCGGCCGATCGGCGCGGTGGGCGGCGCGCGACGCGCTCCGCGAGCTGCGCGGCGAGGCGGTGCTCCGGCGCCTCGGGACAGCGGCTCAGAAGTAGCGCAGCAGGAGGTACGGGATGGTCAAGGCGATGGTCGTCCCGGTGACCAGCAGGCCGTAGCGGGTGAACGTCCAGAAAGAGATCGGGTGCCCGTAGCGCCGCGCGATCCCGAGGACCACCACGTTCGCGCTCGCGCCGACGGCGGTCGCGTTGCCCCCGAGGTCCGCGCCGAGCGTCAGCGCCCACCACAGCGGCTCGGCGGCATGGCCGCCCGTCTCCACGAGCCCCTGCACCAGCGGTGCCATGGTCGCGACGTACGGGATGTTGTCGATGATCCCGGAGACCACGGCCGAACCGACGAGGAGGCCCACCGCCGCGGCCGGGTAGTTGCCGCCCACGGCCCCGGCCACGGATCGGCCGATGCGATCGATGACGCCGAGGTTCACCAGGCCCCCCACCATGACGAAGAGCCCGGCGAAGAAGAGCAGGGTCTCCCACTCGACGTCGGCGAAGATCGTCTTCGGTTCGAGTCGGGTGAGGAGCACCAGGAGGCCGGCGCCCAGCAGCGCGACCTCGGCCGGCTCGAGGTGGATCCTCGACTGGAGCACGAACCCGGCCAGGACGAGGGCGATGACACCGAGCGACTTCGCCAGCAAGGGGATGTCGCGGATCGCCTCCCGCTCGTTCAGCGCCATCACCCGGCGCGCCCGGTCGGCGTCGTAGACCAGCTCCTTGCGGAACAGCAGCCACGCCAGGCCGACGAAGACGACGAGGAGGACGACCACGATCGGCAGGACGTTGACGACGAAGTCCGTGAAGGTCAGGCCGGCGCGGCTGGCGATGATGATGTTCGGCGGGTCTCCGATGAGGGTGGCGGTCCCGCCGATGTTGGACGCCATCACCTCGACGATGAGGAACGGCACCGGCGGCACCGCCAGGCGGCTGCAGATGAGGAGCGTCACCGGGGCGATGAGGAGCACGGTGGTGACGTTGTCGAGCAGGGCGGAGATCACGGCCGTGATGAGGATGAGCATCACCATGACGACGAAGGGGCGGCCCCGGGCACGCTTGGCCGCCCAGATCGCGACGAACTCGAACGCGCCGCTCTGCCGCAGGATGCCGACGATCATCATCATGCCGAGCAGCAGGAAGATGACGTTCCAGTCGACGCCGGTGGACTGGGAGAAGAAGATCCCGTGGTCGTCGGTGGCGCCGATGAGCAGCATGGCCGCCGCCGCGCCGAGCGCGACCGTGGCGCGGGGGACCTTCTCGGTGGCTATGAGGACGTAGGCACCGACGAACACCGCCAGTGCTAGGGCGATCTGGAGCGTCATGCGTCGTCGTCCGACGAGCGGTCGCTCAGCCGCAGGATCGCGTCCGTCAGCGTCGGCAGGGTGACGAACCGGGGAGCGCCTCCCGTGACGAGGGCGACCGAGGCGCGCGCCGCGGCCATCAGCGTCGCCACCTCGACGAGCGTCGCGTCGGGCTCCACGGTGAGGAGGTCGTGGACGTCGACGCCCTCGTCGTCCAGGAGCTCGCCCACGGTGTGGCCCCGGGCTTCCGCCCACACCTCGTCGGAACCGCTCTCGTCGAGCACGCCGGACAGCGAGGCGTCGTCGCGCAGGTAGGACGGGATCAGCAGGCTCAGGACGTCGACGGCGGAGATCACCGCGGCGGGCCGTCCGTGGTCGTCGGCGATGACGAGGACCGGCAGACGCTCGCCGGCGATCATGCGCGCGGCGTCGAGGACCGGCGTGTGGCGGTCGACCAGCGGGAGGGTGGTCTCCAGATCCGATGCGTGCACGGGGCCTCCTCGTGTGACGACGCTGTCGCGTCTGCCGACCAGGCTTCCCGGCGCACCGGCGCCCAGCGTAGCGTCCGAGCCCGCGCGCGCCGAGGTGTCGGGCTGGCGCCGATGGTGGCCGCGCCGTCGGCGGGGCCACCGATTAGGATCGCCGTGGCGGGCGTCGTCCGCCGGGTGTGCCGGGAAGCCTGGTCGGCGGTGACTTCACGCTGAGCCGACCCGGAGGAGATCCCGTGACCGCCGTACCCCCTGTTGTCCGCCGCCGCCCGTCGCCGGACCTCGTCGGCGGCGTGCTGCTCGTCGTCGCCGCGGTCGCCGGCCTGGCGTGGGCGAACTCCCCGTGGCGCGACAGCTACCACGCGCTCGCGCAGACCGTGGTGGGGCCGGCCGCGTGGCACCTCGACCTGTCGCTGGAGGCCTGGGCGGCGGACGGGCTGCTGGCGGTCTTCTTTCTCGTCGTCGGCCTGGAGCTGAAGCGCGAGCTGGTGGCCGGGTCGTTGCGTGACCGCAGCCACGCCGCGGTGCCCGCGCTGGCCGCGGTCGGGGGCATGGCGGTGCCCGCCCTGGTCTACACGTTGATCGTGGGGCTCGGTGGCGGCGGCGGGCTGCGCGGCTGGGCGGTGCCCACCGCCACCGACATCGCGTTCGCGCTCGCGGTGCTCGCGCTCGTCGGCCGCGGGCTGCCCGGTGCGGTTCGCGTGTTCCTCCTCACGCTGGCTGTGGTCGACGACCTGCTCGCGATCGTCGTCATCGCGGTCTTCTACGCCGACGAGATCCACCTCCCCTGGCTGGCGGCGGCCGTCGCGTCCGTCGCCGTGCTCGGCGTGCTGGTCCGGGTCCGCCCCCGCCGCCGGCTGGTGCGGCACGCGCTCGTCGGCCTCGCCGTGGTGGTGGGGCTCACGGCGTGGGCGACGCTGCACGCGTCGGGCATCCACGCCACCATCGCCGGCGTGGCCTGCGGGCTCGTGGTGCCCGCCGGGCCGCGGGCCGACGGTCGGCCGTCGCTGGCGAGCCGGCTCGAGCACCGTGTCCGGCCCTGGTCCGCGGCCGTGGCGGCACCGGTCTTCGCGTTCTTCGCGGCCGGTGTCTCGCTGGCCGGCGACGGCAACCCCCTGGCGCAGCCGGTCACGTGGGGCGTGGTGCTGGGGCTCGTCGTGGGCAAGCCGGTGGGTGTGCTGGGCACCACCGCGCTGCTGACGCGCTTCACCCGGTTGCGCCTGCCGGGCGGCCTGCAGGCCCGGGACCTGCTCGGCGTGGGCCTCCTGGCGGGTGTCGGCTTCACGGTCTCGCTGCTGGTGGCGCAGCTGGCCTTCGACGAGGGAGCGGCCGCCGACGCCGCGACGCTCGCCGTGTTCGCGGGCTCGGTGCTGTCCGCGGTCGCGGCGGCGGTGGTGCTGTCGCGCCCTCGCCGCCACGTGCCGGTGGGCGACCGCGTCGTCGCCCACCAGCGGGCGTGAGCTACTCGCCCAGGCCCACGCCCACCTGCCGGGCCGCGGTGACCCACTCGTGGTCGCGTGGCACGAGCTTGACCTTGCCCGCCACCTCCGACAGCGGCACGGGCTCGGTGCCCTCGCCGCGCGCCGCCACCATGACGCCGAACTCGCCGCGCGCGACGAGGTCGGCGGCGGCCGCGCCGAGCCGTGTCGCCAGCAGCCGGTCCGCGGCGCACGGCGTCCCGCCGCGCTGCACGTAGCCGAGGATGGTCACGCGCGTCTCCAGGCCGGTGGCGGCCTCGAGGTCGCGCGCGAGCTTGAAGGTGTGCTCGCGCTGCAGGTCCTCGACGTGGGCCAGGTGCGAGCGGGCGGCGCGCTGCGCCTCCGGGGTCTTCGCCGAGCCGGCGAGCAGCTCGGCGGCGGCGTAGTCCGCGGCGTCGTCGACGTCCCGGGCCCCCTCGGCCACCGCGACCACGGAGAAGTTGGACCCCCGCTGGAGGCGGCTCTTGATGGTCGCCGCGACGGACTCCACGGTGTAGGGGATCTCGGGGATGAGGATGATGTCCGCGCCGCCGGCCAGCCCGGCGCCCAGGGTCAGCCAGCCGGCCCGGTGCCCCATGATCTCCGTGAGGATGATCCGGTGGTGGCTGTGCGCCGTCGAGTGCACGCGGTCGATCGCGTCGGTGGCGATCTCCATCGCGGTGGCGAACCCGAACGACGTGTCGGTGCGGGCGATGTCGTTGTCGATCGTCTTCGGCAGGTGCAGCACGTTGAGCCCGGCGGCCACGAGCCGCATCGCGTTCTTCGCGGTGCCGCCGCCGCCCAGGAGGATGAGGGCGTCGAGCCCCTCACGCTGGTAGTTCTCGACGACGGTGGGCACCATGTCCCGGATCTCGCCGTCGACGGCGTACTTGTGCACCTTGTCGCGGCTGGTGCCCAGGATGGTGCCGCCCACCGTGAGGATGCCGGAGAGTGCCTTGCCGTCGAGGGTCACCCAGCGGTCCTCGACGAGCCCGCTGATGCCGTCGCGGAACCCGATGAGCTCCATGCCGTAGTGGCCGATCGCGGTCTTGCCGAAGCCGCGGATCGCGGCGTTGAGGCCCGGGCTGTCCCCGCCCGCGGTGAGGATGCCGACCTTCTTGACCTTGGGCTTGGCCATTATGGCCGCCACCTCCCTCTCCGACGGGCCCAGTGTCCTCAGTCCTGGTCGCGAGGGCCAACCGCGCGCAGCTCGAGACCCAGCTGCTCGGCGTCGAGGATGCGCAGCTCCTCGGCCAGGGCGTCCGAGCCGTACGTGCCCTCGGACCGCAGCCGCAGCAGCGCCCGGCGCTGCGTGTCGATGAGGTCGAGGCGCAGCGCCTCCTCCTCGGCGCGCTCCGCCAGGGCGGCGGCGCGCTCCTCGCCGCCCTCCGGCTCGGCCCGGCGGAGCACCACCGTGCTCACGCGGCGCACGCGCTCGAGCACCGCGTCGGCGTAGGGGCGGCCGTCGGGCCGGCGCAGCGCGGGGTCCGCGAGCCGGTCCGCCGCCGCGCGCGCGAGCTCCGCCTGCACCGCCTCGAGATCGGTGCGCTCGTCGGGGTCCTCGTCGCGCGCGAGCCCGAGCCGTCGGATGAGCGCGGGCAGCGTGCCGCCCTGCAGCAGCAGGGTGCCGGCCGCGACGACGAAGGCGACGAGCACGAGCACCGAGCGGTGCGGCGTCGCCGCCGGCAGCGACTGCGCCGCCGCGAGCGTGATCGCCCCGCGCATGCCGGCCCACACCAGCAGCCCGCCCTCCCGCCAGCCGAACGACTCCGCCGCGAGGTAGTCGATGTCCGCGATGCGGCGCCGGACCATCGACCGCAGCGCCCGTGCGCGGCCCTCGACGCGCGCGACCTGCCGGGTGTCCATCTCGGCACCGCCGCCGCGGCCCGGTGCCGGCTCGTCGCGCCGCCAGCCGAGCGACACCTGGCCGGCGGGCACCTGGTCCAGGCGTTCCTCGAAGGCGGCGAGCCGGTCCCGCCGCCCGGCCCTGCGCTCGGTGCGCCGGTGCAGCAGGGCGAGGGAGGGCGCCACGAACGCGGCGCGCACCACGATGACGAGGGCGCCGGTGAGGGCGGCGAGCCACAGCGTGGTCGGAAGGTTGCCGTGGGCGCCACGCAGGTCCTCGAGCAGGCCGAACAGCTCGAGGCCCATGATGAGGAACACCGCTCCCTCGAGCAGCAGCTCGAGCGTGCGCCACACCGCCTGCTCGGTCATCCGGTCCTCGGCGCGCAGCGTCCGGGCTCCGTTGGTGCCGCTGACGAGGCCGGCCGTCACGGCCGCGACCAGCCCGGACCCGCCCAGGTGCTCCGACGGCAGGTAGGCCACGTAGGGCACGACGAGCGAGACGGCCACGCCGGCGGTGGCCGGCCGCAGGTGCGTCCGCGCCCACAGGGAGCCCTTGCCGACGAGCCAGCCGACGACGACCGCGACCACGACGGCGCGCGTGAAGTCCCACGCCACCTGGCCCGCCGTGACCGTGGCCGTGATGGCGGCGACCGCGGTGCGCAGCAGCACCAGGGCGGACGCGTCGTTGAGCAGGCTCTCGCCCTCGAGCACCGTGACGATGCGTGGCGACACCCGCTGGCTGCGCACGATCCTCGTCGCCACCGCGTCCGTGGGGCTGACCACCGCCCCGAGCGCGATGCCGCCGGCCAGCCCGAGCCCGGGCAGCAGCGCCGAGACGACGAACCCGACGACGACGGCCGAGACGACGACGAGGCCCACGGACAGCGCGGAGATGGTCGTGAGGTCCCGCCGGAAGTCCATGGCGGGCAGGCTGACGGCGCCCGAGTAGAGGAGCGGCGGCAGGATCACGGCGAGGATGAGCCGCGGCTCGACGTGGAACGCCGGCACCGCGGGCAGCAGGCTGACGCCGACGCCGATCACCACCAGCAGCAACGGTGGGGCCACGCCCACACGGTGCGCCACGCTCGTCACCGCGACGATCACCAGTACGCCGAGCACCAGCCACCCGACGGTCTCCATGGGGCACCTCCCGGTCGTCGGGCCTGGGTGCTCCCATGGTGCCTGATGTGCGGCGCGGCGCTACCGTCGGCCGGACAGGCTGCCGACGAGGGGAGTTGCCGTGCCGTGGCGATCGGGGGTGGCGGCGGCGTTGCACCCGCTGCCGGAGGCCGCCGCGCCGCGCGTCGACGAGGCCCTCGGCTCCTGGCGCCTCGACTCGACCGCCGACCTGCGGCGCGTGCGCCGGGCGCTGCACGACGCGCTCCGCACGGCGCGGCACGTCGCGGGGCCGGTGGTGCTCGTCGCGTCCGAGCTGGCGACCAACGCGCTGCACCACGGCGTGCCGCCGGTCGTGGTGGCGCTGGGGCGCGTCGAGGGCGGGTACCTGCTGGACGTCGCGGACGGCTCGGTGGACGCCGTGCCCACCTACTCGTCGTACCGCCCGGCGGGCGAGGGCGGCTTCGGCCTGTACCTCGTCGGGCGGATGGCCGACGAGGTGGGCTGGTACGCGGCCGCGGGCCGCAAGCACGTCTGGGCGGTGCTACGGCACTGACGCCGTGCCGACCGCGCGGGGCGGGCGCGCCGGGTGCGGCGGTGGCCCCGGTCGCACGGTAGGAATGGGGGCCGTGACCTCCAAGACCATCGTCATCACCGGCGCGAGCGACGGGATCGGCGCGGCGGCGGCCCGCGCGCTCGTCGCGGACGGGCACCAGGTCGTCGTCGTCGGGCGCGACCCGGCCAAGACGGCCGCGGTGGCCGACGAGCTCGGCGCCGAACGCCACGTGGCCGACTTCTCGCGCCTCGACGACGTCCGGGCACTGGCCGCGGCGCTCGCGGCCGCACACCCCCGCATCGACGTCCTGGCGAACAACGCCGGCGGCATCCGCGGCCCGCGCCAGCTGACCCCCGACGGCCACGAGGTCACGTTCCAGGTCAACCACCTGGCGCCGTTCCTGCTGACGAACCTGCTGCTGGAGACGCTGCTGGCGTCGTCGGCCGCGGTGGTCACCACGAGCAGCATGGCCTCACGGGGTGCGCGGCTCGACCTCGACGACCTCGAGATGGCGCGCGGCTACGCGCCCTTCCGCGCCTACGGCGCGAGCAAGCTGGCCAACGTCCTCTTCACGCGCGAGCTGCACCGCCGGTTCCACGAGCGGGGGCTCGCGTCGGCCGCGTTCCACCCCGGCGTCGTGGCGACGAGCTTCGGCGGCAAGGACGGCCCCGCCGTCACCCGGCTCTACGGCACGGCGCTCGCCCGCGCCGTGTTCTCGTCACCGGACCGGGGCGGCAGCCGGCTGGTGCGGCTCGCCGAGGGCACGCCGGGCGTCGACTGGGCCTCCGGGCAGTACTGGGTGGGCGGCCGGGTGGGGCGGACGAGCCCGCAGGCCGACGACCCGGAGGCGGCGCGCCGCCTGTGGGAGGCGAGCGCGGCGATGGTCGGCCTCGCCTGACGGCTGCCCCGTCAGCTGGCGGGCGTGGGCTCTTCGGGCCACTCGGCGCGGCCGGGCCGGAAGGCGTCGACCACCGCCGCGATGTCCCGGGGCGTGGCGGTCGCGCCCGCGGCGGTCTTGTAGGCCTGCGCCAGCACGTCGACGAGGTCGGTCGGCACGCCCGCGGTCCGCGCGTCGGCGGCGATGAGCGCGAGGTCCTTGCGCAGGCCCGCGAGCTCGAACTGGGGGTCGAAGTCGCCCGAGAGCATCGCCGCGCCCTTGATGTGCGCGTAGGGGCTGTCGGGCTGGCCGCCGTCGATCGCGTCGAGGAACAGCTGCGGGTCGATGCCCCACGCCTGCGCGAGCGCGATCGACTGGCCGACGCCCGCCGTGAGCATGGCGATCCACGCGTTGGTGACGAGCTTGAGCCGCGACGCGGCGCCCGCCTCCTCGGCCACCCAGACCGTGCGCGTGCCGATCGCGTCGAGCACCGGCTGGACCAACGGGCGCAGCTCGGCCGGCGCCGAGGCCAGCACCACGAGCTTGCCGGCCAGCGCCGGCTTCCGGGTGCCGAGCACCGGGGCGTCGACGAAGGCCACGCCGTGCTCGTCGGCCAGCGCGGCGAGGCGGCCCGTGCCGGCGGCCCCGACGGTGGACGACTGCACCCACACGGCGCCCGGCGCCATCGCGGGCAGGGCCAGCGCCATCACGGCCGCGTCGGCGTCGGCGTCGAACAGGATCGTCACCACCACGTCCGCGCCCTTGACCGCCTCGACGGGGTCGTCGACCACCGTGGCGCCGAGGTCCGCGAGCGGCTCGGCCTTGGCACGGGTGCGGTTCCAGGCGGTGGTCTCCAGGCCGGCGCGCAGTAGCGAGACGACCATGCCGTAGCCGATGGCGCCGGTGCCCAGCACGGTCACGCGAGGGGATTCGTCCATGCCCCTAGCGTCGCCCCGTCCGGGCGTCGGCGCCATCGACGGCGCGTCAGTCGCGCGGCACCCAGTTGAACTCGTCGGGGTTCGGGCCCGTGCGCAGGTCCTTGTTGAGCGCCGAGATCTCGGCGACCTCGTCGTCGCTCAGCGTGAAGCCGAGCACGTCGAGGTTCTCCACCAGCCGCTCCTTGTGCGTGGACTTGGGGAACACCACGTCGCCGCGCTGCAGGTGCCAGCGGATGGTCGCCTGGGCGGGCGAGACGCCGTGGGCGGCCGCGACCCGGGCGAGCGTCGCGTCGGCGAGCACCGTGCCGCTGCCCAGCGGCGACCACACCTCGGTGACGATGCCGTGGTCCTCGTCGTACGCCCGCAGCGCGTCCTGGGTGAGGTAGGGGTAGCACTCGATCTGGTTGACCGCCGGGGTGACGGACGCCTCCGCCGCGAGGCGGTCCAGGTGGTGCTGGTGGAAGTTCGAGACCCCGATCGCCCGGGCGCGCCCCGACTCGTAGATCTCCTCCATGGCGTGCCACGTGTCGACGTAGTCGCCGACCTCGGGCAGTGGCCAGTGGATGAGGAACAGGTCGACGTGGTCCGAGCCGAGCGCTTCGAGGGTGCGGTCGAACGACTCGAGGGCCGCGGTGCGCTCGTGCCGGTTGTTGTTGAGCTTGCTCGTGACGAACACCTCGTCCCGGGGCAGCCCGGACGCTGCGAGCGCCGCGCCGACGCCGGCCTCGTTGCCGTACATCTGTGCCGTGTCGATGTGGCGGTAGCCGACCTCGAACGCGTCCTCGACGACGCGCTGCGTCTCCGCCGGGTCGACCTGCCACACGCCCAGACCCAGCTGCGGGATCCGGACGCCGTTGTTGAGGGTGAGGAGGGGTACGGGAGTCATGGCGCCATTGTCGCCCGGGCGCCGCGCTCAGGGGCGGTGAGCGGTCCGCTGCATCGGGAAGATGGACGGGCCGCCCGGCGCGAGCGGCAGCGGCTCGCGGATCGACACGTAGCCGAAGCGCTCGTAGTAGGCCACGTTCGCGGGCTTCGTCGTCTCGAGGTACGACTCGTCGCCGGCCTCGTCGATGAGGGCCAGCGCCGCGGTGATGAGCGCGGTGCCGCGCCCGGCGCGCTGCAGGTCGGGGCGCACGCCCGCCGCCTCGAGGTACCAGCAGTCGGCCGGGACGCCCGGCGCGGTGAGCTGGCCGAACCGGATGAGCCCGCGGCTGTGCTCGCGCGCCAGCGCGGCGAGCAGCGCGACGCGGCCGCCGAGGCGTGCCCAGCGCGCCCGGGACATCGGGTAGGCCCCCGGCGGGTAGAGGGCGAGCGCGCCGGTGACCACCGGGCCCAGCGTGGTGACGAAGCCACGCCCGTGGACGATCGTGTCGGCGAGCGTCAGCCGGTAGAGCGCCGTCAGCTCGCCCACGCGGCGCGCCGGGTCCGGCATGAGGTGGCTGTAGCCGGGGTCGTCCGCGAGGGCGGTGGCGATGACGCGCGCGGCCTGCGGCACGTGGTGCCTCGCCAGCGGCAGCACGGCGTCGGGTGGTGCCACGCGCCGTCGCTCCCCCGCCATGGCCGCATCCTGACCTGGTTGAACGTCCAGGAGCAACTCCTGGTCCGGTGGGCTGACCCGTCCCGACCGCCGCTGGGACGTCCGTTCGAGCCCGGGTGTCGGCCGGTCGTGGCAGGCTCGTCGGGGGCCGAGGGGGCACCACGAGGGGGGCGTCGTGAGGGCAGCACTGGTACGGGGGATCCGGACGGCGGTGGCGGCGCTGGCCGCGGCCACGATCGTGGCGACGGGGGTCACGGCCTGCGCGCCGAAGCGGCCCACGCCGGACGCGGAGGCGGCGGCCCTCGCCGGGGCGCTCGCCTCCGGGGACTTCACCCGGGTCGCGCTGAGCGACGAGCCCGCCGCGGCGCCCTCACCCGATGCCCTGACGGCGGCGCGGGCCGCCGCCTTCAAGGGCCTCGGCGCCGCGGTCCCGAAGGTCTCGGTCACGTCCGTGACGGTGGACCCGAAGGACACCACCCACGCGACGGCCGGGCTGCAATGGACGTGGGACCTGGGTGCGCCCCGCCCCTGGACCTACGACGTCACGGCCCAGCTGTCGCTCGGCCAGGCCGACTCGGGCCCGGCCTGGCGGGCCCAGTGGCGCGCGTCGCTGCTGGCCCCGGACCTCGTCGACGGCGAGACGCTCTCGCTGCAGCGTGAGGCCGCCCAGCGCGGCACGGTCCTCGCCGGGGACGGCACACCCATCGTCGAGCCCCGTCCGGTGTGGCACGTCGGGGTGGACAAGACGCACGTCACGGACGCCGCCGGGCAGGCCACGGCCGCCCACGCGCTGGCGGCCGCGCTCCACCTGGACCCGGCCGCGTACGCGGCGGCGGTGGCGGCGGCGGGGCCGAAGGCGTTCGTCGAGGCGATCACCGTCCGCCAGAACGACCCCGCGTACGACGTCGCGGCCCTGCGCGCGATCCCCGGCGTCAACGCGGTCGCCGACCAGCTGCCCCTCGCGCCCACGCGCCAGTTCGCCCGGGCGATCCTGGGTCAGGTAGGGCCGGCGACGAAGGAGATCGTCGACGCGTCCGGCGGGGCGATCGTCGCGGGCGACCTCACCGGCACGTCCGGCCTCGAGCGGCAGTACGACGAGCAGCTCCGTGGCACGCCGGGCCTGTCCGTCATCGCCACCCACGGCCCGACGAAGCGCCAGCTGTTCCACGTCGACCCCGTCGCCGGCACGCCCTTGCGGACGACGCTCGACATCGCCCTGCAGGAGAAGGCGGAGCAGATCCTCGCGCCCGTTCCCGGGAACGCGGCCCTGGTGGCGATCCGGCCCTCGACGGGTGAGGTGCTCGTGGCCGCCAACGGACCCAACGGCGACGGGTTGTCGACCGCCACGGTGGGCCAGTACGCCCCCGGGTCCACGTTCAAGGTCGCGTCCGCGCTCGCGCTGCTGCGGGCCGGCGCGACGCCGACGACGACGCTCACGTGCCCGACGAGCGTGACGGTGGACGGCTACCGGTTCACCAACGTCCCCGGCTACCCGACCGCCGCCATGGGCACCATCCCGCTCACCACCGCGTTCGCGCACTCGTGCAACACCGCGTTCGTCGGCCAGGCGGGGACCGTCTCGCAGGACGCGCTCGTCGCCGCCGCGCGGTCGCTGGGCCTCGACCCGGCGCCGTCGCTCGGGTTCCCGGCCTTCCTCGCGAGCGTCCCCGCGGACTCGACCGGCACCGACCACGCCGCGTCCCTCATCGGGCAGGGGCGCGTGACCGCCTCGCCGCTCGGGATGGCGACCGTCGCCGCGTCGGTCGCCGCCGGGCACACGGTGACGCCCGTGCTGGTCGAGCCCGCGGCGGGTGCCGCCGCCGGCGCGACCGGTGCGCCCAGCTCGGCGGCGACGCCGCCGCCGGCCCCGCTGACCCAGGCCGAGGCGGACACGCTGCGCCAGCTCATGCGGGGCGTGGTCACCTTCGGCACCGCCACCCTGCTCAAGGACGTGCCGGCGCCCGAGGTCGACGCGAAGACCGGCACCGCGGAGTTCCAGACCTCCTCCGGGCTGGCCAACCACGCCTGGCTCATCGCGATCCACGGTGACCTGGCGGTGGCCGGCTTCGTCGAGGTCGGCGACTTCGGGGCGACGACGACGGGCCCTCTGGTGGACGCATTTCTCAAGGCGGCCGGTTAGCGGCAGGATGTGCCCCGCGACAAGGAGGTTGCGGTGTCCTGGATGCGGCCGTTGGGCTCGACGGGCCTGGAGGTGTCGGCGCTCTGCCTGGGCGGCGGCCCGCTGGGCAGCATGCCCCGGCTGTTCGGCGTCGAGACCCCGGCGGAGCGCGGCGTCCAGACCGTGCTGGCGGCGCTCGACAGCCCCATCCGGTTCATCGACACGTCCAACGGCTACTCCGACGGAGAGAGCGAGCGGCGCATCGGGGAGGCGCTCCGGCGCGTCGGGGGTGTCCCCGCGGGTGTGGTCGTCGAGACGAAGACGGACCCGAAGGACGGCGACTACTCGGGCGACCGCGTGCGCCGCAGCGTCGAGGAGTCCATGGCGCGGCTCGGTCTCGACCGCCTGCCGCTGGTCCACCTCCACGACCCGGAGTTCCACGAGTTCGACGACATCGCCGGGCCGGGCGGTGCGGTGGACGCGCTCGTCGCGCTGCGCGGGTCCGGCGTCGTCGGCGCGATCGGACTGGCGGGCGGCGACGTGCGGGTCATGGCCCGCTACCTCGCGCTCGAGGTGTTCGACGTGCTGCTGGTCCACAACAGGTGGACGCTCGTCGACCGGAGCGCGGGCGCGCTCGTCGGCGAGGCCAGGCGGCAGGGGATGGGCGTGCTCAACGCCGCCGTCTACGGCGGCGGCATCCTCGCCCACCGGGACGACGAGGGCAGCCCGACGACCTACGGCTACCGCCCGGCGCCGCAGCCGGTGCTCGACGCGGTCTCCGCGATGCGCGCCGTCTGCGCGCGGTACGGCACCGACCTGCCGACCGCCGCGCTCCAGTTCTCCGTCCGGGACGAGACCTTCGCGTCGACCATCGTCGGCATGTCGCGGCCCGAGCGCATCGCCCCGACGGTGGCCGCGGCGCAGCAGCCGTTGCCGGCCGACCTGTTCGCGGAGCTGGAGACGCTGCTGCCGGCGCGGGAGCTGTGGCTCGACGCCCCGTTGTGACTGGCCCAGGTCAGTGCGGATGTCCGCTTATGACTGCTTTGGGCCAAACGGGTGAATGGACGCCGGAAATGCTCGGTTACCGTTCACATCAACGACAGGCAAAGCCTTGACCTGCGGTTTTGTCGGCGGCGGGTGAAATCGGCCGCTCGCCCGATTTGGCCGTTCTGACGGCTTCCGTCCGGGCGTAGTCATCGTCTACTGTCTGACCTGTCAGCGAACCGGCAAACCCGCTGTGAGGCGGGGACGCAAAGCCACGGGGCCCTTCATGGGTCAGCCGGGCTGCCGAAAGACAGGACACGACCATGGACCAGCGCGGACAGGCCGCCAGCCCCTTCAGCTCCTCCACCCCGCACGTCGACCTCCCCGCGGCGCGGCTGCAGGCGTGGGCCCGGCGGGCCGCCGAGATCGGCGCGCTGGCACTCCTGCCGACGCAGGACGACGCGGCCGCCTGAGCTACAGCTCGCCCAGCCGCTGCAGGCGGCGCATCGCCACCCAGCCGAGCGGGATCCGCAGCCAGTACGTGAGCACGCGGAACAGCACCGCCACGGAGAAGGCGACACCGGGGTTGATCCCCGCGACGGTGCCGAGGCCGGCCGCGAGCGCGGCCTCCGTGGTGCCCACCCCGCCGGGCGTCGGCACCAGCGCGCCGAGCGTGGTGCCGGCCAGGTAGACGATCGCCACCTGGACCAGGCTCACGTGCTGGCCCAGCCCGTGCAGCGCGGCGTCGAACGCCAGCACGTACCCGAGGGTGTTGACCACGTTGCCGCCCAGCCCGAGCAGCAGCCGTCCGGGCTGCCCGACGACCTCGACGAGCCGCGGCCACGTCTGCCGCAGCGTGGGCATGACGTGCTTGCCCACCCAGGCCCGCACCCGCGGCACGAGCAGCGCGGCCGCGAGCGCGAGGACGACGACCCCGATGACCACCAGCACGGCCGGTGACAGCGGCACCGGCGACTGCTGCTGCGTCCCCGACGTCAGCGTGAGGATCACCAGCAGCAGCACGGTGACCACCATCTGCGCCACCTGGATGAGCGCGACGGTCGCGGTGGCCAGGGTGGTCGACACGCCGCGCCGCGTGAGGGTGCGGAGGTTGAGCGCGGCAGGACCGATGCCCGCCGGCGCCGCGAGGGCGACGAAGGACGCCGCGGCCTGGACCACGGTCGCGTGCCACAGGCTCACCCGCACCGGCGCGAAGGCCACCAGGCTCAGCGCGGCGCCGACGAGCGTCACCAGGCCCAGCACGTAGGCCGTCACCGAGTAGCGCCAGTCGGAGCCGCTGAGGGCGAGCCCGATCTGGTGCACGTTGATGGTGGTGAGGACGACGAACGCCGCGACGATGGAGACGACGATCGTCAGCACCGTGCGCGCGCCGAAGCGGACCAGGCGCTGCGGCGCGATGTCGGCCTCCGGCAGGCGCGCGACGATCTCCTGCCGCAGCTCGGCGAGCACCTCGCGGTGGTGACGCATGAGCTCGCGCGTCTGGCGCGGCAGGGTGATGGTCTGGAGCATCGGGCCGATGGCGGCGACGTCGTCGTCGGCGAGCGCGTCGGCGACGGACCGCACGGCGCGGGCCGCACCGACGCGCAGCGCGAGCACCGCGAGCATCTGGGTGATGTCGATGCGGCGCGCCAGGTCGGACGACGCGACGTCGCCCGAGTCCCAGCCGGTGAGCCAGACGCCGTGGTGCGTGGTCCCCGGGCCGACGAGCACGGTGTCGGCCGTGATGGCGCGGTGCGCGATGCCGGCGTGGTGGGCCGCGCGCAGCTGCGTCCAGACCTCCGCGAGCAGGTCGTCGGTGAGCTCGTCGTCGGCGATGTGGCTGAGGGGCACCGCGCCGGTGGGGTGCTCCTGGAGCAGCATCATCGAGTCGGCGTTCTCGCTGATGCGCAGCAGCCGCGGGGTGTGGACGCCCGCGGCGGTGGCCGCGTACGCCAGCAGCGCCGCCCGTTCCGAGGCCTGCCGCAGCGAGACGACGTTGCGGCCCTCGATGCCTCGCAGCCGCAGGCTGCGCCACGTGCGGGCCAGCAGGCCCACCACCTGGCGGTCGCCGTCGAGCACCCGCAGGTCGAGGACCTCGTCGTACGACGTGCGCACCTGGTACACGCGGGCGTCGGACGAGCGCACGAGCGCGGCCGAGGCCTCGTCGGGCTCGGGCAGGTTGTGCTCGCGGTGCAGCTGCTCGGCCGCGATCCGGGTGTCGGCGTCGGGAACCCGGACCAGCGACACGGGCGTGTAGCCGGCCCGTCGGACACCGGCGACGAGGGCGTCGCCGTAGGCGCGCTCGGGGGCGACCCCGGCGAGGTAGCGCACGCCGAGACCGGCCAGCCGCCCGAGCGCCAGCGCGAGCGCGACGCCGGGCAGCGAGACCTGCGCGGTGATGAGCGTGACGCCGATCGCGGTCCAGAGCGCGTTCCAGCTCCACCGCACCGAGCTGCGGTGCGCGCGCGGGCCCGCCAGCGTCAGCAGCGCGGCGAGCATGGCGACGTAGCCCGGCAGCGTGAGCACCGGCACGTCGAGGTTGGTGACCGCGTCGGTCTGGATCACGGACATCGTGGCGACGAGCTCGTGGCTGCCGAAGGTGACGAGCGCCCAGTGACCGAACGTCGTCAGCGCCAGGCCGGCGGCACCGGCGGCCGCGGTCTCGAGCAGCAGGCGGCCCTGGCGCCGCACCGCCAGGTCGATGAGCACGGCGAGGGGCACCAGCACGGTGACGAGCGAGACGAGCACGGCGACGGGCACGAAGAGGATGCGCCGCAGCAGCGTCGCGAACCCCTGCACGTCCTCGGCGATGCCGCCGGTGGTGTTGTGGGCGTACGCGGCCAGCGCGACGACGAGCACCACGCCCAGCGTCGAGAGCACGACACCCAGCAGGTCGGACTGGTGGTGCACCCGGGCGGCGGGGATGTCGACGATCTCGACCGCCGGTCCCTGCCCGGTCCGGTCGGCCGCGACCCCCTCCTGCGCGGTACTCACCTGGGCGAGTCTAGGCAGAGCGACCGGGCCGGACGGGCGATCGGGGACCGGCGCGGGCGGCTCAGGTGAGCCCCAGTCCGGCCAGCCACGCGTGCGGGATCAGGTCGTACCCGACGAACACGACCATGTCCATGAGGAAGTGCGCGACGACGAGCGGTGCGACGCGGCGCGTGCGCCGGTAGTACTCGGCGAAGACGACACCCATGACGGCGTTGCCGAAGAACGGCCCCCAGCCCTGGTACAGGTGGTACGAGCCGCGCAGCAGGGCCGAGGCGAGGACGATCGCGGGCCCGCGCCACCGCAGCTGCCGGAGCCGTTCGGAGAGGTACCCGACGGCGACGACCTCCTCGAGCAGGCCGTTCTGCGCCGCCGAGAGGACGAGCACGGGGATGGTCCACCAGTGCGCGTTGAGGGCCGAGGCCTGCACCTGCACGGTGATGCCGAGCGCGCGGCCGAGCGCGTAGAACGCCAGCCCCGGGACGCCGATGGCCGCGGCGAGCCCGGCGCCCCAGCCCAGGTCGCGCCACGGGCGTTCGCTGGTGAGCCCGATGCGGCGCAGCGCCGAGCGGCCCGGGTCGCTGAGCAGGTACAGCGCCAGCGCGACGGGTAGCGCGGCGAAGAAGATGCCCGTGAGCTGGTAGGTGAGGTCGAGCAGCGGGCGTGGCGACTGGCTGACGTTGAGCGCCGTCGACTGGGAGCCGAGCGGCGGGCCGGCGGTGAGCTTGGCGACGAGGCTGATGACCGCGTAGACGGCGGACTGCCCCAGGGACATGCCGAGCACGATCCAGACCTCGGCGCGCAGGCGCCGCGGGCCGGGGGCGGTGGTGGCTGGGGCGACGGTGCCCGGCACCTCGGCGGCGAGGGCGGGCGGGGTCGACGACTCCGGCACGGCCATGGACCGGGACACTACGACGCCAGGCTGGAAGGGGCCTGAGGATTCCCGGTGACGGTCGCGGGCGAGGCGACCTGCTGCCGAGGGGCACCGGCCGGGGCCGTCACGTCGACGGCCGCCCCGGGCGGCGGGGCGGGGCGAGACCGGCGGGGGACCGGCCGGCACGGGCCAGGGCCTCCCGCAGCAGGAGGTCGATCTGCGCGTTGACGCTGCGCAGCTCGTCGGACGCCCACCGGGCCAGGGCGTCGTGGACGGCAGGGTCGAGCCGCAGCAGCACGGCCTTGCGCTCGCGCGCGGCGGGCTCGCGCCGGGGCTGCTGCGGCTCGGTTCCCTGCTCGGTCACTGGTAGAGGGTCCCCGTGTTGACGACGGGGGTGGCCCGCGCCTCGCCGCAGAGCACGACGAGCAGGTTCGACACCATGGCGGCCTTGCGCTCGTCGTCGAGCTGGACGACGGAGTCCGCCTCGAGGCGGCCGAGCGCGTCCTTGACCATGGTGACCGCGCCCTCGACGATGCGGCTGCGGGCGGCGATGATCGCGCCGGCCTGCTGCCGCTGCAGCATGGCGCCCGCGATCTCGGGGGCGTAGGCGAGGTTGGAGATCCGCGCCTCGATCACCTCGACGCCGGCGATGGACACGCGTGCGGCCACCTCGTCGGCGATCTCGCCGGAGACCAGGTCGGTGGCGCCGCGCAGCGAGTTCTCGCCCGAGTCCGGGTGGTCGTACGGGTGGGACATCGCCACGTGCCGCAGCGCCGACTCGGACTGGACGCGCACGAAGTCGCCGTAGTCCTGCACCGCGAAGACGGCCTTGGCGGTGTCCGCGACCTGCCACACGACGATCGCGGCGATGTTGACCGGGTTGCCCTCCTGGTCGTTGACCTTGAGCTCGTTCGTCTCGAAGTTGCGCACCCGCACGGAGACGCTGCGGCGGGTGGCCAGCGGCACCGTGAAGACCAGGCCGGTGCGCCGCACGGTGCCCACGTAGCGCCCGAAGAAGAGGACCACCCGCGTGGTGCCGGGGCTGATGATCGTCAGGCCCGTGAACGCCACGACGGCGGCCAGGACGAGCACCCCCCCGAGGGCGCCCCACGCGCCGTTGCCGGAGGAGTCGGCATGGGCGAAGAGCGCGAAGCTGCCCAGGAAGGCAGCGAGGGCCAGCAGGACGACGAGGAACGCCGGGCCGCTCGGCAGCGCCCAGGCGGGCCTCTCCGTCACGTCGACCCGGGCGCCGGGGCGGCCGTTGGGCTCGTGGTCCACCGGCCCCTGCGCGGTGGCGATGTCGGACATGGGGACTCCTTGCGAGCGCGCGCCGGGACATCCGGCGTCGCGATAGCAAAGTGATATCACATTCCTGACCGGCGCACCACCGGCCCTCACCCCCGCACCACCCGCCCCCGCAGTGGAACGAACCCGCCACGACACGCCGCGTGTCGTGGCGGGTTCGTTCCACCCGGGTCAGGCGAAGCGGCGCAGGCGCAGCGAGTTCGTCACCACGAGCACCGAGCTGAACGCCATGGCCGCGCCCGCGATCATCGGGTTGAGCAGGCCGAACGCCGCGAGCGGGATCGCCGCGACGTTGTACCCGAACGCCCAGAACAGGTTCTGCTTGATGATCCGCAGCGTGCGGCGCGAGAGCCGGATCGCCTGGGGCGCGGAGCGCAGGTCACCGCGCACCAGCGTGAGGTCGGCCGCCTGCATCGCCACGTCGGTGCCCGTGCCCATCGCGAGCCCGAGGTCGGCCGTCGCCAGGGCCGCGGCGTCGTTGACGCCGTCGCCCACCATCGCGACCGTGCGGCCCTGCGCCTGCAGCCGCGCCACGGCGGCCACCTTGTCCTCCGGCAGCACCTGGGCGACGACGTCCTCGTCCGCGATCCCCGCCTCGCGCGCGGCCGCCCGGGCGGCGCCCGGGTTGTCGCCCGTGAGGAGCACCGGCCGCAGCCCGAGCGCCCGCAGCTCGGCGACCGCCTGGGCGCTCGTCGGCTTGAGCGGGTCGCGCAGCACCAGCACGCCGCGCGCCGCGCCGTCCCAGCCGGCCATGACGGCGGTCCCGCCGTCGGCCTCCGCGGCCCGCAGCGCCGCGTCGAGCGGGGCGGTGTCGAGGCCCGCGTCGCGCAGGTACGCCGGGCTGCCGACGAGCACCCGCCGGGTCTCGTCGCCCCGCCGCACGTCACCGGAGACCCCGCGCCCGGGGACGGTGACGAAGCCGGTGACCGCCGGCGTCGGGGCGGCCGTGTCGACCGCCCGGCCCGGGACCGCGGCGGGGGCGCCGGCGTCCGCCGACGAGGCCACCGCGACGAGGGCGGGCTGCGGCGCCGCGGCGGCGATGGCGGCCGCGACCGGGTGCTCGGAGAGGTGCTCGAGGGCGGCCGCCCACGCCAGCACGTCGTCGCGCGAGTCGCCGGGTGCCGGCACCACGTCGACCAACGCCATCCGCCCCTGCGTGAGCGTGCCGGTCTTGTCGAGCACCACGGTGTCGGCCGCGCGCGTGCGCTCGAGCACCTCGGGCCCGGAGATGAGGATCCCCAGCTGCGCGCCGCGACCCGTGCCGACGAGGAGGGCCGTGGGCGTGGCCAGGCCCAGCGCGCAGGGGCAGGCGATGATGAGCACCGCGACGGCGGCCGTGAACGACTCCTGCACGCCGTGCCCGGTGGACAGCCAGACCGCAAGCGTGAGCAGCGCCAGCGTGATGACCGCCGGCACGAACACCGCGGAGATCCGGTCGGCGAGCCGCTGCACCGGCGCCTTGCCGGTCTGCGCGGCCGACACCAGCCGCCCGATCTGTGCGAGGCGCGTCTGCTCGCCGACGCGCGTGGCGCGCACGACGAGGTGGCCGGACGTGCTGACGGTCGCGCCCGTCACCTCGTCGCCCGGGCCGACGTCCACCGGGACGGGCTCGCCCGTGAGCAGCGAGGTGTCGACGGCCGCCTGGCCGGAGACCACCACACCGTCGGTGGCGACCTTCTCACCCGCGCGCACGGCGAACTGGTCGCCGACCTGCAGCTGCGCCACCGGGACGCGCCGCTCCACGCCGTCGACCAGGAGCGCGACGTCCTTCGCGCCGAGGTCCAGGAGCGAGCGCAGCGCGTCGCCCGCGCGCCGGCGGGCGCGGTGCTCCGCGAACCGCCCCGCGAGCAGGAACGCCGTGACCACGGTGGCGGCCTCGAAGTACAGCTCCGGGTGGGACATCGCGCCGGTGCGTGCCGGGACGAGCGTGGCGGACATGCGGAGCCCGAGCTGTCCCGTGCCGCCCAGCAGCAGCGCCCACAGCGACCAGCCGGTCGCGGCGATGACGCCGATGGACACCAGCGTGTCCATGGTGGACGAGCCGTGCCGGGCGGCGCGCGCCGCCGCCTTGTGGAACGGCCAGGCCGCCCAGGTCACCACGGGCAGCGCCAGCACGGCGACCACCCACTGCCAGCCGCGGAACTGCAGCGGCGGCACCATCGAGAGCAGCACCACCGGCACCGCGAGCACGGCGGCCACCCGCAGCCGGCGGCGCAGGTCGTCGCCGCGGGTGTCCGTCGGCGCCGACGTGTCGGTGGCCTCGTCGTGCGCCATGCCCGGGTGCGACATGCCGGACAGCGCCATCTCGTCGGCGGTGTGGGCGGGGTGCTCGTCGGCGGTCCCGTGCGCGGTCGCGGTGTCCGCGTCCGGCGCGAGGTCCCGCGTCTCGTCGTGCGTCCCGTCGCCCGCCACGCCCACGTCCACGGCCGCGGCCGCCCGGGCGAAGGCGGGCTGCACGAGGTGCGCGTCGTAGCCGGCGGCGCGCACGGCCGCGACCAGGGCGTCGAGGTCGGCCGGCGCCGACCCGTCCTCCGGCGGCGCGACCCGCACGTGCGCGGACTCCAGGGCGAGGTTGACGGTCGCCTGGACGCCCGGCACGCGGTTGAGCTTCTTCTCCACCCGCGCCACGCAGGACGAGCAGGTCATGCCCTCGACGGCGAGGTCGATCTCACGCGTCTCGGTACTCATGGGTGCTTCTCTCGAGGATCGTCACGTCTCGTCGGGCCCGACGACCCCGGCCGGCCTCTCGGGGCCGGGGCGTGGGGCGCGACGGTGCTACAGGAGGGAGTTCTTGGGGGCCAGCACGTAGCCGGCCTCGACCACGGCGGCCTCGACGGCGGCCGGGTCCAGCGGGGCCTCGGACGTCACGGTGACGGACGAGGAGCCGCCGACGACGAGGTCGATGTGGACGTCGCTGACGCCGGGCAGCGCGGTGATCTCGGACGTCACGTGGTGCACGCAGTGCTCGCAGGTCATGCCGTCGACGGCGTAGGTGGCGGTGGTCATGGTGTCTCCTTCGGGGGGTCAGCTCTTGACGAGCCGGGCGATGGCGTCACTGGCTTCGCGGACCTTGGCGGCGCCCTCGGTGGGGTCCCGGCGCGCGGCGTCGACGACGCAGTGGCCGAGGTGGTCCTCCATGAGGCCGAGGCTCACGGCCTGCAGTGCCTTGGTCACCGCGGAGATCTGGGTGAGGACGTCGATGCAGTAGACGTCCTCGTCCACCATGCGCGCGATGCCGCGCACCTGGCCCTCGATGCGCTTGAGCCGCTTGAGGTAGGCGTCCTTGTCTGCGGAGTACCCGGGCATGCCGCCAACTATACCCCTAGGGGGTATGGGTACAAAGGCCTAGGCCTGCACCCACCGCTCCGTGAGGGCGTGCGTCCCCCGGCCCGGCGTCGCTGCCGGGCCGGGGGACCAGGTCGCCGGCACCACCTGGTTGGTCGCCAGGTCGGTGAGCTCGGCGGCGTAGACGTCGGTCTCGTAGAGGCCCGCCTCGACGCGGGCCAGGCCCAGGCGCTCGGCGCGCTCCAGGTCGTCGCCCAGGTGGGACACGCGCGCGACGACGTAGCGCTGCGCGTCCTGCCACTGGTCCACCACGCGCACCGCGAGGCCGTTCCAGCGGGCAGTGAGGTCCAGCTCGAAGAGCTCGGTGACGTCCTCGCGCGGCACGCACCGGTACCACCGCCCGGCAGGCGACTGCTCGAAGCCGGTCTCCGACAGCGGCGGGTTGGCCAGCGCGAGGACCACCGTGCGGCCGTCGTCCACCACGTCCGCCTCGAGGTACGCGCCGTGCCACTTGGCCACGGGCCCCACGCAGCGCGAGAGCGACGCCATGGGCGGCCGGGCGCCGCGGTGCGCGGCGAGCGTCCAGCCGGTGCCGATGTCGCCGTAGCGGGCGAGCACCTCGCTGCTGCCGTCGCGGTAGACGCGCACCAGCTCGGCGTCCGGCGGGATCCGCGAGTGGCGCAGCCACCACAGCGGCACGATGTAGCCCGGCACGTCCCGGTACTGCAGCTGCGGCGCCGACCAGAACCGCAGCACGTCCATGTGGTCGTCCCAGCGGTGGAACGGCGAGCCCAGGTAGCCGAGGCCGTGCACCTCGTACAGCTGCTCGGGCGTGGTGGCGAACGCGACGTCCGCCGCGCGCACCACGTACCCGCCGATCCGGTCGTACCCCTGCGTCAGGTGGGCCGCCGACAGGTCGGGCGTCACCGCCTTCTGCATGAGGATCACAGCGCCGCCTCGCCACCGTCGGAGATTCGGAGGAACCGGAGAAACCGGACGGAACGGGCCCGATCCTGCCGCTGCCGGCGCGGGCATGTCCAGGTTTCGCCCGTCCGCGGGCCGTGATCACCCGTTCGGCCTAGCACTCGCCGGCGGCATGGGGACGGCGCCCGCTGGCCCGCCCCCGTCAGTCCCGCAGGTGGTCGACGAGCTGGGCCGCCAGGCCCGTGTACGAGGCGGGCGTCAGCGCCGACAGCCGCGCCGCGAGCTCGTCGGGCAGCCCCAGCGAGGCGATGAAGCCGCGCATGTCGTCGGCCGTCAGGCGGCGCCCGCGGGTCAGCTCCTTGAGGCGCTCGTAGGGGTTCTCCATGCCGGAGACACCGGCCACCGCCGCGGCGCGCATCGCCGACTGCACCGGCTCGGCCAGCACCTCCCAGTTCTCGTCGAGCTCGCGGGCCAGCCGGTCCGCGTCGATGTGCAGCGCCGACAGGCCGCGGCGGAGGTTGTCGATCGCCAGCAGGCTGTGGCCGAACGCCGGGCCGATGTTCCGCTGGGTCGTGGAGTCCGTCAGGTCGCGCTGCAGCCGGCTCGTGACGAGCGTCGCGGCGAGCGCGTCGAGCAGGGCGCACGAGATCTCGAGGTTGGCCTCGGCGTTCTCGAACCGGATCGGGTTGACCTTGTGGGGCATGGTCGACGAGCCCGTGGCGCCCGCCACCGGGACCTGGACGAAGACGCCGCGCGAGATGTAGGTCCACACGTCGGTGGCCAGGTTGTGCGCCACCCGGTTGAAGCGCGCGACGTCCGCGTACAGCTCGGACTGCCAGTCGTGCGACTCGATCTGCGTGGTCAGCGGGTTCCAGGCCAGGCCGAGGTGCTCGACGAAGCCGCGCGACACCGCCTGCCAGTCCGCGCCGGGGACGGCGGCGAGGTGCGCGCCGAACGTGCCGGTGGCGCCGTTGAGCTTGCCGAGCATCTCGTCGGACGCGATGCGGCGCAGCTGCCGACGCAGGCGGTGGGCGAGCACCGCGAGCTCCTTGCCGAGCGTCGTCGGCGTGGCCGGCTGGCCGTGGGTCAGTGCGAGCATGGGTAGCGCGCGGTGCTCGTCGGCCAGCGCCGCGAGCTGGTCCACCAGTGCGGAGGCCGCGGGCAGCCACACCTCGTGGACCGCGCCGCGCACCATGAGCGCGTAGCAGAGGTTGTTGACGTCCTCGCTGGTCAGCGCGAAGTGCACGAGCTCACCGACGGTCGGCAGCACGGACCCGGCGGGCGCCGCAGCGAGGCGCCGCTTGACGAAGTACTCGACCGCCTTGACGTCGTGCACCGTGGTGCGCTCGATCTCGGCGAGCTCGGCGATCTCCGCCGCGCCGAACGTCTCGGGCACGGCGCGCAGGTACGCCTCGTCGGCCGGCGTCAGGCGCGGGGCACCCGGGACCACGCCGTGGCCCGCGAGGTAGACGACCCACTCGACCTCCACGGCGACGCGCGTGCGGTTGAGCGCGGCCTCGGACAGGTGGTCGACGAGCGGGGCGACGGTGGCGCGGTACCGCCCGTCGAGCGGGCCGAGGGCGATGGGCGGGACGACGTCGGCGAGGCGGACCATGCGCCCAGTGTCCCAGAGCGCCCGCACCGGGCCGGGGCGTGCCGACGGTCGGACGGCGGCCCGTCGCGCGGACCTCCGGCCCATGCGCGCGCCGCGCCGGGCGTGGTTGCCTGTCGCCGTGGCTGACCGCAGGGCCCGTCCCTCGCCCGCGCAGCGCCGCGCCGGGTACGTCGTGTCGATCGCGGTCGACGCCGTGCTGCTGTGGGCCGCGCACCGGATCCTCGGCTGGGGCTGGTTCCCGTTCCTCACGCCGGCCTGGACGCAGGTGCTGCCGGTGCTCACGGCGTCGCTCGTGGTGGCGATCGTCGTCACCGTGCTCTACCTGGGCTACGACGGCGTGTGGCTCAAGGCGCCCGGCGACCTGGTCCAGGCCGGGTTCGGCATCGCCGTGTCCGTGCGGCTGTGGCGCGTGTTCCCGTTCGACCTCGCCGGGTACGCCTTCCCGTGGGACACCGTGGTCCGCGTGCTCGTCGTGCTGTCGGTGGTGGGCAGCGGCGTCGCCGTCGTCGTGTCGCTGGGGCGGCTCGTCCGCGCCGCGTCGGGCGGGTCGCAGCCGCCGCCGGCGGCCGCCCCGCGGTCCGACGAGCCCGCGTCGCCCGCCGTCTGACCTCGTCGACCCGCGCGTCGACCAACCGGCGTCGACCCGCCCCCAGCCCGGGCGCACCGCCGTCCACCCCGGTGGCCCGTCGCCGCGGTGGCCCCGCGGCCCGTCGCCCGCCCTAGCGTCCGCGGCGTGCCCTGGCCCGCCCCGCCCGATCTCGCCGCCGTGACGCGGGCCGGCGCCGTGGTGGCGCACGACGACGTCGACCTCGCCCGTGCCGGCGTCGTGGCGGCCGCCCGGGTGCCGTGGGTGGGCGCGGCGGCCGAGTCGTACCGCGCGGCGGTGGCCGAGCAGCAGGCCCTCCTCGACCGGTTGCGGGCGGCGCTCGAGGCCCTGCTCACCGACCTCGCGGTCCCGGGATCCGCCGGTCCCGGCCCCGCGGCGTGGGGCCGCGTCCTCGCGGGGGCCACCTGCTGGGGCGCGTCCGGGCGCTCGCTGCGGCTCGGCGCGGGCACGTTCGTCGCCGTGGACCCCGAGGCGCTCGCGGACGCCGCCGGCCGTCTCGAGCGCGCGTCCGAGGCCCTGGACGGCGCGTCCGCGGCGCTCGTCCGCGCGCTGTGGGCGCCGGGCACGTCCGGGCTCTCGATCCACGCACCGACCGGTGGGTCCGCCGCGCGCGTGGGCGACCTCCTCACCGGGCCCCTCGCGCCGGGGCGCGCCGCGGCACGGCTGCGCGAGCTCGCGGGATCGGCACGGGCGGCGGCCCAGCTGCACCGGGACGGGGAGAGCCGGGCGCACCAGCGGCTGCGCGGCGCGGCGGTGGCGGCCGGCCACGTGCCGCTCGTCGGCGCCGTCGAGGCGTGGGCGGTCGGGACCACCGGCCTGCTGCGGGCGGGGTGGCGCGTGGGGTTCGCCGCGGCGACGGGCGACGACCCGCTGGCGGGCGCGCGCCGCGAGGCCGGCGAGGTGTGGTCGGAGGCCGTGGCGGCGGGTGGCGTCGAGGTGACGCTGCAGGGGGTCGCGGGGGCGTTGACGTCCGCCGTGCCGCCCGTGCTGCCGGACGCCGTGCCGGTGGCGTGCGCCGGCCTGGCGGCGCTGCTCGCGCCCGGTGGGGCGGAGGTCACGCTGGTGCCGCGGGTCGACCCGCCGCAGCTGCCGGCGCCGCACGGGCTGGCGGGGATCCTCGCGGCGGTCGCGACCACCTACGACGACGGCCAGCCCACCGGCCTGCCCGGCACCCCCACCGCGACCCTCACCGTGCAACGGCTCGACCACCCGGACGGGTCGCGGTCCTGGCTGGTGGCCGTGCCGGGCACGCAGTCCTGGGGGTTCGAGCACGACGTGGCCACCGACATGGGCACCAACCTGCGGCTCGTCGGCGGCCTCCCGGACGCGATGACCGCGGGCGTGCTCGCCGCCCTGGGCGCGGCGGGCGTCGCGGCCGACGAGCCGGTGGTGCTCGCCGGGCACAGCCAGGGCGGGATGGTGGCGCTGGCCGCCGCGGCGGCGGCCGCGGGGACCTACCGGATCGGCGGCGTGGTGACCGCGGGGTCGCCCAGCGTGCCGGGGGGCACGCCGCCGGGCGTGCCGGTGGTGCGCCTGGAGCACGACGAGGACGTGGTGCCGCAGGCCGACGGTGAGCCCACCCGCGCCGGCGGGGACGTCACGCGCGTCACGCGCTCGCTGGCCGACGACCACCCGGTGCTGCCCACCGAGGCGCACGGCGTCGCCGGCTACGTGCGGACGGCCGGGCTGACGGACGCCGCCGTGGCGGCGGCGCCGGGCTCGTCGCCGGGCGTGACCGCCGTCACGGGGCTGCTCGGCGCGGACGGCACCACCGCGACCACCTGGCAGTACCGCGTCGAGCGCGCGGCGGATGGCTAGCGGTCAGGCGTGACGATGGCGGTCGCGCCGCCCGACGAGCACGGACAGGAGGAACGAGAGGACGGAGACGATGAGCGCCGCGACGATCGCGATCCCGAAGGAGCCGATGTGCAGGCCCCAGTGCGTGAACCGGGTGAGCCACGCGGTGAGCAGCAGCATGAGGGCGTTGACGACGAGCGTGAACAGCCCGAGCGTCAGGATGTACAGCGGCAGCGACAGCAGCCGGACCAGGGGCTTCACGATCGCGTTGACCAGCCCGAAGATGAGCCCGATCACGAGGAACGCCACCACGGTCTTCCACGTGGTGCTCGAGTCCGCGAGCACCACGTCGAACCCGGGCCGCAGGATGAGGGTGGCCAGCCAGATGGCGACGCCGTTGATGATCACTCGCAGCACGAAGGCCATGTGTCGATCCTGGCAGAGGGGTCCCACGCGGGCCACGGCACGGGCCTCAGGGTTTGCCCTGGTCCGACCCTGGTTCCGGCGTGCCCGGACGCGCGGGACCGCCCCGCAGGCCCGGTGGCATGCTGTGCGCGTGACGCGCGTGCCCACCCGCAAGGCCCTCGGCACCCTGCCGCCGTACGTCCCCGGGGCCCGTGTGCCCGTCGGCGCCGCGGCGTTCAAGCTGTCGAGCAACGAGAACCCGTTCCCCCCGCTGCCGTCGGTGATGGCCGCGATCGCGGACGCCGGTGTGGACGTCAACCGGTACCCCGACATGTACGCCTCCGAGCTGGTCGAGGCCGTCGCCGCGCACCTGGGTGTGGAGTCCGACGAGGTGGTCATGGGCGGCGGCTCGGTCGCCGTGCTGGGCCACGTCCTCGCCGCCGTGTGCGATCCGGGCGACGAGGTCGTCATGCCGTGGCGCTCGTTCGAGGCCTACCCCATCTACGTCACGGTCGCCGGCGCGACCGGCGTGCGCGTCCCGGTGTCGGCCGACGGCCGGCTCGACCTGTTCGCCATGGCGGCCGCGGTGACGCCTCGCACCCGCGTGGTGCTCGTCTGCACCCCGAACAACCCCACCGGGCCGGCGGTGCACGCCGACGAGCTCGAGGCGTTCCTCGCCGCGGTCCCGGGGGACGTGCTGGTGGTGCTCGACGAGGCGTACGTCGAGTTCGTCCGGGACCCCGCGGCCGCGGACGGCCCGGCGGTGTTCGCGCAGCACTCCAACGTGGTGCTGCTGCGCACGTTCTCCAAGGCGTACGGGCTGGCCGGGCTGCGCGTGGGGTACGCGGTGGCGCGGCGTCGGCTGGCCGCGGCGATCCGCGCCGTGTCGACGCCGTTCGGCGTGTCCAACGTCGCGCAGCTCGCCGCCGTCGCCTCGCTGCGCGCACAGCGGGAGATGGCCGAGCGCGTGGCGAACCTCGTCGACGAGCGCGCCCGGATGCTCGACGGGCTGCGGGCGCAGGGGTGGCTGGTACCCGACTCGCAGGCCAACTTCGTCTGGCTCGGCATCGGCGAGAACGCCACCAAGCTCGCCGAGAGGTGCACCCGCGCCGGCGTGCTGGTGCGCCCGTTCGCCGGCGACGGCGTGCGCGTCTCGGTGGGCGAGCGCGAGGCGACCGACCTCCTGCTCGAGGTCACGAGCGAGGCCTTGGAGTACCGCCCCGTCCCGTGACGCGCGGGCCGCGTGACCGGGGCTCGCCCGGGCGGCTCGGCAGTGGGCTCCCCACAATCCCGGGGCGGCCGCTTTGTCGCCCACGCCCGCGAGAAACCTACGGGACCGTAGCCTACGCTGGCGTAGGTTCGGCGCCCCGTCGGTCCGGAAGGAGCACCACGTGACCGCCTCTCCGCTCGGTCCTCTCTCCGAGGACGGCCTCGTCCGCCTGCTCAGCCCCGAGGGCGAGCGCCTCGCCTCCGCCGCCTACGACGAGCGCGCGGCGGCTCTCACGCCGGAGCAGCTGCGCGGCATGTACCGCGACATGGTGCTCGCCCGCCGCTTCGACGTGGAGGCCACGGCGCTGCAGCGGCAGGGCGAGCTGGCGCTCTTCGCGCAGGCGCTGGGCCAGGAGGCCGCGCAGATCGGCTCGGCCTACGCGCTCGCGCCGCAGGACCACGTGTTCCCCTCCTACCGGGAGCACGGCGTCGCGCTCGTGCGTGGCGTCGACCTCGTCGACGTGCTGCGGCTGTTCCGCGGCGTGGAGCACGGCGGCTGGGACCCGGTGGCGCACGGCTTCCACCTGTACACGCTCGTCGTCGGCGCCCACCCGCTGCACGCGACCGGCTACGCCATGGGTGTGCAGCGCGACGGCCTCGTCGGCACGGGCGACCCGGCGCGTGACACGGCCGTCCTCACCTACTTCGGCGACGGCTCGACGAGCCAGGGCGACGTCAACGAGGCGATGGTCTTCGCGGCCGTCAACCAGGCGCCGGTGGTCCTCTTCTGCCAGAACAACCAGTGGGCCATCAGCGAGCCGACGACGAGCCAGGCGATCGCCCCGATCGCCAACCGTGCCCCCGGCTTCGGCATCCCGTCCGTGCGGGTGGACGGCAACGACGTGCTGGCCGTCTACGCGGTGACCGCGGCCGCGCTGGAGCGGGCGCACACCGGCGGCGGCCCCACGTTCGTCGAGGCGCTCACCTACCGGATGGGCGCGCACACCACGTCCGACGACCCGAGCCGCTACCGCACGTCCGACGAGGAGCAGCACTGGCGCCGCCGCGACCCGATCGAGCGGCTGCGGGCGTACCTCGACCGGCTGGGCGAGCTGCCCGAGGGGTTCGAGGACGGGATCGCCGCCGAGGGCGACGCCCTCGGGGAGCGGCTGCGCACCCAGGTGCGCGCGATGGGCCGGCCGGCGGCCGACCGGATGTTCGAGCACGTGTACGCGACCCCGCACGCGGTGGTCGAGACGGAACGGCAGTGGTTCGAGGCCTACGAGGCCTCGTTCGAGGGGAGCGCGCGATGACGACGACCGAGACCCGGCCCGCGATTCCCGCCCCCGTCGGCGGCGTCCAGCGACTCACGTTCGCGAAGGCGATCACCGCTGGCCTGCGCCGGGCCATGGCCGACGACCCGACCGTGATGATCATGGGCGAGGACGTCGGCCGGCTCGGCGGGGTCTTCCGCGTCACCGACGGGCTGCACGCCGAGTTCGGCCCGTCCCGCGTGGTCGACACGCCCCTGGCGGAGTCCGGCATCGTCGGCACCGCGATCGGGCTCGCCCTGCGCGGCTACCGTCCCGTGGTCGAGATCCAGTTCGACGGGTTCGTCTTCCCCGCGTTCGACCAGATCACCACGCAGCTGGCCAAGATGCACTACCGCTCGCGCGGCCAGCTCACGGTGCCCGTGGTCATCCGCATCCCCTACGCGGGGGGCATCGGCGCCGTGGAGCACCACAGCGAGTCCCCCGAGGTGCTCTTCGCGCACACACCAGGCCTGCGCGTCGTCTCCCCGTCGTCGCCGGCCGACGCGTACACGATGATCCGCGCGGCCGTCGCGTCGCCGGACCCCGTGATCTTCTTCGAGCCCAAGGTCCGCTACTGGGACAAGGGCGAGGTCGACCTCGGGCACGACGAGCCGACGGGTCCCGACGGCGCCCGCGCGGCGGCCGACCCGTCGGTCCTCGACACGGCGCGTGTGGTGCGTCAGGGCACCGACGCCACGCTCGTGGCCTACGGGCCGACCGTCGCCACGGCGCTCGCCGCCGCGGAGTCCGCCGCCACGGCCGGCACGTCGCTCGAGGTGGTGGACCTGCGGGCGCTCTCGCCGCTGGACCTGCCCACGGTGGCGGCCTCGGTGCGCAAGACCCGTCGCTGCATCGTCGTGCACGAGGCGCCCGTGCTCTACGGCGCGGGCGCGGAGGTCGCGGCGCGGATCAGCGAGGAGTGCTTCTACCACCTGGAGGCGCCCGTGCTGCGCGTCGGCGGCTTCCACGTGCCGTACCCGGTGGCCAAGAGCGAGCACGACTACCTGCCGAGCCTCGACCGGGTGCTCGACTCGGTCGACCGGGCGATGGGGTTCTGACAGATGCCGGTGATGCAGCAGTTCCTCCTCCCCGACGCGGGCGAGGGCCTGACCGAGGCCGAGATCGTCGAGTGGCACGTCGCCCCGGGTGACGCGGTGACGGTCAACCAGGTGCTCGTCGAGATCGAGACGGCGAAGTCCCTCGTCGAGCTGCCCTCGCCGTGGGCCGGCGTGGTGACCCGCCTGCTGGCCACGCCGGGTGACACGGTCCCCGTGGGCACCCCCATCGTGGAGATCGACACCGATCCCACCGGTGCGGCGCCCGCCGACCCGGCCCCCGGGGACGGCTCCGCGGCCGCCCCCGCAGGGCCCGCGAAGGCGTCCGGTGCTGAGGCCGACGAGCCTGGCGGTGCCGTGCTCGTCGGGTACGGCACGTCCCCGGCGACGTCGCGGCGGGCACGGGTGGCTCCGGCGGCCTCGTCGTCCGCCGTTGCCCCGGTCTCGTCGGCCGCGATCACCGCGGCCTCGTCGTCTGCCGCCACCGCGGCGGTTGCCGCTCCTGCCCCCGCTCGGCCCCCGGCCCCGGACTCGTCGGTCGCTGGCCCCTCGGCCCCCGGCTCGTCGGCCGCGCGGGCCTCGTCGGGCGGCGCCGTCGGCGGCGGGTCCGGGCACGCGCTCGCCAAGCCGCCGGTGCGCAAGCTGGCGCGCGACCTTGGGGTCGACCTCGACGGTGTCGCGGCGACGGGCCCGGGCGGCATCGTCACGCGCGAGGACGTGCTCGAGCACGCGGCCCGCGCGCAGGCGAAGGAGCTGGCCACCTACCCCGAGGACGACCAGCCGTGGCTGGCCAGCGGCACCGTCTCCGCGGACGGGCGCCAGACGCGCGTCCCGGTCCGGTCGGTGCGCAAGCGCACCGCCGAGGCGATGGTCACCAGCGCGTTCACCGCACCGCACGTCACGGTGTTCCAGACCCTCGACGTCACGCGGACCATGAAGCTCGTCGAGAAGCTGCGGGCGGACCGCGAGTTCGCCGACGTGCGCGTCACGCCGCTGCTCATCACCGCGAAGGCGCTGCTGCTGGCCGTGCGCCGGCACCCCGAGATCAACGCGTCGTGGGACGAGGCCACGCAGGAGATCGTCTACAAGCACTACGTCAACCTGGGCATCGCGGCCGCGACGCCGCGCGGGCTCGTGGTGCCCAACGTCAAGGACGCGCACCGGTTGTCGCTGCTGGGCCTGGCCCGCGGCCTCGCCGAGCTGACGGCCAACGCGCGGGCGGGCCGGATGAGCCCGGCGGAGATGGCCGACGGGACGATCACCATCACCAACGTGGGCGTGTTCGGCATCGACACCGGGACGCCCATCCTCAACCCGGGGGAGGCGGCGATCCTGGCGTTCGGTGCCATCCGGCAGCAGCCGTGGGTCCACAAGGGCAAGATCAAGCCGCGCTACGTGACGCAGCTCGCGCTCTCGTTCGACCACCGCCTGGTGGACGGCGAGCTCGGCTCGCGCGTGCTGGCCGACATCACGGCGATCCTGCAGGACCCGGCACAGGCGCTCGTCTGGGGCTGACCGGCACCCTCCCGGGAGACCGACCGGCGCCCATCGCGAGGCACCGACCGTCGCGCTCGCGAGAGACCGACCGTCACCCTCGCCAGAGCCGACTGGCGCGCTGCGGTGCCCTCGTCGTGCCATGCCCCGACGAGGGCGCCCTCAGGCGCGGCAGCCGCGCGCTGACAGCGCATGACGGCGCCCTCGCCGCTGGTCCTCGGTCAGAGGGAGCCCGCCTGCTCGTCGCCCGCGGGCCCTTCCCTCGGGACGGGCAGCCTCCGGATACGTACGACGAGGGCACCGGCCGCCGCCAGCATGCACGCGCCCGTGAGGCCGCCCGCCGCGCCTAGACCTGCGGTCGTCGCAGCCCGCGGGGGGCGGGCCTGGACGCTGGTGGTGGGGCTGGGTCGCGGTGCCGGTGTGGCGCGCGGCGTCGCCGGCAGGCTTGCGGTGCCCGTCGTCGGTGCCGGCGTGGCACCAGGAGTCTCTGCCGGCGTCGCCGCGGCGCCGGGTGAGGGTGGGGCCGCGGGTGCACCGGCCCCCGGTCTCGCCGTGCCCGTCCCACCAGCGCCTGTCCCCTCCGACGTGGCCGGCCCCGTCCAGCCGGCGCCGTTGGGCTGTGCCGAGGCGGGAGGTTGCGCCATCTCGTAGGCCAGGCAGCGGGACGGGAGCGCGAACAGCTCCTCGCGCGGGATGTAGAAGAGGGTGGGATCGCTGTTGACCGGGAACCACACCGCCGACAGTGCCTTGAGGTCCCACTGCCAGCCGGTCCGCAGGTGCGCGTACAGGTTCCAGGCGTCGTGGGTGTACCAGACCCCGGGGTCGGGGATCGGCAGCACGTCGTCCATCGTCGAGCCACAGGTGGTCAGTCGGGCGGGAGCCGGTGGCCTCGCGAACGGAGGCGCTGGGCAAGGGGTGGTCGTGCCCGACGTCTCGAACGTGGCGTAGCCGAGGTCGTTGTAGGCGACGACGCGCCACCGCATGGCCGTGCCGTTGTAGGGCAGGTGTGCGGGGTCAAAGGCGAGGTCCACCGCGGGGTTGTAGGTCTGGGCGTAGACCGTGATGGCTGGCGTGCCCGCCGAGGCCGGGCCCCACCCGACGCCCAGCATGCCGCCGGTCCGCGCGAGATCCGGGATGGCGGCGTAGATCTTGGTGCAGGTCACACTGATGATCGGGGTAGACGGCGGCTTTCCGCCGTAGTCGCCCGACGGCATGGTCACGGTGTCCGGCGACTGCTCCGGCGAGACGAGCGGAGGATTCGTTCGAGGCGTCGGCGTCGGGGAAGCGGTCGGCGCGGAGATCGCCGTGATCACAGGATCGGGCGGCGAGGTGGGGTCGTCCGCGAGGGCGGGCATGCTCCAGACGAGGAGGAAGCCCGCTGTGGCGGCTGGGACCGTCGTGACGGTGCGAAGCGCCACAGCCGTCCAGCGACGTCCCCGGGTGGCGGCGCCCGTCGCGGCCGAACCGCAGGCGCCGACGAAGCTCTTGAGACGGGCCGCACCCAGGCCGCGTCGCTCATGCCGCGTCATGGTCAGCTCCGTCCTCGGTCTGCTGACCAGGCGTCGCGTGAAGGCGCCGCCGGACGACGAGTGCGCCGGCCGCCAGCACCGCACAGCCGCCGCCCACACCGCCGGCGATACCGAGTCCAGCCCCGGTCGTCAGCCGCTGCGACCGGGCCCGCGTGGCGGTTGGGGGAGGCGGGTCCGGCGAGGGCGACGGGGCGGTACTGGGTGTCGGGGCCGGCGTCGAGCTCGGCGGTGAGGCCGGCGCGCTGGCGGTGCTCGGAGTGCTGTCCGGCGCGGGCGGAGTGGCCACCGCGCTCGGCGACTGTCGTGGCCTTGCCGGTGGGGAGTCGTACGGACCGGGGACGGTGTGCGTGCAGCCAACGGGCGGATGGAGGAGGTCGTAGCCGTCGATGTGCACCGTCTGGGCTTTGTTCGAGGGGACGTTGTCCGGCGGGATCCAGCCGGCGTGAGGCGGTCCGAGCGACCCCTCCGCCCACATCCAGTCGGGGTCCGCGGTCGCATAGGCCGTCGTCGCGTCGTGCCAGTAGGTGACGTGCCGGGTCGAGGCGAACACGATCTGGTCGAGCGTCGCCCCGCACACGGTGAGCGCCGGCGGAACCACCGGACGGACGTAACCCTTCGTGAACCCATGGCACGGCGTCGTGGTGCCGGAGCGCGACCAGTACGTGCCATCCGATGACCACGCCTCAGCGGTCCAGTTCCACGCCCAACCGGGGTTCGGGAACGGGTACTCGTAGGTGGCCTCCGACGCCGCGCGGCCGCCTCGAGGGTCGTTCGGGAGGCCCGCCTCGGGGTCGGTGGCCGTCGCCGCGAGGCGCACCCTGGCATCGGCGGCGACGTGAAGCGTCAACGACTGGCAGTCGACGGCAAGGGTCGGTTCCGGCGAGGCGGCGCCGGCAGCCGGCGGAGGGTCCGTCGCCGTGGACGATGCCGCGCTGGGGGTCGCGTCAGCCGCAGCCGGCGAGGCGAGGGCCGCCCCAAGGCCGCTGGCGAGCAGCGTCGCGGCGATGGCACCTGTGAGCCACTTCACGACCGCTCCCGCGTCTCGAGGTGGGGGCGCTCGCTCTTTCGGCGTCGGACTCGCGGTCGTCTGGGGGGCGTCTGCCATCGTGAGGGTTCCGTGCCCCGCAGCCCGGCCACGGCGCCGACGGCGAGCCTCTTCACTCGGTCCCCCTGTGAGCGGCCTGAGGGCGGCGCCCGGCGACTCAGGGTTATCGAAGCACGACGGACGCGTCAGCGGGGCCCGTCCGCGCTCGGACTTGCAGCCCGGCCCTCCCGAGCGAGGGCCGTGGGCTGCACCGTGGAGGCCATGGAGCAGCGGTCTTTCGGTGCTCGACCTCCCTGGTACACCGCTGGGCCTAGTCGGCCGATCGTTGCTCGGTGGCCTCGTCGAGCACCACGACACCGGGCGCGGGGCGCAGCCGCCTGCGGAGGACGAACGCACCGGCCACGGCCAGCGCGCACGAGCCGGCCACGCCTCCCGCCACGCCGAGACCGGTCGACGTGGCGACGCGGGCCGTCGCCCGCGTGCTCGGGGTCGCGGACGGCGACGGCGCAGGTGACGGGGTTGCCGTGGCGGTGGCCGGGGGTGCCGTCGGGACGACCGGCGTCGCGGGCGGCGCGGCGTCGGCGGTCGCCGTCATGGGTGGCGTCGTCGTCGGTTGAGCCGCCACCGTCGTCGTGGCCGAGCCCGGTGTGCCCGACCCGTCGTGGACGGGGACGCCGCAGGGCTTCGGGTGCGCGAGGCCCGTCCAGCAGGGGCTGTCCGGCCGGGTGCTCTCGGGCGCCATCGTGGTGGCACCGCAGCTCCCGGTGGGGTTGAGGATCATCTGGCGCGGGAGCCAGACGAGCGTCGCCTCGACGCTGCTGGTGCCGCCCAGCAGCCACCATCCCGTGATCAGGTTGAAGCTCGAGTTCCGCCATTCCCACCCCGGCAGCAGGTGGGCGTACGCGTTCCACTCGTCGTGCGAGTAGGTGATGCCGGGCGTCGAGGGCCACACCACGTCGTCGAGGGTCGAGCCGCACGGCGGAGCGGGGGGTTTCACCGGCTGCGCGTGCTGAGGGAGCGCGGGTACGGGGGCGCTGGAGGTCTCCGGTGCCTGCGGCGTCGGTACGTCGGCCGGCGGTGGTGTCGGGGGTACGGACGCCGGCGGGGTCGGCGCGGGGACGGACGGCGACGGGGACGTCGAGGGGACGGTTGACGAGTCCGAGGGCGTCGGGACCGCGTCGTCGGCCGCGGCCGGCGCCGCGAACGTGAGCGTCAGCGCTGCGAAGCACAGCCCGGCGACGGCGCCGGTGACGAGCGTCTTCACTCGAATCCCCCTGTGAGCGGCCTGAGGACGCCAACTGGGAGCCATCGAAGCACGGCGGCCGTGCTCGCGTGGCCCGTCCGCGTACGGAGTTCGCCCGGGGCTCCTGGCGAGTCGCCCGCACGGGCCGTCGCAGGTCGGGCGACGGCGCGCGCGATGGCGGCGACGGCGGCCAGCGTGCGCGCCGAGCTCCCCCGCGAGGAGCGCGGCACTCTCCACGCTCCGCGTCCCCCCGATGGCGCACGTCGAACGCGGGGCGGCGCCCTCGTCGTGCTACGCCGCGACGAAGGCGCCCTCAGGCGCTGTTGAGACGGCGTGACCGCGCGTCATGGCGCCCTGGCGGCTGGGTCTCCGACGGGGGCGTGGAAGTGCTCGGCATCAGTGGTGGCTCGACGGGCCGGCCGGAGCTCCGTGATCCCGTCGCCCACGCAGGGGCGCGCTGGCAGTCACGGGCGCGTCGGCCACTCGGGGGCGCGTCGGCCAGCGAGCCGCCTGCTCACGGGCGGGCCTGCGTGCCCCGTCCACCTTCGGAGACCAGCGCGACCACTCCGAGCACGATCGCCACTGCCTCCGTCACGGCGCTCGTCCACTCGGCGGCGCCCTGCCAGCGCGAGTGGACGCCGAACAGCCCCACGGGCGAGGTGGCGACGATGAACGCGCCCAGCGTCGCCGCCCCGAAGCCGAACGCCAGGAACAGCGGGACCCAGTGGCGCCAGACGAGGAGCAGCACGCCGATGACCACGCCGGCGACCGCGTTGACGAGGAACGCCGGGCCGACGATGTCGATGTACCGCATGCCGGTGTGCCAGCGCGCGTAGTGCACCACGCCGGAGACGACGACGCAGATCGCGAGGACCACCCGGAGGCCCCACGCGGTTCGTCTCGCCTCGCGAGGCACGGCTCAGCCCGCCCCGGGGAGCACCTCGCCGCTCACCACGTGCACCTGCACGGGTGGCAGCGGCGCCGGCGCCGGTCCGCTGACGTTGGACCCGTCAAGCGCGTAGACCGAGCCGTGGCACGGGCAGAGCAGCCGGTTGCCGCGTGGCAGCACGGTGCAGCCCTGGTGGGTGCAGATCGCCGAGAGCCCGACGATGGTGCCGGCCTTCGCCTGCGTCAGCAGGATGGGCTGGCCGTCGAGCGTCGCGGAGACCGCGCCGCCCACCGGCACGTTCGCCACAGCCGCGAGGGGTCCGGTGCTCTGCCCGCCGGGCGCGCCGCCGTTCCCGCCGCCCGACGATCCGACGCCGCACGCCGCCAGCACGCCGGCCCCGGCGAGCAGGCCCGCGCCGGCCAGCACCTCACGTCTCGTCGGCCCGGTCCCCATGCAGCTCCTCCACGGCTCGTCTGACGGACGCTAACCCGGGCCCGCGGCAGCGGCGAGGCGAGGCGCCTGTGCGTTTGCTGGGAGGGTTCGCGAGGGGCCGCGCACTACGGTGAGGCCATGGCGACGCGGGGAGGACGGGTGCGGCGCGCGCTCGCGGTGCTGGCTGGCGCGGCGGCGGCGGTGGCACTCGCCGCGGGTCCCGCCGCAGCGCACGACGAGATCGTGAGCACCTCCCCCGCCGACGCCGCGACCGTCGCCACGGCCCCGGCGGAGGTGGTGCTGACATTCGCCGAGCCCGCCATCGCGCTCGGCACCCAGGTGCTCGTCACAGGGCCCGACGGCGCGGTGGTGTCGCAGGGGAGCGCGGTGCTCGACGGTGCCACCGTGGTGCAGCAGCTGGTGCCGTCGCGCCCCGCCGGGAGCTACCGGGTGGAGTGGCGCGTGACCTCCGCCGACGGGCACCCGGTGACGGGCTCGTTCACCTTCACCGCGACGAGCGCTGCGCCCGCGGGCACGGGTGCCGAGGCGACGACGACCTCGGACGCGACCCCGCCGACCGCGACGGCGGCCACGTCGCCGAGCACCGCGCCGGGCGTCCCGACGGGCGACGTCCCACGGGCCACGCCCTCGCAGAGCGCGCTGGCCGTACCGGCCGCCGCCGCGCCGGCGTCGAGCACCCGGCCGGCCGTGCTCGGCGGCATCCTCGCGCTCGCCGTGCTGGCCCTCGTCGTCGCCCGGATCGGGCGCACCCGGAGCCTGCGGCGTCAGGCCGCCGGTCACGACGCGGGGGGACCGGCACCCCAGGGCGGGAACGCAGGGCGACCCGGCCCGCAGGGCGACGACGCGGGGGGACCGGCACCGCACGGCGGCGACGCGGCACGACCCGGCCCGCAGGGTGACGACGCCCCGCGCGGCGACGACGCCGGACCGGCCGGCGGGGCCTAGGCCGCAGGCATGACGCGGACCGCCACCCCGACGCCGCCGGCGCCGCGGCCCACCGGCCGTGCCGTCCCGGCCCTCGCGCGCGACACGCTCACCGGCTCGCCGGCGCTCCTGGCCGCGCTCGCCCTGGTGGGGGCGCTGGCGGGCGTGGCCTTCACCGGCGCGGCCGCGGCGGTGCTGCTGGGCGACCCGGGCGTCGTGGTGCGCTGGGGCCTGCCGGTGGTCTCGTCGCTCACCCGGCTGGCCGCGGCCATGACCACGGGTGGTCTCGTCCTGCTCGCCGTGGTGCTGCCGCGTGGGGCCACGGCCGGCCCGGGCAGCGCCTGGGCGGCGGGCGCGCGGCTCGTCGCGGGGGCGGCGGCCACCTGGACCGTGCTCGCCGTCGCGGAGCTGGTGTTCACCTACGGCTCCGTGGCAGGGCGTCCGCTCACGTCGCCGCGGTTCGGCGACGAGCTGTGGCTGTTCGCCACGCAGGTGGGAGTCGGGCGCGCGCTCGCCGGGATCGTCGTTGCGGTCGCGCTGCTCGCCGCCGTCGCGCTCGTCGTCCGCACGCCCTCCGGCGCGGCCTGGACCAGCCTGCTGGCCGTCGCCGCGCTGTGGCTCGAGGCGGGCACCGGGCACGCCGCGGGCGCCGCCAACCACGAGCTCGCCACCGAGTCCCTCATGCTGCACCTGGTCGGCGCGGCCGTCTGGGTGGGCGGCCTGGCCGGCCTCGCCGTGCTCAACCGCCCGCTGGCCGACGGGCTCGCGCCCGCGGTGCGCCGGTACTCGGTGATCGCGGGCTGGTGCCTGGTCGGTGTGGGCCTGTCCGGCATCGTCAACGGCGCCGTGCGCGTGGGCGGCTGGTCCGGGCTGGCCACGCGCTACGGCGTGCTGCTGGCCACCAAGGCGGTGCTGCTCGCCGTGCTCGGGCTGCTCGGGCTGGTCCACCGCCGCGTCACGCTCCCGCGCATCGGGCAGGGCGCGTCGTGGCCGTTCTGGCGGCTGGTGCTCGTCGAGCTGGCGGTCATGGGGGCCGTCTCGGGGGTCGCGGTCGCGCTCGCGGGCTCGGCCCCGCCGGTGCCGGCGCTCGCGCCGGCCGACCCCACGCCTGCGTACCTGCTCACCGGCCACCAGCTGCCGCCGGAGCCGGTGGGCGCGGCCTGGTTCACGCAGTGGCGCGTGGATCCCGTCACGCTCGCGGCGACGCTGGCCGGGCTCGTCGTCTACCTGCGGTGGGCGCACCGGCTGCGTGCGCGCGGCGACGGCTGGCCCCGGCTGCGCACGGCGGCGTGGGTCGCGGGGATGGTCGTGTTCGGCTGGACGACGAGCGGCGGGCCGAACGTCTACGGGCACGTCCTGTTCAGCGCCCACATGGTGCAGCACATGGTGCTCGTCATGGTGGTGCCGGTGCTCGTCGTGCTCGCCGCGCCCGTGACGCTCGCGCTGCGTGCGCTGCCCGCCCGCGCCGCCGCCTGGCCGGGCGACCGGTCGCGCGGGCCGCGGGAGTGGCTGCTGGCGCTGGTCCAGAGCCGGGTGGCGGCCGTGCTGTCCAACCCCGTGGTCGCGGCGGTCAACTTCGCCGGGTCGCTGGTCGTCTTCTACTACTCGGACCTCTTCGGCTGGTCGCTGCGCACCCCGGAGGGGCACCTGTTCATGGTGGTGCACTTCAGCCTCGCCGGGTACCTCTTCGCGAACGCGCTCGTCGGCATCGACCCCGGGCCGCGGCGGCCGGCGTACCCGCAGCGGCTGCTGCTGCTCTTCGCGACCATGGCGTTCCACGCGTTCTTCGGCATCGCGCTCATCAGCGGCGACTCGTTGCTCGTGGCGAGCTGGTTCGGCCTCATGGGGCGTCCGTGGGGGCCGAGCGCCATCGCGGACCAGCACCTGGGCGGGGCCATCGCCTGGGGCATCGGGGAGCTGCCGACGCTCGCCCTCGCGATCGGCGTCGCCGTGGCCTGGGCGCGGGACGACGAGCGCACCGCCCGGCGCCGGGACCGGCGGGTGGTCCGCGAGGGCGGCGACGCGGAGCTCGACGAGTACAACGCGATGCTCACGCGCCTGGCGCGCCGCGCCGCGCCGCCGGAGCGGTAGCGACGCGGCCGGGTCCACGCCGGGGCGCGTCCCGCCGTCCGGTGCCGCGCCGTCGCGTCTCGCCGTCCGGTGCGGCCGCCTCGCGTCCCGCCGGCCGGCCGCCGGTCCCGTCGCGTCCCGCCGTAGGCGTCGGCGCCGCGTGATAGGAACGACGGCGTGACGGCCTTCGACGCTCTCGACTCCTATCTCGCCCTCCCCCGCCTCTCCGGCCTGGTCCTGTCCCCGGACGGCTCCCGCCTGGTGACGGCGGTGCAGACGCTCGACCCCAAGGCGACCGGGTACGTCACGGCGCTCTGGGAGGTCGACCCGGCGGGGGTCGCCCCGGCGCGGCGGCTCACGCGGAGCGCCAAGGGGGAGTCCGGCGCGGCCTTCACGCCGGCGGGCGACCTGCTGTTCACGTCCGGGCGGCCCGACCCGGACGCCGCCGACGCGGACGACGAGGCGGCGGACCTCTGGCTGCTGCCGGCCGGCGGCGGCGAGGCCCGCGTGGTCGCGCACCGCAAGGCGGGCCTCGGCGGCCTGGCCGTGGCGAGCGGCGCGCCCGTGCTCGTCGCCGGGTCCGCGGTGCTGCCCCACGCCGCGGACGACGCGCAGGACGAGCAGCTGCGCAAGGACCGCAAGGAGAAGAAGGTCGCCGCGATCCTCCACTCGGGCTACCCCGTGCGGTTCTGGGACCACGACCTCGGGCCGGACGAGCCGCACCTCTTCGTCGGCACGCTCCCGGGTGCGGCGGAGGCCGCGGGCGCCGCGGCGCCCCGCGTCGCGCTGACGGACGTGACGCCGGGCGCGGGCCGCGCGCTCGACGAGCAGCACGCGGCGATCAGCCCGGACGGCACCACGCTCGTCACCGGGTGGACCGCCTACCGCGCGGCCGGCGACCAGCGCAGCAGCCTGGTGGCGATCGACGTGGCGACGAAGGAGCGGCGCACCCTCGTGGCCGACGACGGCTACGACGTCTTCGAGCCGGCGGTCTCGCCCGACGGGCGCTGGGTGGTGTTCCACCGCGAGTTCGTCTCCACGCCGCAGCGGGCGCCGCGCATCGACCTCGCGCTCGTGCCGCTCGAGGGCGGCGAGGTGCGTGCGCTGACGGCCGACTGGGACCGGTGGCCCGACGCGGTCGAGTGGCTGCCCGACTCCTCGGGCCTGCTGGTGCTGGCGGACGACGACGGGCGCATGCCGGTGTTCCGGGTCGCGCTGGACGGCGCCGTCACGCGCGTGACCAGCGACGACGCTGCCTTCCACGCGGTGCGGGTGGCGCCCGACGGCCGCACCGCCTACGCGCTGCGCTCGTCGTACCTCGCCCCGGCGCACCCGGTGCGGATCGACCTCACCGCGGCCCTGCCGGTCGCCGCGGAGCCCCTGCCGGGGCCCGCCGCACCGCCAGAGCTGCCGGGGCGGTTGGAGGAGGTCGAGACCACCGCGGCGGACGGCTCGCGCGTGCGCGCGTGGCTGGCCCTGCCGCACGACGCGTCGGCCGAGCACCCGGCTCCGCTGCTGCTGTGGATCCACGGCGGCCCGCTGGGGTCGTGGAACGACTGGTCCTGGCGGTGGTGCCCGTGGCTGCTCGTCGCGCGCGGGTACGCGGTGCTGCTGCCGGACCCGGCGCTCTCGCTCGGGTACGGCCAGGACTTCGTCCAGCGCGGCTGGGGCCGGTGGGGCGGGGCGCCGTTCACCGACCTCATGGCGGTCACGGACGCGGCGCTGACCAGGGACGACCTGGACGCGACGCGGACCGGCGCGATGGGCGGGTCGTTCGGCGGCTACATGGCGAACTGGGTGGCGGGGCACACCGACCGGTTCCGCGCCATCGTCACGCACGCCTCGCTGTGGGCGCTGGACCAGTTCGGGCCGACGACGGACGCGGCGTTCTACTGGCGGCGCGAGATGACGCCCGAGATGGCGCTCGAGAACTCGCCGCACCGTCATGTCGCAGACATCCGCACGCCCATGCTCGTGGTGCACGGGGACCACGACTACCGGGTGCCGATCGGGGAGGGCCTGCGGCTCTGGTACGAGCTCCTCGCGCACTCGCAGCTCGCGGCGGACGACGAGGGGCGCACGCCCCACCGCTTCCTCTACTTCCCGGACGAGAACCACTGGGTGCTCAGCCCGCAGCACGCGGCGGTCTGGTACGGCACGGTGTTCGCGTTCCTCGCCGAGCACGTGCTCGGCGAGGAGGCGGAGTACCCCCGGCTGCTGGGCTGACCGGAGGGTGATCTCACCCGGCGCCCGGACTGCCGGCGGCACCGATCAGCGTCGCGATCGGGGATGATGACCCGGATGTCCGCCCGAGGGACGGAGGGACGCGTGGTGGACCCCCTCGTCACGCCCGTCGCCGGGATCGTGGAGATGGCCGCTGCGGGCCATCGGCTGGAGATGGCGCGCGAGGTCGACGACGTCGCGGAGATCGCGGCCGAGTCGGCGCTCGAGGTCCTCGCGGCCTCGAGCGCGGCGCTGTGCCGCATCGCGCAGGACACGTGCCGCACCATCGCCGCCGCGCCCCCCTCGCGGGACGTGCGCGAGGTCCTGTTCACGCAGGCCTCCCAGCGGGCCGAGGACCGGCCGGCGCTGCGCTCGCTCATCAGCGACCGCGCGTCGTGGCGGGCCGACGTCGCCGACGGGCGGTCCGACGCCGTCGAGGTGGGCACGCTGCGCGAGCTGGGCGCCACGTCCGCCCTCGGCGTGCCGGTGGTGGTCAACGGCGCCGTGTGGGGCCAGATCACCGCGACGCGGCGGGCCGAGGGCCGTCCCTTCACGGACCGCGACGTCGCGGCCGCCGAGGTGCTCGCCGGGCTCGTCGCCGGCGCCGTGGCGCGCGTGGACCTCGAGGGTCAGGTGCGCCACCTCGTCGCCGACGACCCGCTGACCGGCCTGTCCAACCGGCGGATCGCGGACGCGGCGGCCGACCAGGCGCTGGCCAGCGGCCAGGAGACGTGCATCGTCATGTGCGACGTCGACGGGCTCAAGCGCGTGAACGACGAGCGGGGGCACGCGGTGGGCGACGACCTGCTGCGTTCGGTCGGCGACGTGCTGCGCCGCATCACGGAGGCGCTGCCGGGCGCCACGGCCGCGCGCATCGGTGGCGACGAGTTCTGCGTCGTCACCATGGGGCACCACCGCGCGGACGTGCAGGAGGTGGTCAGCCGCACCGTCGCGGAGTTCCCGTTGCCGCACGGCGCCTCCATCTCGTACGGCCTCGCCTCCACCGCCGTCACCGGCGCGGTGCCGGCGCGCACGCTGTTCCGGCGCGCCGACGCGGCGCAGTACCGGGCCAAGCGCGCACGGGCGCGGCTGCGGCAGCTGGCGCTGCCGCCGCAGGCCGACCCGGCGGTGACCGCGGAGCGGATCCTCGTCTACGGCACGGCAGCCCTCGGGCACGCCTCGACCGGGGCGGTGGCGCGCCTGTGCGCGGTGGCCGCGGCGGCCGCCGACGTGCTGGGCGGCGGCGAGTGGTCCGTGAGCGGCCGGCTGGACGGCGGCGAGCCGGCCGTGGTGGCGCGCGGCGGCAGCCCGGCCGACCTGGGCCACGACGCGGTGCTCGTGGAGGCGGCGTTCGGCACGTGGTCGGTGGGCGTGGGCGCCTCGGCGACGGCCGCCACCGGGGACGCCGTGCGCACCGCGCTGCACGCGCTCGTCGCGGTGGCCGTGCTCGGCACCGCCTGACGGCTGCGGTCGGCGGCACCGCCCCTTCGGCGCCCCCGCGGGCGCGGGTGACGGCGGCGCCGCGACCGCGCTCGGCGCCGCCGCTCGGTCAGGCGCCGAGCAGCGGCAGGGTGAGCGTCGACGGCGCGCCCGGCGTGATGCGGACGGGCACGCCCCAGTCCTGCTGTGCGAGGTGGCAGGCGGGGAACTCGACGGCCGGGTCGGCGTCGCAGCTGGCCGCCCGCGCCGAGACGTGCAGCACGCCCTCGGTGACCGCGGGGTTGAGCCGCAGCCGCCGCGCCAGCGGCACGTCGTCGCCGGCGCCGTCGAGCAGCAGCTCCGGCGGGGACGACGCCACCGAGAGCTGCGTGGACGGGCCGTACCGCTCGTCGACCTTCTGCCCGGGCGCGGGTGTGAACGGCACGACGAGCTCGAGGTCGCCGGGCGCCAGCTCGGTCACCGGGCGCTGCGTCCGGTGCGCGCCGTGGTCCACCGCCGTGGTGCCCGACGAGGCCAGCCGCGTGATCCGGTGCGCCGCCGACTCGACGACGAGCACGCCGTCGGCGGTGACGACGAGCCCCGACGGCTCGGCGAGCCCCTCCGCGCGCGTGGTCACCGATCCGGGGCCCTCCTCGCGCGGTGCCCCGCCCGTGCGGGTGGACGTCCAGTCGCCGGGCGTCTGCGGGTCCACCGGCGTGTAGCGCCGGACCGCGCCGTTGTACGTGTCGGCGACGAGCACCGAGCCGTCGGCGTCGACCGCGACGCCGAGCGGGTGCTGCAGCCGGGCCTCGTCGGCCGCGCCGTCGCGGTGGCCGAAGTCGAAGAGCCCGGCGCCGACCACCGTGTCCACGCGCGCGCCGGTGGGCGCGGGCGTGATGACGCGCAGCGCCGAGGTCTCGGAGTCCGCGACCCACAGCCGCCGCTCGTCGTCGACCGCGAGGCCGGACGGCTGCGCGAACCACGCCTCGCGCAGCGGCCCGTCGACCAGGCCCTCGTTCATGGTGCCGGCGACGTGCTCCAGCGACTGCTGCCGCGGGTCGAACGCCCACAGCGAGTGGGTGCCCGCCATGGCCACGACGAACGCCGCCCATGGCGCGTACCAGGTGACGTCCCACGGCGACGACAGCCGGACGTGCCGTGGCACCGGCAGGTCGGCATCGCGGAGCGGTTCGAGGTTGTCCGGGCCGCCGACGACGTACTGCTCGCCCGTCCCGGCGAGCGTGGTGACCGTGCCGTCGGCCAGCCGCACGCCGCGCAGCAGGTGGTTCGCGGTGTCCGCGACGACGACGTCGTACTCCACCCAGGGCCCCAGCTCGGACGGCACCAGGCACAGCCCGTTGGGCTCAGCGAAGCGTGCCTCCTCCGGCCCACCGTCGGCCCAGCCCCGCTCGCCGGAGCCGATGCGGCGCACCAACGTCTCGCCGTCCGGGGCGAGCTCGGCGAGCGAGTGGTGCCCGGCGTCCGCCACGAGGAGGTGGCCGTTCGGCAGGGCCACCGCCTTGGCAGGGAAGCGCAGCGTGCCGGGCGCGGGCGGCACGGGCACGTACGGGCCGTCGCCGCGGCGCAGCGTGCCCTTCGCGGCGTGCTCGTCGACCAGCCGCGCGACCAGTGCCGCCAGGGCCGGCCCGTGGCCCTCGCCGGCCAGGTGCGCCACGACGTACCCCTCGGGGTCGACGACGACGAGCGTGGGCCACGCACGCGCGGCGTACGCCTGCCACGTGATGAGCGTCGGGTCGTCGAGCACCGGGTGGTGCACCTCGTACCGCTCGACCGCCGCCACCAGCGCGTCCGGGTCCGCCTCGTGCACGAACTTCGGCGAGTGGACGCCGACCACCACGAGCGCGTCGGGGAACCGCGACTCGAGGTCGCGCAGCTCGTCGAGCACGTGCAGGCAGTTGACGCAGCAGAACGTCCAGAAGTCCAGCACGACGACCTTGCCGCGCAGGTCGGCGAGGCCGAGCGACCGGCCGCCCGTGTTGAGCCACCCGCGCCCGACGAGCTCGGAGGCGCGAACCTTGGGGAGCGAGGAGGTCGTCACGCCCCTAGTCAACAGGACATCGGGAGGGCCTCAGGTCGACGAGGACCGTCCACCCGGCGCATCGACGCAGGCGGTGCTGCCGTCGGTGCGACCGCCGCACGTCATGCCGTACCACGAGTAGTCCGAGCCGGGGGGCGCCTCCCCGTACAGCTCGTCGCACGACGCCGCGTCGCCGGCGGTGCACGCGTCCCACAGCGCGTCCAGCTGCCGGTCGTCGCCGTAGGACACGGCGCCGACCGCGGTGCAGCGGTAGCCGCCCTGGGTGCGGCCGCCGCAGGTGTCGGCGAACTGGTGCTCGGCCGTGCCGGCCCGCGTGGCGTCGAAGAGCTGGTCGCACGCGCCCATGTCGCCGTTGGCACACTCGCGGTGCAGCGTGGCGTGGTGCTCGTTGACGATCACCGGGACGGCGACCGCCGCGGCGAGCGGGATGACGAGCCAGGCCACGCCGAGGATGATCCCGGCCCGCGCCCTCCCGCGACCCGCCCGGCCGGTGGCCTTGATCCGGTTCAGCGCCAGCACCCCGAGCACGATCGCCGCGATCGGCCCGACGAACGGGGCGAAGAGGCTTGCGATGCCGACGATCATCGCCGCGGTGGCCAGGCTCTCCGTGCCGCCGGCATCGGCGTAGGGGTAGGGGTAGGGAGCCGCCATCGGGAAGGGTGCGGCGCCGTAGGCCGGACCGGGGACGCCGGCGATCGGCGGCCCGTAGGGCGTCCCGCCCGGCACCGGTGGCGGATAGCCGCCCGGTGCGAGCGACGGCCCTGCTGGTGGCGCGTAGGGCGACGCCGTACCGGGTGGGGCGTAGGGGGAGCTCGCCGGGGACGACGAGGCCGGCCCGGGCGGCGCGCCCCATCCCGCTCCCGGCGCATCGGGCCGGCCCGCAGTCGCCGGTGCGCGCCACGCGGCCGCCTCCGGGCGCGGCGGCTCCGGAACCTCACCGGGTGTCCAGCTGGACGGCTCGTCCATGGCGCGTTCTCCTCGGGGCCGGCGCGCTCGTGCGCGCCCATCCAAGCGCAGGGGTGCCGCCCGGCGAGGCCGATCGGCCGTGAATCACCCGGCCCGCTCAGGCCCGGCGCAGCACCCAGATCCGCGGGTGGTGGCCCTTGGCGAACACCCGCATCGGCGGCCCGTCGAGCGTCCACAGCCCGGCCGCGTCGGCCACGGCGCGCTCCATCACACGCACCTCGTGCGTGAGCACCACGAGTCGGCCGCCGGCGGCGGTGACGGTGTGGGCGGCGGCGAGCAGGCCGGCGTGGACGGCGGCGGCGGTCTCGTGCGACCCGTGCAGCGCGCCCCAGGGCGGGTCGGCCAGCACGAGGTCGAACGCCTGCCCCTCGAGCGCGGTCGCCAGCGCGGTGGGCGACGTCGCGTCGGCCCGGACCAGGCGTGCGGTGCGCAGGCCGGCCGCGCGCAGGTTGGCCTCCGCCGCCCGCAGCGCCTCCTCGTCGTCGTCGACCGCGACCGCGGCCCCGGCGGGGCCGGCGAGCAGCCGTTCGACGAGCAGCGTGCCGGACCCGCACATGAGGTTGAGCACGCGCTCGTCGGGCCGGATCCCGGCCAGCCGGCTCATCGCGGCCGCGATGGTGGCGTTGGCGGCGCCCGGGAAGTCGACCTCGCGCCAGCGCCGTGCCGAGAGCGGCCGTGGCCCGATGCGGACCAGCACGTCCCACCCGGGGTCCACGTCGGGGCGGTGGGGGTACGCGCGGGCCACGCGCACCACCAGCTCGCCGTGGTCGGGGTCGTAGGTCAGCCCGGTGGCCTCGTGCAGCAGCTGCGCCAGGCGCGCGAAGACCGCCGAGCCCGAGCCGGCGGCCTCGAACCGGAACGACGACGAGCCGGCGACGCGCAGCGACGCGTACACGGCGTCCGTGAGGCGCGCCAGGTGGTCGCCGCTGGTGAGGGAGCGCGGGCGTGGCACGTCGAAGTGCCGCACGACGAAGGCGGCGACGGCCGTGCGCAGCTGGAGCACCTCGGCGAGCGGGCCGGACAGGTCCACGCGCAGCGCGTCGTCCCGCCCGGGCACGGGCCGGGGCGGCCGGTCGAACGACAGCCGCTCGGCGACCTCGTCGGCCACCACGTCGCCCAGCCCCGGCAGGAAGCTGACCTCGACGGTCGTGGTGCGCGGCGCCGCCGGGGCGCCTCGGCGGACCGCCGGCCGGCCGCCCGACGAGGGCGCGGGTCGGCGCCTCGGGGCGCCGCGGCCCGGCCCGCTCGGCCGGCGTGGGCCCGCCACGGGTCAGGCCGACTCGGCGGCCAGCGCGCCGACCGCGCGCAGCACGAACTGCTCGGTCTGCCGCACGATGCGCTCGCGGGCCGCGGCGTCCCCGGCGGGCCCGTGCGCGGAGAGGCACGCGTTGACCAGCGGGACGGTGGTGTCGAGGTCCTGCGCGGGCAGCATCCCCGCGGCGATGCCGCGGCTCAGCACGCCCCGCAGCACGGACTCGAACGCCACCACGTGCTCGCGCAGCCGGGCCGCGGTCTGCCGCGACACCATCGTCCGCAGGTCCGAGCCGGGGAACTGCTGGTCGTGCCCGAGCCGCACCTGGGCGCGCACGTAGTGGCGCAGCTGCTCCACCGGGTCGTCGATCTCGTCGAGCCGCCGCTGCAGCAGCACCGCGTACCGGTCGGTCTCGTCGGCGATGAAGGCGACCAGCAGCGCCTCCTTGTCGGCGAAGTGGTTGTACACGGCGGTGCGGCCGACGCCGGCGGTGGTGGCGATGTCCGCGAGCGTGATCGTGTCGAACCCGCGGTCAGCCATGAGCGCCGAGAGGGCGTCGAAGAGCCGGCGGCGCGTCTGCTCGCGATGTTCGCGCAGGGACCCGCCGATGATCTTTGGCATCCTGACATGCTTCCACACCGTGTCAGGTAACCGGGACGCGGGCTCGGGAAGCGGACTCCGCGAGCGTGTGTACCGTGGGCCTGTGCCCGCGCTCGAACTGCCGACTGACCTGGACGATCGCCACGTCCTCGCACTGCCGGCCGGCATCGACGTCCGCGGGCTGGCCCTGGCCTGGTTCGTCGGCGGCACGTGGGAGTCCCTTCCGCTCGGCGCCGAGGTGCTGGCGTACGCGCCTCTGCCGGAGCGCAGGTTCCGGGGCACGGCGCAGGAGCCGGGGCCGAGGCCGGGTCGGTTGCGGTTGACGGCGCAGGCCGGCCTCGACGGACCGTGGCCGATGCCCGCGGCGGGCGCGCGCGCCCAGGGCCTGCCGGACCAGGACCTCGACCTCTACGCCCTGGACCGCGCGGTGACCGACCCGTTGGTGCTCGGCTGGATGACCGCGGCGGCGCGCCGGGCGGGCGGTGCCGTGGTCTCGGCGGACCGCCGCCAGCTCCTGGTCCCGGACCCGGGGGCCGCGGTCGACCTCACGCTGTGGACCGGGACCGTGCTCGGGTCCGACGACCTGGTGGCCGCCGTCCGCCCTGCGCTCGCGGGGTCGCGCCTCGGGCTCGTGGAGCCGCGCGCCGACGGTGGGTACGCGCTGACCTCCCGGTTCGAGTACGACGGTGCCGTGGTCGTCACGGCGGAACGGCGCACGGCCGTCCCCGTCGCGGTCGCCGGCCTCTCGTGGGGTGACCACGGCCCGTGGACCTACACCGTGGCCTGGCGTCCGCCGGACCCGGCCGAGCTCACCGCCGAGCAGCCGTCGCGCACGCACCTCATCGCGCGGACGCGGGTGGCGCCGGTCGTCGCCCGGGCGGCGCGCGCGGTGCTCGGCGCCGCGGGTGGCGTCGTGGTCGACGACGGCGGCTTCCCGGTGTCCGACGACGAGCTCGCGGTGCGGGGGACCACGCTGTGACCGGGTCCCCGGCGCCCATCGAGCCCGACGACAAGGACTGGACCTGGGCGCTCCAGCGCCCCTGCCCGGAGTGCGGCTTCGACCCCGCCGCGGTCGACGTCCGCGCGCTGGGCGACGCCCTGCGCGCCACGGTCCCCCGGTGGCAGGCGGCGCTCGCCGCGCCGGACGTGCGGCGTCGCCCCGCGCCCGCGGTGTGGTCCCGGTTGGAGTACGGGGCGCACGTGCGCGACGTCTTCCGGCTGTTCGACGAGCGGCTGCGGCTGATGCTCACCGAGGACGACCCGCAGTTCGCCAACTGGGACCAGGACGCCACCGCGGTGGCCGACCGGTACGACCTGCAGGACCCGGCGGCCGTGTCCGACGAGCTGGCACGCGCGGCGGCCGTCCTCGCCGCCGACTACGACGCGGTGGGCGACGACGCCTGGCAGCGCCCCGGGCGCCGCTCGAACGGCTCGCGCTTCACCGTGCGGACGCTGGGCGTGTACCTGCTGCACGACGTGCTGCACCACGTCCACGACGTCGGTGCCTGACCTGGTGCCGGAGCGCGGTCAGCTGCCGTCGACGTAGCGCGGCGAGTCCCGGAACGGCAGGCAGGGGTCGCCGGCGAGGTAGGCGGGCTCCACCGGGTAGCGGGCCGCGTACGAGGCCTGGAAGGCGTCCCGCTCGGCGTTCGTGTCGAAGTACACCTCGACGCCCTGGCACACCAGCTCGCGGTTCACGGCCGGTGCCGTGGCCAGGCCCTCGCGCTGCAGCGTGGCGACGTCCGTGAGCGAGATGTAGCGGTCGTGGTAGACGGGCCGCAGCGCGACCGAGCCGATGGACGAGGGGGCGGTGGCGGCGTGGCTGCTGGCACCGGAGAGCAGCAGCACCACGAGGGCGACACCCGCCAGGACCCAGCCGCGCCGGTGGCGGCCCGGCATGGACTCGTCGTCCGCGCGGACACCGGCGTCGTCCACGGGCTGCTCCCTCGTCGAATCCCCTGCGCGGCCAACGATACCGTCACGATTCCGCCAAGCAACGACCTCGGCGGGGGAAAAGACGAGCGCCGTCAGTCGGTGCGGGCGATGAGGTAGGCGTTCACGGCCGCCGTCAGGGCGTCGTCGACGGCGTGCGGCACGCCGTCCAGCGCGGTGATCGGCGCCGCCAGGCGCACCGAGCTCGTCAACCACAGCGCGTCGGCGGCCGGGAGCTCCTCGACGCGGATGTCCCGGAACTCGGTGCCGAGGCCGGCCTCCCCGGCGTAGGCGAACATCCCCTGCTGCGTGGTACCCGGCAGCACCCCCGCCTCCGGCGGCGTGGTGACCAGGGTGGAGCCGAAGCGGGCGACCAGCGAGCTCGTCGGCCCCTCGAGCACGTACCCGTCGGTCGTCGTGAACAGCACGTCGTCCGCGCCCCGCCGGGCGGCCTCCCGCAGCGCCGCACGGTTGACGGCGTAGCTGAGGGTCTTGGCGCCCTGCAGCAGCCACGGGCAGGTCTCGGTGACGTCAGACGAGTAGCCGCGTGAGAGCAGCACCACCCGGAGGCCGTCCCTGCGCGCTGCGGTGAAGTCCTCGGACGGGTGGACGTGCGCCCAGCCGATCGGACCCACCGCCGGGTCCTCCTCGTCGCCCCGCGTGAGCACGTACTTCACCGCGGCGTCCGAGGCGTCGTCGAGCAGTCCGATGCCCCGCTCGACGGCGCGCGTGTAGACGTCGGGGTCCGGCTCGGGCAGGGCGAGCATCGCGGCCGAGCGGGCGAACCGCGCGAGGTGGGAGGCGGCGGCCTGGACCCGGCCGTCGCGGATCGCCGCGGTCTCGAACACGCCGTCGCCACGGGTCGCCGCGAGCACCGTGGCTCGCAAGGCCGGGGCGTCCGCCGGGACCACACGGAACGGCTCGCCGGCGCCGGCCTGGCCGCGCGTCGGCCGGTCGATCATCACCAGGACTCCGCTGCTCATGTGCGCCCCTCGTCTCCCCACCGTGGCCCCGTGGCCGGGGCGCCGACGACGAGGATAGGTGTGCCGGGTGCGCGGCGCGTGCGCCTCAGTTCCAGGAGCCCCGCTCGTACTGCACCGGCCACCCTGTGGCCTGGCCGGACGTCACGCGCGCGTCCGCGCCGACGAAGGCCAGCGCGGGTGTGGGCACGCCGAGCTCGTGCGCGGCGCGCAGCGGCCACGACGGGTCGAACAGCGCAGCACGGCCGATGAGGACCGCGTCCGCCGACCCCTCCGCGAGGATCGCCTCCGCCTGCGCGCCCGTGGTGATGAGGCCGACCGCCGCCACCGGCAGGCCCGAGACCTCGCGCACGCGGCGTGCGGCCGGCACCTGGTAGCCGGGCGCGGCGGGCACCGGCACGGGCACGTTGCCGCCGGTGGAGACGTCGACGAGGTCCACGCCGTGCTCGCGCAGCACGGCCGCCACGGAGGCGACGTCGTCGACGGTGAGGCCGCCCTCGGTCCAGTCGGTCGCGGACAGCCGGACGAGCAGCGGCTTGTCGTCGGGCCACACGGCACGCACGGCGTCGGTGGTCTCGACCAGCAGCCGCGCGCGGTTGGTGGTCGTACCGCCCCAGCGGTCGGTGCGCACGTTGGACAGCGGCGAGAGGAACTGGTGCAGCAGGTACCCGTGCGCGGCGTGCAGCTCCACGGTGTCGAAGCCCGCCTCGAGAGCGCGCGCGGCAGCGGCCGCGAAGGCGGCCGGGATGGCGGCCACCTGCTCGTCGGACAGCGCGACCGGCTCCGCGAGCCCCGGGAACGCGACCGCGGAGGGCGCCACCGTGGTCCACCCACCCTCCGCGGGCGGCACGGACCCGTCGCCCTCGTGGAACGGCCGGAACGCCGACGCCTTGCGCCCAGCGTGCTGCAGCTGCACCCCGGCGCGCGCCCCGCGGGCGTGGACCACGTCGACGATCCGCGCCCAGGCCTGCGCCTGTTCGTCGTTCCACAGCCCCGCGTCGTGCGGCGTGATGCGCCCCTCGGGGACCACCGACGTCGCCTCGGCGATGACCAGGCCGAACCCGCCGACGGCACGCGCGCCCAGGTGCACCAGGTGCCAGTCGTTCGGGACTCCGTCGACGGCGGAGTACTGGCACATCGGCGGCAGCCAGACACGGTTGCCGAAGGTCGTCCCGCGCAGGGTGAGGGGTTGGAAGAGGAGGGCCACGTCGCGAGCGTACGTCCGCCGGGAGGTGGCTCGTGACGGCGCCCGCCGTCAGCCCTGCGCGCCGATGCTCACCATCCAGGCGGTGCCGAACCGGTCGGTCAGCATGCCGAACGTGTCACCCCACGGCGCCGTCTCCAGCGGCACGGTCACGGTGCCGCCCTGCGCGAGGCCGTCCCAGTACCCCCGCAGCGTGGCCTCGTCGTCCGGCCCGCCGGACAGCGACAGGCTGATCGAGGAGCCCACGCGGGGCTCCATCCCGGGCGGCGTGTCGGACGCCATGAGCGTGAGCCCGGCCGGCGTGACGAGCTGCGAGTGCATGACGCCGTCCGCGTCGCCCGGCACGCTCGGCGTCTCGAACGCGCCGAACGGTGTGATGTCCAGCTGCCCGCCGAGGACGGACCGGTAGAACTCCATCGCCTCGCGCGCCTGCGTGGCGAAGCTGAGGTACGGGGTGAGGGTCGTGGCCATCGTGAGCTCCTTCGGTGGGGTGGCCGGTGATCGGGCGGCCATCGTCCGGCGGACCACCGACATCGGCCAGCGGGCGGGCGTGTGAGCCGCACGTTACGGCCGCGAGACCGGGCGTGACGCCGGGGTGCCGTGGGTTACGGCGCGGTGAAATCTCGGTCCCGCGCCTGGCCCGGGCGCGGGTGGCGAGCGACGATGGCTGCGCCCGGCAGCGACGGGCCGGCGGCTGGTCGTCGGCCACCCCCGGGTGGGGCAGGGGGTGGCCATGACCGACGTGCTGCGGCGGCCGGGAGCGGTGACCCGCGGCGTCGAGCCCTGGGAGCCGGCGCCCGACGACCCGCACCCCGACGCCGTCCTGTTCGACATGGACGGGACCCTGCTGGACACCGAGACGATCTGGGCCGGGGTCGTCGGCTCGCTGGTCCGCGCGCACGGCGGCGTGTGGCTCCCGGACGACGACGTCTCGGTGCTCGGCTGGTCCGTCCCCGCGCTGTGCGCCGAGATCGCGCGGCGCGGCGTGCCGCTGCCGTCCGACGAGGTCGCGGAGCGCCTGCACGCGGGCGTGGGCGCGGTGCTGCGGCGTGGCCTGCCCTGGCGCCCGGGTGCCCAGACGCTGCTGCTCGCGCTGCGCCGCCTCGGCGTGCCGTGCGCCCTCGTCACCGCGACGCACGCGTCGATCGTCGACGGGATCGTCGCGCAGCTGCCCGAGGGCGTGTTCGGCACCGTGGTCACCGGCGACGGGCCGGTGCCGCCCAAGCCCGCCCCGGACGCCTACCTGCTGGCCGCGCGCGAGCTGCGGGTGGACCCCCGGCGCTGCGCCGCCATCGAGGACTCGCCCACCGGCGTCCGGGCCGCGCTCGGCTCCGGTGCGCTGACCTACGCGGTCGACCCCACCGTGGGCCTGCCGCCCGACCTGGCGACGAGCCCACGGCTGCGGCGCGTCGACGGGCTGGCCGCGGTGGGCCGGGCCGTGCTGGCGTCGTCCGCCTGGTAGCGCGGACCGGGTCCGCCGAGGGTCCCGGCGCGGTCGCCGCCGCGGGGAGCTACGAGAACCGGTCCGGGTCGCCCGCGCCGACGCGCACCACCTCGGGCTCGCCGCTCGTCCAGTTGACCACCGTCGAGGGCTCGGTGCCGGCCTCGCCGCCGTCGAGGACGGCGTCGAGCTCGGCGTCCAGCTCGTCCTTGATCTGCCAACCCTCGGTGAGGGGCCAGTCGGCGCCCGGCAGCAGCAGGGACGACGAGAGCAGCGGCTCACCGAGCTCGTGCAGCAGCGCCTGGGCGACCGCGTTGGCCGGGATCCGCACGCCCACGCTGCGCTTGCGGGGGTGCGCCAGGCGCCGCGGCACCTCGGACGTCGCGGGGAGGATGAACGTGTACGGCCCGGGTGTGGCCGCCTTGATGGCGCGGAACGCGCTGTTCGAGAGGATGACGAGCTGGCCCAGCTGCGCGAAGTCGGCGCACACCAGGGTGAGGTGGTGGGCCGCGTCGAGGTGGCGGATGCGACGGATCCGCTCGGCGCCGTCGTGGTCCTCCATGCGCGTGCCGAGGGCGTACATCGAGTCGGTCGGGTAGGCGATCACCGCGCCGCGCCGCAGCAGCTCCGCCACCTGCGCGATCGCACGGGGCTGGGGGCTGCTCGGGTGCACCTCCACGTAGCGGGCCACGAGCCCATCCTGCCGCTCCGCCGAACCCGGCGCCCCGCGGCGCCCCGCGGCGCCACGTGCCGTCCCACGGCGGGGGTGTCGGTGACGTGTGACGGGGGGCGTCTGCGGACGCCCCCCGTCACCGTACGGATGATCTCGGACCGGTCAGGCCGGGACCAGGTGGCTCGGCAGGATGTCGTAGTGGTCCGGCTCCATCGTGAGCTCCGCGCGGCCGCCCGTGATGGACCGCAGGTCGAGCACGTACCGCGCCAACTCCGACTCCGGCACCAGCGCCTCGATCCGCACGGTGCCGTCGTCGAGCGACGCGGTGTCCGCGATGCGCCCGCGCCGGGTCGACAGGTCGCCCATGACGTCGCCCTGCACGGACGTCGGCACGGTCACCGCGATCCGGGACACCGGCTCCAGCACCACGGACCCGGCGGCGAGGAGCGCCTCCTTCACCCCGAGGGCGGCGGCGGTGCGGAACGCCATGTCCGACGAGTCGACGGGGTGCGACTTGCCGTCGTAGACCTCGACCCGGATGTCGACGATCGGGTGCCCGTGCGGGCCACCGGCGGCCATGCCCTCCTGGATGCCCTTCTGCACGGCGGCCATGTAGTTGCGCGGGATGGCGCCGCCCACCACGGAGTCGACGAACTCGTACCCGGCGCCGTGCGGCAGCGGCGACACCTTCATGTTGACCACGGCGTACTGCCCGTGGCCCCCCGACTGCTTCTTGACCTTGCCCTCGGCCTCGGCCGTGCCGGCGATCGTCTCGAGGTACCCGACGGGCACCGCGGACGTGGTGACGTGGACGGAGAACACCCGGGCGAGGCGCTCGAGCGCCACCGCGAGGTGCGTGTCGCCCAGCCCGCGCAGCACGGTCTTGTCCGAGACCCGGTCCACCTCGAGCGTCGGGTCCTCCGCCACCAGGCGGGCCAGCGCGGCCGACAGGCGGTCGTCGTCGGACTGCGTCACCGGCTCCAGCGACAGCCCGTAGACCGGCTGACGGACCTTCCCGGGCCGGGCGCGCAGCGACGTCCCGCCGGGCGCCCCCTTGCCGGCCAGGAGCGAGCCCGACGGCGTGCCGGCGAGCTTCGGCGCGGCCGCGACCTCGCCCGCCACGACCTCGTCGACGGGCAGGTGCTCCTTGCCCCGCATCCGGAACAGCGCGGGCAGGCGCTCCTCGGCGCCGGTGGTGGTGTTGACCAGCTTGTCGCCGGCGTGCAGCGTGCCGGACAGCACGCGGAACAGCGTCACCTGCCCGACGAAGGGGTCGGCGACCGTGCGGAAGGCGTGCGCCAGCACGGGCCCGGCCGGGTCCGGCGCCACCTCGATCGCCGTCTCGCCGGCGTACACCGTGGCGACGGACTCGGTGGGCACGGGCGAGAGCTCGCACACGAGGTCGGCCAGCCGGTCGATGCCCACGCCCGTGAGGCCGGACGCGATGAGCACGGGGAACGCCTCGCCGTTCCGCACCTCCGCGGCCAGGGTCTTCTCGAGCTCTGCGATGGTGGGGACGTCGCCGCCGAGGTAGGCCTCGAGCTGCTCGTCGTCGTGCGAGACGATCTCCTCGGTCACCTCGTCGTGCAGCCGGTGCTCCTCGTCGGAGAGCTGCTGGGGGACCGGCTGGCTGTGGTGTCGCCCGTCGGGGTCGTAGGCGTAGGCCTCCTCGGCCAGCACGTCGGCGATCCCCTCGAACGCCGACTCCTCGCCCGTGGGCAGCTCGAGCGGGACCAGCCCGTCGCCGAACGACTCGCGCAGCTCGGCGAGCACGCGGTGGAAGTCGGCGCGCGGCTTGTCCTCCTTGGTGATGACGAACATCCGCGGCACGCCGAGGTCGGCCGCCGCGCGCCACGCGATGTGGGTGCCCGCCTGCACGCCCTCGACGGCGGAGACGACGACGAGCGCGACGTCGGCGGCGGCGACCGCCGCGTCGACCGACGAGGCGAAGTCGAGGAAGCCGGGTGCGTCCAGCACGGTGAGGTCGTACGTGTGGCCGTCGTCGGCCTGCCACGTGAACGGCGCGGCCGCCAGGGACAAGGAGATGTGCCGCGCGATCTCCTCGGGCTCGTGGTCGCTGACGGTGGTGCCGTCCTCGACCTTCCCGGGCCGGGTCAGCACGCCGGCGCGATGGAGCAGCGCCTCGGCGAGCGTGGTCTTGCCGGCACCGCTGGCGCCGAGCAGCGCCACGGTGCGGACTCTGGGCTTCGTTGCCTGGTCCATGTCGTCTCCTAGGGGAGTTCCGTCTGGCCAGGCTAGTCACCCCGGGCCGGGCACGACAGGGACCGTGGGCGGCGGGGCGTCACCCCGCCGCCGGTCAGGCGGCGGCGAGGATGTCGACGACGAAGACGAGGGTGGAGTTGGCGGGGATGCTGCCTTGGGCGGTGGTGCCGTAGCCGAGGCTGGGGGGCACGATCAGGAGGATCTGGGAGCCGACGGTCTGGCCGACGAGGCCTTGGTTCCAGCCGTCGATGACCTGCGCCTGGCCGATGTTCTGGACGGGGAAGGTGGTGCCGCGGTCCCAGGAGGAGTCGAACTTGGCGCCGTTCCACAGCCAGCCGGTGTAGTTGACGACGACGGTCTGGCCCTTGGTGACGGCCGGTCCGGTGCCCTTGATGAGGGGCTGGGTGACCAGGGTGGTGGGGGCCGCTCCGGTGGCGGCGGTCAGGGAGGGG
>Ga0187809_10000100_pt1 | contig 59902 bp, 56 predicted proteins | sample NC_wetland_sal_i_8_FD_132415 | JGI IMG/M metagenome (GOLD analysis project Ga0187809, IMG submission 132415) | Wetland sediment microbial communities from Neuse River Estuary, North Carolina, USA - ASW_4 | ecosystem: Environmental > Aquatic > Freshwater > Wetlands > Sediment | place: USA: North... | reverse complement strand
TATCGAGGTCGAGCTCGATCCGGGGCGCCCGGCCGTCCCCGGCCAGCAGATCGGCCAGTTCCGGGGCGAACCGGCGCACACTCGCCGGTAGGCGCAGCCGCACTCCGAGCAGGTCGACCGTTTCGGCCCGCGGGTCACCCTCGAGGCTCACGCCGAGGTTCACTCCGAGGCCAGCCCGGGCTCGGCTGCCGAGTCGGTCGCGGGCACCGCCCGCAGAAACCCCTTTTCGGCCAGTTCGGCCAGGACTCGCTCGACATCGGGGCGCAGCTCGATGGCCGGACGCTCGTAACGGGCCGACAGGGCAGCCAGCAGCTGTCCGATGTCTGAGGTGGACTCGGTCAGCTGCCAGACGTCGGCCGCGGTGTGGTTGAGCACCAGCAGTTCGCTGCCCGACTCCCGGAACAGGCACAACCCGTCGTCGAGTTCTTCGACCACGACATCCTCAGCGGGGAGGTAGCGACTACGCACAGTCGTAGCCTAGGAGTTGTCGGTGATGACCGCCGGGATTTGGACGTGCGGTAGGTAACTTCGCGCGGAAAATTGTTGCTGTGAATATGGCGTAATGATTGACGGCGCCCTAGGATCGTTTGCACACCGGTCTCACATCAGAGGCCGGCGGGCACCGTCCAGGCCGTCCGGCCGGCCGGATGCCAGGCGAGTGACAGAGCCAGGTAGCGGGGGAATTGTGATGAACGAGAAGCAGGAGCTGTCCGACACCGGTGCCGACGGCATCAGCCGGCGCTCGATGCTCAAGCGCGGGGCCGTGGCCGGCGTGGCCGTGGCCTGGGCTGTCCCGGTCGTGTCCGCCGTGTCGATGACCCCGGCCCACGCCGAGTCGCCGAGCGGCGCCACCGGCGGCAACGGCTCGAACTCCGGTACCGGTGGTGCCAGCAGCACCCAGGTCGGTGCATCCTCCGGGGGTCTGGCCAGCACGGGTTCCGACGCCTCGCTGACCGCAGCCGCGGGTGTGGCCGCGGCCGTGCTCGGCGCCGGCGCCATCGCCGCCTCGAAGTACCGCAGCAGCCGCGCAACCGGCGACGCCACCGAGGAATAGCCTCCTGCCCCGCATCACCTTCCTGGCACCGGTCCTCGCCCGCTTGCCAGGCGGTGGCGCACGCACCTACTACGAGCACGCCAGCGCGCTGGCCCGGCGGGGTCACGACGTCACGGTGGTGCACTCGCTGAACTATCCGGCCGGACCGGTCGGTGCGGCCACCGGCTGGGCCCGGCAGAAGGTTCGCGACCTGCGCGCCGGCAACCTCACCCGCCGGGTGTCCTGGCTGGAGATCGATCCCAGGGTGCGGATGCGTTTCGTGCCGGCCTTCGATCGCCGGGCCAGCCTGCCGCCGGCTGACGTGCGGATCGGGACCTACTGGCAGACCAACGAGTATCTGGCCGGTCTGCCCGCCGACGGCGCGGCCCGGATGCAGCTCATCCAGGCTTGGGAGGTCTGGGCCGGGCCGGAGGACAGGGTGCTGGCGACCTGGCGGTTGCCCTTCGACACCGTGGTCGTGTCCGAGTCGCTGTACCAGCGCGGCCTCGCTCTCGGGCTCGACCCGCAGCGGCTGCACCTGGCCGCCAACGGCATCGATCACGAGCTGTTCCAGGTTCGCCGGCCCGTGACCGATCGCGCCCCGTGCGTGGCGTTCCTGGCCCACGACGCTCCGGTGAAGGGGCTGGCCGAGGCGATCGAGACCCTGCGGCTGGTGCACGAGCGGCGCCCGGACATCGAGCTGCTGGCCTTCGGTGGGCAGCCGCGTCCGGCCGGTTTGCCGGGCTACGTGCGCTACCTGCACAAGCCGCTTGGCGCCCGGCTGGCCGATCAGGTCTACAACCGGGCCACCGTGTTCCTGTGCCCGAGCCAGAGCGAGGGCTTCGGGTTCCCGTCGCTGGAAGCGATGGCATGCGGAGCGGCGCTGGTCAGCACCCGCAACGGGGGCGTGGACGACTTCGGTGTGCACGAGCAGTCGGCACTGCTGGCCGACGTGGGCGATTCGCCCGGTCTGGCCGCAGCCATCCTGCGCTTGTGCGAAGACGACGAGCTTCGGCTGCGACTGGCGGAGGCCGGTCGGCAGAGCGCGGCCCGGTTCACCTGGTCGGCCTCGACCGAGGCCTTCGCCCGGGCGGTCGAGGCCGCCCTGGCCCGGCCGCAGCGGTGAGCGCCGTGGCTGGGGGGCGGCCTGGAACCGGGCTGAGTTCGTTGCTGCCCCGCCTGCGGGAGCTGGCCCGAGCTGCCCTGCTGCGATCGGCCCGCGACCACACCGCGGCCGCGACCGCGCGGTCGTGCCTGATCGTGGCGCCGCACCCGGATGACGAGACTCTGGGTTGCGGTGGCCGGATCCTGCTGGCCCGGCGTGCCGGGCAGGCGGTGACAGTGCTGGTTGCCACCGACGGCGCCGCCTCGCACGGCGCCGACCTGGCTGGCTTGCGAGCCGTGCGCCGGCAGGAGCTGGCGGCGGCAACCGGGCTGCTCGGGCTGTCGGCGCCCGACCTGATCACGCTCGACCTCCCGGACGGATCGCTGGCGGCCCACCGGGCCGAGCTGGTGGAGCGGTTGGTCGCCCTGATCGACGAGCGCCGTCCGGACGAGGTCTATGCCACCTGCCGGCAGGAGGCGCATCCCGATCACGCCGCGGCCGGGTTGGCCCTGGCCGAGGCGCTGAGCCGGTGCCGGCACCGGCCGCGGGCGTTCGAGTACCCCATCTGGCTCTGGGGCGACTGGCCGATCTCGCGGCGCTGGCTGCGCCGCGGTCCCGGTCACTGGCTGGATCTGCTGGTGCGCCGGCGGGCCCGGACGGTCCGGCTCGACGGCGTCCGCGCGGCCAAGCAGGCGGCCATCGACGTCTACCGCAGCCAGCTCGGCGCCGAGGTGGCCGGCGTCGCGGTCGGGTTGCCGGCGAGCGTGCTGGCCCGGGCCGCGGCCGGCCCGGAGCTGTTCTTCGACGTCAGCGGGCGCTGATCGGTCGGTCGGCGACCGACCGCGGCAGCGCGGCTGCGCTCACCGGATGACCGCGGGCGACCAGGCCTCGGGGATCACCAGTTTCGGGGAGCCGGAGCCGTCGATCGGCACGCTCCACACATCTGACTCGGCGGCGTCGGTGCCGGATCGGGGCAGGCCGTAGAGCACGTGCTGGTCGTCCAGCCACTCCACCTGGTCATCGACCGAATGCTGCTCGGCCAGTGGGGTGACCCGGCCGGTGGCGACGTCGTAGTCGACCAGCCGCCATTGCCCCTTGGGTCGGTCCCCGCGCTGCTTGTAGACGATGTTGCGCCCATCCGGAGCCAGCGAAGGGCACTCGGCGTCCTCGACCAGCGTGCGCACCGTGCGCTCGGCCAAGCTGCCCCGGACCAGCCAGGTGTGCTGGCCCCACTCGACCGTGGCGTAGAACGTGTTGTCGTCGGCAGCGAAGGTGACACCCCAGTAATTGCGGTCGGCCGGCTTTATCGCCTTGCCCTGGTGGATGAGGCGGAAGTCTTCCAGGCTGCCGTAGGACGCGCCGCCGACCCGGCTCACCACCGTCCGGGTCGAGAATGTCGTCGCGGCATAGGAATCACCCTGGACGAAGCTGGTCGTCGCAGCCAGCTTGCCGTCGGCCGAGAGCCGGGCCCGGGACGGTACCCCGGCCAGCGGCAGGTTCTGCTCCTTGCTCGCGCTGCCGTCGGCGGTCCGGTAGATGTCGGCCGAGTAGGTCGTGACGATGCCTCGATCCGAGGCCAGGCACAGCAGGTTCGCCGCCGTGGCGTACACCCGGTCGCACTGCACCGGTGCGGTTCCGGCCTCGAGGTAGCCGCGTGGACCGCTGGGATCGGACAGCGCGACTGCGGCCACCGCGCCGTAGTTGGACGCCCGGGAGGTGGAGCGGAACACGATCCGCGGCGCGGTGGCCAGTTCGGCGAACGAGGTCTGGGCCACCGGGGTGCTGTGCTGCTTGGCCCGCCGGTTGTCGGACTGGTTCCGCAGCAGCGCACCGACCGTGGCCGCGATCGCCAACACGCACACACCGAGCAGGATCGCGATCTTGTTGCGGGTGCTCACCTGACACCGACCTCAGCCTTCACCGGACTCATCTTCCTCGGCTGCCCTCTCCTCGACCGCGTCACCCGGCTTCCTCGCGCACATAGTCCCGGTCCACCCCGCGCAGCAGCAGCGCAGCGACCGGGATGGCCGCCAGCAGCAGCCAGGTCATCAGCCGCAGAGCGGTGATGGCGCCGAGCGAAGCCCAGAGCAGGCCGAACATCAGCGAGGCGCCGGAGCGGGCCAGGGCCTGCAGCGTCTGGGTGGTGGCGATCCCGCTGGTCCGTACCACGGCTGGTACGAGCTGTCCGGAGACGGCGGCCAGCACCCCGTCGGTGGCGGCGTAGTAGGTGCCGAGCAGCAGCAGGCAGGCCACGGTCGTGACCGCGCCGGTCCAGGCCCCACTCGCAGCCAGATAGGCCAGCAGTAGCAGCACGTGGCCGGCCAGAAAGATCTTGATCCGGCCGATCCGGTCGGCCAGCTGCCCGAGCGGCACCGCCAGCGCCAGGTAGGCGAGGTTGCTGCCGACGAACAGCAGCGGAAAGTACTTCACCGCGAGATCGTCGCGGCGCTGCAACTCCAGGTACAGGAAGCTGTCGCTGATCGAGAGCAGGCCGAGCAGGGTGGCGCTCAGGCACAGCCGCAGGTAGCTGCGGCGCACCAGCAGTCTCAGTGACGGACGGGAGGCCGGGGCCTGCTCCGGAACCGGCTTGTCGGCCACCGGCTCGGCTGCGAGCTCGAGCTCGACGATCGCGGCGGGGGCCGCCCGGCCGGGCTCGGCCCGGCGGCGTCGGCCCGGGCGCAGGTTGGGGACGAACAGCAGCAACACGACCCAGCCGACCGCGGCGAAGCCGAGCGACATCACGAAGACGGTCTTGAACCCGTTCGGCACCAGTACCAGAACCCAGAAGGCCAGCAGTGGCCCGAGCATGGCCCCGACGGTGTCCAGCGAGCGGTGCACCCCGAAGGACCGGCCCAGGTTCTCCGGTCGCGACGAGCTGGTGATCAGCGCATCGCGGGGCGCCGTCCGCACCCCTTTGCCCAGCCGGTCCAGGGTGATCACCGTGCTGATCGCGGCGAAGCTGGACAGCAGCACCAAGCCGACGCGCACCACCGCCGACAGGCCGTAGCCGAACACCGCCACCCACTTGGGCGCCCGGGTACGGTCGGCGACCCAACCGCCGGCCAGCCGGACCAGCGCGCTGATTCCCTGGTAGAGGCTGTCCAACACGCCGTAGGCGAACGTGCTGTAGCCCAGGAACGTGACCAGGTAGACCGAGAGGATGGCGTTGACCGATTCGGAGGAAATGTCGGTCAGCAACGACACGGTGCCCAGCAGCAGCACGGTTCCGGCGACCTTCGGCCGGCGGCGGGCCGGTCGGTGCTCCTGATCCGGCCGGTCCCGAACGCTTATGTACACCCCGGCACCCCTAGAACCCGTGCCACCAGCGGGCTCGCTGGCGCCAGGCGCTGCGCCACTTGGCGCCGCGCCCGGTCAGCCCGGAACCGGCCGCCCGCAACAGCACTCCGGCCCGCAGCATCCCGACCGCCAGGCCGGCCTGCCAGCCCGGAAACTGCCGGCGGGCGTAGCTGACCTTGCCGGCCAGCAGCAACGGCATCTTGGTGCCCCCGTCGCCGGAGGACACCCCGATCGCGTGCACCACTTCGGCCGCGGGCGTGATGATCGGCCGGTACCCGGCCCGCCGGGCTCGAGCCGAGAAGTCGGCGTCTTCGCCGTAGACGAAGTAGTGCTCGTCCAGCCCGCCCAACTCCTCCCACACCGCGCGCGGGGACAGCAGCAGGCAGCCGGTCACCATGCCGACCTCGCGGACACTGTCCCGGGGCCAGTGGCCGATCGACTCCGGATCGAGAATCGGGTTGCGGGAAAAGGCAGTCGACAGCCCGCTGGCGAAGCAGAAGGTGCTCCACAGGGTCGGCAGGTTCCAGCACGAGGACGGCTCCACCCCGCCGTCCGGTCGCAGGGTGCGGCCGCCGTAGATGCCGTGCCCGGGATGGGATTGGGCGAAGTCGTACAGCGCCCGCAGCGACCCCGGGCCGAGCTCCATGTCGGGGTTGAGCAGCAGCAGCCAGGGCGCGCGACCCCGGGCTGCGCCCTGGTTGACCGCGCGGGCGAAGCCGACGTTGGTCTCGTTGCGGATCAGGGTGAGGTCGGTCCGGCCGGCCACCGCCTCGGCACTGCCGTCGGTCGAGGCGTTGTCGACGACGATGATCTCGGCGCTCAACCCGGCCAGGGCGGCCGGCAAGCCGTCCAGGCACCGGCCGAGCCAGTCCCGGCAGTTGTAGCTGACGACGACGACGGACAGCTCAGCCACGCGTGCCCCGCTCCCGGATAACCCGGGCCGGCACCCCGGCCGCGACCACCCCGGCCGGCAGGTCCTTGGTCACGACCGAGCCGGCGGCCACGATCGTGCCGTCACCGATGCTGACCCCGGCCACCACGGTGACCTTGGCCCCGAGCCAGGTGTCGGCGCCGATCCGGATGTCGGCCTCGCGCTTGGGCAGGTCCATCACCGGTCCCGGACCGGCGTCGAAGTCGTAGTCCGAGGCGGTGAGCATAACGTCCGGAGCCAGCAGGGCATGGGCGCCGATATCGATCCGGCCCTGGCTGTCACCGGCCCACAGGTAGCACCCCTGCCCGATGTGAGCGCCGGCACCGATGCTGATCCGGGTGCCGTTGCGCACCGAGACCGTCGGCGACATCCGCACTCCGGGGCCGCGGCTGATCGCCTGCTGCCCGGCCCCGTCGTAGCCGAAGAAGTTGGCCAGCCGGGCGTAGTTCTGCCAGGTTCGCCGGGACACCGCGGTGCGTAGCGCCCGGATCAGTCCCCGCGGTCGTGCCGCCATAGCTGCTCCTCCTCGCGTGCTGTCGTCCCGGTTCCAGGCCGAGATGCCGGCCCGCAACCGGCGTTCGGCCGCTCGATCGGCGGCCAGGTTGACCGCGAGGAAGATCGCGGCCGCTCCGATCAGCCACGGCCGCCGGCCCAGCACCTGCTTCCAGTACGGGCCCGGCACCTGCATCCGCCGGCCGAACTCCCGGTGCAACTGCTTGTTCCCCTGGGTGATCCGGATTCGCCGGCGATAGGTCGCGGCCAGCGTCCGGGGGGTCTCGATGGTGAAGTGGGCACCGGGCGGGTTCACCCGCTCGGCCGGGGAGAAGTGGCTGTAGACGAAACCGTCGTCGGAGATCAACGGCGGGAACTGGCCGAACCGGGCCCGGCCGGTCGCCGACAGCCCGTACACGCCCGATCCCAGTACTGAGCGGGTGCTGTAGCCGAGCCGGCGCCACAGGCTGTAGTAGCAGCGGACGGCGCGGCTGGCCCGGCTGGTGTCGAGCCGGGGCAGCGGTGCCGCGGCGAGGGCCCCGGCCTGCAGGGCATCGATGACCGCGCCCAAGCCGGCCGGATCGAGGCGGACATCGGCGTCGAGGTAGATCCGCGGCTGCTCGGGCGCTCGGACGGCGGCGTCGCCAGCGTTCAGCGCGGCGATCTTGGATGCGGTCGTGATCTCGATCACCCGAGCCCCGGCCGCTCGGGCCCGGTCGGCGGTGTCGTCGGTGCAACCGTTGGCCACGACGATCACGTCGACGTCGCCCCAACCACCTGGTCGGGGGCCCGACAACACGGTCAGGCAGCGCTCGATCAGGGCTGCCTCGTCGTGGGCCGGCACGATCACCGACGCCCGCGGCGCGGTCACGGCCAGCTTGGTCTGCACCGCCTAATCCTTCCATCGCGTGCCCCCGACGGTGGCGGTTTCGCCTTAAGCGATCGGCGGTTCAGCCCACCGCACCCAACGCCCGACCGAGCTTTGGTAACGAAATTATCACGATGCCTCAAGTTGAGGCAGGCCGTCTATCAACCACACCAAGTAGTCGGCCGATTACTCAAAGTGAAATCCCTGCATAGTTGCGCCACGGAAGGCACCTCATCATGACCGAACCAACGCGTCACCACATAGCCTCACCCGCAACATCTCCTGCCACACACCGCGCCACCGGTAATCCAGGCTGGCGCCGCGCCCTCGTCATCGGCTCGCTGGCCATCGCCTCGGTCTCGCCGTTCCTCACCACCACCGCTGTTTCGGCCGTCACCAAGTCGGGCAGCCCGTCCCAGACCAACCTCTTCCGGAACTCGGCCTCCGGTCGCGCCGGAGCCGTCTCCGGCCGCCAGGTCGCCGCGACCAAGGCTTACGTCCGGATGCAGCTGGCCGCCACTGCGGCCGCCGCGGCCGTCACCCCGGCCAGCACCGCGGTGAGCGGTATCCCGCGGGGAACGACACTGACCTCGGTGCCGGGCCGGATCCGGTCCGGTGCCGGCTGGCACTGGGACTCCCGGGGCTGGGTCCGAATCGACGCCGACAACGTCAGCCTGACCGGTCTCGACATCAACGGCTCGGTCCAGAACACCCACGTCGGGCTGCAGATCAGCAAGACCCGCATCCGCTGCACGAACGAGCACGACTTCTGCCTGACCCTGGGGGCCGACTCCGCCATCATGGCCAGCGAAGTGGGCAGTAGCGCCATGTCGCCGGCCATCGGCATCGTCGCCGACAGCGCGAACAGCCTGATCCAGGGCGTGAACGTGCACAACGTCAAGACCGGTCTGAGCATCGGTGCCAACACCGCCGTGGTCGACTCGTGGGTGCACGCGCTGCCCATGGGTGACCGGGGCTTCGTCGGCGTCAACACCAGTGCGGTGCAACTCGACGGTTCCGGCGCAGTCCTCGCGCACAACGTGCTCGAAGGTGGCAGCTACGCCGCGGTGGCGGGCCAGACCGGCGCGGCGGGGCTGTACGGCATCGAGAACAACACCGTTTCGGCCATCAGCCGAAACCACCTGGTGTCGCAGTACGGGGTCACCCTGCGTAGCGCCGCCACCGGCAGCGCCCTGACCGAAAACCGGTTCACCACCGGCTGGTCGGCCGCCCCCTGGACGGTTCCGGGCGCGGTCAACGCGGTCGACAACACGGTCGGCGGCGTGGTGGTGAACCCCGGGCCGACTCCGACTCCGACTCCGACGCCGACTCCGACTCCGACTCCGACTCCGACTCCGACTCCGACTCCGACTCCGACTCCCACTCCGACGCCGACTCCCACGCCGACTCCGACGCCCACCCCGACTCCCACCCCCACGCCTGGAAGCGGCGCGTTCCCCAACGACAGCAACACCGGCGTGCCGGCCGGGACCGCGCTGAAGACGGTGCCGGGCCAGCTCACCTCAGGTACCGGCTGGAAGTGGAACAGTGCCGGCTACGTGCAGATCACCGGAGCGGGAGCCGTCCTCAACGGCCTGGACATCAACGGTTCGGTGAACAGCAGCGTCAGCAACGTCGTCATCGAGAACACCAAGGTCCGCTGCACCAACGAGCAGCAGTGGTGCCTGTCGGTCGGCCCGAAGACGGTCGTTCAGGACACCGAGATCGGCGGCGGGGCCAACGGCACCACCTTTACCGCCGCGATCGGCGTCTGGTCCGGTGGTTCGAGTTCGGGCAACCTCTTCGAGCGGGTGAACATCCACAACACCAGCGACGGCATGCGGATCGACGGTGGCACCACCATCCAGGACTCCTACATCCACAACCTGGTGATGGGTGACAGCGCCGCTCCGGGAGCGCACTCCGACGGTATCCAGTCCACCGGAGGCTCCAACGTGGTGGTGAAGCACAACAGTTTCCAGTCCGGCAACAACTGCAACGTCTTCGTGCAGTGGCTGTCCGGTAACGAGACCATCTCCAACTACACCATCACCGGCAACTCCTTCACTGCCGGCAACCGCAACAGCGAGCAGACCTCCTACGGGGTATGCGCCTACGGCACCGGGGTACCGGGGCCGGTGGTCCTGACCAACAACGTGTTCTCCACCGGCTACCAGGTCGGTCCGTACACGGTGCCGGCCGGGGCCACGGTCAGCGGCAACACCGACGTCACAGGTAAGAAGATCTGATCGGTCGCCCATCCGTCGCGGCGGCGTCCCCCACCCGCCGCGGCGGCTCGCCCCGCCCGCCCACCAATAGGATCGAGTCCATGCAGCATCGGAATCCGATCCAGGTGGGCGGGCTGGTGTGCGTCCTGGTGTTGACCGGCTGCTCGGCCCACCACACGAAACTGACGACGCCGACGGTGCATGCGAGCGGCCCGATCATCTCGGCCACCCCGAAACCCAGCGGGGCGACCAGCCCGCCGCCGTCCGGGGCGGAGGGAGCCAGCACCGAGGCCGAGGCCCCGTGTCCCCTGGCCGCGGCCAGCACCATCAGCACCGCCTTCGGGGCCCGCATCGCGGCGCAGAACCTCTCGTCCATCGGCAAGACCGGCAGCACCTGCCAGATCAAGCTGGCCAGCTCGAACCTCGGCCCCGGCATAACCCTTTCGCTGTCACGTAATTCTCCGGTCTCGGGTGCCACTTTCAGTGCGGCCAAACAGGCCGCGCTGGCCCACGGAGCCGAGAGCGTGTCCGGGATCGGTCAGGACGCCTACTACACCCCGGCCGCGCACAACCTGCAGTACCGCAGCGGCTCGGCCGCGGGTGCCTTCGGCGTGACCAGCACCAACCCCGGGGCCCTGACCGCTCTGGCCGGCCAGGTTCGGGCCGATCTGATCGCGCTGGCCCGGGCCGCCGTCGCCAGCCAGTGACGTCGGCGGATTGACGTAACCTGAACGGCGTCACCCCCGGCCCTGTTCAGGCCGGGGGACACAAGTGCTGCCCTGAAGGACGTCGTTTTCCATGAGTTTGATCGGACTTGTCGGCCAGATCGCGGCCGATCCCGCCCTGCGCACCATGACCGAGGCGCTCGGCTCGCCCAGGTTGACCGTCAGTGGTCCGGAGGCGCTGCGCCCGCTGGCCCTGGCCACGCTGGCCAGCACCGGGCGGACCGTGCTCGCCGTTACCTCGACCGGCCGCGAAGCCGAGGACCTGGTCCAAGCCCTGGAGTCCTTGCTGCCCGGCGACAGCGTCGCTCTCTACCCGGGTTGGGAGACGCTGCCGCACGAGCGGCTCTCGCCTCGGGCCGACACGGTCGGCCGCCGGCTGGCGGTGCTGCGCCGGCTGCGCCATCCCCGGGCCGATGATCCGACCACCGGGCCGTTGCAGGTCGTGGTCGCGCCGGTGCGGGCGGTGCTGCAGCCGCAGGTGCCCGACCTCGGCGAGCTGGAGCCCGTCAGCCTGGCCATCGGCGAGGCCGGCCGGGAGTTGACCGATGTCGTGCAGGCGCTGGTCGCCGCCGGCTACGCCCGGGTGGAACTGGTCGAGAAGCGGGGAGACTTCGCCGTCCGCGGCGGCATCCTCGATGTCTTCCCGCCGACCGAGGAACATCCGCTCCGGGTCGAGTTCTGGGGCGATGAGATCGAGGAGATCCGCTACTTCAAGGTGGCTGACCAGCGATCGCTGGAGATCGCGCCGAACGGGCTGTGGGCACCGCCGTGCCGGGAACTCATGCTGACCGCTGCGGTCCGGGAGCGGGCGGCCACACTGCTGGCCGAGCACCCGGAACTGGGCGAACTGCTGGAGCCGATCAGCCAGGGCGATCACGTCGAAGGCATGGAGTCGCTGGCCCCGGTACTGGTCGATGAGCTGCAGCTGGTGCTGCGCGAATTCCCGGCCGGGACCCACGTCGTGGTCTGCGACCCGGAGAAGGTCCGAGCCCGGGCGGCCGACCTGGTCGCCACGTCCGAGGAATTCCTGGCCGCCTCCTGGGCCGCCGCCGCCGGTGGTGGCCAGGCGCCGGTCGACCTCGGCGCAGCCGCGTTGAAGTCGCTCGAGGAGGTTGCGGCCGACGCGGCGGTGGCCGGCCTGCCGTGGTGGGCGATCAGCCAGTTCACCGTTGATGAAAGCTTGGCCGGCGAAGGCGAGACGGTCACGGCGTCCAGCTTCGAGGCCGCCCCGAACTACCGCGGCGACACCGGCGAGCTCGCCGCTGACCTCGGCCGGTGGCTGGCCGACGGCTGGCGGGTGGCGCTGGTGTTCGACGGCCACGGCAGCGCCGAACGTGCGGTGGAACGGCTGGCGGGCAACGACATCGCGGCCCGCCCGGTGCCCGGCGTGCACGAGCTCGATCCGAGGGTGGTGTCGGTGACGACCGGCTGCCTGCCGGCCGGGCTGGTGTCGGAGCAACTCAAGCTGGCGGTGTTGACCGAGGCCGACCTGACCGGCCAGCGCGGTTCGGCCGCCCTGGCCAAGACCCGGATGCCATCCCGGCGCCGCAACGCCATCGACCCGATCCAGCTGGCGGCCGGCGACTACGTGGTGCACGAGCAGCACGGGGTCGGTCGCTATGTGGAGATGGTCCGGCGCACCATCAACGGCGGTGAGCGGGAGTACCTGATCATCGAGTACGCGCCGGCCAAGAAGGGCCAACCCGGCGATCGCCTGTTCGTGCCGACCGATTCGCTGGACCAGGTGACCAAGTATGTCGGCGGCGAGGCGCCGTCGCTGTCCCGGCTCGGCGGGGCGGACTGGGCCAAGACCAAGGGCCGGGCCCGCAAGGCGGTCAAGGAGATCGCTTCGGAACTGATCCGGCTCTACTCGGCTCGGATGGCGACCACGGGCCACGCCTTCGGGCCGGATACCCCATGGCAGCGCGAGCTCGAGGACGCGTTCGCCTACGTCGAGACGCCGGATCAGCTGGCCGCGATCGAGGAAGTCAAGGCCGACATGGAGAAGTCGCTGCCGATGGATCGGGTGATCTGCGGCGACGTCGGCTACGGCAAGACCGAGGTCGCGGTCCGGGCGGCGTTCAAGGCGGTGCAGGACGGCAAGCAGGTCGCGGTGCTGGTGCCGACCACGTTGCTGGCCCATCAGCACATCCAGACCTTCAGCGAGCGGATGAGCCAGTTCCCGGTAACCATCAAGGAGCTGTCCCGCTTCACCCATGCGGCCGAGGTGGATCAGATCACCGCCGGCATCGCCGACGGCAGCGTCGACATCGTCATCGGTACGCACCGCTTGCTGCAGCAGACGGTCCGGTTCAAGAACCTGGGCCTGGTCATCGTCGACGAGGAACAGCGTTTCGGCGTGGAACACAAGGAGTATCTGAAATCGCTGCGAACCGCGGTGGACGTGTTGACGATGTCGGCCACGCCCATCCCGCGCACGCTGGAGATGTCGCTGACCGGCATCCGGGAGATGACCACCATCCTGACCCCGCCCGAGGAACGGCACCCGATCCTGACCTTCGTCGGGGCCTATGACCCCCGCCAGATCTCGGCCGCGATCCGGCGCGAACTGCTGCGGGACGGGCAGGTGTTCTACATCCACAACCGGGTCGAGTCGATCAATCGGGCGGCGGCCAAGCTGGCCGAACTGGTGCCCGAGGCGCGGATTGCGGTGGCGCACGGGCAGATGGGCCAGGATGCGCTGGAGAAGATCATGGTCGGGTTCTGGCAGAACGAGTACGACGTGCTGGTCTCGACCACCATCGTCGAGTCGGGCCTGGACATTCCCAACGCCAACACCCTGATCGTGGAGCGGGCCGATACCTTCGGCCTGTCCCAGCTGCACCAGATGCGCGGTCGGGTCGGTCGGGCCCGGGAGCGGGGGTATGCCTATTTCCTGTATCCGCCGGAGAAACCGCTGACCGAGCTGGCCTATGACCGGCTGGCCACCATCGCCCAGCACACCGAACTCGGGGCCGGCATGCAGGTGGCCATGAAGGATCTGGAAATCCGGGGCGCCGGCAACCTGCTGGGCGGCGAGCAGTCCGGGCATATCGCCGGCGTCGGTTTCGACCTCTACGTACGCCTGGTCGGGGAGGCGGTGGCCGAGTTCCGAGGCGAGCAGGAGGAACAGTTCAGCGAGGTCAAGGTCGACCTGCCGGTCAACGCCAACCTGCCCCAGGACTACCTGCCGGGCGAGCGGTTGCGGTTGGAGGCCTACCGGTCGCTGGCCGGCGCCACCAGCAACGAGCAGGTCGACGCGGTCCGGCTGGAACTGCTCGACCGGTTCGGGCCGATCCCGCCCGAGGTCGAGAACCTGCTGGCGGTGGCCCGGTTCAAGGTGGTCTGTCGCAAGTACGGCCTGACCGAGGTGTCGTTGCAGGGCAACTCGGTGCGGTTCTCGCCGGTCCTGCTCCCGGAGTCGGCTCAGCTGCGGCTGCAGCGGCTGTACGAGAAGACCCTGTACAAGCCGACGGTGTCCACCATGGCCGCAGCGCGCCCCAAGGCCGTGCTGAACCGGGACGGGACGGTCACCGTAGCCAAGTTCGGCGGCGAGCCGCTTCGGGATCAGCCTTTGCTGGACTGGTGCGTGCAGTTGCTGGACACCGTGCTCGGCCCGGTGCTGGAGGCCGTGCTGGCCAACTGATCGCAGCCTCGACGGAGACGCTCACCCTCTGACTGCGTAACCGAACTCGCGCCCACCACCGATCGTGGTGACGTGGCCCAGCCCGTTGATCGGGGCTGGTTGCTGGCGCAGCAGCTGGGAACCACCGTGGGACCAGACCGCGTTGGTGAAATAGCCGTCACCGAGGGTGCCGCGGTCGTCGACGCCCCAGTCCCACACCTGCCCGGCGTCGGTGAGCGCGTACCCGGCCTCTTCGTTGCTGAAGACGTCGCTGACCCCCGTCAGCCCGGCAATCGGGCTTGCCGTGGTCAGATTGGATGACCCGGTGAAGACGGTCTGATCGGTGCAGAGCACGACTACCTGGAAGTAGCTCGCACTCACCTTCTTCGCCGGGCACAGGCCGCCGCTCGGCGTGTAGAGCTTCGGCCCGCTGGCCACCGAGGCCAGGGGTTGTTCGCCCCACTCCCAGATCGCGCCGCTGGCCGTGATTGCCCAGGCCTGATTCACGTCGGCGGCGAGGCTTACGACGTTGGTCAACCCCGGAATCTTGACCGGGGTGAGCGAGTAGGCCGCGGTGCTCGCCCCGCCCAGTTGCTCGACGCGGTTGTCGCCCCAAGCCCACACCGTCCCGTCTGCGGCCAGGGCGAAGCCCGCCGTCTCGGTGCCGGCGATCGCGGTGATGCAGCTGAGCCCAGGTACGACTCCCGGAAGCCGGCGGTTGGTTCGAGTATCGTTTCCCAGCTGGCCGTAATCGTTCTCACCCCAGGCCAACACGGTCCCGTCGCTGCGCAGGGCGTACGTGGTGCCGCCGACGGCCGTATCACGCGAGGCCGGCACCACGGCGACCACGCCGGTCGCGCCGGGAACTTGGGCCAGGGTGGTAGCGGACGTCGTCAGGCCGAACGGACCCCGACCCCAACCCCACAGGGTGTGATCGGAGCGGATCAGGTAGTTGGCGTACCACGTTCCCTGGCCGACGGCGATAACAGTGCCCGGCGCGACCTGCGGGGTCGGCGCGGTCTCGGCCGAGTAATCGTTGTTGGTATTGGTGTCATAACCGCCCCAGCCGTACAGGCCGGTTCGGGTGGCCGGAACGGCCCGGACGAAGTAGCCGCTGACGTCGACGACAAAGTCGGTAGTCGCGCCACTTCGGCCCAGATCCCAGACCCCGTCGCTGAGCGGGCTCATGACCAAGTTGGCCGAACTTCGACCAGCCACGTACGACACGTCCGACACGGCCGGGCGAACGGTTCGGTCAGGGAAGGCCGCCAGGTTCCCCGGTCCGCGGGCATTGAAAGCGGTCACGTTCGCCACCATGGTCACCGGAGGCAGAGTCGAGGCCACCGCCGCACGGCCCACCATCTGAGCAACCAAACCTTGATTGGCCGGGCCGACCCGCATGACTCCGTTGCGCAGGACCGGGACATCCGAACCGCCCCACCGGGTGTCCGCCACCCGTACCGTCGAGGTGGGATCGGGGTTGATGACCGAGCCGTCAATTTCCAGCGGGTGGTAGTACGCCCCGCCCCCGGGGCCGAAATAGCCGATCACTTCGACGACCAACTGGGTTGTGCCAGCCGCGTTGTAGAGCGCTATCTGGCCGCCATGTACCGCAACGAAGAGTCGATTCGCCTGTACCACCTTGGGAATGAGACTCAGTGAGGCCACGTGCGGGCGAGTGTGACCGGGATCGTAAGCGGTCACATAGCCCGCCGCCGTGGCGCCGACCTCGATCAGGTTGATCGCGACCGCGCTGGCCTGGCTCGGGACGCCACCGCCCACTACCGACAGTTGACGGGTCGCACCGGCAGTCAGGGCCGGCCCGCCGGCGCCCCGACGGGTGTCCATGATCCGGTGAGGGGCGAAGTAGTGGTAGGAGCCGCTGTCGACCGCCTCCGCGCTCGCGGTGAAGTAGCCCTCGACATCGACCAGAAGCTGCACCGGAGCGCTGGTGTGGATCTGGAAAGTCCGATCCTCATCGAGCGTGGCCAGGACGGTCTCGGTGGTCGTCGGCCCGGCGTTCCAACTCAGGCTGGCTACGGGCGGGATGGTCAGGTACGGGAGGTAGACCTGGCCGGTGCCGGCCCGGCTCGGCGCGATGACCGTGATCTGAGCCGAGACCGCGCTCGCGCCGGACGGCACGACATTGGCGGTGCCGAGGTCGACGATCCGGGTAACGCTGGCCCCGTGGCTTCGGGTGTCGAGAACGCGCGTGGCACTGATCGGGGTGTAGCTACCGCCGGGGGCATAGGGCGTCGCTCGACCCTGCAGGGCCGAGGCGGCGACGTGGGAAGGCCTTTGCTTGAGGTATCCCGGAGTCGTGGCGGCCCTGGCCTGGGGCGCGAGGGCCGATGCCGCCATGGTCAGGCCGACGATTACCGCCACCGCCCGCCCGCCGATGGCCGATCGAGGCACGGGCCGAACGCAAGCAGGCAATGGGAGCTCCTCGACGACAGAGATGGACCGGCGTCATCGTAAGGGCCTGCAGCGAGGAGAGTCCGACGCTTTCCGAAACGCGGCTCACCGCGGCGCGGCGGTGCGCGGCCACGGTCGCAGCTGCTCCAGCTGCGCGGCCAGTCCGAGCAGCATCGCCTCGCTGCCCGGCCGGCCCACCAGTTGCACGCCCAGCGGCAGGCCGTGCGGATCGAGGCCGGCCGGAACGTTCATCGCCGGCCAGCCGGCCAGGTTCCACGGTGCCGCGAACGGCGCGTAGCGCAGGTTGCTGATCAGGTTGGCGGCCCAGCCGCGTCCGGCCCAGGCCTTGGCCAGGACCGGCGGCTGGGCCAGTGTCGGCGTGATCAGCACGTCGAAATCGGTGAAAAACCCATCGGCCTTGGCCCGCCACTGCCTCCGACCGGATTCCCGGGGCAGCCCGGCTCGCCGCAGCACCCGGCCCAGGGCGGCGTGCCGGCGGGTGCGCCGGGCCAGCATCCGATAGTCGAGCACGGCATCGGCATCGGCCGCGGTTCCGGTCGTCCAGCGGGCCAGTTCCGACAGGGCCAGCAGCTGGCCGTACGGCGGGTCGGCATCCCGGACCTGGTGGCCGGCCCCGCGCAGCAGATCGGCGGTCTTGACCGTGGCCGCCTGCCAGTGCCGGTTGAGCGGGATGCCAGTGGCTGGCACCTTGACCGACATCGCGATCCGGAGCCGGCCCGGCTCGACGGGCTGCGCCAGGTCGGGCCGCCCGGCCAGCACCGAGAGCATCAGGGCGGCATCGGCCACCGTGGTCGCCAGCGGCCCGTTCTCGGCCAGGCCGCCCCACTCGTCGGTGCCGATGCCGGCCGGAACCAGGCCGTGGCCCGGCTTGAGGCCGACCAGCCCGCAGCAGGCAGCGGGTATCCGGATCGAGCCCATGCCGTCATTGGCGTGGGCCAGTGGCACCAGGCCGGCCGCGACCGCCGCCGCCGAGCCACCCGACGAGCCGCCCGGGGTGTGGTCCGGGTGCCACGGGTTTCGGGTTATCCCGTAGGCCGAATCGGTCGTCCCGAACACCGCCAGCTCGGGCAGTCGGGTGAGGCCGACCACCACCGCGCCGGCGGCACGGAGCCGGCGCACCACCTCGTGGTCGCTGGTCTGCGGGGTGGCATCGGTTGCGGTCGAGCCGCTGCGCATCGGCTCGCCGGCCACCGGGATGTTGTCCTTGATCGCCACCGGCACGCCGGCCAGCGGCAGCCGGTCCCGGTCGGCTCGGGCATCGATCGCCTCGGCCTCGGCCCGAGCCGCGTCGGCCCGCACCACCTGGAACGCACCGAGCTTCCGATCGCGCTCGCTGATCCGGTCCAGGGCCCGGCGGGTCGTCTCGACCGCGCTCTGTTGTCCCGCGCGGACGGCGGCGGCGATGTCGGTGGCGGTCGCTACGTTCTCCGGCATCCCCGGATTCTGCTCGACGCCGGTCACCCGGCGCTAGGTTCGTTTCCCGGGTCGATGCGAGGAGGTTGGTCGTGGCGATCGAGCTGCCAGAATTGCTGGTGCCTGACGACGCGGCCTGGCGCGGCTGGCTGGTGGAGAACCATCAGGAATCGCAGGGGGTCTGGCTGGTGCTGACCAAGAAGGGCGGTCGGCTGACCGCCCTGACCTACGCCGCCGCCCTGGACCAAGCCCTGTGCTTCGGCTGGATCGACGGCCAGCTCGGCAAGCGCGACGAGCACAGCATGCGCCAGCGTTTCACCCCCCGCCGGGCCAAGTCCGCCTGGTCCCAGCGCAATGTCGAGCACGTCGCGCGGCTGACCGCGGCCGGCCTGATGGCCCCGGCCGGGCTGGCCGCGGTCGAGGCGGCCCAGGCCGACGGTCGGTGGCAGGCGGCTTACGCCGGCGCGTCAGCCAATGAGACGCCGGACGACCTGGCCGCGGCCCTGGCCGCCAGCTCGGCAGCCCACGCGATGTGGCAGGTGCTCACCTCGCAGAACCGGTACGCCATCACCTACCGGCTCAACTCGCTCAAACGGCCGGAGTCTCGAGCCCGCCGTCTGCGTCAGTACGTCGAGATGCTCGAACACGGCCAGACCATCTACCCCCAGCGAGCCAAGCCGCCGGGGTGAGGAACGGCTCAGGGTCGCTCGCGCACCGGGAGCTTGGCCACGACGAGGTCGTATGAGTCGTCGATCAGCTCCTCGATGTCCTGATCCGGCACCCCGTCCAGCAGCACTTTGAGCCACAGCCGCTTGTCCAGGTAAGGGGCCGGCCCGGTCGCGTCGGGATAGCGGGCTTTGAACTCCTCCACCTTGTCGGGGGCGTTCTTGACCAGGATCGTGCCCGGCCCGGGGAAGCAGAAGATCTTCGAGCCGACCTTGGCCACGTCGTGGTCCTCGCCCCACGGGCTGTCGGTCCAGGCCCCGGGCTTGGCCAGCGCGTAAGCCATGGCATCCGCTACATCCACGCTCGCCTGTTTAGCCCGCAACCGGGGGTGCTGTCCAGCCCGGTGCGGCCCAGCAAACCCGGCCCAACCGGGCCGTGCGAGACTTGGGTCCCACGACATGAAGGGGAGAGGCGTGAAGATCCGGGTCCTGACCGTGGCCGTCGCCTGCACGCTGGCCGCGGTGACGCTGACCGGCTGCCAGACCAAGGTCGGCGCCGCCGCGGTGGTCGACGGCCACAAGATCTCCGAGTCCGACCTCAACAGCTACCTGACGCCCAAGGCCCAGCCGATCCAGGTCTCCCAATCGGGTTCCATCGCGCCCCGGACGTTCGTGCTGGAGACCCTGGTCGAGAACCAACTGCTGCGTGCGTTGCTGCAGCGCCAGGGCCAGCCGACCGATGCCAGCACGCTGGCCGCGGCCCACGACAAGGCCCTGGGCGGGGCGACCGACGCCGACTACGACCAGCAGGCCGACGCCGCCGGGCTGTCGCGCAAGTTCACCCCGATCTACGTCCAGAAGCTGGAACTGGCCTACCTCGCTGACGGAGCCTTCAAATCCAACACCGCGGCCGAGTCGGCGGCTGCAGCCAAGGTGCCGGTGACGTTGAACCCGCGCTACGGCACCTGGGACCCGAAAAACGGCATCACCGACCTGGCCAAGAACCAGCTGCCCTCATTCCTGCACTTCAGCTCGAACCTGCCGGGCGACCCTCCGCCGTCCCAGTGAAGCGATGACGTCACGATGACCGGAACGGCCGATCAGGTGCTGGCCGCGGTCCGGGTGATGGACCGGCTGCGCTCGCCTGGCGGCTGCCCGTGGGACGCGGCCCAGACCCATGCCAGCCTGGCCCCGTACCTGCTGGAAGAAACCTATGAAACCCTCGAGGCGATCGAACTCGGCGACCTGAGCCTGCTCCGGGAGGAGCTCGGCGATCTGCTGCTGCAGGTCCTGTTCCACGCCCGATTGGCCGAAGAGGCCGATTCCGACGAGCGATTCTCGATCGATGAGGTCGCCGGCGACCTGGTGGCCAAGCTGACCCGGCGCCATCCGCACGTGTTCGCCGAGGTCTCGGCCGACACCCCGGCCGAGGTCGCGGCCAACTGGGAAGAGATCAAGAAGGCGGAAAAGCAACGCCAATCGGCCACCGACGGCATTGCGATGGCCCAGCCCGCACTGTCGTTGGCCGCCAAACTCCTCAGCCGCTCGCGCCGGGCCGGCCTCGACGTGCCCCCGCCGGCCGGCGCGGCGGTCGGGGAAAAGTTGTTCGCGGTCGTGGCCGAGGCCGTGCAGGCTGGCGTGGACCCGGAACTCGCGCTGCGGGCCACCGCCCGCCGGTTCGCCGACGCCGTTCGGGCGGCGGAGACCCGGGTGGCCGACCCGACGGTGAGCGCCACCGAAACCGAAGCCAACCTGGAGGACAGTGACCCCGCAAGCTGACGCCCAACTGACCGACAAGCGCATCGATCCGCCGGTCCAAGCCGATGAGAAGGCGACCATCCTCGCCTTCCTCGGCTACCAGCGCCAGACCCTGTTGCTCAAGTGCGCGGGCCTCACCCCGGTCCAGCTACTGGCCCGGTCCTGCCCGCCGTCGCAGCTGTGCCTGCTCGGCCTGGTCCGGCACCTGTGCGAGGTCGAGTTCGGCTGGCTGCACTCCCGCTTCGCTGGCGAGCCGGATCGGGAGATCTACGGCCCTGGCGATGCCGACCTGGACGTGACCGAGGCCGACGAGGCCTCGGTGGCCGAGACGTTCGCCCGCTACGCCGAATTCGTCGCCCGCAGCCAGCAGATCGTGGCCGGGGCCGCCCCCGATGACCTCACTGCGCTGGCCCACCCACGGACCGGAGAGCACTTCTCGCTGCGGTGGATTCTCGATCATCTGGTCGAGGAGTACGCCCGGCACAACGGGCACGCCGACCTGCTGCGGCAGGCCATCGACGGTGCCGTCGGAGAGTGAGTGACGGGCCGGCCACCGCCGGTCGATAGGCTCTGCTCGACAGCGCAGTCGATCGGACGTGCACCTGCCAGCGAGAGGAAGCAGCTGTGGCCAGCATCGAAGCCGTCGGAGCCCGGGAGATCCTGGATTCCCGAGGCAATCCCACCGTCGAAGTCGAGGTCGCCCTGGACGACGGCACCCTGGCCCGGGCCGCGGTCCCGTCCGGCGCTTCCACCGGTGCGTTCGAGGCGGTCGAATTGCGCGACGGCGGCGAGCGCTACAACGGCAAGGGCGTGCTGAAGGCTGTCGGCGCCGTGCTCGACGACATCGGCCCGGAGATCCTCGGCTTCGAGGCCAGCGAGCAGCGGCTGCTCGATGCCGCGCTGATCGACCTCGACGGCACGCCGGACAAGTCCAAGTTCGGCGCCAACGCGATCCTGGGAGTCTCGTTGGCGGTGGCCAAGGCCGCCGCGGCGTCGGCCGACCTGCCGTTGTTCCGTTACCTCGGTGGCCCGAACGCCTACCTGCTGCCGGTGCCGATGATGAACATCCTCAACGGCGGCGCCCACGCCGACTCCAACGTCGACGTCCAGGAGTTCATGATCGCCCCGATCGGCGCGCCGACCTTCGCCGAGGCGCTGCGTTCGGGGGCCGAGGTCTACCACGCGTTGAAGTCGGTGCTCAAGAGCAAGGGGCTGTCCACCGGCCTCGGCGACGAGGGTGGCTTCGCCCCGAGCCTGGAGTCCAACCGGGCGGCGCTGGACGTGATCTCGGAGGCGGTGGACAAGACCGGCCAGAAGCTGGGCACCGACATCGTGTTCGCGATGGATGTCGCGGCCACCGAGTTCTACCGGGACGGCGCCTACCAGTTCGAGGGCGCGGCCAAGACCTCGGAACAGATGGTCGCCTACTACAGCGAACTGATCGCGAACTACCCGATCGTCTCGATCGAGGACCCGATGTCGGAAGAGGACTGGGACGGCTGGGTCGCGATGACCGGCCAGCTCGACGAGACGATCCAGATCGTCGGTGACGACCTGTTCGTGACCAACCCGGAGCGGCTGGGTCGCGGCATCCGGCTCGGGGCGGCCAATGCCCTGCTGGTCAAGGTGAACCAGATCGGCACGCTGACCGAGACCTTCGACGCGGTCGATCTGGCTCACCGCTCGGGCTACCGCTGCATGATGAGCCACCGCTCGGGCGAGACCGAGGACACCACGATCGCTGACCTCGCGGTGGCGACCAACTGTGGCCAGATCAAGACCGGTGCGCCGGCCCGGTCGGAGCGGGTGGCCAAGTACAACCAGCTGCTGAGGATCGAGGAAGAACTCGACGACGCCGCCCGGTACTCCGGCGCGTCGGCTTTCCCGCGCTACCAGACTCCGGGAAGCTAGGGAGTCGACCGGCGCATCGCGCCCGGCGAGTGTGAGGAGTCGGGCGTGAGGAGAGTGCAGTGGCGGACCGGCTGAGCCCCGGTGAGACGCGAGCGCGTCTGCGGCGCCCGCGTCTCACCGGCCGCACGATGCTGCTGGCCGCGATGGCATTGCTGCTCGTGGTCATCCTCGCCCCGGCCCTGCAGACCTACCTCAACCGCCGGGCGTCGGTCTCCAGCGCGGCCAAGCAGCAGCGCGAGCTCGCGGCCAAGGTGGCCCAGCTGCAGGGCGAGAACAACCTGTGGCAGGACCCGGCCTACGTCGAGCGGCAGGCGCGGGCCCGGCTGCAGTACATCCGGCCGGGCGACACCCTGTACAGCGTGCTGGATGCCCAGGGCAAGCCGCTGACCCCGAGTACCCCGCAGGCCGCGCCGGCCAAGGTCACCGGCAAGAGCCGGCTCCCGACCTGGAACGCCGCCCTGTGGTCGAGCGTGCAGGACGCCGCTCGTTAGGCTCGGTGGGTGATCTCTGCCGAAGACGAGCAGGTTGTGGCCACCCAATTGGGACGGCCGTTGCGGGGGGCCACCGCGGTCGCGCACCGCTGCCCGTGCGGCAATCCGGACGTGGTGGAGACCGCCCCTCGGTTGCCTGACGGCACCCCGTTCCCCACGCTGTACTACCTGACCTGCCCCCGAGCCGCCTCGGCCGTCGGGACCCTGGAGGCATCCGGGCTGATGGCCGAGCAGACCGCGCGGCTGGCCACCGACCCGGAGCTGGCCGACGGCTATGCCCGGGCGCACCAGGCCTACCTGGCCCGCCGAGCCGAGCTCGGATCCGTTCCGGAAATCGCAGGGATCTCAGCCGGTGGCATGCCTAACCGGGTCAAATGCCTGCACGTGCTGCTTGCGCACGCCCTGGCCGCCGGGCCCGGGGTCAATCCGCTCGGGGACGAGGCGCGGGCGATGTTGCCGGACTGGTGGCGGGCCGGTCCCTGCGTGCCCCGGCCGGCGCAGCCGTGACGGTACGGGTCGCCGGCATCGACTGCGGCACCAACTCGATCCGGCTGCTCATCGCCGACCTGACCGAGGGCCGACTTCACGACGTGCACCGGGAGATGCGTGTCGTCCGGCTCGGCCAGGGCGTGGACCGGACCGGGCGCTTGGCTCCGGAGGCGCTGGCCCGGACCCGGCACGCGCTGCGCGACTATGCCGAGCTGATCAGGCAGAACCAGGTCGAGCAGGTGCGCATGGTGGCGACCTCGGCCACCCGCGACGCGATCAACGCCGACGAGTTCGCCGCCCTGGTCACCGACGTGCTCGGCGTTGCTCCGGAGGTGATCACCAGCCTGGCCGAGGCGGAGTTGTCCTTTTCCGGCGCGGTGGGCACGTTGCCCGGACTCGGCGCGGGGCCGGTGTTGCTGGCCGACATCGGTGGTGGTTCGACCGAGCTGGTGCTCGGAACCGGAGCCCGGGTCAGCGCCGCTCACAGCATGAACGTCGGCTGCGTGCGGATGAGCGAGCGGCACCTGCACGACGACCCGCCGACGCCGGGTCAGGTCGAGGCCGTGGTGTCCGACCTGCAGGCCGCGCTGCGCCGGGCCTCGGTGGACGTGCCGATGGCGGCGGCCGAAACCTTCGTCGGTGTCGCCGGAACCGTGACCACGATGGTGGCCATCGCGATCGGACTGCCGGCCTACGACCCGACGGCCATCCACGGCACCGCGATCAGCTTCGATCGGGTTTGTGCCGTGACTGACGAGCTGCTGGCGATGACCCGAGCCGAGCGGGCGGCGCTACCGGTCATGCACCCGGGTCGGGTCGACGTGATCGGAGGTGGCGCGCTGGTCCTGCGGTCGGTCATGGAATTCGCCGGGGCCGCCGAGGTCATCGCCAGCGAGCACGACATCCTGGACGGCATCGCCCTGTCGTTGGGTTGACGCGCTGGTGACCAGACCGGCGAAGTACCGGGTGGTCAGCGGGATCACCGCGGTCGGCAACAGCAGGGGTAGCAGCAGCAGCTTGACCCAGTCCCAGGCGGTATTGCCGGCAAAGCCGGTCCAGCGCCAGGGCGCGAGGTAGCCCGGGATGGCCACCGCGAGCAGTGCGATACCCGCCCCGGCCAGCACGCTCAACTGACGGCGAGTCAGTGGCCACGATGTCGCCCACAGCGAGGCGGTGGCGACCACGCTCGGCAGCATCAGCAGCGACAGCCAGTCCCACAGCGTGTTTCCGGTGAAGCCGGTCCAACCCATCGGGACCAGGTAACCGGCAACGACCAGGATCGCGAACGCCGTCACCGCGGCCAGGATCGCCCGGCGGTGCCGGGACGGCAGGTTCCGGTGGTGGCGCATCAGGATCGGCGCCGCGGCCAGCGCCAGCGGCAGCGCCAGAACCTGGAGCCAGTCCCACAACGTCACCGAATCGGACAGGCCGGTCCAGCGCCAGTGCAGCCCGTACCCGCCGACGATGAGAAGGGCCAGCCCGGCTCCGGCCAGCCCGGCCGCCGGCACCAGCCAGCGTCCGGCGCCACGACCGGCAGCCGGACCCGAATGCGCGTGCCGACGCGGCGCGAGTTGTTGCCGGTTCACCGTCCCACCGCCTCTCAAAGGCGTGTAACGGCAGGGATGCTAGCAGCGGCCGGCCGCGGTGGGGAGGGCTCAGGCTGCGGCTTGCTCCGGGTGCTTGGGCCGCGGTGAGGGCCGGCCGGTGATGGCCCGCCACACCGTGTCGGCCCCCTTCGTGGTCAGCAGTTGCGCGACCGCGGCTCCGATGCCGGTCAGTCCGGCGAAGATCAGCGCGTCGCTCCACTTGGCATCGACATCGGTGGGATCGACCGAACCGGCTTCGGGCCGGGCCTTCTGCCAGGCCGCCGTGGTGGTCTTGGTGACCGCCCGGCCCACCGGGATCGCAACCGCTGCCGCGACCAGCTTGAATCCCAGCCTGCTCACCCCGCCTGCCATGGCACCTCCCGAGTTGGTAACGCCGTCCACCCTAGCCAGTCCGGCATTGTGCGGCCCGAATCGACGTGCGACGCGGCCTCAGAACGCACATTGGGGCCGCACAATGCAACGCTCGGTCTTGGGAGCCGGGGTCTGGGAAGATGGGGTGCAGGCCCTCGTAGCCCAATTGGCAGAGGCAGCGGACTTAAAATCCGCAGAGTGTCGGTTCGAGTCCGACCGGGGGCACGGTGCGAGTCGGGCCGGTCCAACCACCCCACATCGCCTGGTGCAGCGAGCGCGGCGGCCGAAATATCGGCAGCGGCTGGCTGCACGGGCTCACCGCCCGGTTGTGGCAGAGTTTCCACCGAACCGGTCACGTAATTCGCGCTTGAGGATCTTGTGGCTCGGCCCGACCGGGTACGCCTCGACGAACTCGATCCGCCGCGGGTACTTGTGCCGGCCGAGTTTGTCCCGTGACCACTGGATGATCTCATTCGCGTCGACCTCGATGCCCGGCTTGCTGATGATGACCGCGCACACCTCCTCGCCGTGCACGTCATCGGGTAGGCCGATGACCGCGGCCTCGGCGATCGCCGGATGCCGGATCAGCACTTCCTCGACCTCCCGCGGGTAGACGTTGAAGCCGCCGCGCAGGATCAGGTCCTTCTTGCGGTCGATGATGCTGATGAATCCGTCCGGCGACTTGGTGCCGAGATCGCCGGTGCGGAACCAGCCGTCCACCAGCACCGCTTCGGTTTCGCTCGGACGGTTCAGGTAACCGGAGAACACGTTGTGGCCCCGGATCACGATCTCGCCCAGCTGTTCTGCCGGCAGCAGTTCGATCCGCTCCTCGACCTCGGCCGCGGCCACTTCCACCTCGACCCCCCACAACGGGTGCCCGACGGTGCCGGCCCGGGTGCCGAACCACGGCTGGTTGACCGTGGCGGTGGGCGAGGTCTCGGACAGCCCGTAACCCTCCAGCACCTGCACCCCGAAGACCTCGTCGAATCGCTCCAGCACGGTGGTCGGCAGCGGGGCGCCACCGGAGATGCACAGCCGCAGCCGGGGCAACTCGGCCGCCTCGGCCGCGGCCGCCAGCAGGGCGAGGTACATCTGCGGCACACCGTGGAAGGTGTTCACGTTCTCGGCGACCATCAGCCGGATCGCCTCGCCGGCGTCGAAGCGTGGCAGGAGCACCAGGGTCGCCCCCGCCCGCCAGGTGGAATTCATGCTGACCGTCTGGCCGAAGGTGTGAAACAGCGGCAGCGCACCGAGCGCGGTGTCGGCTGGTCCGACCTGGTTGGCGTCGAAGGCGTTCACGGTGGCGTTCATGACCAGGTTGAGGTGGTTGAGCACGGCGCCCTTGGGCTGGCCGGTGGTGCCGCTGGTGTAGAACACGACGGCCGGGTCCAGCGGCTCCCGGCTCCGGAACGTCGCCAACGGCGTCGCGGCTGTGTCCTCGAGCCGCCGGCCGTCCGGGCCGGCCGGGCCCGGCGCGCCGACGGTCAGCATCGGCACCCCGGCCTGCGCGGCGGCTGCGGCTCCGGTCTCGGCGAACAGCGGGTGGCACAGCGCCAGCCGCGCCTGGCTGTCGGTCAGGACGTAGGCCATCTCCTCGGCCGTGAGCAGCAGGTGCACCGGAACCACGACCGCGCCGGCCGCGATGATCGCGTAGTAGGCCCGCGGGAACTCGACGGTGTTCGGCGCGATCAGGGCGATCTTGTCGCCGGGCTGGACGCCGTGCTCGACCAGCGCCCCGGCCTGAGCCAGCACCTGCTGCCACAGCTCGCCGAAGCTCAATCGCTGCTCGCCCTGCACCAGGGCGAGGCCGTCCGGCCAGCGCCGGGCGGCCTCGGACAGGACACTGGCCAGCGACAGGGTCGGGCTCATCGGCAGGCTCCGCTCTTCGGACTCGGACTAGGTCGAGTGCTCGGACTAGGTTGAACAGCAGCCAGTAGTGCTGCCTGGCCGCGACGGTACGCCGGCTGAATCGGGCGATGGCGGGCCGGGAACTTCCAGCCCGCCGGTTCGCCGGGCGGCCCGGGAACTTCCAGCCCGCCACATCACGTTGTATAGCTGTAGTGATCAGGCGACAGCCCCGGCCGGAGGGTCGAGGCTACTTTTGTGGAGGCGACAGCAGTGGCCAGTAATCCGGTACTCCGGAATTTCGAGAAGACCGGCCGGCCCGGTCAGGGCACTCCGGTCGTGCCGCCGCCGCCCTCGGCGCAGCAGCTCAACCAGTGGTACGCCGCGCCGTCCTACGGCCAGGCACCGCCTAGTCAGGCCCCGTCGCGCTACCTGACGCTGGACGACGTCATCACCCGGACCGTGTCGCTGCTGGGGACCCTGCTCGTCGCGGCCGGCGTGGCGTGGTTCGTGATTCCGGACTCGGCCGCCGGCCTGGTCACGGCCGTCGGTGCGCTCGGAGCGTTCGGGTTGGCCATGTACATCAGCTTCAGCGGCCGGGCCAACGCGGCCAACACGCTGATCTACGCCGGGCTAGAAGGGCTGGCTCTGGGATCGATCAGCGAGCTGTTCAACCGGGCGTTCCCGGGCGTGGTGGTGCAGGCCATCACCGGCACCATCATGGTCGCCGGCGGCGTGCTGGTCGTCTACAAGACCGGCGCCGTCCGAGTCACGCCGCGGTTCACCAAGATCGTGTTCGCGGCCACCCTCGGCGTCGTCGGCCTGATGCTGGTGAACCTGGTTGCCAGCCTGTTCCACAGTGGCGGGCTGGGGCTGCGCGATCCGCAGACCAACTTCGGGATCGCGGTCGCCTTCAGCCTCCTCTGCATCGTGATCGCCGCGGCCAACCTGATCGTCGACTTCGACATGATCGAGCAGTCGGTCCGGCGGGGCACCGACGAGCGGTTCGGCTGGTACCTGGCCTTCGGCATCACCGTCACCCTGGTCTGGCTGTACCTGGAGATCCTGCGCCTGCTGAGCTACTTGCAGGGCGGCCGGAACAACTAGTACCCGCCGCCTTCGGGAACTTTTCGGGGCGCATGCAACATCTCGGCGGGTCAGCGCGTCATAACTGCGACAGGCCTTCTTTCCCCGCGGCCCGTCCCTCATCACTTCGCGGCTGGTGAGGGGCGGGCCGCACCCATGTCCGCCGGCGGCTGACCCGGCGGGGCGGGGTCAGCTCAGCCGTTCGATGACCATGGCCATGCCCTGGCCGCCCCCGACGCACATCGTCTCCAAGCCGAACTGCTTGTCGTGGAACTGCAGCGAGTTGATCAGCGTGGTGGTTATCCGGGCCCCGGTCATGCCGAACGGGTGCCCGACCGCGATCGCACCGCCGTTGACGTTGAGCCGGTCCAACTCGACGCCCAGTTCCCGGTAGGACGGGATGACCTGAGCGGCGAATGCCTCGTTGATCTCGACCAGGTCGATGTCGGAGATGCTCAGGCCGGCCCGGTGCAGTGCCTGGCGGGAGGCTTCGACCGGGCCGAGTCCCATGATTTCCGGTGACAGGCCGGTGACCCCGGTCGAGACGATCCGGGCCAGCGGGGTGATGCCAAGTTCGGCGGCCTTGGTGTCGGACATGATCACCACCGCGGCTGCGCCGTCGTTGAGCGGGCAGCAGTTGGCGGCTGTGACCCGGCCATCCGGCCGGAACACCGGCTTGAGCCCGGACACGCCCTCCAGCGTCACACCGGGGCGCGGGCCGTCGTCCTGGCTCACGCTCGAGCCGTCGGGTCGCGTGACCGGGGTGATCTCGCGGGCCCAGAAGCCGTTGCCGATCGCCTGCTCGGCCAGGTTCTGCGACCGCACCCCGAACTCGTCCATCTCCTGCCGGCTGATGCCCTTGAGCAGGGCCAGGTTTTCTGCGGTCTGGCCCATCGGGATGTAGATGTCGGGAAGTTCGTCGAATTCGCGCGGGTCGGTCCAGCTGTCCGCACCTTCGGCCGCTGCCTGCTCGGTCCGGGCCTGGGCGGCGGCGAACAGCGGATTCTTGGTGTCGGGCAGGCCGTCGGAGGAACCCTTGGCGAACCGGGACACCGTCTCGACCCCGGCCGAGACGAACACCTCGCCCTCGCCGGCCTTGATCGCGTGCAGCGCCATCCGGGTCGTCTGCAGCGAGGACGAGCAGTACCGGGTGATGGTGGTGCCGGGCAGGAAGTCGTAGCCGAGCAGGGTCGCCACCACCCGGGCCAGGTTGTAGCCCTGCTCGCCGCCGGGCAACCCGCAGCCGAGCATCAGATCGTCGATGTCGCGCGGGTCGAGCTGCGGTACCTGGGCCAGGGCGGCGGTGACGATCTGGGCGGTCAGGTCGTCCGGCCGCAGATCGACCAGCGATCCCTTGCCGGCCCGGCCGATCGGGGAGCGGGCAGTGGCGACGATGACAGCTTCGGTCATGACGGTGCCTCCTACGGCGAGAGCAGCCCGACCGGTCGGTCGGACGGTTCAGTCCATCCTGGCAGGTTCAGCCGGTTCCGCGGCCGGCCGGGTGGGCGGCAACACAGCCGGCGCCCGCCGCCGGGTCAGCCGGGCCCACGGCCCCCGCCGACCGGCCGGCTCGCCGTGCACCTTGGTCGGGGTGACCTCGGTGCCGGGGCGGCTGGCCGCCCGGGCCGCGGCCTGGGCCAGCGGCCGGGCCCGGCGTGAGGTGAACGGACCGGCCGGCCCGGCGGTCGTGGTCAAGCCCAGGGCGGCTGCGGCCGACGGCAGCAAGACCTCGGCGGCCCGGGCATAGCCGATGGCCGAGGGGTGGAACCGGTCTTCGGAGAAGAACTCGCGGCGGGCGGCGAACTCCGGCCCGAGCACGTCGCCCAGGCTGACCGCTCGGCCTCCGGCCGAAACCACCGCCACCGCCTGGGCCGCGGCCAGGGTGCGCGAGATCCGGCGGGCCAGCCATCGCAAGGGCTGCGCGATCGGCTCGATCGTGCCCAGGTCGGGGCAGGTGCCGACCACGAAGTCGATCCCGCCCTCCCGCAGCGCGGCCAGCGCCGTGTTGAGATGACGCACCGATTCCGAAGGCCGGACCCGGTGAGTGACGTCGTTGGCCCCGATCATGATCACCACCAGGTCCGGCCGGTCCGGCCCGATCTGCTCGACCTGGCCGACCAGATCGGCCGATCGAGCACCGACGACGGCGACGTTGCGCAGCCGGACCGGCCGCCGAGACAGTGCCGACAGACCCAGGGCCAGCCGCGCACCGGGGGTATCGCTGTCGGTATGCACGCCGTAACCGGCGGCCGAGGAGTCGCCGAGCATGGCCACGACCAGCGGCTGGGCCGAGCGAACGCCGGCCGCCGCCCACACCCCGTCGGCCCGCGGCGGGTCGACCTCGGCCGGGGCGATCCGGCGTCGAGCCAGCTTGGATTCGCCGTAGATCAGGCCGATCGTGGCCGCGCCGAGCGCACCCAGGCCGCCGCCCCCGAACGCGGCCGCCGTGGCGACCCGGCGCGCCCGTGACGCTCGGCCCATCCCGATTGCCTCCATTCCGGCCCATCCGCGACACCGAATCCCGCCCCAGCCGGTGGCACGGCAGTGCTTCGAGGTTAGCCTTTGCCCCATGCGCTATCACAAGTCGATGGTGGAGCTGATCGGGCACACCCCGCTCGTCCAGCTGCACGGCATCACGCGACAGCTCGACCCGGCGACCGCACCCCTGGTCCTGGCCAAGGTCGAGTACTTCAACCCCGGTGGCTCGGTCAAGGACCGGATCGCGCTGCGGATGATCGAGGCGGCCGAGAAGTCCGGCGAGCTCAAACCCGGCGGCACCATCGTCGAACCGACCTCGGGCAATACCGGGGTCGGCCTGGCCATCGTGGCCCAGCAGCGCGGCTACAAGTGCGTCTTCGTCCTGCCGGACAAGGTCGCTCAGGACAAGATCAACACTCTCAAGGCCTACGGCGCCCAGGTGGCGGTCTGTCCGACCGCGGTCGCCCCGGAGGACCCGCGCTCCTACTACCAGGTCTCAGACCGGCTGGTCCGCGAGATCCCCAACGCCTGGAAGCCGGACCAATACTCCAACCCGAACAACCCACGCTCGCACTACGAAACGACCGGCCCGGAACTGTGGGAGCAGACCGAGGGCCGGATCACCCACTTCGTGGCCGGTGTCGGCACCGGCGGCACCATCTCCGGGACCGGCCGCTACCTCAAGGAGGCCTCCGGCGGCAAGGTCAGGGTGATCGGCGCCGACCCCGAAGGCTCGGTCTATTCCGGCGGCACCGGCCGGCCCTACCTGGTCGAGGGCGTCGGCGAGGATTTCTGGCCGGCGGCCTACGACCGGAGCGTGACCGATGAGATCATCGCCGTCTCCGACCGCGATTCCTTCGAGATGACCCGGCGCCTGGCCCGGGAGGAAGGGCTGCTGGTCGGCGGCTCGTGCGGAATGGCCGTGGTCGCGGCCCAGCGGGTGGCCGAACAGGCCGGTCCCGACGCGGTGATCGTGGTGCTGCTGCCCGACGGCGGCCGGGGCTACCTGTCCAAGATCTTTTCCGACAAGTGGATGAGCGACTACGGCTTCATGGAGACCTCCGGGGAGGAGACCGTCGGCGATGTGTTGACGGCCAAGACCGGCTCCACCCCCGCCCTGGTGCACACCCACCCGAACGAGACCGTGCGCGAAGCGATCGACATCCTGCGCGAGTACGGGGTCTCCCAGCTTCCGGTGGTCAAGGCCGAGCCGCCGATCACCGCCGGTGAGGTGATCGGCTCGGTATCCGAGCGGGCGCTGCTGGACCGGCTGTTCGCCGGTGCGGCCAACCTCGCCGACGCCGTCGAGCGGCACATGTCCCCGCCGCTGCCGATCATCGGCTCGGGCGAGCCGGTCAGCCGGGCGGTGGCCGAGCTGGAGAAGGCCGACGCCTTGCTGGTCCACGTCGACGGCAAGCCGGCCGGCGTGCTGACCCGGCAGGACCTGCTCGGGCACCTGTCCGAAGGCTGACCCGCGACGGTGCCGTCGGGCTGATCGGAGCCCGGGCCGGGCCGGTAACCTGGCCGGCATGGATGCCAGCGTTCGCGGCAATGGCGCCGCCGGATTCAACACTCTCGCCATTCACGCCGGGCAGGACCCGGATCCGCTGACCGGTGCGGTGACGGTCCCGATCTATCAGACCTCGACCTACAAGCAGGACGGCGTCGGCGGCCTGCGGTCGGGCTATGAGTACAGCCGCTCGGCCAACCCGACCCGGACCGCGCTCGAGCAGTGCCTGGCCGCGCTCGAGGGTGGCGCCCGAGGCCTGGCCTTCGCCTCCGGCCTGGCCGCCGAAGATGCGGTGCTGCGCAGCCTGTGTGCGCCCGGCGATCACCTGCTGCTGCCCGACGACGCCTACGGCGGCACCTACCGCCTGATTGCCCGGGTGCTGGCCCGCTGGGGGGTGGAGTTCACGCCGGTACCGATGCACGACGCCGCCGCCGTGGCCGCCGCGGTGCGGGACAACACCACGCTGATCTGGGTGGAAACGCCGACCAACCCGCTACTGAACGTTGCCGACATCGCCGCGCTGGCCAAGATCTCCCGCCAGCACGGGGCAAAACTCGTCGTGGACAACACCTTCGCCTCGCCCTACCTGCAGCAGCCCCTTTCTCTCGGGGCCGACGTCGTGGTGCACTCCATGACCAAATACCTGGGCGGGCATTCCGACGTGGTCGGCGGCGCCGCGATCACGGCCGAGGCTGAACTCGGCGAGCTGATCCAGTTTCACCAGAACTCGATGGGGGCGGTCGCCGGTCCGTTCGACGCCTGGCTGGTGCTGCGCGGCATCAAGACCCTGGGCGTGCGGATGGATCGGCACTGCGACAACGCCGAGCAGGTGGTGGCCTTCCTGTCCGAGCACCCGGCCGTGGCCAGCGTGCTGTACCCGGGGCTGCCGAGTCACCCCAACCATGACGTCGCGGCCCGGCAGATGCGCCGCTTCGGCGGCATGATCTCGTTCCGGCTGGCCGGTGGTGAGGAAGCGGCGCTCAAGGCGACCGGGCTGACCCAGGTCTTCACGCTGGCCGAGTCGCTGGGCGGCGTGGAATCGCTGATCGAGCACCCGGGCCGGATGACTCATGCCAGCGTGGCCAATTCGCCGCTGGAAGTGCCAGCCGACCTGGTCCGGCTCTCGGTCGGGATCGAGAACATCGAGGACCTGCTGGACGATCTGGCCGCGGCACTGGCCTGAGCCCGGTTTCACCCGCCGCGGCACATCCCCGGCCGGGACGACGGATCACAGTTTGTCGGCATTTCCGGCCCCGGCTGGTTTTCTGGCGCTATGGTCGAGCGACAGCGAGCAGCCGGGGCAGTCGTCCGGCTCGGCGGCCGAGTGGCGCACAGGGGTGAGGGAAACGGTCAGGATCCGGACGCGGGATCGGCTGCTGGCGGTGCTGGCCCTCGCCGGCTTCCTGCTGGTCTGCCTGGCCGCAACCGCCGGGCGGCCGGCTCCGCATGCGCAGCGCCCGGTCAGTTATCCGACCCGACACCCCAGCGCGTCGCCGAGCACGGGCGCCCCGACCGACTCGGCGCAGCTACCGCCTCATCACAGCTGGCACCTGTACTGGCCCAGTTGGCTGTTGCCGGCTCTGGTCCAGCTCGCCGGCGTGGTGGCGCTGCTGGCCCTGCTCTGGCTGATCGTCACCTTCATGCCGCGCTGGCGGCAGCGGCGCGGCGGGCAGCGCCCCACGGCCGAGTCGCAGTCCGCGCTGCCCGACCTGACGGCCGAGGTCGGTGCCGACCTGGTGCAAACCTTCTCCCGGGCATTGACCCGGGTCGAGCTGGGCGACGCCAACCGGGCGATCGTGGCCTGCTGGATCCGGCTGGAGCAGATCGCCGAGCAGACCGGGTTCGCCCGCCAGCCCTGGGAAACCTCGACCGACCTGGTCAATCGCTGGCTGGCCGGAGTGCCGCTGCCGGACGCTGCGCTGAACCGGCTGGCCGGGCTGTACCGGGAGGCGCGCTACTCCGGACACGCCATGGACCGGGAGTCGATCGAACAGGCTCGCGCGACCCTGACCGAGTTAAGAATGGCGTTCCAGACCGTGCCTCCGACGCGCTCATGAACCGCGCCGTCGACCGGCCGAGCCCGGTGCGCGAGTACCGCACCGACCGCAGACTGTGGCGCTTCGCCGGCAAGGGCGCGCTGTTCGGCTTGATCGTGGGCGCCGTGCTGTCCGCGCTGGACACCGCGGCCGAGCTCTATCAACCGGTACTGCTGCTGCTGATCGCGCCCACGCTGGTCGCGATCACCATTCAGCTGGTCCGCTACGGCGTGGCCGACGTGCCACCACCGGTTCCGGTGCCGGTGCCGGCCGAGACCTCGGCTGACTACTTCGCCGGCCTGCGGCACCTGGAACGCCGGCTGGAGGCTGGGTCGAAGGATCCGGTGGAGTTCGAGTGGTCCATCCGACCGGTCCTGGCCGAGCTGGCGATCGCCCGGCTCGGCCTGCGGCACGACTGCCGCATTCACGCCGAGCCCGACCGGGCTCGCGAGATCGTGGGGGAAGAACTGTGGGAAATCATGACGGTGTCGCCGGATCGCCCGATCCGGTCGATGAGCCGGGATCGGTTGCTGCGCCTGGTCAGCCTGATCGCGGCGCTGTGACCGCGCTACCGGTCGGCGCCGCGGTCGAGTTGTGCGACCGGGTGCTGGCCTCGGTCGGTCAGGCCGTCGTCGGCAAGCGTGGCCCGCTGTCCCTGGTGCTGGCCGGCATCCTGGCCGGCGGTCACGTGCTGATCGAGGACAACCCGGGCCTGGCCAAGACCCTCGCCGCCCGCTCACTGGCCCAAGCCCTGGGGCTGGAGTTCCGCCGGGTGCAGTTCACCCCGGACCTGTTGCCCTCCGACATCACCGGTTCGTTCGTCTACGACCAGAGTCGCAATGAGTTCCAGTTCCGGCCCGGCCCGCTGTTCGCCGGACTGGTGCTGGCCGATGAGATCAACCGCACCCCGCCCAAGACGCAGGCCGCGCTGCTGGAGGCCATGCAGGAAGGGCAGGCCACCGTCGAGGGCCGCACCTTCGGACTGCCTCGGCCCTTTCACGTCATAGCAACGGCCAACCCGATCGAGTACGAGGGTACGTACCCGTTGCCGGAGGCTCAGCTCGACCGGTTCCTGCTCCGGGTTGCGTTTGGCTATCCCAGCAAGGACGAGGAATGGCAGGTGCTGCAACGGCGAATCGAGCGCCGCCAGGAGGCGGTCGAGGTCGAGCGGGTCGCCGACGCGGCTCAACTGCAGGCCCTGCAACAGAGCGTGGAGTCGGTGCGCGTGTCCGACAGCATCAGCCGGTACTGCGTCGATCTGGTCGACGCCACCCGCTTTCACCAGCACCTGCTGGTCGGTTCCTCACCGCGCGGGGCGCTGGCCCTGGTCCTGGTGGCCCGGGCCTATGCCCTGATCAACCACCGGGATTACGTGACCCCCGAGGACGTCAAGGCGGTCGCGGTGCCGGCCCTGGCCCACCGGCTCACACTCCGGCCCGAGATGTGGATGCGGCGGCTGTCGCCGGCCGAGGTGATCGGCTCGGTCCTGGCCTCGGTCCCGGTTCCCGACAGCGACCGCACCGGATATTCAGCGGTCGGCCAGCGGTGATCGATCCGGGGCCGCCCCGCTGGTTGCCCACCCCGGCGCTGTCCACCGCGCTCGGACTGATGACCGGGCTGCCGCTGCTGGCGATCGCGTTCAACCGGGCCGACCTGGTGGTGGTGGCCACCCCGATCGGAGTCAGCACGCTGTTGGCGCTGCTGCGGCGAAGCTTCCGGCTCCCGCGGATCCACGTCCGGCCGGCCGCCTCTACCCTGCTCGAGGACGAATCCACCGACGTTGAATGGGAGATCTCGGCGGTCGAGCCGATCGAGCTGGTGCAGCTCCGGTTGCGAGTGCGGGGGTGGGTCGAGGCCGGCGAGGGCGATGCGCACTTCGTGACCGCCGTGCAGCCCGGCTCGCCGCGCCGGCTCAGCACCCCGCTGCGGGCCACCCGCTGGGGCCGTGGCTTCCTGGACGATGTCGTGGGCCAGGCCTACACCGCGCATGGCCTGCTGCGTGCCGACTTCGTCCGGGCCGCTGGCGCCTCGATCCGCATCCTGCCGTTGCGCGAAGGGTTCCGGGCCGTCGACGCGGTGCCCTCGGCGGCCGGCGTGGTCGGGCTGCACCGGTCCCGACGACCCGGGGACGGCATCGATCTGGCCGGCGTCCGACCGTTTCGGCCCGGGGACCGGCTGCGCCGGATCAACTGGCCGGTGTCGAGCCGGACCGGCTTGCTGCACGTGACCGCGACCTATTCCGACCGCGACACCGAGGTGGTGCTGCTGCTGGACAGCACGGTCGACCTCGGCACCAGCGCCGGCGTGGCCGGCTCGGCCAGCGCGATCGATCAGGCGGTCCGGGCGGCCGGGTCCATCGCCGAGCACTATCTGCGCAACGGGGACCGGGTGGGCCTGCTCGACCTCTCGCACGCCGCCCGGCCGATCCGGTCGCGACCCGGGCGGGCTCAGTTGGAGCGCTTGCTGGAGTCGCTGCTGGAGGTCAAGGTTCACCCGCTGGGCGGTTTGGCGGTGCAGCGGGCGCTGTCCCGGATCCCGGCCAACGCCTTGACCATCGCGCTCAGTCCGGTGCTGTCCGACGACGTCACCGACGCCCTGGCCGGGCTCAGTCGGGCCGGCCGTTCGGTAGTCGTGGTCGACACGATGCCGGCCCGGATCGAGCTGGTCGAACCGTCAGCCTGGACCCCGACGGCCTGGCAGCTCCGGATGTTGCACCGGGACAACGTGCTCGGCTCGCTCGCCTCGCACGGCGTGCCGGTGGTGCCGTGGCGCGGCAGCGGCAGCCTGGATGAGGTGCTGCACGGGTTGAGCCGGATGGCGACCGCTCCCAAGGCGCTGCGATGACCCTGGCCACCAGCTCCGGCCCCGATCACCGGGTCCGTTCCCTGCGCCGGCTGGTCAGGTTGCGCGAGCGCGGCGGCGGCTGGACCCGGTCGGCGCTGGCGGTCCGTGGCCTGCAGCTGGTGGCTGCCGTTCCGCTTTTCCTCCTGTTGCCGAAGCAGAACCGGTTGGCGGTTCTGATCTTCCTGGTCGGGCTGCTGGTGGCGGTGGTGGTGCCGGCGCGCAACGGCCCGGCGCTCGCCCTGATCGGTGCCGCCTGGGCCTGGATCGCGGTGGCCGGCGGCCACTGGGACCCGCCGGCGACCCGGGTGTTGCCGTTCGCGCTTGCCCTGTTCGCACTGCATGATCTGACCGCACTGGCCGCGGTCGTGCCGATGTCGAGCCGGCTTCGTCCGGAGGCCTGGCAGCAGTGGCTGCGCCGATCGTTGCTGAGCCTGCTGGTCGCGGTCCCGCTGATCGGCTGCGTGTACCTGGTCGCGGCCAGCACCTCCGGACCGAGCACCGCCTGGTTGCGACTGGCCGGGATGATCGGGGTGCTGCTGCCGGTTCTGGTCGGCGCGGTCCTGCTCGCCCGGCAGCTCAACGACCCGGGCGACGGCGTCTAGGCTGGCCGGCATGTTGCAGTCCGACATCCCGGTCCCGGACAGCGCCGCGGCCCGGCTGGCCGCCGAGACCTGCCGTCACTTCCATTCCGAGGCGCTGGTGCACCACTGCCAGCGCTCCTACCTGCTGGCCGCGGCCCTGGGCGTGCACCAGGCGCTGAGCTTCGATCCGGAGCTGCTCTACGTCGCTGCGATGTTCCACGACAGCGGTCTGGCTCCGGCCTTCGACAACGTCACCCGGCCGTTCGAGGAGGCCGGTGGCGACATCGGCTGGGTCTTCGCCGCCGGAGCGGGTTGGCGAGCCGAGCGCCGGCAGCGGGTGAGCGAGATCATCGTCCGCCACATGTGGCGCTCGGTCGAGCCGGCGCTCGACGCCGAGGGTCACCTGCTGGAAGCGGCCACCAGCTTCGACATCGCCGGGGCGAACCCGCAGCTGTGGCCGGCCGGGCTGGCTGCCGCTATCACCGAGCGCTACCCGCGGCTGGGATTGGCCGCGGAGTTCGGCCGATGCTTCGCCGATCAGGCCGAGCGTAAGCCGGACAGCAACGCGGCCCGCTCGGTCCGGCTTGGCCTCGTCCAGGCCCTGGCCGAGCATCCATTGGAGCCACGCTCGGGCTGAGCCGGCCCGCCGTTCAGCGGCGGCGGGAGATCTTGTTGCCCAGCCAGACCAGCGGGTCGTACTTGCGGTCCACCACGCGTTCCTTCATCGGGATCAGGGCATTGTCGGTGATCTTGATGTGCTCGGGGCACACCTCGGTGCAGCACTTGGTGATGTTGCAGTAGCCCAGGCCGTGCTCCTCCTGGGCGGCGTCGCGTCGGTCCAGGGCATCGAGCGGGTGCATGTCCAGTTCGGCCACGCGCATCAGGAAGCGTGGTCCGGCGAAGGCCGGCTTGTTGTCCTCGTGATCGCGCAGCACGTGGCAGGTGTTCTGGCACAGGAAGCACTCGATGCATTTGCGGAATTCCTGCGATCGCTCGACGTCGACCTGAGCCATCCGGTACTCACCGGGGGCCAGGCCGGCGGGCGGGGCAAAAGCCGGTATCTCGTTGGCCTTCTGGTAGTTGAACGACACATCGGTCACCAGATCCCGGATCACCGGGAACGCCCGCATCGGCGTCACCGTGATCGTTTCGGTCTCGGAGAAGGTCGACATCCGGGTCATGCACATCAGCCGGGGCCGGCCGTTGACCTCGGCGCTGCAGGAACCGCATTTGCCGGCCTTGCAGTTCCAGCGCACCGCCAGGTCGGAGGCCTGGGTCGCCTGCAACCGGTGGATGATGTCGAGCACGACCTCGCCCTCGTTCACCTCGACGGTGAAGTCCTGCAGCGCGCCGGAGTCGGCGTCGCCGCGCCAGACCCGGAACTTCGCCTGGTACGCCATGTCAGCTCTCCAGTTCCGCTTCGGTGAGGTACTTGGCCAGCTCGTCCCGCTCGAACAGTTCCAGCAGGTCGGCCCGGATGGTCGGGATCGGTTGCGGGGTGACTTCGATCGAGTCGGAGTCACCGGCCGGCAGGCGGCAGATGAGATTGCGCTGGCGCCAGTCGGCGCTCATCTCCGGGTAGTCATCCCGGGTGTGGCCGCCTCGACTTTCCTGCCGCAGCAACGCGGCTCGGGCCACGCACTCGCTGACCGCGAGCATGTTGCGCAGGTCCAGGGCCAGGTGCCAGCCCGGGTTGAACTGCCGGTGGCCCTCGACCTTGACCCGGCGGGCTCGCTGCTTGAGCTCCTGCAACCGGTCCAGAGCCTGCTGCATCTCCGCCTCGCGCCGGATGATGCCGACCAGCTCGTTCATCGTCTGTTGCAGCTCCTGATGCAGGGCGTAAGGATTCTCGCCCTCAGCGGTGTCGAACGGGGCCAGCGCGGTCCGGGTGGCGGCTTGCACGCTCGCCTCGGAGACCACCGGGTAGTCCCCGTGCAGGGCCACCACGTAGTCGGCGGCGCCGAGGCCGGCCCGCCGGCCGAAGACCAGCAGGTCGGACAGTGAGTTGCCACCCAGGCGGTTGGAGCCGTGCATGCCGCCGGCGACCTCGCCGGCCGCGAACAGCCCCGGTACGCCGTCGGCCGCGGCGGTGTCCGGGTCGACCTGGACACCGCCCATGACGTAGTGGCAGGTCGGGCCGACCTCCATCGGTTCGGCGGTGATATCGACATCGGCCAGTTCCTTGAACTGGTGGTGCATCGAAGGCAGCCGCCGGATGATCTCCTCGGCCGGCAAGCGGGAGGAGACATCCAGGTAGACCCCGCCGTGTTCCGAGCCGCGACCGGCCTTGACCTCGGAGTTGATCGCCCGGGCCACCTCGTCGCGCGGCAGCAGCTCCGGTGGCCGCTTGTTGTGGTCGGGGTCGGTGTACCAGCGGTCGGCCTCGGCCTCGGACTCGGCGTAGTTCTTGCGGAAGACGTCGGGCACGTAGTCGAACATGAACCGCTTGCCCTCGGAGTTGCGCAGCACTCCGCCGTCGCCTCGCACCGACTCGGTGACCAGAATTCCCTTGACCGACGGCGGCCAGACCATGCCGGTCGGGTGGAACTGGACGAACTCCATGTTCAGCAGTGAGGATCCGGCCCGCAGCGCCAGTGCATGCCCGTCACCGGTGTACTCCCAGGAGTTGGAGGTGACCTTGAAAGACTTGCCGATGCCGCCGGTGGCCAGGACCACGGTCGGGCTGCGGAACAGTACGAACTGGCCCGACTCGCGCCAGTATCCGAACGCACCGGCCACGGCGCCGGACTGGTCGAGCAGCAGTTCGGTGATGGTCAGTTCGGCGAAAACCTTGAGCTTGCCCTCGGAGTGCCCGCTGCCCTCGGCCCGGCCGTCGTCCTGCTGCAACGACACGATCTTCTGCTGCAGGGTGCGGATGAGCTCCAGACCGGTCCGGTCCCCGACATGGGCCAGCCGGGGGTACTCGTGACCACCGAAGTTTCGCTGGGAGATCTTGCCTTCGGGTGTGCGGTCGAACAGGGCACCGTAGGTCTCCAGCTCCCAGACCCGATCCGGTGCCTCCTTGGCGTGCAACTCGGCCATCCGGGGGTGGTTGAGGAACTTGCCGCCGCGCATGGTGTCGCGGAAGTGCACCTGCCAGTTGTCGTTGCTGTTGACGTTGCCCATCGAAGCCGCGATGCCGCCTTCGGCCATCACGGTGTGGGCTTTGCCGAACAGGGACTTGCACACGATGGCGGTGCGCATGCCAGCTTCGCGGGCGGCGATGGCGGCGCGCAGGCCGGCGCCGCCGGCCCCGATGATCAGTACGTCGACCCGGTGTTCTTCCGGGGCGGATGCTGGGTAGTCGCTCACTGGTTTTGGCAATCCCCTTAGAAGAAACGCGGATCGGAGAAGCTTCCTCGGGCCAGCAGGAAGATGTAGAAATCGGTGCCGGCCAGCCACACCAGCGATGCCCAGGCCAGCTGCATGTGCCGGGCGTTCAGCTTGGACACCTGGGTCCAGGCCCAGTACCGCACCGGGTGCCGGGAGAAGTGCCGCAGCCGGCCACCGACGATGTGCCGGCAGGAGTGACAGGACAGCGTGTAGGCCCAGATCAACAGGGCGTTGATGACCAGGATCAGCGTGCCCAGGCCGGCATGTCCCCACTGGCCCTTGGTGTTGCGGAAGCCCAGGACCGCGTCATAACTCAGGATCACCGCGAACAGCAGCGCCACGTACCAGAAGTAGCGGTGCACGTTCTGCAGGATGAGGGGGAAGCGGGTCTCTCCGCTGTAGGACCGGTGCGGCTCGGCCACCGCGCATGCCGGCGGGGACAGCCAGAACGCCCGGTAGTAGGCCTTGCGGTAGTAGTAGCAGGTGAGGCGGAAACCGAGCGGAAAGATCAGCACGATGATCGCCGGGGACAGCGCCCACCAGGATCCGATCGGATGACCGAAGTCGGATGAGTCCGGCACGCATCCGGTGCTCAGGCACGGCGAGTAGAGCGGGGTCAGGTACGGCCGGGAGTAGTAGTCGGCGTTGGCGAAGGCTCGGATCGTGGCGTACACCGCGAAAGCCAGCAACACCACCCCGGTCACCAGTTGCGGAACCCACCAGCGATCACCCCGCAGGGTGCGCGCGTCGATGTCGGCCCGGCCCGGGGAGGCGGTCCCGGTCGAACGAGGACGGGCTTGGGTCATCGGCGGATCCCTCCGTGGTAGCCACCGAGACCTTCGTCGTCGGCATCGTCGGCCCACATGGCCGGATCGTAGGGCTCATCGCTCACCGTCTGCATCTGCAGTGGTGGCCCGACGTCGGGATTGGTCGGCATCGAGGCCAGCAGCCCGACGTCGGAGACATCGAGTTCGAGCCGTTCCAGGTCGTTACGCAGCCGCTGCACGGCGGGTAGGTCGCCGTACTTGCCGTGCAGGGAGTGCACGACCGTGCGCAACTCCTCGACCGCGCGGTGCAAGGTCCGGAGTTCAACTGTCACTGGCATCGTTGCCTCTTTTCGGGCGAACCGTAAAACGATCATGCAGTATGGCGATGCTCCATGTCCAAGGTCACATCACTAGCTCGGGAAGAACTTGTCAAGCCCGGCGCACCGGGGGTGGTGCCGGGTGAAACCGCGCGGGCAGAGGATTACCGTCTGATCATGGCGATCGATCGCGCATGTCGAGCCTGCGTCGTGTGGGGTGCCGGCTACCTGGAGTACGACTTCGGTGAGCATCCGATGAATCCGGTGCGGCTGGACCTGACCATGCGATTGGCCAACGAGCTCGGGGTGCTCGACCGGATCGACCTTCGAGAGCCCGAGCCGGCCACCGACGAGGCGCTACAGACCGTGCATTCCGCCGAATACCTGGCCGCCGTCCGGGCGGCCAGCGAAGATCCCGGGTTTCTCGGGTTCGGCCTGGGCAGCGCCGACAACCCGGTGTTTCCCGGCATGTACCACGCGGCCGCGCTCATCGCCGGCGGTTCCGAGCAGGCGGCCCGGCTGCTCTGGGCCGGTGCGGCCGAGCACACGGTGAACATCGCCGGCGGCCTGCATCACGCCATGCCCGGTGCCGCGGCCGGCTTCTGTGTGGTCAACGACGTCGTGCTGGCCATCCGCACGTTGCTGACCGAGGGTGCGGCCCGGGTCGCCTACGTCGACATCGACGTACACCACGGTGACGGGGTCCAGGCCGCCTTCTACGACGATCCCCGGGTGCTGACGGTCTCGGTCCACCAGGACCCACGCACGCTGTTCCCCGGTACCGGCATGGCCGCTGAGACCGGGTCCGGCGACGGGGTCGGCACCGCGGTCAACCTCGCCCTACCGCCCGGTACCGGCGACAACGGCTGGCTGCGGGCGTTTCGCGCGGTTGTGCCCGGCGCCCTGGCCGCGTTCAAGCCCGACGTGCTGGTGACCCAGTGCGGCTGCGACACCCACCACGAGGATCCGCTGGCCGACCTCGCCCTGACCGTGGACGGACAGCGGGCCGCCTACGCCGAGTTGCACGAGTTGGCCCATAGCGTGGCCGGTGGCCGGTGGCTGGCCGTGGGTGGGGGCGGTTACGGCGTGCTGCGGTGCGTGCCCCGTTCCTGGACGCACCTGCTGGCCGAGGTGACCGGGTTCCGGATCGCGCCCGAGGCGGCCATTCCCCAGTCGTGGTCGGATCATCTACGAGCTCGGGGGATCCAGGGCCGGCTTCCGCAGTGGATGGGGGAGGGTCGCGAGCCTGATCCGCAGCCGTGGGCCCCGGGCGGTGAGACGTGGCTGGACCGCTCGATCGCCGCCACCCGGACCGCCTGTTTCCCGCTGCTGGGCCTGGACCCGCACGACCCGCGCGATTGATCGGCGGCCGGTCATGACCACGCCCGAGGACGACACCGCCTACGAGAACTACCCGCGTCGCTGGGAAGCCGACGTGGTGGTGGCCGACGGGGGCACCGTGCATCTGCGCCCGATCACTCCGGCCGACGCCGACGCCCTGGTCCAGTTCCACGCCGGGTTGTCGATGCGGACCCGCTACCTGCGCTACTTCTCGGCCTATCCCACCATCCCGCCGCGGGACCTGTTCCGGTTCAGCCACGTCGACCACGTCAACCGGGTTGCGCTCGCGGCCTGGCTGGGCGGTGAGATCATCGCGGTCGGCCGCTTCGACACCATCGAAACCGGCCTGGCCGAGGTGGCGTTCGTGGTCGCCGATGCCCATCAGGGCCGGGGCATCGGATCGGTGCTGCTGGAACATCTGGTCGAGATCGGCCGGGAGTTGCGACTGCTGCGGTTCGAGGCCATCGTGCTGGCTGAGAACCGCGCCATGGTGCGGGTCTTTCTCGATGCCGGCTTCGAGGCGACCCGGCGGCTGGAGGGCAACGAGGTCAGCCTGCGCTTCGACATCGCTGCGACCGAGCGGACCCAGAAGGTCATGGCCGAGCGCGAGCTGCGGGCCGACTCGCGCTCGATCGGTCGGCTGCTCAACCCGAAATCGGTGGCGGTGATCGGTGCCAGCAGCGATCCGGCCAAGATCGGGCACCTGGTACTGCAGAACCTGGTCACCGCCGGCTTCACCGGCCCGATCTTCCCGGTCAATCCCAACGCGCGCTCGGTGAACGGCATCCTGGCCTATCCCAGCATCGATGAGGTGCCGGGTCAGGTCGACCTGGCGGTGCTGGCCGTGCCGGCCACGGACGTGGTCGACGTGGTCCGGCAGTGCAGCCGGCACCAGGTACACGCCCTGGTGGTCATCTCGGCTGGCTTCGGGGAGTCCGGCGACGTCGAGCAGCGGGCGGCCGGCCTGCAGGCCCAACGCCAACTGGTGACCGAAGCCCGCTCCCATGGCATGCGGGTGGTCGGCCCCAACTGCCTGGGCGTGCTCAACACCGACGTCGCGATCGGGCTGAACGCGTCGCTGTCCACGGTATCGCCGCTGCCCGGCCGCGCCGGCTTCTTCTGCCAGTCCGGGGCGCTCGGGGTGGCCGTGTTGGGCGAGGCCGCCCGGCGTGGGCTGGGTGTATCGAGTTTCGTCTCGGCCGGCAACCGGGCCGACGTCTCGGGCAATGACCTGCTGCAGTACTGGGAAACCGATCCGGCCACCGACCTGGCGCTGCTGTATCTGGAGAGCTTCGGCAATCCACGCAAGTTCGCCCGGATCGCCCGCCGGTTCGCCCGGCGCAAGCCGATCGTGGCGGTCAAGTCCGGCCGGTCGTCGATGGTGGCGGGGCTGCAACACACCTCCGTGCAGGTCCCCGAACCGAGCGTGCAGGCCCTGTTCGAGGCCTCCGGGATCATCCGCACCCAGAACATCGCCGAACTGTTCGACGTCGCGTTGCTGCTCACCACCCAGCCCTTGCCCGCCGGCAACCGGGTTTCGGTGGTGGGGCACTCCACCGCCCTCGGCGTGCTCGTGGCCGATGCCCTGGCCAGTTCGGGACTGGAACTGGCCCGGCTGGTCGACGTCGGTGTCACGGCCACCCCGGACGGGTTCGGCCAGGCGCTGGAGGCCGAACTCGATCGTCGCGACGTCGACTCGGTGATCACGGTCTTCGTGCCACCGATGCGCCGGGGCGGTGAGTACGCAGTGGCCGCCCGGTTGCGCGAGGCCGTGGCGGGCCGGACCAAACCGGTGTTGTCGACCTTCCTCGGCTTCGACGGCGTGCCGGCCGAACTGGCGGTGCCCGGACCGCAGGCGCCGATGCCGGGCTCGATCCCGTCCTATTCCTCGCCCGAGCGGGCCGCCGCCGCCCTGGCCCGGGTCACCCGCTACGCCCTGTGGCGCAACCGGGAGCCCGGTCAGGTGCCGGAGCTGTCCGGACTGCGGATCGAGCCGGCCCGAACCCTCCTGGACGAGATTCTCTCGGTGACGCCGGAGGGTCGGGAGCTGACCGAGCCGGAGGTCCGGCGACTGCTCGGCTACTACGGCATCGAGCTGGTCGCGGCCGAGACGGTGGCGGGCCGGGTCGAGGCAGAGCAGGCGGCCGATCGAATCGGCTGGCCGGTGGCGATCAAGGTTGCCGGTGCGGTACGGCTCTACCTCTCCGACGCCGGCGACATCGCCGAGGCCTGGCGATCCCTCGAACTGGCCGACGATTCGCCCGCCGTGGTGCAGGCAATGGCTCCGCGCGGAGTGGACACCGTGCTGCAGGTACTGGATGACCGCTCGTTCGGTTCCCTGGTCTCCTTCGGGGTCGGGGGTCTGGCCACCGATCTGCTGGCCGACCGCAGCTATGCCGTGGTGCCGCTGACCTCGCTCGATGCGGTCGAGCTCATCAGCGCGCCCAAGGCGTTTCCACTGCTGACCGGCTACGGCGGCGCCGAGCCGGCCGACCTGCCGGCGCTGGCCGAGCTGGTGCTGCGCCTGTCTCGGATGGCCGATGACCTGCCTGAAGTGGTGGAATGCTCGCTGGATCCGGTGGTGGCTGAGCCGGCTGGTGCCCACGTCCTCAACGCCCGGATCCGGCTCGCCCGCCCGATCACCCGGGAGGATCTGAGCGCGCGGCGCCTACGGGCGCTCTGACCGGGCGAGAAGAACTCTTACCGGGAACAGGATTCGCGACCGGGCGCTCAGACGTCGAGGACGACCGGCGGCGGCAGCTCCTTCCACATCCGCACGTGTGGCCCGTAGTCGGTGGGAAAGATCTCGCCGTGTTCGATCCAACCGGCTCGGCCGTAGAAGCCGGCGGCGCTGATCCGGGCCAGGCACCAGATGAGTTCTGCCCCGTGTCGCTGGCTGATCCGCTCCGCTCCGGCCAGGACCCGGGCCCCGAAGCCGCCGCCGCGGCGGTCGGGATCAGTGGCCATGCTGCGTAAGCGCCAGGCCGGACGATCCGGTAGCCAGGGGCACGCCTCGGCGAAGACCAGGCAGGTGCTGACCAAACTCGATCCGGCGAAGGCTCCGATATGCACGGCGTCGGTCACCTCGTCACCGGGCATGGTCGAGCCCGGTGCAAGGTTGGGCCGTAAGACCGAGCGGCGGAGCTCCACCGTTTCCTGCGGATCGGCGATCCGTACCAGCGGGTCAGTCATAGCTACACGCTAGTACGCAGCCCAGGGCGGAGTATCAATCACCCGTTACCGCACCGGATCGCGGCCAGCCCGGATTCGCCGAACCCGGTGTGTCGGAGCTTGACACCGGCCCGGAGGTGGCAGAATTCGCCGTGATGGAGGGGGAAACGGCACTCTTTGTCGGGTCGCCGAAGGGTCGCGAATTCAAAGCTGAGATTGCGATTTCCTTTCTGGCCCGCCTGGTGTCACACTTTCCCCTAGCAAACGCACACGATTAAGGAGCCTAGGTTGAACAAGACCCAGTTCATCGACGCCGTTGCGGCTCGACTGAACGCCGACCACAAGTCCACCGCGAACATTCTCGACGCCATTCTGGACGAGGTGTACGCCAACGTCGTCAAGGGCGAGAAGGTCATCCTGACCGGCTTCGGCGCCTTCGAGCGGCGCGATCGGGCCGCGCGCATCGGCCGAAACCCGGCCACCGGTGCCAAGGTCCGGGTCAAGAAGACCTCCGTTCCGGCCTTCCGGCCCGGCACCGAGTTCAAGGAAATCATCGCCGGCCGTCGCAAGCTCGCCAAGGCCCCGGCCAAGAAGACCGCCGCCAAGGCTGCTCCGGCCAAGAAGACCGCCGCCACCAAGGCCCCGGTCAAGAAGGCTGCCGCCACCAAGGCTGCGCCGGCCAAGAAGGCTGCCGCCACCAAGGCTGCGCCGGCCAAGAAGGCTGCCGCCACCAAGGCTGCGCCGGCCAATAAGACCGCCGCCACCAAGGCTGCGCCGGCCAAGAAGACCGCCGCCACCAAGGCCCCGGCCAAGAAGACCGCCGCGAAGAAGGCTCCGGCCAAGCGCGCGCGTTGAGCTGAACCGCACTACCGACTGCGGCCCGACGGAATTCCGTCGGGCCGCAGTCGCGTTCGGCTGCCTTGCGGTCAACCCGCTCGGCGGTATTGCATGGCGCCTCGCGGTTACCCCGCCCGGCGGGACCGGCGGCCATCGCGGGACTTCAAGTAGTCCGAGACGACGTACTCTCCCAGCGCGCCGGTGCCGGGCAGGAAGACCCGGCCACCGTTGCGCCGCCCGATCTCCTGCATGAAATCAACCAGGCGCTGTTCGTTGTCCAGCATGAAGATGTTGATGGTCGCCCCCCGCCGGGTGCAGCGCTCGACCTCGGCCAGGGTGGCTGCCACCGTCTCCGGGGACGGTGGCCAGCAGAAGTCGGAGAAACCGTCCTCGGCCAGATGAGCCGTCGGCTCGCCGTCGGTGATGACCAGGATGACCGGCTCAGCCTGGCGATGCTTGTCCAGATGTCGCCGGGCCAGCATCAAGGCATGCTGCAAATTGGTGCCGTAGACCCGTTCCCAATCGTGATTGACCAAATCGCGCGGGGTCATCACCCGGGCGTAATCGGAAAATCCGATGATCTGGATCGCGTCCTGCGGGTATTTCGTCGTCACCAGAGAATGCAGCGCCAGCGCCGTTGTCTTGGCCTCACCCCAGGTGCCGCGCAACTCCATGGAATACGACATGTCCACCAGCAGCGCCACGGCCGCCGAGGATCGGCGTTCGGTTTCCACCACCTCGAAATCCTGGGCCGAAAGCCGGACCGGCCGACCGGTGGCCGGGCCGGTCCGCAGCACCGCATTGCGCACGGTCCGCACCACATCCAGCGGCTGCTCGTCGCCGAATCGCCATTCCCGGCTGGCCCCGGTGACCTCGCCGGCCGCGCCGGCATCGCGCAACTCGTGTTGCCCCCGACGACCTTGGTGCAGGCTGGCGAAGACCTTGCGCAGGGCCGATGCCCCCAGCCGGCGCAGCGCCCGAGGCGACAGCTGCAGGCCGCGGCCGTCCTGTTGCAGGTAGCCCTGCCGCTGCAGCTCGCGCTCGATCGCCTTGAGCTGCTGCAGATCCTGGACCGCCTGCTGGCCCAATGCCCGTTCCACGAGCTCCTCGTCGATGTCGGTCAGGCTCGCGCCGGGGTAGTCCTGCAGCGACAGCTCGGCCAGCTCGTCCAGGTCGGCCAGTTCGGCCAGTGCCTCGGTCCCGGCGCCGTAACCGAGTCCGGACGGACCGTCGAGCTGCTCCCGTCCTCCCCAGTTCAGATCGGGCCTCGCCGCGCGCAGGGATCGCTGCAACCGGGCCAGCTGGTCGCCCAGCCCGGCCGAGTTCATCGCCGACTCCATCAAGCCGGCCAGCTCGTTGCGCTGCTCCGGGGTTAGGGAGTTCATCAGCCGCTCGGCCGCGGCCGAGCGCCGGGCCAGCGAATCCACCAGCTCCTGCAGGTTCTGCGGATCGTCGTTGAAGAACTGGCCGTGCTTGGCCATGAACTGCTCGAACTGCTCCTGGGTGTGCTCGCCCCGGGCATCGGCATCGAGCATCTCGTTGAGGTCGCTCAACATGTTGTGGATCTGCTGCATGGCCGCCGGATCCGGATTGCTCAGGGCCTGTTTGAGGCCGGCGAACTGAGCGTCAAGGACTTCCGAGCGCAGCAGGTCGTTCAACTCCTGGTACTTGGCCGCCGCTTGCGGTGATCGCCACTGGTAGTCGGCCAGCTGGCGCACCGCTCGCGAGGTGTCCGACGGCAGCGCATCAAGTTCGTCCTCGGCCATTCGGGCGGAGTCCGAGGGATCGGGAAACAGCGCGGTCCGTTCGGCCTCCAGCGCCTCGTCGAGCAGTTGCCGGACCTCGTCCAGGGTTCCGTCCAGCCGGCCGGACTTGCGCAGCTTGCGGGCCCGGTTGCGAGCCTGCTGACGCAACGAGTCCAGGCCCGACCGGCCGTCGACCCCGCGGCGCATCAGGCGGTGCAGAGCCGCTCGCGGCGACAGCCCGGCCAGCACGTCCTCGCCGAGTTCGTCGAGGGCTTGGCGAATGTCGTAGGGCGGCTCCAGCGGGTCCGGGCCGCCCCGCCAGGCCCCGTAGCGGAAGGCCATGCTCAGGCTCCGTACACGGTGCGGTTGCCGGCCGAATCCTTGGCCAGCCGACGGTTGAGGTAGAGGCCTTCCAGCGCGAACTCCACCGCGGCCGCGGCAATGCCGACGGTGGCCGGTCCCTCGTGCACGCTGTCCGGCTCCAGCCGCTCGAGCAGCCCGGCCAGACCCGGAATCGAACCCAGCTGCTCCAGCAACTTGTCCGCCGACACCAGGTCACCGGTCTCGACCAGCAGGCCGGCGTCGAATTTCTCCTGCAACGGCCGCAGGTCCAGCCCGGCCAGCCGGGCCCGGGTGGTCTCGGCGACCGCCCGGCGCAGCAGGTGATCCAGCACCTCGAACTCGCGGCCCTCGTCGGCGTCGTCGAATTCCACCTTGCCCCGCGAGGCCGGCACGATCGCCGGCAGGTCGCAGACCCGGGCCACCGCCACTGGTTCGGCGCTGGCCGCAGCCCGCCGCACCGCCGAGGCGGCCACGGTCTCCACCGCGGCGATGGCGAAGCGGGCCGACACACCCGAACGCTGATCCACCTGCGGCGCTTCCCGGACCGCGCGGGTGAACCGGCCGATCACCTCGAGCAGGTGGCTGGGCAGGACCGGCGCGCCGAATGCCGTGCCGTCCTCCTCGCTGCCCCACAGCACCGCCGCCTCCTGGGCGATCAGACCGAGTTCGTCGGACAGTTCCAGCGGGTAGTGAGTCCGGATCTCAGCCCCGAAGCGGTCCTTGAGCGGGGTGATGATGCGACCACGGTTGGTGTAGTCCTCCGGGTTGGCGCTGGCCACCACCAGCAGATCCAGCGGCAACCGCAACTGGTAGCCCCGGACCTGGATGTCGCGCTCTTCCAGGACGTTGAGCAATGCGACCTGGATTCGCTCGGCCAGGTCGGGCAATTCGTTGACCGCGAAGATCCCGCGGTTGGTCCGGGGAACCAGGCCGTAGTGGACGGTTTCCGGGTCGCCGAGGGAGCGGCCTTCGGCCACCTTGATCGGATCGATGTCGCCGATGAGGTCACCGACCGAGGTGTCGGGTGTGGCCAGCTTCTCGCCGTAGCGTTCGCTGCGGTGCCGCCAGGTGATCGGCAGATCGTCGCCGAGCTCGGCCAGCCGATCGCTGGCGGCCCGGGTTATCGGAGCGTAGGGGTGCTCGTTCAGCTCGGAGCCGGCGATCACCGGCGTCCACTCATCGAGCAGGCCGACCAGGGTGCGGATGAGGCGGGTCTTGCCCTGCCCACGCTCGCCGAGCAGCACGACGTCGTGCCCGGCCAGCAGGGCCCTTTCGACCTCGGGGGTCACCGTCTCGTCGAAGCCGACGATGCCGGGCAGGCTCGGCTGGCCCGCGGCCAACCGAGCGATCAGGTTCTGGCGGATCTCGGCCTTGACGCCTCGATGCACATGGCCGGAGGCGCGGAGTTGGCCGAGGGTGGTGAGATCAGGAGCAGCAGTCACGATCACGACGCTACGACGGCCGGATCGGCTTCGCCACGCAGCTGATTGGCCGATCGACAGTTGCTCGCGGTCCGCGAAATCGGGAATAGCCGGCTGGCCGGCCGGCTTGAGGCGATTCGAAGCCCGAACCCGCGGTTACCGGTGGACTCCGAGCGCTAGCGTTGGGCCATGACCGATCCCGCGTCCCGGACCCCGACCATCGACGTGCTCACCCTCGCTGCCATCGACGAGGTGTGGGAACGGGTCCGGCGCAGGGTGAGCGGCCTGAGCCAGGCCGAATACCTGTGGGAACCGGTGCCCGACTGCTGGTCGGTGCGAGAGGTCGAGGGCAGGGTGATCCCGGACTGGTCCGGTGACGACCCCGATCCGGCGCCGTTCACCACCATCGCGTGGCGGTTGCACCATCTGTCGGCCGACTGTTTCGCCAACTACGTCACCGGCGGTTTCGGCCCATGGCCGATGCGCACGCCCAAGGGGGAGTGGACGCTCGAGGTCGGGGAGGCGCTCGAGCTGTTCGACCAGGCGTGGGCCGGATTCCGCTCGGCCATGGGCGGACTCGGCGCGACCGCGATGTGGCAGCCCCTCGGGCCGGGGTGGGGTCCCTACGTCGAGCACAGCCGGGCCAGCCTGGTGCTGCATGCGATGGACGAACTGGCCCATCACGGCGCGGAAATCGCCCTGCTGCGTGACCTGTGGCGCTTCGCCCCGAACTGCGTGCTGCGGCCGATCGACTAGCGCCGACCCGGCTCGGTGCAGCCCGGCTCGGTCAGGGTCCGGCTCGGTCAGGCCCGATAGGGCGAGGCGGTCAGCAGGGTTACGGTCATGGTGGCCCCGGTCGGGGTGGTGTAGGAGACCGTGTCACCTTCCTTGGCGCCGGTCAGCGCCTGGCCGAGCGGCGAGGCCGCGCTGTAGACCTCTAGGTCGGTGGTGTCGGAAACCTCGCGTGAGCCGATCAGGAAAGTCTCGGTCTCGTCGTCGCCGTCGAAGCGCACCGTGACGACCATGCCGGGCCCGGCGGTGCCGTCGGCGGTCGGCGCCTCGCCGACCTTGGCATCGCGCAGCATCTGGGTCAGCTGGGCGATTCGCCCCTCCTGCTTGCCCTGCTCCTCGCGCGCAGCGTGATAGCCGCCGTTCTCGCGCAGATCGCCCTCTTCACGCCGGGCATTGATCTCGGCCGCCATTGCCTGCCGGTTGTCCTTGAGGTCCTGCAGCTCCTTGGAAAGCCGGTCGTAGGCCTCCTGGGTCAGCCAGGTGGTGGTCGACGAGGTATCGGTGCTCACAGGTAGAACTCCTACTGACGCGCAACTGAGATATGGATGGACTGGCTGGGGACTTTCCAACGTAACACCGGCGGCGCGCCGATACGCCGGTTATCTCCCACGAAAATTCACGCCGTTGGCCGGTGTACATCCTCAGCACGCGACCTGCGCGGCCGACCGGCCACGCCATCGGGGACAATGACAGCGTGCCAGATGTTGCCACCAAATCCGAAATCAGCGCCGGCCTGCGCCTGATGTGCGTGCATGCGCACCCCGACGACGAGTCGAGCAAGGGCGCGGCCACCATGGCCCGATATGTCGAGGAGGGGGCCGAGGTCCGAGTCGTCACCTGCACCGGGGGCGAGCGGGGTGACATCCTCAACCCGGCGCTGAAGAACCGGGCGGACATCGCCGACAACATTTCCGCCATCCGGATCAGCGAGATGGCCAACGCGCAGCGGATTCTGGGGGTCCAGCACGAGTGGCTCGGCTTCGTCGACTCCGGCCTGCCCGAAGGCGATCCGCTGCCGCCGCTGCCTGAGGGTTGCTTCGGGCTGACCCCGCTCTCGGAGTCGGTCCCCCGGCTGGTGGCAGCGATCCGGCGGTTCCGGCCGCACGTCATGACCACCTACGACGAGAACGGCGGCTACCCGCACCCGGACCACATCATGTGTCACAACGTCTCAATCGCGGCGTTCGAGGCGGCCGGTGACCCCGACCGCTTTCCCGACGCGGGGCAGCCCTGGCAGCCATTGAAGCTGTACTACGACGTCAGCTTCACCCGGGACCGGATAACCGCCTTGCATGAGGCGATGGAGGAACTCGGGCTGGAATCGCCGTACGCTGAACGGATCAAGGATTGGGACAAGGCGACCGCCGGCCGCCGGGAGCCGAACGTGACCACCAAGGTCTACTGCGCCGATCAGTTCGGCAAGCGCGACGCGGCCCTGCTCGCGCACGCGACCCAGGTCGACCCGGAGGGGTGGTTCTTCAAGGTGCCGCTGGACGTGCAGAAGCGGGTGTTCCCGTGGGAGCAGTTCGAGCTGGCCCGCTCCCTGGTTGACACCCAGGCGCCGGAAGAGGACCTGTTCGCCGGAGTACGGGAGAAGGTGCTGTCTTGACCACCGCCGCGCTGATGCTGGCCGATTCCGACGCCGGCAAGGGCAGCCCGATCGGGCTGTTCGTCCTGCTGGTGCTGGTGGTTGCCGTCTACTTCCTCTGGCGCTCGATGAACCGGCACCTGAAGAAGGTGCAGCAGTTGCCCAACGAGCCGATGCACCGAAGTGGCGACGACGCCCCGGACGCGGCCTCGCCGGAGAACCGGGCCACCCCGAAGCAGTCGGGCCGCGGCTGAGCGGCCGCGGCACCCGGCCGGTGACGGAGTTGTCACTTTGACCTATCTTGGGTCGCTCAGACTGACACCGATCGTCGGACGCCAGTAAGCTGACCCACCGAGCCAAAAAGCGCTTTTCATAAACGCAACAGGCATGTGGGGCAGGATGGCGGTAATTTCAGCGCTGACGTCGGTGCATGCCCGCACCACCCACGGTCTGGCCGGCCTGCGGGCCGCGGCCGGCGACCTCGACACGCTCGCGCTCAGATGTGGCGCGCCGGCCAGTATGTACTCCGCGGCTCTGCTCGGGTGGTTCGAGGCTCGGCCGGACTGGGCGCCGGTACTGGTCCGGCTCGAGGATTCCGGCGGGCTGCGGGCTGCGGCCGTGCTGGCCGGCCGCCGCCAGCGCGGGGTGTGGCGGTTGAGCCGGTCCGGCACCCCGGGCGAGCCGTACGCCTTCCTGCTCGATGCCCCGGACCTGGCCGAGCCGCTGGCGACAGCCCTCCACGCCGCGCTGCTGCGCTCGCCCGGTCGCTGGTGGAAGCTGCTGCTGGCCGACTTACCGGCGCCCGATCCGGTGACCGATGCCTTGGCCCGGCGATTGCCGGCCGTCGATCGAGCGGTCTTCGAGGACGGGCCCGAGCTGGTCTTCGAGCCCGGTCGGTCCGGCAATCACTACCTTTCCCGCAACACCCGGGCGGCCGCGGCCAAGGCCCGGAACCGGATCGCCAAGGCCGGTCACCGGCTGGAGCTGGTGTGGTTACAGGAGCCGGCTGCCGTCCGCGACGAGCTGGCGGACATCAGCCGGATCCGATCCGAGCGCAACTGCCAGCTCCAGCGCGGGGCCGAGGACCCGGCCGAGTTGACCACGTTCGGCGAGACGATCCGGCGCCAGGCCGAGGCCGGCCGGGTGCGGCTGTTGCTGGCCCGGATCGACGGCGCCGTTGCCGCCTACGCGGTGTGCTTTTTCGCCGGTTCGAGCCTGTGGGTCTACTCCAACAACGTCAATCCTGAGTTCACCCGGTTCAGTGCCGGCACGATTGCCAACGCCGAGGTGGTGCGTTACGCCCAGGCCGAGCCCGGCATCGTGGTGCTGCGGTGGGGCCGGGGCCTGCAGCGGTACAAGCTGTCCGGACCGGTCCGGTTGGCCCGCAGCCAGTCACTGACCGCATGGTCGTCCCCGTCGACCCGGTGGCTGCTGCACGCCGGGCGGACCCTGCGCCGGGCGCTGCACCGCTGAGCGGTCGGCCGCCGCGATCAGGGCCGCACCGGCCGGGACTGGGCATCGGCCAGCCAGGCCGTGAGCTCGTCGGGCTCCCGGGGCAGCGCGGCAGACAGGTTCACCGGCTCGCCGCCGGTGACCAGGATGTCGTCTTCGATCCGGATCCCGATGCCGCGCCACTCGGCCGGCACGGTCAGATCGTTGGGCTGGAAGTACAGACCCGGTTCGACCGTCAGCACGTAGCCGGCGCCCAGCGGGCCCTTGCGATAGGTCTCCTCGCGGGCCGTCGCGCAGTCGTGCACGTCGACGCCGAGCATGTGGCTGACCCCGTGCAGGGTGTAGCGCCGGTGCAGGCCGGCCCCGGGGGCCTCCTCGTCGGCCGCGCAGGACACCTCCGCCGACACCGGCAGCACGCCCCAGTGGTGTAGATGATCAGCCAGCACCCACATCGCGGCCCGGTGCGCGGCCAGGAAATCGTTGCCGGCCCTGGCCTCGGCAATGCCGGCCTGCTGCGCTTCGAGCACCGCCGCGTAAAGCTGGCGCTGGGCCGAAGACCACTCGCCGTCGACCGGGAAGGTTCGGGTCACGTCGGCGGTGTAGAGGCTGTCGACCTCGACACCCATGTCGGCCAGCAGCAGTTGGCCCGGCGCGATGTCGCCGTCGTTGCGCCACCAGTGCAGGGTGGTCGCGTGCTGGCCGGAGCCGACGATGGAGCTGTAGCCGACGTCATTGCCCTCCAGCCGGGCTCGGCGCCAGAACGTGCCTTCCAACCAGCGCTCGCCCCGGCCGCCACCGGCGGCCAGCACCGGCTTGAGCTCGGCCGCGACGTCGGTGAAACCGCGGGTGGTGGCATCACAGGCCGCCTGCAACTGGGCGATCTCCCAGTCGTCCTTGACCAGCCGCAGCTCGTCGATGACCTCGGCCAGCCGGTCGCTGGCCGCACCGGGCAGCAGGGCATCGACGTCGGCGTCGATGCCGGCCAGCAGCACGCTGTCCGGGTGCCGCCTCAGATCACCGGCCAAGTCGGTCAGCGGCCGGGTCTCCAGCCCGAGCACGGCGGTGGTCTGCTCGCCGTTGGGGACGTTGCCCACCCAGAGCGCCCCGTAGAGGCGGTTGGTGAAGTAGCCGGGCTCGCCCGCGCCGGCGTACTCGCGCAGGTACAAGGTGGCGCCGCCGACCGGTTCCGGACGCAGTACCAGCACCGCGCCCTCGACCGTCTCCCCGGTCAGCCACGCGAAGGCGGAGGAGGTGCGGAAGTTGTAGTCGGTGTCGTTGGCCCGGACCTTGAGCTGGCCGGACGGGACGACCACCTGACGGCCGGGGAAGGCGGCGCTGACCGCACGGCGGTGCGCGGCCCAGGTCGCCGCCCCGGCCGAGCGCCGGCCGTCACGGCCGGCTGGGTGCGGCATCAGCGGGGCCGGGTCCCAGTTCTCGGCCATGGCCTTGGCCAGTTCCGGCGGCAGCGGGATGTCGTGAGAGGTGGTTCCCTCAGCCACGGCGTCCGGGTCCTGCGGCCCTTCGGGCAGTGGTGTGGTTTGTCCGGCGTCGGTCATGGCACCGAGTTTAGGCATCGCGGCGCAGGCCTGCGCCTGGACTTCCTATCCGACGTCGGTCGAACCTCGGCGTTCGCGCTCGTCACAATCCGGATCGGAACCCGCCGGAATTGGCGGGTCGCCCGGCCGTCAAGCGGAGTTCTGGCTACGGTAAGTGACGACGTCGCGGTCAGGACGTCGCCGGACAGGATCGGTAACGAAGAGGTTGGTCGGAGTGGTGAAATCACCGGTGTGGGCCGGGCTGGTCGCGGCGGCATTGCTGGCCGCCGGCTGCACCGCGGCTTCGAGTCCGGGCAGCGGTACCGCGGCCGGTGACACCGGCGCCGGCAGTTCACTCGATCCGGCCGCGACGACTGACACCGCCACCGATACCACGAGTGACACCGGCACCGATACCGCCACCGCCAGCGCTACCGCCAGCCCGCCGGCCAGCACCGCGTCGGCCCGGCCGACCCGGAGCACTGCCCGGACCAGCTTCAGCCCGCCGCCGGGTTCGGTGTCGGCCTGCGCGCTGCCCTACGTCCGGATCACGGCCACCGCCAGCCGGGCGGCGTCCTCGCACCAGGGCGTGGTCCTGCAGTTCACCAACACCGGCCAGATCGCCTGCGCGCTCACCGGCTACCCCGCGGTGGCGATCGTCAACTCGGCCGGCCGGGTGGTCAAGCAAGCCGCCCACACGCCGAGTGGTTACCTGGGCGGGGTCCGCTCGGGCAAGGTCAGCACGGTCTACCTGCTCAGCGGTCAGACCGCCTCCGCCTTGCTGGAAGGCGAGACCATCGACATCAACGGCAGCGCGTGCCCGGCTGAACCGGGGTTACGGGTTACGCCGCCGACGACCCGGACCTCGGGCTCGGTCCCGGTCCGGACCGGGATCTGCGGTGGTGTCCAGGTGCACCCCGTGGTCACCGGGACTACCGGCAGCGCCGGCTGAGCCGGGGGCGGATAGCGTGAGCGCATGCCGGCTGAACTGAACGAATCCACCATCCGCACCGCGCCGAAGGTGCTCCTGCACGATCACCTGGACGGCGGCCTGCGTCCGCAGACGATCATCGAGCTGGCCGGGCAGATCGGTTACCAGGCGCTGCCGACGACCGACGCCGTCGAGCTCGGGCGCTGGTTCACCGAGTCGGCCGACTCCGGTTCGCTGGAAAGGTATTTGGAAACCTTCGCTCACACCGTGGCGGTGATGCAGACCCGGGAGGGTTTGCACCGGGTGGCCAGCGAGTGCGCCCAGGATCTGGCCCAGGATGGCGTGGTCTACGCCGAGGTCCGGTGGGCGCCGGAACAGCATGTCAGCGAAGGTCTGAGCCTGGCCGAAGTGGTCGAGGCGACGCTGGAGGGTTTTGCCCACGGCGTGCAGACCGCGGCCGAACAGGGGCGCCAGATCCGGATCGGCGCGCTGGTGACGGCGATGCGCCATGCCGCTCGCTCCCGCGAGATCGCCGAGCTGGCGGTGGCGTTTCGCGATCGTGGCGTGGTCGGCTTCGACATCGCCGGCGCCGAGGCCGGCTTCCCCCCGACCCGGCACCTGGACGCGTTCGAGTACCTGCGCCGGGAGAACTTCCACTTCACCATCCACGCCGGCGAGGCGTTCGGGCTGCCTTCGATCTGGGAAGCGATCCAGTGGTGCGGGGCCGACCGGTTGGGGCACGGGGTGCGGATCATCGATGACATCAGCACCGGCGGTGGGCCGCTGGAAGAACAGGTGCGCACCGCGCAACTGGGCCGGCTGGCCCAGTACGTGCGAGACAAGCGCATCCCGCTGGAGATGTGTCCGTCGTCGAATCTGCAGACCGGCGCCGCGACCTCGATCGCCGAGCACCCGATCGGACTGCTCCGCCGATTGCACTTCCGGGTGACGGTCAATACCGACAATCGGCTGATGAGCAACACCTCGATGACCCGGGAGATGACTCTGCTGTCCGAGGCCTTCGGCTACGGCTGGTCGGACCTGCAATGGCTGACCATCAACGCGATGAAGAGCGCGTTCATCCCATTCGACGACCGGCTGGCGATCATCAATGCCCAGATAAAGCCTGGCTACGCGGCGTTGAGCGCGTGACCGATCAGGACCGGAAAGAGGTTCGGCGGTGACCGGACCCGGGCCGGACGAACTGAGCGCGCTGGCGGCGCTGGTGTCCCGGCAGGCGGCCGACCTCGAGGTGTACGCCGGCTTCGTTTTCGCCGCGCTCGACGGGGCGCTGCCACCCGGGATGGTGCGGATCGAACGCAAGCAGTCGCTGGCCGACCGGCTGCGGGGCCGCGAGGGCGTGGTGGTCTCGGCCTCGGTCCGGTTGGGCGAACAGCGGTTCGTGCTGCAGCGAAGCGGTGTCGGCGCGTCCAGCGAGGCGCTGGTCGTGCACGAGGTCGGCGGCATCGTGTTGTCCCGGCGGGCACTGCCGCTGGCCGACTGGTCCCGGCAACTGACTGCCGCGCTGGCCGAACTGGCCGGCCAGAACGCCGTGGCCGCCGGAGTGCTGCGGCGGCTGAGCAGCTTCACCGTCTGAACTCTCAGCGTGGACCTGGGCCGCTGATGCACACTCGATGGCAACTGTTGAAGGAGCGCTGATGACCCAACCACCACAGGTCGATCTGAGCCAGTACGGGATCCCGGCCGACGCGGCTCGCCGCATCTCGGAGAACGCCGACGGCACGGCCGGGGCGGTGTTCACCAGTGACTTGTCGGTGAACGAGTTCCTGCTGGTCCGCGAAGCCGGCTTCCGGCCGCTGGGACTGGTGCTGGGTTCGTCGGTCTATCACATCGGCGCCCAGTTCTCCTCGTTCAACCAGAGCATGGAACTGTCGGTACTGACCCAGGCGATGTATCACGCCCGGGAACTGGCGATGACCCGGATGCGGGCCGAGGCCTACGCCCTCGGTGGCGATGGCGTGGTCGGGGTTCGCCTGCGCGTGGTCGGTATGCAGTGGGGCGAGCACATCGCCGAGTTCACCGCGGTCGGCACGGCGGTCAAAGCCGACGGCGCCCAGGCCCCGGGCGGTTGGCGCGATGCCTCCGGCGGCCCGTTCACCTCCGACCTGTCCGGGCAGGATTCCTGGACGCTGATCGAGTCCGGCTACGCGCCGCTCGGACTCGTCATGGGGACCTGCGTCTATCACATGGCCCAGCAGGGGTTTCGGCAGATGTGGCGCAACATGGGCCAGAACGTGGAGATTCCTCAGTACACGCAGGGGGTTTACGACGCCCGCGAGCTGGCCATGGGCCGGATGCAGGCCGAGGCCCGGGCCCACCAGGCCGAGGGCGTCGTCGGCGTGCAGTTGAACGAGTTCAACCACGTCTGGGGATACCACACGACCGAGTTCTTCGCGGTCGGCACCGCGGTGCGGCCGCTGCGCGAGGACCACACGATCAGCCAGCCCAGCCTGGTCATGCCACTGAGCTGAGGGTTCAGGCCTCTGCTCTCGCTCAGGGCCGGC
>Ga0187809_10000099_pt1 | contig 59959 bp, 49 predicted proteins | sample NC_wetland_sal_i_8_FD_132415 | JGI IMG/M metagenome (GOLD analysis project Ga0187809, IMG submission 132415) | Wetland sediment microbial communities from Neuse River Estuary, North Carolina, USA - ASW_4 | ecosystem: Environmental > Aquatic > Freshwater > Wetlands > Sediment | place: USA: North... | reverse complement strand
GATTTAGCTGAACCATTCTTTGTGCGCAAGGGGGGAGTTGAACCCCCACGTCCTTTCGGACACACGGACCTGAACCGTGCGCGTCTGCCATTCCGCCACTTGCGCGAGGCGTCTGAAGAGACGGGTAGAAGGCTAACACGGGGGCCCAGCCGGTATGACCACGGTGGTCTGGGCCGGCCCGGGACCCGGCAAAAGTGACACCGGGCCGCGCTCATGCCAGGCTCCCAGTCTCACGCAGATACCATGTGGGCTACGTCCGGCCACTCCCGGACGCGGCAGTTGTGCCACGGGTGCCCGCTGGCAGCGGATCGATGGCCGGCAGGCACGCCGTCGAGACAGCGGACGAAAGGAGAGACCGGTCATGAGCAGCCTGGCCCAGCGCTTCGAGCGCCGGCTGGAGGGCATGGTCGGTTCTGCGTTCGCCCGGGTCTTCAAGGGCCAGGTCGAACCGGTCGAGATCGGCAGCGCCCTGCAGCGCGAGGCCATGGACAAGAAGGCGGTCATGGGCAGCGGCCAGGTGCTGGCACCCAACCGCTACCGGGTGACGCTGGCCGGCTCCGACTACGAGCGGCTCTCGCCCTGGGAATCCCAGCTCACCGCGTCCCTGGCCGAGCTCGTACAGGAATTCCTGGACGACAACGAGCTGGCCACCATCGGCGACATCGAGGTTTACCTGGCCGAGGACGCCAGCCTGCACACCGGAGTCTTCGGCGTGGCCTCTCGGATGGAGCCGCAAGCCCCGCCCCGCCGCCGGCCCTATGACTCGATGTCGATGCCGGTCGTGCCCGGTCATCCCGAGCAGTACGTCAACCCGCTTGGTGCGGCCGGCGCCGCCGCGGCCGCTCCGATCCCGCAGCCGGCAGCCCCGCCGATGCCGTCGTTCGCCCCGCAGTACCAGCCCGGTTACGGCCAGCCTGAGCCCCAACCGAGCTACCCGGCCCAGCCCAGCTATCAAGAGCCGGCCGCCTACCCCGAACCGCCGCGGCGCCGCTACCACGCGAGCCTGGTCGTGGACGGCACCCCGCGCAGCCTCGAACTCAAGGACGGCAACAACCTCATCGGTCGCGGCTCGGACGTCGACCTGCAACTGATGGACCAAGGCGTCTCCCGCCGTCACGCTGACGTCTACGTCAACGGCAACCGGGCCGACGTGCACGACCTCGGCTCGACCAACGGCACCTCGGTCAACGGCCACCCGGTGCAGCACCAGCAGCTCCAGCACGGCGACGTCATCCGGGTCGGGCACACCCGGCTGGTGTTCCACGAGCACGGGCAGGGCGGCTCTTGACCTCACCGCTGGCGATCCAGCTGATGCGCTTCGCCTTCCTGGCCGTGCTGTGGTTGTTCATCTACGGCATGGTCCGGGTGATCCGCACCGAGCTGCGCACCTCCGGCGCACCGCGCGTCGGGGTCTCCCAGCGCCCCAAGAAGGCCAAGCGGGGCGCCAGCACCGACCCGCGCCCGCAGCGCGGGCAGCTTTCCCAGCTCATCGTCACCGAAGGCGCTCTGGCCGGCACCCGCGTCGCGCTGACCGGCAAGCCGATCCTGATCGGCCGGGCCAACGACTCGACCCTCGTGCTCACCGACGACTACGCCTCGACCCGGCACGCGCGGATCAGCGAGACCAACGGGGTCTGGTACCTGGAGGACCTAGGTTCCACCAACGGCACCTACATCGGCCAGACCAAGGTCAACGGCCCAGTCCCGCTGGAGGCCGGCGCCGTGGTCCGGATCGGCAAGACGGCGCTGGAGCTGCGGTAAGCCATGGCGCTCACGCTGAGATACGCGGTGCGCTCGGACCGAGGCCTGGTCCGGGGCAACAACGAGGACTCGGTCTACGCCGGTCCCCGGCTGCTCGCCGTGGCCGACGGCATGGGTGGCCACGCCGCCGGGGAGGTGGCGTCCAAGATCGTCATCGGGGCGTTCGAGGAACTCGACGAGGACCGCCCCATCGCCGACCTGATCACCACGCTGCGCGACCGGGTCGACGACGCCAACGCCGCGCTGGCCCACGCCGTCGATCAGGACCGGGCCCTGGAGGGCATGGGCAGCACGCTGACCGCCATCCGGTTCGCCGGCAGCCGGATCGCCCTGGTGCACGTCGGCGACTCCCGCGCCTACCTGCTGCGCGGTGACCAGCTCAGCCAGATCACCCACGACGACACCTACGTCCAGTCCCTGGTCGACTCCGGCAAGCTCACCGCCGAGGAGGCCAGCCACCACCCCCGCCGGTCGATGATCCTGCGGGCGATGGACGGATCCCAGGTCGATCCGGACATCTCCATCCGCGAGGCCCGCAAGGGCGATCGCTACCTGCTGTGCAGCGACGGCCTGTCCGACGTGGTCAGCGCGGCCACCCTGCTCGAAGCGCTGTCCACCGGCGAGCCGAAGGAATGTGCCGACCGGCTGATCGACCTGGCCCTGCGCGGCGGCGGCCCGGACAACGTCACCTGCATCGTGGCCGACGTGGTCGACGCCAGCAGCGTTCGCGACGCCACCAACGACCTGCCGATCATCGGCGGCGCGGTGACCGACGACTCCGACGCGGTCACCTCCGAGCTCGACTCCCCGGCCAGCCGGGCGGCTCGGATCGGCCAGCCGCCGCGCGACCGGGCGGTGCTCGTTCCGACCCGGCACCGGGCCCGGCGGTGGCTGGTCGGCGGTGCCGTCGCGGTGCTCCTGGTGCTGGTCGCGGTCGCCGGTTACGCCTGGACCCAGAAGCAGTACTTCGTCGGCAAGGACGGCAACGAGGTCGCGGTGTTCCGCGGCGTGAACGCGCATTTCGGCCCGTTCAGCCTGTACTCGGTGGTGGAGAACAGCGACCTGCGGATCTCGGACCTGACCCAGGCTGCCGGCAACCAAGTCACCAACGGCATCACCGCCAACAGCCGCTCCGACGCGGCGGCCATCGTGTCCAGGCTGCACGACGAGCAGAAGCCGCTGTGCTCCTCCCTGCTCGGCCCAACACCCTCGGCATCCAGCCACAGCGTCAGCCCGAGCCGCAGCGTCAGCCCGAGCCACAGCGCGACCCCCAGCCACAGCGCCACCCGGACGCAGGCCAAGTCGAGCCCGCACGCCTCCGGCAAGTCCAAGTCGGTGTCGGCCACGCCGTTGCCCACGCCGTCGCCGCTGCCCAGCGGCGTCATCACCTCCTCGCCCCCGGAATGCCGATGAGCGGCAACGCCTTGCGCACCGGGCGCCGGACCGAACTCGGCTTCGTCATCGCCGCCGCGCTGATCGTGGCCGGGGCCGAGGCGATCGTGGAGATCACCCGCGACAGCAAGCTGACCAGCCACGTCGCCACCTACGCGCTGGTGGTGCTGGCCGCCGGGGTGATCGCCCACGCCGCTATCCGCCGGTTCGCGCTCTGGGCCGATCCGCTGATGTTGCCCTCGGCCATGCTGCTGGTCGGGCTGGGGCTGGTGATGATCCACCGGCTCGATCTCGGCCTGGCCCAGCAGGCGGCCGAGAACGGCTCGAGTTACACCGGCGTGGCCGCGGCCAGCCAGGTGGTCTGGGTGTTCGTCGGGCTGGCGGTGTTCCTGGCTGTGCTGATCGGCATCCGGGACCACCGGATGCTCACCCGTTACGCCTACACCCTGGCCCTGGTCGGGCTGTTCCTCCTGCTGCTGCCAGCAGTGCTGCCGGCCCAGTACAGCGAGGTCAACGGGGCCCGGATCTGGATCCGGGTCGCCGGTTTCTCCATCCAGCCCGGCGAGATCGCCAAGCTGGCGTTGACGATCTTCGCCGCCTCCTACCTGGTCGACAAGCGCGACGTGCTGTCGCTGGCCGGCCGGCGCTTTCTCGGCATCGACCTGCCGCGCGGCCGCGACCTCGGACCGGTGCTGGTGGCCTGGCTGGTCAGCATCGGCGTGCTGGTCCGCAACCACGACCTCGGCACGTCGCTGATGTTCTTCGGGCTGTTCGTCGTGCTGATCTACGTCGCGACCGAGCGGGTCAGCTGGGTGCTCATCGGTGTGGTGCTCTTCATCGGCGGTTGCTACGTCTCGTACAAGCTGTTCGGCACGGTCAAGGAGCGGGTCGACGTCTGGCTGCACGTGTTCCGCTACAGCCAGGACCAGGGCTACCAGCTGGCCCAGTCCCTGTTCGGCCTCGGCACCGGCGGCCTGTTCGGTGCCGGGCTCGGTGGCGGTCGGCCCGAGCTGGTGCCGGTGGCCAAGTCCGACTTCATCCTGTCCTCGTTCGGCGAGGAACTCGGCCTGTTCGGCCTGGTCGCGATCCTGGCCATCTATCTGGTGTTCATGTCGCGTGGCTTCGCCACCGCCCTGTCGGTCCGCGATTCCTTCGGCAAGCTGCTGGTCACCGGCCTGTCGTTCTCGCTCGGCCTGCAGCTGTTCGTGGTCGCCGGTGGCATCTCCCGGCTGCTGCCCGAGACCGGCCTGACCACGCCGTTCCTGTCCTACGGCGGCTCGTCGCTGGTGGCCAACTTCGGCTTGCTGGCCTTGCTGCTGCGCGTCTCCGACGCTGCCCGCCGGCCGCCGAGCAGCGCGTCCTCGGCGGTCACCACCGACAGCGGTCCCGTCCCCGTCGCCCAACCGGTCAAGGCAGGTGAGCGGACATGAACCGTCCGATCCGCCGCGTGACGATCTTCGTCGGCATCCTGCTGCTGGCGGTGGTGGTGAACCTGAACTGGGTCCAGGTGATCCGGGCCGATTCGCTCAAGGACAACAGCGCCAACCGACGGACCACGCTGGATGAGTACAAGCGCCAGCGCGGCTCCATCGTGTTGCAGGCCTCGGGCACCCCGATCGCGGAGTCGGTGCCGACCAAGGACGCGCTGATGTACCTGCGCAAGTACGGTGCCGGCCCGGAGTACTCGGCCGTCACCGGGTTCAACTCGCTGTACTACGGCAACACCGGCATCGAGGCGGCCGAGGACAGCGTGCTGTCCGGCTCGGACAACCGGCTCTTCGTCGAGCGCCTGACCAACCTGCTCACCGGGCGGGACGTGCGGGGCGGCAACGTGCTGCTCACCATCAACAAGCAGGCCCAGGACGCGGCCTGGACCGCCCTGGGTGGCCGCAAGGGTGCGGTGGTCGCCCTCGATCCGGGCACCGGCAAGATCCTGGCCGCGGTGAGCAGCCCGTCCTTCGACCCGAACCTGCTCAGCTCGCATTCGGCCGCCGGGATCCAGGCCGCGTACAAGAAGTACAACTCCGACCCCAACAACCCTCTGGAGAACCGGGCCTTCGACATCACCTTCCCGCCCGGCTCGGTGTTCAAGCTGGTGGTCTCGGCCGCCGCGCTCAAGCACGGCCGGGTGCCCTCGAGCCGGATCCCCGCGGTCAACGCGATCACCCTGCCCGGGACCCACACCCAGCTGCACAACTTCGACGGCGAGCAGTGCGCCGACGGCAAGACCGACACCCTCGATCACGCGCTGACCATCTCCTGCAACACCGCCTACGCCCAGCTCGGCATGGACCTCGGCACTGACACCATCAAGCAACAGGCAGCGCTGTTCGGCATAAACGACAACGACTTCACCATGCCGTTGCGGGTTGCCGGGTCCTCGACCGGCCCGATCGTGGACAAGGCGGCGCTGGCCCAGTCCGCCATCGGCCAGCGCGACGTCCGGGTCACGCCGCTGGAGGCCGCGATGATCTCGGCCGCGATCGCCAATCACGGCACCCTGATGACGCCGTACCTGGTGGCCGAGGAGCAGGCCCCGAACCTGTCGGTGCTCAGCCACACCGACCCCACCGTGCAGGACCAGGCGATGACCCCCGAGCAGGCCAGCCAGCTGACCTCGATGATGGTCGACGTCGTGAACAAGGGCACCGGGACCGCCGCCCAGATCCCGAACATCCAGGTCGCGGGCAAGACCGGTACCGCCGACAACGGGCCGGAGAAGGCTGACGGCACCTACGTCAACCCGCCGCACGCCTGGTTCTCCGGCTTCGCCCCGGCCGACAACCCGAAGATCGCGGTGGCGGTGATCCTGGAGAACGGCGGCGTGGCCGGCAACGAGACGACGGGTGGTCTGGCCGCGGCCCCGGTCGCGGCCGCGGTGATGAAGGCTTACCTGGCTTCGATCGGAATCAAATGATCAGCAACAGTGAGGAATCTCGATGACGTCGCCACGATTGGTCGGTGGCCGCTACGAGCTCGGGCCGGTGCTCGGGTACGGCGGTATGGCCGAGGTGCATCGGGGCCGGGATGTCCGGCTCGGTCGGGACGTTGCGATCAAGGTGCTGCGCTCGGATCTGGCCCGTGACCCGTCGTTCCAGAACCGGTTCCGACGGGAAGCCCAGGCCGCGGCCGGGCTGAACCACCCGGCCATCGTCGCCGTCTACGACACCGGCGAGGATTCCTCCCTCTACGGCCCGGAGGTGCCCGCGCCCTACATCGTGATGGAGTTCGTCGAGGGCCGGTCGCTGCGCGAGATCCTGAACGAGGAAGGCACCCTGGACGGCCGCCGGGCCATGGAGATCACCGCCGACGTGTGCTCGGCGCTGGACTTCTCCCACCGGTCGGGGATCGTGCATCGCGACATCAAGCCGGGCAACGTGATGATCACCAACGCCGGCCAGGTCAAGGTGATGGATTTCGGCATCGCCCGGGCCCTGGCCGACAACGCCGCCACCATGACCGCGACCCAGGCGGTCATCGGTACCGCCCAGTACCTCTCGCCCGAACAGGCCCGGGGCGAGTCGGTCGATGCGCGCTCGGACGTGTACTCGACCGGTTGCCTGCTCTACGAACTGCTGACCGGCCACCCTCCGTTCACCGGGGACTCGCCGGTCGCGGTGGCCTACCAGCACGTGCGGGAGAACCCGCAACCGCCGTCGAACTCCAACAGCGCAGTGCCGCCGGTGCTGGACGCGATCGTGATGAAGTCGCTGGCCAAGAACCCGCTCAACCGCTACCAGACCGCGGCCGAGATGCGGACCGACCTGGACCGGGCGCTGGCCGGGCAGCGGGTCGAGGCCGAGACGGTGATGACCGATGCCGAGCGCACCCAGCTCATCGCCGCGTCCCGGCCGGGTGGCGCCCGCCCGGCGCCTCTCACCCCGGTCTACGACGACGAGCCACCCAATCACCGCGGCGCGGTGATCTGGACCGCGGTCGTGCTGGCCCTGCTGCTGGTCATCGGCGGCGTCGCGTTCTTCCTGCTCCGCGATTCCGGCAAGCAGAAGGCGCCGACGACGTATGCGGTGCCGAGCCTGGCCGGGCTGTCGGTGAGCGCGGCCCGGGATGCGTTGCGGCAGACGAACCTGCAGCCGTCCTCGGCCGACCCCGAGGGCAGCAGCGGGCCCTGCACCTCCGGCGGCCCGCAGGCCGCGGTGCTCAAGACCCCGGTCAAGGGCACCGTGTGCACCCAGGATCCGGCCGCCGGCACCCAGGAGCCGGCCAACTTCACCGTCACCTTCACCGTCTACACCGGCCCACCCGACGTCCAGGTGCAGAGCGTGGTCGGCCTGTCCTACACCGACGCCCAGAAGGCGCTGGCGGCGCAGGGGCTGATCGCGGTCCGGGTCAACGTCGACTCCAGCCAGCCGGCCGATCAGGTGATCGATCAGAACCCGCCGGGCGGGGCCATGGTCGCGCCCAGCAGCAAGGTCCAGCTCAAGGTGGCCAACGGCAAGATCAAGCTGCCCGATGTGACCAAGCTGAGCTACAACGACGCCAAGGCCAAGCTCAACCAGCTCGGCTTCACCAACGTCAGCGAGCAGACCGCGCCGGTGCAGGCGCCGTTCAAGGTCGGTCAGGTGATGTCGATGAACCAGACCGCCGGCATCACCTACGACCCGAACACCGGGATCGTGCTGACGGTGGCGGTGCTGCCGACCTGCTCGACCCCGCCGGCGACTCCGAGCGACACCACGTCGCCGACCGGCTCGGCCACCGGCAGCGGATCGCCGTCGACCACGCCGTCCTCGTCGCCCAGCCCGACCGGCTCGCCGACCTGCACCCCGGCCGGCTGAGGCCGGCCCGGCTCAGTACGAGCGGGGCAGGCCGAGCGAGTGCTGGGCGATGAAGTTGAGGATCATCTCCTTGCTCACCGGGGCGATCCGCATCGCCCGGACCACGCCGAGCAGTGCGGCCAGCCCGTACTCGCTGGTCATGCCGTTGCCGCCGTGCACCTGGATCGCGGCGTCCAGGGCGTTCCAGGCGGCCTCGGCCGCGGCGTACTTGGCCATGTTGGCCGCCTCGCCGGCCTGCTCGGCCAGCCCGCGATCGTGCAGGTCGGCGGCCTTGTAGACCATCAGCTTGGCCAGCTCGGTTTCCAGGTAGGCCCGGGCCAGCGGGTGGGACAGGCCCTGATGGCTGCCGATCGGCTCCCGCCACACCGTGCGCTCGTTGGCGTAGCGAGCGGCCTGGCGCAGGGCGTAGCGGGCGGTGCCGATGGAGAACGCGGCGACCGTGATCCGTTCCGGGTTGAGCCCGGCGAACAGGGCCGGCAGGGCGGCATCGAGCGAGCCGCCGACGACGTTCTCGGCCGGCACCGGCACGTCGTCGAAGTAGCAGAAGAACTGCCGTTCCGGCGCGGTGATCTCCATGTCGATCGGCTGGTACTCCAGCCCCGGGGCATCGGTGGGGACGATGAACAGCGCCGGCCGGATCCGTCCGCCCTGGCGCGATTCCGGCGACTGCCCGACCACCAGCACGTAGTCGGCCTGATCGACGGCGGAGATGTAGTACTTGCGCCCGGTCAGCCGGAAACTGCCGTCTGGCTGCTCGATGCCGGTGGTGGCGATCTTGTGGGAGTTCGACCCGGCATCGGGCTCGGTGATGGCGAACGCGAACTTGGTGGTGCCGGCAGCCATCGCCGGCAGGAATCGCTGCCGCTGCTCGGGGGTGCCGGTCTGGGCGATGATCGTGGCGCAGATCGCCGGTGACACCACCAGCAGCAGCAGCGGTGCGCCGGCCGCGGCCAGCTCCTCGCAGACCATGGCCAGCTCCGTGATGCCGGCCCCGCCGCCGCCGTACTGCTCCGGGGTGTTGATCCCGATGAAGCCGAGCTTGGCCGCCTTCTCCCAGAGGTCATCGGTCGATTCGTGGCTGCGGGCCCGGGCCAGCCAGTACGGCATGCCGAACTCGGCCCCCAGCTCGGCCACCGCGGCCCGTAGCGCCTTGTGCTCGGAAGACTCGACGAAATCCATGACCGGCCCCTCTCGACTGCCCCGATCCTCACCCCGCAGCCGAAACCAGTCAACAGTGCTGGTTTTTGTTCAGGCGGTAGGCAGGTTGATCTCAACCAGCAGCCCGGGCTGGTTGTCCCGCAGCATCACGGTGCCGCCGTGGGCGGTGACGATCTCGCGGACGATGGACAGCCCGAGACCGGTGCCGCCCTCGGCTCGCGAGCGGGCAGTGTCCAAGCGGTAGAACCGGTCGAAGACGCGCTCGCGCTTGCCGGCGGGCACGCCCGGGCCGTCGTCGGCCACCGTGAGCACGGCCCGCCCGACCGGCTCGGTCCGCACGGCCACGGTCACCGTGCTGGTGGCATAGCGCTGGGCGTTGTCGATCAAATTGACCAGCACCCGGCGCAGCCCGTCCGGGTCACCGAGCACGGTCACCTCGGCCGAGTCCGGCACGTGCACCGGCAGCCGAGCCTCCCGGTAACCGGCCGCGACCTGCCGGCTGAGCCCGACCAGCCCGACCGGCAGCCGGGAGCGGACGCCGCCCCGCTCATCCGAGCGGGCCAGTGCGAGCAGGTCATCGATCAGGTGGGCCAGCCGGTCGACGTCGATCAGGGCGTCGTCGGTCAGCTCGGCCATCGCCGCGCTCTGGTCCAGCCGCCGGGCCACCTCCAGCTGCAGCCGCAGCGAGGCGATCGGCGAGCGCAACTCGTGCGCGGCGTCGCCGACGAAACGCCGTTGCCGGGCGGTCGCGCTGTCGAGCCGGTCGAGCATGCTGTTCAGGGTCAGGGCCAGCGAGTGGATCTCGTCCTGGGCGTCGGGCACCGGCAGCCGCGACTGTTCCAGCCCGGCCGCCGAGATCTCGGCCGCGCCCCGGCGCAGCGCGGCCACCGGGCGCAGGGTCAGCCCGACCACCCACCAGGTCAGCGCGGCCATCGCGATCACGATCAGCGGGCCGCCCAGCAGCAGGGCGCGCTCGAGCAGCCGGGACGAGTCGAACACCCGGCCCAGGTCGGTGCCGACCAGCACCGTGCGCTGCTCGCCGTGGGCCTCGGCCGGCACCGCCACGACCCGGATCGGGTCCTCGACCGAGGCCCGGGTACCGGACACGGTGGCGTGGCCGCCGTTCTTCATCCGGGCCAGCTCGTCCTTGGTCACCATCGAGACCGCGGTGTCCACGCCGGGCGAGGCGGCGATCACCTGGTTGTTGGCGTCGACGACCTGGACCATCGAGGGACCGCCGGAGCCGGCCAGGATCTGCGGGGGCAGCTTGCCGGCCCGGACCAGGGCGGCGACATCGCTGCCGGTCCGCTGGGCGGAGGAGTCGAGGGTGTTCAGCAGCGACTTGCCGACGGTGGCCAGCAGGATGCCGCCGGCCAGCAGCAGCGCGACCGAGAAGATGCCGGTGGCCAGCACGGTGATCCGGGCCCGCAGCGTGCGATGTCGCCACCAGCGCGCCAGCGACAGGTTCCCCGGGTCCACCCGAGCGTCAGCCGCCGTCGGTGGCCAGGCGGTAGCCCGCGCCCCGCACCGTCTGCACCGAGTGCCGGCCGAACGGCAGGTCGATCTTGCGGCGCAGGTAACCCACGTACACCTCGATCACGTTGGCATCTCCTTCGTAGTGAGCGTCCCACACGTGATGCAGGATGTCGGCCTTGCTCACCGCCTCGCCGGCCCGGCGCATCAGGTACTCCAGCAGCGAGAACTCGCGCGGGGTCAGCTCGATCTCGGTGTCCCCGCGATGCACCGACCGGGCGGCCGGGTCGAGGGCCAGGTCGCCGCAGGACAGCACCGCCGGCCGCGGCTTGGCCCCGCGGCGCAGCACCGCCCGCAGCCGGGCCAGCAGGACCACGAACGAGAACGGCTTGACCAGGTAGTCATCCGCGCCGAGGTCGAGGGCGTCGGCCTCGTCGTACTCGCCGTCCTTGGCCGACAGCACCAGCACCGGCACCCAGTTCTGCTCGCCCCGCAGCGCTTCGATGATCCGGTAGCCGGACAGGCCGGGCAGCATTATGTCGCAGATGATCGCGTCGTAGCTGTTCTCCCGCGCCAGGTGCAGCCCGTCCGGGCCGTTCAGCGCGACGTCGACGGTGAATCCTTCGCCGACCAGGCCACGCTGCAGAGCGGTCGCCATCCGGGCCTCGTCCTCGACGATGAGCAAGCGCATGACGCCAAGGATGCGCGCGCCCTGCCGGTTTGGCTGAGACCGTTCTCAGCTTCGCCTCATGGTTGGCCGGGCCGGCTTCCTCGGCCCGGCAGGATCCTGGTGATTTGCCAAGCCGGCTCAGGCCTGATTCAGATCGCCGACCTACAGTGGACGGTGATGAACGAGCCTGTGCCCACCACCGCTGGCCGGCCCCGCCGCCGGCTCTGGCGCTGGCTCGCGCCCGCCGCCGCGGCCGTGCTGGTGGTGGGCGTGGCCGGTGACGTGCTGAGCGCCGACGCCAAGGCCAACTTGCCCGACCGGACGCCACAGCAGGTGCTGGCCGCGGCCAGCCACCCGAACTCCACCGGCTTTTCCGGGACGGTGGTGGAGAAGGCGAGCCTCGGCCTGCCCGACCTGAGCGCCTTCGGCGGCGCCAGCAGCCAGCTGAGCGGGCTCGGCCTGCTGTCCGGCTCGCACACCATCCGGGTCTGGTACGGCGGCCCGAGCCAGCAGCGGGTGGCGCTGCTCGACTCGCTGGGGGAAGACGACCTGTTCCGCAACGGGGCCAGCGTCTGGGAGTGGTCGTCGCAGGACCGGACCGCGGTGCACCGGGTATTGCCGAGCGCGGTGGCCGAGCCGGCACCGCTGGCCGGTATGAGCCCGGACCAGGTGGCGCGGTGGGTGCTGGGCAAGCTGACCCCGACCACTGACATCAGCACCGACCGCAATATCCAGGTCGCCGGTCGGACCGCCTACCAGCTCGTGCTGAGGCCCAAGGACGTGAGCAGCCGGATCGGGCAGGTCCGGATCGCCGTGGACGGCAAGACGTCGGTCCCGCTGTCGTTCCAGCTGTTCGAACGTGGTGCCAGCCGCCCGGCCCTCGACCTCGCCTTCACCCGGTTCGACGAGACCGCGCCCAGTCCCGACAACTTCACCTGGACGCCGCCGGCCGGCGTCACCGTCAAGCAGGCCGGTTCCGGGGCCCGGCCGAAGCTGCCGTTCGCGACCGGCCAGGTGTCCGCGACCACGGTCGGCTCGGGCTGGACCACGGTGCTGAAGGTGACCGGTCTGCCCACCCAGGCCGCGCTGGCCAAGCAGAACCCTCGGCTGGCCGTGCTCGCCGGCCTGCTGCCCGCGGTCAAGGGCAGCTGGGGCAGTGGGCACCTGCTCGACTCCGCTCTCATCACCGTTCTGGTCACCGATGACGGCCGGTTGTACGCCGGCGCGGTGGACCCGTCGGTGCTCTACCGGGCGGCCGGTCAGAAGTAGCCCGGCCCGCTACGGTTGGCCGGTGACCGATCCCGCTGCCCCGATCGACCCGCAAGTCCTGGCCGAACGCTGTGCCCAGGCGATGCTCGAAGCCGACGCGGCTTCGGCCTACCTCGGCATCCGGCTGCTCGGCGTCGGGCCGGGCCGGGCCGGGCTGCACCTGACGGTGACCGCGAACATGCTCAACGGTCACGGCATCGGCCACGGCGGCTTCGTGTTCAGCCTGGCCGACACCGCGTTCGCGGTGGCCTGCAACTCCTACAACCGCAACACCGTGGCCGCCGGCTGTGACATCGACTTCGTCGAGGCGGTGCGCGAAGGCGACGCGCTCACGGCCACCGCGCTCGAGCGCTACCGGCGCGGTCGCAGCGGGCTGTACGACATCACCGTCCGCCGGGCCGACGGCACGGTGGTGGCCGAGATGCGCGGGCGAGCCCGCGAGATCGCCGGCACGCTGATCTGACCGGCCGCTAACCGTCGAGCAGGTGCAGCAGCGCCCGGCCGTAGGCCTCCTCGGCGTCCGGGTGCCGATGTTGGCTGGGCCGGCCGTTGACCTCGATCGAGACCTGCCACTGATCATCGACCCGGGCCAGCTCGCGGAAAGTGCCGGCCAGCAGCTCCCGCAACTGGGTCTCGCGCGGCAGCCAGAGCGCGTCCTGGTCATCGACCGAATCCAGGGCCCACTCGGTAGTGCCGTTGAAACCGATGACCCGGCCCTGGCCGACCGGCTGGACCTCGACCGTCATCTCCGACAGCACGAACACCTCGTCGTCCATGCCCCGGTCGGTGACGACGAAGCGATCGCCGGAGCCTGGGCTCCAGCGCACTCCGGCCTGGCGCAACCGGCGGGCGGTGTCGATGGTGAGCACCCCTCACTAGTACACGCCCGAGTGCCGGCTCGGCGAGGGCTCAACCGCCGGGCACCTCCAGCAGCCGGGCCAGGAAGGCGTAGCGATCGCCGCGGTACCAGCTGCGCACGTACTCCACCGGCTGCCGGTCGAGATCGAAACTGTGCCGGGACAACACCAGCATCGGAGCTCCGGTGTCGGTGCGCAGCAGCCCGGCCTGGTACGGGCTGGCCGGTGCGGTCTCGATGGTCTGCTCGGCGTGCCGGGGTTGCACCCGGTAGCGCTCGGTCAGCACCCGGTACAGCGAGGGGGATCGCCGGACCCGGGCCAGCAGCCCGGGGAACCGCTCGGCCGATAGGTAGGAGACCTCCAGCGCCATCGGCACGTCGTCGGTCAGCCGGAGCCGCTCCAACCGGTACAGCGGCGCGTCCGCGGCGACGGCGAGCCGGTGCGCGATCTCGGGTTCGGCCCGGACCCGGCGGGCCGACAGCAACTGGGCGCCGGCCACGTAACCCACGGCGGCCGCCTGCTCGGTGAAGCTGGTCAGCTGCAACGGCCAGGTGATCTTGGGCTCGGCCACGAAGGTCCCGGCACCCTGGCGCCGGATCAGCCGGCCCTCGGCGACCAGATCACTGAGCGCCTGGCGGACCGTGGTGCGCGAGGTGCCGAGCCGGGCGGTCAGTTCGCGTTCGGTCGGCACGGGCGCGCCGGCCGGCAGCGCGTCGATCAGGACCAGCAGGTGGCGCTTCACCGCGTAGTACTTGGGTTCCTTGGCCGGGGCGATGCCGGTCCGGGCCCCGGCCCGAGGGCGGGGCCGCGCCGGTTGCGCGAGTGTCATCGACCATCCCGGGAAGTTGTCTATACCATTGCCGCACCAGCCAAACATCGCCGCGGCAATTTGTCTAGTCCAATGTGGAGTACTGGTGGTCGATCCGGACTTACGACGTCTCGTCCTGGGCTGTTTCCTGCCCGGCTTCACCGGCCCGAACCCGCCCCCCTGGCTGCTGGCCGGGCTCCGGGACGGCCTGGCCGGGGTGGTCCTGTTCGGCAGCAACCTGGGCGACGGCCGCCGGGTCGGCGAGCTGACCGGCCGGCTGCGCGAGCACGCCGGCCGGCCGCTGGTGTTCGCCCTGGACGAGGAGGGCGGGGACGTCACCCGGCTCGACACCGTCCGCGGCTCTGCGGTGCCGGGCCAGGCCGCCCTCGGTTGGCTGGACGATCCCGCCACCACCTCGGGCGTCTACGCCGAGCTCGGTGACCGGCTGATGGCGGCCGGCGTCAACCTGAACCTGGCTCCGGTGGCCGACGTCAACTCCGACCCGCACAACCCGGTCATCGGGGTGCGCTCGTTCAGCGCCGACCCGCAGGTCGCGGCCCGGCACGTCGCGGCCGCGGTGCGCGGCCTGCAGTCCTCGGGAGTGGCGGCCTGCGTCAAGCACTTCCCGGGCCACGGCGCGACCAGCCAGGACTCCCACCACGAGGTGGCCCGGATCGACCGTTCGGCCGAGCAGCTCTGGGCGACCGAGCTGGTGCCGTTCCAGGCCGGCATCGCCGCCGGCACCCGGGCCGTGATGACCGGTCACCTGATGGTGCCGGCGCTGGCCGACGAGCTGGTCACGGTGTCGGCGGCAGTCACCACCGGGCTGCTGCGGAATCGGTTGGGCTTCGACGGGGTGGTCGTGACCGACGCGCTGGAGATGAAGGCAGTCTCGGGCACCATCGGCATGGCTGAAGGTTTCATCCGCGCCCTGGCGGCCGGCGCCGACGCGATCGAGACCGGCGCCCAGGACTACCCCGAGCTGGTCGCCGAGCTGCCGGCTGCGGTCGCAGCTGCGGTGGCTGATGGCCGGCTGGACCACTCCCGGCTGGCCGACGCGGCCGCCCGCACCGCCAGCCTGGCCGCCGGCGCGCCGTCGATCCGGCCGCGGGCGGTCGACCTGTCCGGGCTGGCGGCCCGGTGCCTGGAGGTGATCGGCCCGCTTCCGGAGCTGGAGCGGCCGCTGGTCATCGAGTGCCGCAGCCCGAACGGGATGGCCACCGGCGCGCTGCCGTGGTCGCTGGCCGAGCCGTTGGGTCAGCGCTGTCCCGGCACCGAGGCGCTGGTGCTGGACGGGCCGGTACCGCCGGCGAAGCTCGACGCGGCCACGACCGGGCGATCGTTGGTGTGCGTGCTGCGCGATCCGGCCCGCAATCCGTGGCAGCAAGCCGTGCTGGCCGCAGCCGAGCGGCACCCCGGCCCGACCGTGCTGGTCGACGTGGGCTGGCCGTCCCGGCTCGACACCGACCTGCCGCTGCTGCGCACCCGAGGTATCGCCCCCGGACTGCTGGCCGCGGCCGCCGAGCGGCTCGCCGCCGGCTGATCAGGCTCAGCCGCCACCGGAACGGCGCGGGGTCGGACCGCCGGAGGGGCCCCCGCCGTGCCCGTTCCCGTTGCCACCGCCGTTGCCGTGGCTGGCGCCGGGCGAGCTCGATCCGCTGCTGCTGGGCGGGCTGCTTGCGCCGTTGTTGCCGTTGTTGTTGCCGCCGTTGTAGTTGTAGTTGCCGTAGCTCGAACCGACCGGCGCGTTGCCGTTGCTCAGGCACAGCGTGACGGTGTCGCCGGCCGAGACCACCCGCGGTCCGTAGTAACCGACCGTGCCGGCCGGCTCGCCGCTGCCGCACACCACGCTGGACACCGAGGCCTTGAGCCCGAGCGACTGCAGCGTGCTGGTGGCCTGGTCCGGCTGCTGGCCGAGCAGGTTCGGCACGTTGACCGGGTTGGGCACGTCGGTCGGCGACGGCCAGCTCCAGGACTGCTGGGCCAGGGTCGGACCGTAGGCGTCGAGCCAGAACGTGGAGGCGTAGGCGCCGTAGACGTCCGAGCCGTTGTTGGTCACGTTGGCCGGCAGCCCGGACACCAGCGCGGTCGGGTGCTCCGGGTTGACCAGGGCGGCGGCCGAGGTCAGGTTCGGGGTGACGCCGACGAACCACAGCGCCGAGTTGCCCTTGTCGGCGGCGTCGTTGTTGGTGCCGGTCTTGGAGGCGATCGGGCTGCCGCCGTTGGCGTACCAGTTGCCGAAGTACTGCCCGGCAGTGCCGAGGTAGGAGTTGGTGTCCTTGACCATCATCGACTCCATGGTCCGGGCCACCTGCGGGCTGAACTGCCGGCTGCAGCCCTTCTGCTTGACCGGGACCGGCTTGCCCGAGGGGCCGGTGATGCTGATGATCGGCGTCGGTGCGCAGAACACCCCGTCGTTGGCCATGGCCGAGAAGGCCCCAGCCAGCTCCAGCGTCGAGGTCGAGGCGAAGCCCAGGGTGAAGCCGGCCTGGTGCTGGTCCACGATGTCCTTGGCGTAGGTCGACTTGCCGCCGTCGGTCGGCACGTTCAGCGCGTTCATGCCCAGGCCCTGCGCGGTCTGCACGATCGGGCCGAGGTCGCAGCCGAACAGCATGTCCTCCATGCCGACGAAGTAGGTGTTGACCGACTCCGGCAGCGCATCCTGCAGTGGCAGGGTGGGCCGGTAGTTGCCGGCGTTGGCGATCGGCTTGGCCGAGGTCCCGGGCGCGGTCGGGCAGTTCTTGGTCACGTAGCTGTTGCCCGTGGTCAGGGTGAAGTCCGGCTGCACGCCGAGCTTGAGCGCGGTGATCGCGGTGAAGTACTTGTAGGTCGAGCCGGAGCCGGCGTAGGCCCGGGTGAAGAGCGGCACGGTGGTCTGCCCGGCCCCGACGCCGTAGTGCCGGCTGGTGATCATGCTGGTGACGTGCCCGGTCTTGGGATCGACCGAGGGCATCACCAGCGCGGTCTGGGAGGTCGGGTCGAGACCGGAGTCCCACACCGCCTGCTGGCCCGAGTTCTGCAGTTGCACGTTGAGGCTGGTGACGATCTTCAAGCCGCCGGTCTCGATCTGCTGCGTCGAGATGCCGCCGGTGCTCTGCAACCAGGACAGCGCGTAGTCGCAGAAGAAGCCGACGTTCTTGACGCCGGCCGAGGCGGCGGCGCAGCCCTGCGAGCTGACCGGCGGCTTCTTGCTGGCCAGTCCCAGCCCTTCGGCCTTGTACTTGGCGGCGGCGGCGGCCGACAGCTTGCCGTTGGCCACCATGTTGTCCAGAACCTGGTCACGCCGGGTCTTGGCGGCCCCGTAGTTGTTGTAGGGGTCCAGCTCGGACGGGCTCTGCAACAGCCCGACCAGCATCGCGGCCTGCGGCACGGTCAGCTTGCTGGCCGGCACTCCGAAGTAGGTCTGGGCCGCCACCTGGATCCCGTAGGAGTTCTCGCCGAAGAAGGCGATGTTGAAGTAGTCGTCGAGGATCTGGTCCTTGGTGTACTTCTTCTCCAGGTCGATCGCGCACTTGGCGTCCTGAACCTTGCGGTCCAGGTTCTGCCCGATGGCGGCGGCCCGGCCCGCCTGGGTGCTGGCCTGGTAGTAGCGCACCTGCTTGACGTACTGCATGGTCAGGGTCGACCCGCCCTGGGTGTTGCCGCCACCGGTGGCATCGCTGACCGCGGCTCGCATCAGCCCGTGCAGGTCCACCCCGTGGTGGTCGTAGAACCGGCGATCCTCGGTCGAGATGAGGGCATCCCGCGCGGGCTGCGGGATCTGGCTCAGCGGCACGTCCTGCCGGTTCTGCGCGTACAGGGTGGCAATCTTGGTTTTGCCGTCCGAGGCGTAGAGCGTCGTGGTCTGCGCGGCCGGCGTGATGGTCAGATCACAGCTGGCGTCCAGGAAGTGGGTAGCCGCGGTGTTGGCTAGCATTCCAGCGCCGCCCACGAAGGGCAGCAGCACGCCGGCGGCGATGACGCCGGCGCCGACGAGGGCACCGGCCAGCCGCAGCAGGAGTTGCAGGCGGGTAAGGGCGGGGTGGGGGGCTGATCCAGGCATCCCTTCCATTGTGCAAACCCGGCCTGTATGCCGGTTAAGCCCACTCAGCCCAGGGCCAGCATGTCAGTCGGGTAACGGCGACATTCCGGGGTCTGAGAACCCTTGACACCGGGAATGGTCTAGGCCAATACTTTGCCGAAATTCGTCTATACCAATCTGAAGGAGACGGTGGCGTGAATCGCAGAATCGCGGGGGTCGTTGCGATCGCTTCGGCCCTGACCCTGGCCATCAGCGCGTGCAGCAGCTCGAAGTCGAGCAGTTCCTCGAAGGGCGACACCGTCCTGTCCGCCGACGGCAAGGGCAAGACCATCACGGTCTGGCTGCAGAGCGATGCCCAGAAGGGCTGGCCGGACGTGGTCAACCAGGCCAACCAGCGCTTCGAGCAGGCGACTGGGGCCAAGGTCAAGATGGAATGGCAGCAGTGGTCGAACTACACCACCAAGCTGGACTCGACCTTCGCCGGCAGTACCGCCATCCCGGACGTGGTCGAGCTCGGTAACACCCAGACCGCCTCCTACATCGCCGGCGGCGCCTTCGCCGACCTGACCAAGGCCAAGAGCCAGTTCGACAACTCCGGCACCTGGTTGCAGGGCCTGACCGACTCCGGCACCTCCCCCGACGGCAAGCTCGAAGCAGTCCCGTACTACGCCGGCAGCCGCGTCGTGATCTACCGCAAGGATCTGTTCGCCAAGGCCGGGGTCACCACCGCGCCGACCACGCTGGACGAGCTGAACTCGGATCTGGACAAGGTCAAGGCGGCCAACGCCAGCGACAAGGCGTTCTCGGCCTTCTACATGCCGGGCAAGTACTGGTACGCCGCGATGTCATTCGTCTACGGAGCCGGCGGCAAGATCGCCGAACAGCAGGGCGGCAAGTGGGTGGGCACCCTGGAGAGCCAGCAGGCCCAGCAGGGGCTGTCCCAGTGGCAGAAGCTGACGACCTACTCGGTCGGCGGCGCGACCAAGGACGAGTCCGACCAGGACGCGATCATGGCCCAGGGTCACACCGGTGCGATCCTCGGTAACGGCTGGGAGGTCGGCGCGGTGACCGATCCCAAGACCGGCAAGCCGGCCCTGGCCAAGGATCTGGGCACCTTCCCGCTGCCCGGGACCACGGCCGGCCAGTACACGCCGTCCTTCCTCGGCGGCTCGGACCTGGCCGTGCCGGCCAAGGCCGCCAACACCGGCCTCGGCGCGGAGTGGATCAAGTACTACACCGACACCACCAGCCAGACCGCGCTGGCCAAGTTCGCCATCCCGAACACGACCTCCCTGCTGAACGTGTACGAGGCGGCCGGAGACGCGAACAAGTCCACCGGTGAGGCGGCCAAGAACACCTGGTTCGTGCCGAACACGCCGAACTGGGCCAACGTGGAGAGTGGCAACATCCTGCAGAACATGCTGGAGTCCATCGCCACCGGCAAGGCGAGCATCGCCGATGCCGCCAAGTCGGCCGATGCTCAGATCGCGAGCACGCTGAACGCGAGCAGCTGAGCCAGCGCGCCGGCCGGCGTGCGCCACGACCACGCCGGCCGGCGCGTCTTCATTGCAGCGAGGAGAGCACGCGATGGCACTGAGCCCGGACGCCGGGTTGCGGCCCAAGGGGCGCCGCCGCGGTCGCCGCGGCGCGCCGGGCGACGGCGGCCTGCCCTACCTGTTGATCCTGCCGGCCTGCCTGGTGCTGGCCGCGGTCACCGCCTGGCCGCTGATCAAGATCATCGAGCTCTCGCTGCAGAAGCAGCAGAGCGGCAAGTACGCGCTGTTCCACTCCGGCGGCAGCACGCCGTTCGTCGGCCTGCAGAACTTCACCCGGGTGCTGTCGGACTCGACCTTCTGGTCGGTCCTGGTCCGCACCCTCATCTTCACCGCCGTGAATGTCGGGCTGAGCCTGCTCGTCGGGCTCGGCGTGGCCCTGCTGCTGAACCGGGTCTCGACCTGGGCCCGGCTGGTGCTGACCGGGGTGCTGCTGTTCGTCTGGGCGGTCCCCTCGACGGTGTCGACCCAGGTCTTCTACTGGATCTTCTCGACCCAGTACGGCGTGGCCAACTCGGTGCTGAACCGGTTGCCGGGGCTCACCATGCGCAACCACGACTGGTTTGCCAACCCGCACTCCGGCCTGGCCGTGGTGACCGGGGTCGTGGTCTGGGGTGCCGTCCCGCTGCTGGCGATCTCGCTGCATGCCGGCATAACCCAGATCCCGCGGGACGTGCTGGAAGCGGCCCGGGTCGACGGGGCCTCGGCCTGGCAGGCGTTTCGCAGCGTGACCTTGCCGTTCCTGCGGCCGCTGCTGGTCATCCTGACCACGCTGTCGGTGATCTGGGACTTCGGGGTGTTCAACCAGATCTGGTTCATGCGCAACGGGCACCCGGAACCCGGTTACCAGACGCTCGGGATCTACATGTACTCCCAGGGGATTGGCAGCTCGCGCTACAACCTCGGAGCAACGGTCGGAGTGCTCATGATGCTGTGCCTGCTGGCCGTGATGATCTTCTACATCCGCCAGCTCTTCCGGATCGGAGACGCGGAATGAGCGCGGCAACCTCGGCCGAGACGGTCAGCCCGACCGGTAGCGCCCGAGCTGGGGTCAGCGAGCGGGACGAGGCGATCGTGCGCGGACGTCGCTACTCCCGGCACCGCTACGCGACCTGGGCCTGGAACGCGCTGGCCATGCTGTTGTCGGTAATCTTCGGGTTCCCGATCTACTGGATGGTGCTCACCGCGTTCAAGACGAGCTCGGACATCAACACCCTGACCCCCCAGTTCTGGCCCGCCCACCCGTCCCTGGGTGGATTCCGCGAGGTGCTGGGTGATCCGATCTTCCGGCAGGACCTGGGCAACAGCCTGATCGTCACGCTGGCGGCGGTGCTGATCAGCATCACCATCGGCTTCCTCGGTGCCCTGGCCATCTCCCGGTTCCGGTTCCTGGGTCGCAAGATCTTCATCTTCGTGGTGCTCATCGTGCAGATGATTCCGCTGCTGGCACTGACCATTCCGATGTCGCTGTTGCTCGACCGGCTGCAGTTGAAGAACACCCTGACCGGCGTGATCATCGCCTACCTGATGTTCTCCATGCCCTACACCGTGTGGACCCTGCGCACCTTCATCTCCAACATCCCGCGCGAGCTGGACGAGGCTGCGATGGTGGACGGCTGCAGCCGCTGGCAGACCTTCTACAAGGTCATCCTGCCGCTGGTCGGCCCGGGCCTGATCGCGACCGGGGTCTACGGCTGGATCCTGGCCTGGAACGAGTTCGTGCTGGCCAACACCCTGCTCATCAACAACAGCAAGCAGACGTCGATGATCTACCTGCTGATCTTCCAGTCCTCCTCGACCCACGGCGCCGACTGGGCCGGCCTGATGGCGGCGGCAACCTTGATCTCGCTGCCGGTAGTCGTGCTGTTCGTGCTGTTTCAGAGCCGGATCTCGGCCGGGCTCACGGCCGGAGCGGTGAAGGGATGACCGTGCTCAGCGGGGCCCGGGTCGTCACGGCCGACCGGGTGCTGGACCCGGGTTGGGTCTCGATCGACGGTGCCCGGATCGACGGCCTCGGCTCCGGGCCGGCCCCGGTTCCCGGCCAGGACCTCGGCGGCGGCTACCTGGTGCCCGGCTTCATCGATCTGCACGTGCACGGCGGAGGCGGGCACGATTTCACCGCCTCGGCGGCGGAGCTGGCCGCCGGCATCGAGTTCCACCGCAGCCGGGGCACCACCCGCACGCTGGTGTCGCTGATGACCGACAGCCTGGACGCGATGTGTGAGCAGCTGGGGTGGCTGGTCGCCCGGCAGGCCGCCGATCCGCGGGTGCTGGGCGCGCACCTGGAGGGCCCGTTCCTGTCCTCGGCCAAGTGCGGCGCCCAGAACACCGAGCACTTCCAGGCGCCGGACCCGGCGGTGCTGGCCAAGCTGCTGGACGCCGGCCAGGGACTGGTCCGCACCGTCACCATCGCCCCCGAACTACCCGGCGCGCTGGAGCTGATCCAGGAACTGACCGCCGCCGGCGTGGCGGCCGCGGTCGGCCACACCAGTGCCACCTACGAGCAGGCCCGGGCCGGCTTCGCCGCCGGAGCCCGGCTCAGCACCCACCTCTACAACGCCATGCCACCGCTGAACCACCGCGCGCCCGGGGCCGCGGTGGCGTCGCTGGAGTCGTCGGAGTTCATCGAGGTCATCAACGACGGCGTGCACGTGCATCCGGCGATGATCCGGCTGGCGGCCCGGGCCGGTGTGGATCGGTTGCTGCTGGTGACCGATGCGATGAGCGCGGCCGGGATGGCCGACGGGGATTACGCCCTCGGTGGGTTGCCGGTCACGGTGGCCGAGGGGCAAGCCCGGGCCACCGCGACCGGGGCGCTGGCCGGAAGCACCCTGACCATGGACGTGGCCTTTCGCCGCGCGGTGCACGAGGTCGGCCTCGACCTGCCGGCCGCGGTGCGGGTCGCGGCCCGCAATCCGGCCCGGCTGCTGAACATCGCCGACCGGGCCGGAGACCTGGCCGTCGGTCTGGCGGCCGACCTCGTCCACCTGGACGAACAGCTCAACGTGCGGGCGGTCATGATCGGCGGCCACTGGCGCTAGCCGGACGGCTCAGGACGGCGGGCGGATCGGCTGGCCGAAGCTGAAGACGTAGAACGCGCCGGGGCTGCCGGCTCCGACGCCCGGACCCATGCCGGTGGCCACGTTGTCGCTCTGGTCGGACAGGGGCACGCTGAAGTGGGCATTACCCCAGCTCAGCAAGGTGAAGGTCGCGGTGATGGCACCTCCGAACGTCGCCTTGCTGATGCTCAGGCCGAGCTTGTCGGCCCGGTCGACCGAGAACGGGTTGCTGTGCCCGAAGCCGAATTGGCCCGGCGGCGGCGGTGGTTCGGCCAGGTTGGACATCCGGTCGCTGAACAGGTAGTCAAGCCCGCCGGCCGGCCCGACCAGGCGGTCCGGCAAGAAGATCGGCAGCTTACCGCCGGCCAGCTGTCCGGGGTGGAAGCTCAGCAGGCCGGTGGCGTAGCTGACCTCGCCGCCGGGCTGGTTGGTGACCAGGCTGACCGGGAGCACGCTGCCGGCCGGCTCGCCGCGCATCTGGGTGAAGACATCTTCGAGCACGCCCATGGCGATTCTCCTAACGTCGTCGAGTGACGGGCGTTGATCAGGAGGATCGGCGGGATCTGGTGATACGCCGCGGCGGCCCGCCCGGAGATCGGACGGACCGCCGCGACGGCCGCTGGACCGGGCTCAGTGTCTGAGCTGCAAGCCCCGGGTGAGCGCGGCGGTCAGCTGGTTCTGGTCGTCACCGGCCAGGTCCCAGACCGAGGCGCCGGCCAGGCCCCGCCAGTTGACGTACCACCCCTTGGCCATCGCCTGTTGCGGGCTCTGCATCGACCAGAACGTCTGGGTGTCGGCGTTGTACAGGTAGCTGGCGCCGGTCCACGGATCGGTGTGCCAGGTGTAGCCGGGTTGGCGGGCGATCTCGTAGTAGTCGGTCGTGCCGGACGGATCACCACCGTCCAAGCCGGGGAGCACGCTGCCGGTCGAGGTGAGGTCGGGCGAGGCGGCCGGCCCGGTCGCCGGCTGGTAGAGGCCGTTGCTCCGGCCGGCCGGAACCCCGGTCCACCCGTGCCCGTAGTACGGAACGCCGATCACGAGCTTGCTGGCCGGGGCGCCGTGCTGCTCGAAGTAGCGCACCGAGGAGTCCACGCTGATCCGCGGCTCGGCCGCCGTGTTCGGCGCGAACGGAGAGGAGAACAGGTTGGACTCGAAGTTCGTCGGGCCTTGGGCGTTCCACGGGCCGTTGAAGTCGTAGTCCATCAGCACCAGGTTGTCGAAGGCGCGCGAGAGGGCCGGGATGTCGAGGTCCTTGGCGTTCTGCAGGCCGACCCCCATCTCGGCGGTCAGCCGATAGTGCTGCTTGGTTTCCTGCCGACCACCGAGGGAGTCCAGCTGCCGGCGGAATTCCTTGGCGAGCAAGGGGAAGTTGCGGATGTCGGCCGGGCTGTAGTCGTTGCCCGGCGCACCGTTGTTGTTGCCCGGGTATTCCCAGTCCAGGTCGAAGCCGTCGAACAACCCGGCCGCGGTGCCCGGGGCCAGGCCGGGCAGGTTGCCGCGGATGAACTCGTTGACGCAGGAGGCGACGAAGGCCTGCCGGGACTGAGCCGTGGCCGCCGCGTCGGAGAAGTACTTCGAGCCGGTGTAGCCGCCCAGCGAGAGGATCACGCGCAGCCCCGGGTACTTCGCCTTGAGCTCACGCAGCTGCTGGAAGTTGCCGGCCAGGCCGTCGGCGCCGACCGGGTTTGCCCCGTTGACATCGGGCAGGTACGGGGTCTGCCAGTCGGCCCAGCTGTCCAGGCTCTGGCAGGTGACCGGGTTGGTGGCCGGGTCCGGTGTGGTGCCGGCGCCGGCTTGCGGCAGCACCCCGCCGAAGGCGTAGTCGATGTCGGTGAGATCGGCGATCTCGCCCTCGGCATCGGCTTGAGCCAGGCTGAAGCCCCGGCCGTAGATGCTCCACTGTTCGAAGAAGCCCATCTCCAGCTTGCGGGGCGGCGCCGGCCGATGCCGGCCCGGACTGGCCCCGGCCGGCGCTGCGGCCAGGCCGAGCCCGAGCGCGGAAACTGCGAGCAGGGCAGGGAGAACTCGACGACGCATGACAGGCCATCCCGGTGGTCGAGAGGGTGCTCGCGCTGCTGCGCGGCAGGGCCGACCCTAATTGGACTAGACCACTTGGTCAATAGCTGAAATCTTCGATCTATTCGGTCACGGCGAGCAGGGTCTGGGCGTCGGGCCGGATGACCTGGCCCAGCAGCCGCGGGGTCACCAGCCGCATGGCGTGCCGGGAGCCGACGAAGCAGGCGCCGGCCTGGACCGCCCCGGCCGGCAGCTGCGAGATGGCCAGCTCGGGCACCACCGGCAGCTGGCTGCGCAAGCGCTCCTCGATCGGGCCGAGCAGTGGCTGGCAGAGCCGGCCGACGGCGCCGCCGAGCACGACCAGCTCGACATCGAGCACCTGGCACATGGACACGACCGCCGTCGCGATCCGGCCGGCTTGGACCGAGAGCGCGTGCCGGGCGATCGGATCGCCCCGGCCGGCCGCGGCAAAGATGGCCGGCGGGTTGTTGGCGAAGCTCACCGGCTCGTCGTGCTTGAGCTGACTGACCAGCCGTTCCAGATCACCGCTGCCGGGACCGGGTCCCAATGTCAGCAGCTCCCCGGCCCCACCGTGGGATCCGCGCCAGATCTCGCGGTTGAGCACGATGCCGGCCCCGACCCGGCGCCCGATGCTGAGGTAGACGAAGTCACGAGCGTGCCGAGCCGCCCCGCGCTCGCACTCGCCGACCGCGGCCAGGTTGATGTCGTTCTCGATCACCACCGGCCGCTGCAGCCGGGACTCGAGGGCCGGGCCGAGCGCCATCCCGGACAGTGCCGGCAGCACCCGCGAGCGCAGCCGCTGGTTGCCCGGGTGCACCGCCGCCGGCACGGCCAGCACCAGCACCGCGATGTCGGAGAGCGCGAGGTCGGCCGCGGCACAGGCGGCGGTGGCGACAGCGGCAAGTTCGGCCACGATCTCGGCCGGGCTGGTCGGCGCGTGGTCGGAGGTGACCACGGCCTGACGGGCTCCGGCCGCATCGCCGAGGACGGCGCGGATCAGGCCGGGTTCGATCTCGATCGCCAGGAAATGGGCGGCTTCCGGCACCATCTCGAAGTACGTCGCCCCGTAGTGCGGCCGCCCGGAGGCCGGTGACGACTCCCGGATGAGCCCGGCCCGGACCAGCGTGCTCAACGCGCTGGACACCGTCGGCCGGGTCAGGCCGACCTCGCGCGCCAGTTCCGAGCGGGACACCGGCGCGTGCCGCTTGATCGCCTCGAAGACCGTGCTCGAGTTGAGCAGCCGCAGGTCGGTCAGCGAGGCGCCCTTGACCGAGGCCATGGCGGCAGCCTAGTTCTTTCCGGCCGACCCAAACTAGGGCTGTAAGATCACCGGTTGATGACGATCATGGTCGCTCAGGTCCGATCGCGGCCGGCGCCGGCCGGGCCCGGCCCGGTCAGCAGCCACTCCCGCAACCGTTTGCGATCGAGCTTTCCCACGCTGGTAAGGGGAACCTGGTCCATCAGGTGGATCTCCCGCGGGTATTTCACCGCCGACAGCTGGCTCCGCGCGTAGTCGCGCAACTCCTCGCTGGAGGTCGAGGCACCGGGCCGAAGCTCGACGAAGGCAACCGGCACCTCGCCGTGCTCGGTATCCGGCCGGCCGATCACCGCGCAGTTGGCCACCGCCGGATGCCGAAGCATCGCGTCCTCGACGTCACGCGGGTAGACGTTGAAGCCGTCGCGGATGATGACGTCCTTCATCCGATCGATCAGGTACAGGCAGCCATCGCGATCCAGCCGGCCGATGTCACCGGTGTGGAACCAGCCGTCCACGGTGGCCGGTGGGCTGCCGACCGGCCAGTAGCCGGACAGCAGCATCGGTCCCCGAACGCACACCTCACCCACGAGATCGGGCACCGGCTGCGGTCCTCGGGCCGGGGACACCTCGATCGCCAGCTCGGCCAGCGGCGCGGCGGGACCGACGCTGCCCCGCCGGTTCTGCCCGATCGGGAAGGAGGAAGCCAGCGCGGCAGTCTCGGTGCAGCCGTAGCCTTCGACTATCTCGACGTCGGGCAGCCGGCGATGCCATTGGTCGGCTATCTCGGCCGGCAGCGGCGCGCTGCCGCTGGTGATCCGCCGCAGCGCCGACAGGTCGTAATCCTCCAGCGGTTCCTGCAGCAGGAGCCGGAGCATGGTGGGCACCATAGGCGAAGTGTTGACCCGTTCGGCCTGGGCCAGGGTCAGCCAGTTCGTAGCGTCGAACCAGCGCATCAGCACCGAAGTCATCGGATGCACCATGTGCAGCTGCATCGTCGAGACCATCAAGCCGTACACGTGGGCCAGCGGCAACGGCAACAACGAGCAGCGCAGGCTCGCGTCCAGCCCGTTCACCGTCGCCGCCCACCCGGCGGCCGACAGTGCATTGTGGCTGAGCATGACGCCCTTGGCCCGGCCGGTGGTGCCACCGGTGTAGAGGAGCGCGGCCAGGCCGTCGGGGTCTCCGGCCCTCAGCTCAGCCGGCTCGGCCCGTTCCAACTCCGCGAAAGCCACGACGCCGTCGAGGGATTCGGCCATCCCGGCCACCACGATCACCGGCGGTTCGGGCAGCCCGGCCCCGGCCGCCCGCACCTTGGCCAGGAACTCGGCCGTCGTCACCACCAGCCGGGCACCGGAGTCGAGCAGGACGTGGCGAAGTTCGACCTCGCTGAGCAGGAACAGCACGGGCGTGACGACGGCCCCCGCGCGCCAGCCGGCGTGGTAGGTGATGCCGACCTCGAGGCAGTTCGCCATGCAGACCACGACCCGATCGCCCGGCTGGACGCCGAGGGCCTGCAGACCGCCGGCCACCCGACGGCCCCGTTCGCCGAGCTGGGTTGCGGTTGAGCGCTCACCCTCGAAGACGGTGATCAGCTCATCGCCCAGCTGCTGCCAGCTCGCCTCGGCCAGTACGGCCAGCGTGGTTCCGGTCGGTTGCGTCCGCATCTCTTCGATCCGCATGGCCCTCCTCGCTCGGAACGGTTATGCCGGGCTGTGGCGGGTCCCACTCCTGGTGGGCCGGTCGCAGGAATTCTCGACCTCGGCGGCCAGCCTCGGCAAGGGTTACCGGCAAGCCCGTCGCAGCGAGCCCCTCCGCTGGCTGGTTTCAGCCATGCAGTGGCTGATATCAGACGATTCGGCCGAAGCTCGCGGCCAGCGCGATACCGTCAGCGCCTCGGCGGGTGCCGGCTTGCTACCGACCCTGCGCCCTGCCAGTCGGATCCATGCGAGAGGACCGCGATGAAACTGACCCGTAACGGCCGCGTTGCGGTGGCCGGAGCCACCGTCCTGCTGTCCCTGGCTGCGTTCCAGGTGCCCGCTCAGGCGACCGTCGGCGCCCTCTACGGGCCGAGCGCCAGCTGCGCCGGGAACGGCGACTATGCCTCGGGCGGCGACGTGGCGTTTCCGGTCAGCGTCACCTCGGGCAAGCGGAGCTGCTACTACGCCGAGGTCCGGATCAAGGGCTTCAATCCCAACACCGGGGTGGAACGCTGGTACTACGGCCAGGTCAGCCACTACGAGTCCTACCTCAACATCGCCAACGGCGACTATCTAGAGGCATATCAGGGGCGGGTGGCCAATCAGGCCGGTGACTGGGGACCTTGGACGAACCTGGTTCACCTCTGACCGTCGAGGCTGCGGGGCCGCTACCGTCGAGGACGTGACTGGACCCGGAACGCTCCCCTGGACTGCGGCCACCCCCGACCTCGTCGCGCCACCGGTGGCCGCGGCGCTGGCCGGCTGGTTCGCCGCCGACCAGGTTGCGGCCGCTCCGATCGACGACGCACTGGCCGACACGGCGCAGTTCTGCGCTGCCTACCAGGTCGCCCCGGAGGATTCGGCCAACTGTGTGGTCATCGCCGGCCGCCGGGGTGAGGTGACCCGGTACGCCGCCTGCGTGCTGTTGGCGACCACCCGGGCCGATGTCAACGGCCTGATCCGCAAACGGCTCGATGCGCGGCGGGCCTCATTTGCCGCGATGGAGGATGCGGTCAGCCTGACCGGCATGGAATACGGGGGGATCACACCGATCGGGCTGCCCGGGGATTGGTCGCTGTGGATCGATTCGGCCGTGCTGGAGCGCGAGGTCGTGGTCATCGGCAGCGGTCTGCGCCGGTCCAAGCTGGCCTTGCCGGCGGCCCGGCTGGCCGAACTGCCCCAGGCCGAGGTGGTCGAGCAGTTAGCCGCCCTGGCCTGAGTGAACGCGCAGCAGCCGCGGCGCGGATACTCCAAGCCATGATCTTGCCCGGACTGGCCGGCCGCCTCTGGCTCGACGACACCGATCCCGAAGCGCTGCCGCTGCTGCGGTGGGGCGCCGGGCATCCGGGCACACCGGCCCTGATCGAGCATTCGCACTCCGGCTACACCCGCCCCGGACTGCGCGGCCACCGCCCCGATGGCTCGGCCTGGTCGACGCGGTTTCGCCCGACCGGCATCGAGCAAGCCGAGGCGCAGGTGAGCGTCACGGCCGTCGATCCGGCGGCCGGACTCAACCTCCGGACCGAATTCGAGGCGCTGCCCGGTGGCGCTGCCCGGGCCCGGCATGTACTCGGCAACGTTGCCGATTCGTCTTTCTGGTTGCAGGGATTGAGCGTCAGCATCCCGGTGCCTGACCACTGCACCGAACTGCTCGACTTCACCGGCCGGCACGAGGGTGAGCGCAGGCCGCAGTCGCGGCCGATCACCGACGGGCTGTGGCTCCGGGAGGCGCGAGGCGGCCGGCCCGGCCTCGACTCGGCCACCATGCTGGTCGCCGGCACGGCCGGCTTCGGCTTCGATAACGGGTTCGCGGTCGGGATCGCCCTGGGATTCAGCGGCAATGCCGAGCACAGCTGCCAGCGCAGCGGCGCCTCGGGCCCGGTGCTGGCCGCGGGTGAACTCCTTCTGCCCGGCGAGCTCAGCCTGGAGCCGGGCCGGGAATATGCAACCCCGTGGGTCTACCTGGTCGCCGGCGAGGGGCTGGACGAGCTGGCCGCTCAACTGCACGCCTGGCAGCGCAGCCTGCCAGCCCACCCGGTGACCCAGCCGGTGACCCTCAACGTGTGGGAAGCGGTCTACTTCGAGCACGACCCAGCCACACTCACCGAGCTGGCCGAGCGCGCGGCCGGGGTTGGAGTGGAGCGCTTCGTGCTGGACGACGGATGGTTCCACGGCCGCCGCCACGACCGGGCCGGGCTCGGCGATTGGTGGGTCGATGAGCAGGTCTGGCCGGCCGGGCTCGGCCCACTGGCCGAGCGGGTGACCGAGCTGGGAATGCAGTTCGGGCTGTGGTTCGAGCCGGAGATGGTGAATCCGGATTCGGAGTTCTTCCGGCGGCATCCGGACTGGGTGCTGCAGACCTCCGGGCGGCTGCCGGAGCTGGAGCGCAACCAGCTGGTTGCCGACCTCACCAATCCGGCCGCCTGGTCCTACCTGCACGACCGGATGGCCGAGCTGCTGGCCCGGTACCCGATCAGCTACGTCAAGTGGGATCACAACCGCCAACTACTCGATGCCGGAAGTCCGCTCCGCCACGGCGCACCGGCGGTCCACGGGCAGACCCTGGCCTTCTATGCCTTGCTGGACCGGCTGTCGACGGAGTTTCCCGAGGTGGCGTGGGAGTCCTGCGCCTCCGGTGGTGGCCGGATCGATCTCGGCGTCATCGAGCGGGTGCAACGCTTCTGGACCTCGGACCTGACCGATGCCCGGCAACGGCAGCAGATCCAGCGCTGGACCGTCCAGCTCGTCGCGCCCGAATACCTCGGCGCCCACATCTCCGCGCCGACCTCGCACCAGACCGGGCGGACGCTGCCCCTGGACTTCCGGGCCCTGACCGCCTTCTTCTTCGGCTTCGGCATCGAATGGGACCTGACCGCCGCCGGCCCGGCCGATCTGGCGCGACTGCGGTTCTGGTGCCGGTTGCACCAGCGGTACCGTCCGCTGCTGCACAACGGTCGCACTGTGCGGATCGACACCGCCGACCCGGTGGTGATCGGGCACGCGGTGCTGGCCCCGGACCGGGGTTTGGCCTTGCTGGCCATGACAACCCTCGACGAGTCCGGATCCAACCGCGGAGTGGCTATCCGGCTTCCCGGCCTGGCGGCCGAGCGCCGGTACGAACTCACCGTGCTGGCCGGCCACGACGACGGGCTCAGCGGCCGGTACTCCGGAGCGCAGCTGGCCACCAGCGGAGTGTGGTTGCCGCGGCAGCGCCCGGAGACCGGCGTGCTGTGCGAGCTCGTGAGCTGAGCCGATCGTGCCGGTCAGCGGCCGTCCGGCATGGTGCCGCCGGCGACCTGCGGGCCGGCGACGGCCTGCTTGAACGCGGCCAGCACCGGAGCCGAGGAGTCCACCCGCCAGTCGTTGAGCAACTCGACGCCGTTGTCCTGCATAGTGCTCTTGTCGTTGTTGAACCAGGTGAAACCGACGATCCGGGGGTCGGCCAGGAAGCCGGCGATGGCGTTGCTGGTCCAGCTCGCCTTCAGGCCGGTCAGGTCGCCGCTGCTGTCGGCCTGAATCGCCGCCGTCTCGGCAATGAAGATCGGCTTGTTGCTGACCGCCTTCAGCGCGCTCACGGTCTTGCCGAACGTCGCGTCGTAGCTCGAGCCGAGGACGGCGGTGCGCAGGTAGGCCGAGGCGCCGATCCAGTCCACGTAGCCGTCGCCGGGGTAGTCGTCGACGATGTTGGTCTGGCCGGTCGCCTTGCCGTTCGAGATCGGCTTGAGGTTGTCGACCCGCGACGGCGCCCACAGCCAGATCGCGAACTGGTTCGCGCCGACCCGGTTGAAGATCTGCCAGATGTGCTGCCAGGCCGCGATGTACTTGGCCGGGGTGTTGTTGAACGAGCTCATACCGGCCGACCAGGGGTACCAGCTGCCGTTCATCTCGTGGTCGAACCGCAGGACCACCGGCATCCCGGTCCGGACGATGTCGCCGGCGTACTGGTAGAAGTAGTCGTCCAGATCCCCGTTGACGATATGGGTCAGGGTGTACTGAGAGGAGCTCTGGCCGCTGTTCGGGTCCAGGGCCAGCGACTCCCAGGTGAGCACCGGCAGCGCCCCCCGGGACCAGGCTGCGGTGACGTGACTGGCGGGGAAGTCGCTGTCGAAACCGGCGAACCACTCGACCGAACTCGGGGCCTTGCCGACCTCGACGGCCAGCCGGTCCAGCATGCCCTGATCGCCGGGCAGGCCGTCCTGGGCGACGCCGAAGTACTTGGCGCTCGGGCTGACCAGCGACGCCTTGGTCGTGGCCGTCACCACCGGTGGGGTGTAGGCGTCGACCGGGATGGAGGCGGCTCGGTCGGGATCGACCGGCAGCTGGTTGCAGGCGATCCCGTCGCCGTTGTGCGGGCCCCGGGCGCCGTCCAGCGCACCCGGATCGGACAGGTTGGCCAGGTACGCGGTCTGGGCGTCCTGCTGCCAGGTGAAGTCCGAGCAATGCGCGATCTTCGGCTGCGCCGTAACCGTGTTCTCCACCGTCTTGGTCACCGTCGGCGCCGGCTGAGAGCTGCTCGGCGCGTGGCTGTAGTACACCGGCTGCGTGCGCGGGTGGGTCGGCGGTGGCGTCACGGCCGGCCGGCTGGGGTGCGTCGGAGTCTTCGAGGCTTGGACCGAACTGGCCGTCGGGCTCGGTGTGGTCGAGGGGCTGGCCGAGGACGGATCGGTGATCAGCTGCGTCGGCTGCTGGTTGGCGGCGGCGGCCCGGTGGCCCGAGTTCGGCGAGAGGTAGATCGAGGTCGCGACCGCAGCCAGCGACAGGCCGATGACCGCGCTGGTCATCCGGCCGGAGTGGCCGGGGGTCAGCTTCTCAAACAGGTCGAACATCGTAGACAACTCCCAGGATGATGATGGCGGTGGCAATGAGGTAGGGGATCAGGCCGCGAGGGTCACCGTCGGGCGCGGTTTCCTCGGTTTTGACGGGGGATGCAGGCTTGGTCAGGGTGGCTGCGGCGGTCGGTGCCGGCCCGGGTCGCGGCTCGGCCGACCCTCCGGCTTCGGCGACCGAATAGGCGTCGGCCCGGGTGCCCCAGCCGCCGATGTGGCCGAGCCGGAAGAAGCCGTAGAGCCGGATGGGCATCAGGACCAGAGTGGAGAACATGATGTAGGCCGGCATCCAGAAGAAGTCCGAAGGTACTTCGGTCAGGTGCCGGGCCTGACGCAGGCACATGGCCAGGGTCGAGGTCAGCAGCGTCAGCAGGACGATCGCCGGCAAGGCATGCTGGCGAACGTGCAACATCCCGGCGTAGAGGTTGTCCCCGGTGTGGTGCCCGGTCCGGATCGCCCACGCCACCGCCGAGCAGAGCCACAGGAACGGCAGCACGATGTCGGCCACGAAGAAGAAGGCCAGCAGCGGCGCGTGACCGATCATCCAGGGCAGCATGCGCAGCGTGTTGTACTGGCTGCCCCGCGCCCAGCGGTACTGCTGTTTCACCAGCTTCTTCAGCCGTAACGGCGCGTCGGTGTAGACCAGGCTGGTGTACTGGTAGACGGTCCGAAAGCCCTGTTTGAGGGTGAGATTGGTCAGGGTCCGGTCGTCGGAAACTTCGAGGAACACGCCGAGGAACCGCTGGTTCATGAAGTCGTCCATGACCCGGTCCAGGATGCTGCGGCGAAAGGCGATGGTGCGTCCGGGCAGGCACCCCACCGTGCCGAGCACGCTCTGGGCCGGCATCGAATACAGGGCGCGGCTGTTTTCCAGCCAGTCGGCCCAGCGGGTCAGGAAGCCCCGCTTGGGATCGAGGATCCGTTGCCGGGTCGTCACACCGCCGACGCCGGGGTCGGCGAATGGTTTGACCAGTTCGGACAGGGTGTTCTCGGTCCAGACGGTGTCACTGTCGACCAGCAGGACCACCTCGGCCCGGGCCCGCTCGACGCCGACCCGAACCGCGTTCCGCTTGCCGGCGATCGGGGTCCAGGTCCACTCGACCTCGGCGTAGTCCTGGCACACCTCCTCGAGCCCGACGTTGCGTCGGCCGTTGATCACCACGACGATCTGCGTCGGCGACTGATCGATGATCCGCTGCAGGACCTCGCGGAACAGCTCGAGCGGCTCATCCACGACCGGGATGACCACGGTCGTGGTGGTCTCGTGCGGCTCGGTCCACGGCTGGTATCGGCGCGACAGCACGACCTTGGCCAGCCAGATCAGCCAGGTGAGCAGGACGAAGCTGCTGAACAGGTAGATCCGGGTGTGGTCCTGCACGCTGTGGCGTAGTTGCAGCAATCCGATGAACATGGTGTCGGCCCTTTCCTGCTACTTGGCCGCGAGCAGCGGAGCCAGCATCGGGGCCAGCCAGGTCGAGAAGTTCGCCGTCAGGTGAGTGGTGTTGCGGTAGGTCAGGTAGTTGCCGACGATCGCCGGGCAGGTCGTGGCGGTGCACAGCCAGTGCTGCGGATCGAGCGAGCGGACGCCGGAAGCGGCAATGGCCGAGATCAGCTTCTGGTGCCGGCTGGGGTAGGTGTAGGCCTTGGCCACGGCGAAATTGCACGAGCTGGCCTGGCCGAGATGAGCCGCGACACAGCTCGGCATGTCGTAGTTCGGCACCGGGATGTCCTGCAGATAGACGACTTTGGCCCCGCCGATCTGCTGCAGCCGGTGCAGCGTGGTCAGCGTGGCCGCCGCGAAGTCGGCCGGCGAGACCTTGCTCGACACGACGTTCTCCGACTGGCTGATGAGGATGAGCGACGGGTGCAGGGCCGCGATCCGGGCCTCGGTCGCAGTGCGCCAGGCATCGCATTCGGTGTACTGCCGGTTCAGCGACGGGGCGAAGACGCTCAGCTGCGCGGCCGGGCAGGCGGCCTTGGTCCAGTTGATCACCTTCCACTTGGCCCGTTGCCCGGCGGCCGAGAGCGCCGGCAGCCACTGCTCGGCGTGCGAATCACCGAAGATGACCGCGGTGTGGGTCCCGATCGAGTCGCCGAACAGGCAGGCGCCCTGCTTGGTCACCAGGAAGTCGGCGTGGCAGCCGTTCCTCGACGACGGTGGGGTGTTCTGGGCGGCAGCCGACGGTTGCGGGGTCAGGTTGCGAGGCACGGCCGCGGTGTGCACCCCGGCGGCGACCGCCGCCTGCATGGTGCTGAGCACGGCCGGGGAGGCGGTGTCGGCCTGCACGATGGTGACCGCCGCGCCGTGCCCGGTCAGCGCCGGGAGGTTGGCCAGGACCAGCAGGCAGGCCGCCACCACCGAGCCGGACAGCACGAGCCCGGAGGAGAACCACTTGAGGTTGCCGAGGTCCTTGCGGCGGGCCGGGCTCTCGATCAGGAAGAACGAGACCAGGGCGGCGACCAGCGACAGCCAGACCACGCCGAGGCGATCGAGCCAGGTCGCCGGATGGCCGAGAACGTAGGGGGCGAGCACCAGCATCGGCCAGTGCCACAGGTACCAGGAATATGACGCTCGGCCGACACACTGCAAGGCCGGTTCGCCCAGGATCCGCTCGGTCCGGAGCCGGCGGCCGCACCCGGCGGCGATGAGGACGGTGGTACCGAGCACCGGCAGCGCAGCCGCCGACCCGGGGTAGGCGGTGGCGTCGCTGAACCCGAAGGCCGAGGCGACAATAGCCAGCAGCCCCAGGGCGGCGAGGCCAGTGGCCAACCGGCGGGGCAGGCGGGCCAGCCGGTCGGCGCCGACCGCGACCAGCGCACCGAGGGCCAGCTCCCAGGCCCGGGTGTGCAGGGAGAAGTAGCCCCACGACGGGGAACTCTTCGTCACCGCAACGGAGAAATAGAACGAGGCGGCGGCCAGAGCGGTGAGCAACAGGGCCAGCAGCGGAGTCCGCCAGCGCCGCCCGATGACCGCGGCCAGCACGATCAGCAGCGGCCAGCCGAGGTAGAACTGCTCTTCCACCCCGAGCGACCAGAAGTGCTGCAGAGGCGAGACCGCGTCGGTCTGGTGCAGGTACTGGGTTCCGGAGACGGCCAAGCGGTAGTTCAACCCGTAGAACGTGGTGGCAATTGCGTCGTGGGCGATGGAACTGACCTGCAGGGCTGGGGCCCAGACCCGGGCGGCCAGCACGGTGGCGACCACGACGGCCACGCTCGCCGGCAGCAATCGCCGGATCCGGTGGGTGTAGAAGGTGGGCAGCGCGCGCAGACCGCGCCGACCGACCGAGCTGGTCAGCTGCCGGGTGATCAGGAATCCGGAGATGACGAAGAAGACGTCGACTCCGACGAAGCCCCCGCGCACTCCGAGGTGGGCGTGGTAGAGCACGACCGACAGCACCGCGATGGCCCGGATGCCTTCGATGTCCGGACGGAACTTCCGCGGGGTCGGCCGCGACACCGTCGCGCTCGGGGCGGCGGGAGTGGGCTCGAAGCCCGGTCCGGCGCCCTCGGCCAGACCGGGAAGCAGGGCGGTCATCGCAGGCCCCGGACATTCCAGGGCATGGCAGCAGAGCGAAGCACGAGGCCTCCGGCAGATGTGGGGGATTTCGACTCGCTGGGGGGCGAGGTGAGGCGGACGGGGGAAGCTCCATCGTTGCCACTCTGCGTTACGGATGTCGCTGCCCTTGTGTACTTAACGTAAACACATGTACGGCCGCGTGTTGCCGGAATTAAGTAATAGGCGAGAACTTAACGACAACTGTATACCCGGCGAGTGATGGTCAATCTCTGGCAGATGCTGGCGAAAATCTGGCGCGCAGCCAGCCAGTCGGGCGTGATGCGCGAATCGGGCTCTATTCGTGTTTGCGGGTGATCGATTCGGTACCGGTCATGGCGATAGCCGGCTCTCCATCGCGGTCGATCCACTCGCCGCAGCGACCCCCACCTTCGCTCTGGTCGAGTTCGACCACGCTGCCGTCCATGCGCAGCGCAGGGTGGTAGTAACTGGCCACCCGCTCGGCCTCGCCCTGGATGTAGTGGCCGATCAGGGCTCGCCGGAACCGGTCGCTGGTGTTGGGGCCGCTGCCGTGCACGAGCGAGCCGAGGAAGAACAGTACGTCTCCGGGTTCCATGACCGCGGTGTACGTCGGGGTTCCGACCGGTACGGGGACGGTCACATCGGTGAAGCTGACCTTGGTGTCCGCCTTCTCCGTGCAGAGCAGCGGCCAGCGGTGGCTACCCGGCACCAGCGACATGCAGCCGTTGTCCACGTCGGCCCGATCCAGCGCCATCCAGGCCGCGATGCACGTGCCGGGCTCGGCCCGCAGGTAGAAGTTGTCCTGGTGCAGCGCTTGCCCGCGCGAGCCCGGCGGCTTGAAGTAGAGCATCGACTGGACCGCGAACGGCTCGGCGCCCAGCAGCTCGGTGAGTCGGGTGCGGAGCCGGACGTCGATGAGCCAATCGAGAGTCGTCTCGTCCCAGCGGTGCATGTGCGCCATCCGCGGGTACCGGCGCAGCGGATCGTGCGCGGTGTTGTCGACCCCGACGAGGTCCTCGGCGTAGGAGCCACGCCGGCGCAGCTGCATGAAGTGCTCGCGCAGGCGCGCGACCTCGTCCTGGTCGAAGACCGCGCGGTCGAGCACGTACCCGTCGCGAGCCAGTCCGGCGTCGAGGGCGGATTCGCTGGAGGGCATGCCTGGATCCTTTCGGGGCGGGGAACCGGTGCGTCCGGATGGTCACCACGTCTATAGTTACGCTCCGGACCGAAAGTATCAACTGGACGCGACGCGGGAGCGGGAATGGCCGGCACGGAAGTCCTCCTCGCCATCGACGGCGGCAAGTCAGAGCTCCGGGTCGCGATCGCCGACGGCGGCCGGATTCAGCGGGCGACCGGACCCGGGTTCACCTATGAGCAGCAGGACGACATCGAGGCTCAGCTCGCGGCTATCGGCACCGTCGTCACCGAGCTGGCCCCGCAGGGCCTGCCAATACTGACCCGGGTGTGCGCGGGACTGACCGGTATACCCGGCTCGACCGGTCGGTTACGGCAGCTCGAGACGGCTCTCGCGGAACGGCTCGGGGTCCAAGCGGTCGCGGTGACCGACGACTCGGTCACCGCGCACGCCGGGGCGCTCGGCACTGCCGGGGTGGTCGTCTGCGCCGGTACCGGCGCGGTAGTGCTGGCGCTGGCGCCCGACGGGCGCAGCCAGTACTGCGACGGCTGGGGACCTTGGCTCGGTGACCGAGGCAGCGGGGCGGCGATCGGGCTGGCCGGGTTGCGGGCGGCGTCCGGGGCACTGGACCGGGCCGGGCCGGAAACCTCGCTGATTCAGGACTTCGCCGAGCTGCTCGGCGGGGTCGACCGCGAGCGCGTCCAGCAGTTCCACCGGGCGCCCCAGCTAGCGCCCCGAATCGCCGCCTTCGCCGTGGCGGTGGCTGAGCGGGCCCGGCTCGGAGACCAGGTGTCGCTCGACATCCTGGCCGACGCGGGTCGCGCGCTGGCCGCCACGGCACGAGCGGCGGCGACCGGGCTCGGACTGAGCCGAGGCGGCTCCCGGGTCTGCATCGTCGGCCGGCTGACCGCGGCCGGCCCGGCGCTGCTGGAGCCGTTCGCCGAGGCCTGCCGGCGGGGCGGCCTCCAGGTCGTGCCGGCCCGTGCAGACGCATTGGCCGGCGGCTTGGAACTTGCCAGCGGGCGACGGCAGCTCTATGCCGACCTGCTCGCCCGGCCGCCGGCCCTGACCAACCGAACCCGATGGAGCCTGTCATGACCCTTGAGCTCGCCTACCCCGCAGTCGCTCGCTCCGCCCTCGAGCGCGTTCTGAGCGAGCAGTCGGACGCCATCGAGTCGGCCGCACATCTGGTGGTGCGGTCATACCGCGACGGTGGCGTGCTGCAGGCCTACGGCACCGGCCATTCCCGGATCGTCACGCTGGAACTGGCCGGCCGGGCCGGCGGCATGGCTTCGGTCGGCATGCTCGGGGTCAAGGACCTGGTGATGTTCGGCTCGACCGCGCCGAGCGCGATCCTCGATCCGACCTATGAGCGCGAGCCCGGGCTGGCCCGCCGCATTTACGAGCTGGCCGCGCCACGTCCGGTCGATGCGTTCCTGATCGTTTCCAATTCCGGTATCAACGCGGCGGTCGTCGAGATGGCCGAGCTGGTTCGCGAGCGTGGGCACGGTCTGATCGCGATCACCTCGCGGGCTCACACCGCTGCGGTGTCGGTCCGCGGACCCGGCCGGAGGCTCAGCGAGCTCGCTGACATCGTCATCGACAACGGGGCGCCGGCCGGCGATGCGGCGGTGGACTTACCCGGCGGCGCTCGCATCGGGGCGCTGTCGTCCCTGACCGGGGTCTTCATCGCCCAGCTGCTGACCGAGTCGGTCTGCCGGCTGCTGCTGGCCGGGGGTGAACCAGCGCCGGTGTTCATCTCGGCCAACCTGCCCCACGGCGATGCCCACAACGCCGGACTGGCTGCGCGCTTCGCCGGTCGGGTTCGACCGATCGAGCCTTAGACCGGGTCGGCTCTCACCTCGGCCGGGCTCCCGTCGATCAGCGCGCGCCGGCCTGCGTCGAGCACATCCAGTACGGCCAGGGTCTGGGCGGGCGTCACCGGAGCCTCACCGGTGCGGGCGAAGCGCAGGCAGGCGGCGATCAGTCCCTGGTAGGCCGGAAGCACGTCGTCGACCTCGGCCTGCAGCCGGCCAGTGCGGCCCCGGACGGTGAGCGAGAAGGCGGGCTCGATCCGGTCGTCGATGATGACGAGCGCGGACCGGCCGTCCGCAGCGTCCAGCAGCAGCAGTTCCTGGACGCCGCGGCGTTGCCGCCACACCCGCGCCACCGGGATCGGGAAGACCGCCAGGGTCAGCTCGAGCGTGTGAATCGCGTAGCTCTCCCAACGGCCCGGACCGGCGGCGCTCGCGGTGAGCGCGTCGACCTCGGCCGCCCGCGCGATCCAAGCCGACACGCCGGGCGCGAACCGGAGCGCGCTGGCGCTGAACAGTGGTGTACCCCGTTCCCGGGCCGTCCGGAACAGCTGCCTGGCCCGGGCCGGGTCGGGGCCCAGGGGCTTGTCAACGAAGACCGGAACCCCGGCGTCGAGAAACGGCGCGGCCAGCGCGTTATGCTGCGCGCCTTGTCCCGCCTGGTGCAGGACGAGGGCGAGGTCGACCTGGTCGGCCAACTCCCGCGCCGGTCCCGCGTGCTCGTGCAGGCCGGCCCGGCGCGCAACCTCGCGGCGGGCGATGGCATCGGCGCCCCACAGATGCACTCCGGCGACCTCGGGCGAGTCGGCCAGGATCGAACCGAATGCCTCCGCGTGCGAGGTGTCGACCCCCAGCAGCCCAACCCGCAGCCGTGCCGTCATCGCGGCGCGAGCGCTTGCGAAACCTTCCGGATGGCTCGCCCGACGTCGTCGGCGTCCTGCTCCGACATCTGCTCGTGCAGCCAGAAGACCACCAGCCGCTGCAACGCAGCTTCCGCGCGGGGGCAGGTACCCGGCCCGTAATCCACCGGAGGGTGAAACGGTTCGGCGTACGGAAAGCCCTCCGGGCCGCCCAGGCCCCGGTTGTCGCGGACCGCGCTCATGCAGGAGTAGATCGGCTCCCCGATATAGCCCGGCTGCACCGGCACGCCTTCGGCGGCCAGGGCGTCCACGAATTGCTCGCGCAGCGGCGCCTCGACCTCGAACGGGTACGTCCAGTACGAGGCGTCAGCCCGGTTGCGAGGTTGGAAGGCTCGCACCGCGGGCAAGCCCGCGAGTTGACTGTCGATCCGGTCGGCGAGGCGTCGCCGGGTAGTGACGACCTGCTCGATCCGAGGGAGTTGGGGCAGCCCGACCGCGGCCTGCAGTTCGGTCATGCGGTAGTTCATGCCCAGTATCGGATAGGCGCGAGCCCCCACCGCGCCCCGATTCCAGCCCTTGTCCCGAAACATCGTCATCCGCTGCGCGAGCTGCTCGTCGTCGGTAATCACCATGCCGCCGTCACCGGTTGTCAGGTGCTTGGACTGCTGGAGGCTGAACGCGCCCAGCCGACCGAAGCGCCCGAGCCACTGCCCCTCCAGCCGGGTGGCGTGGGCCTGGCTGACGTCCTCGATGACGGCGACGCCGTGGCGGTCGGCAACCGCGCAGATCCCAGCCATATCACTGGCGCCGCCGAACAGGTGCACCACGATGATCGCGGCCGTGCGGGGTCCGATCAGCGATTCGATCGAAGCCGGATCTAGGCCGTAGCCGTCGTCGATGTCGGCGAACATCGGAACGCAGCCGGAGGCCAGGATCGGGATGACCGAGCCGGCGTCGGTGATCGGCGCAGTGATCACCTCGCTGCCGGGTGGCGGCCCCAGCGCGGCCAGGGCGGTATGGACCGACGCGGTGCCCGAGGACACCGCAACCGCGTACCGAGCTCCGTAGTAGCGAGCGAACTCCTCGGCGAAGCGAGCGGTGAGCGGCCCGGTCGAGCTGTTCAGGTTCTGCGAGCGGATGGCGGCGGTCGCGAGCTCGACGCACTGCTCATCGAACGGGGCTCGAGCCGGGAACGGTGAGGGCCGGACCGGCTCGCCGCCGAACAAGGCAAGGGTGTTCTCAGCCGGCATGGTCGGCCTCCTCAGCGGTGCGAATGAGTTGGGTGGTCAGTTGCACGAGTCGAGCCGAAGCTTCGGGCGAACACGGACCGTCACGGAACAGGTAGGCCCAGGACTCCTCGGCCTCGTACCCGCCCCGGCCGAGGTCCCTGGGGCCGACCAGGTAGCCGATCATGCCGTCGGTACAGGTCAACGGCAGCGTCCAGTCCCCGGTGGCGTCCTGCAATGCTCGGCCGACCTCGCCGGTGACCTCGGCATTTATCCCCAGCAGTCGGACCGGCCCCAGGTCCACAGAGCTCAGTTTCAGCTCCGGCCGGATGCAGCGCCCGTCACGGCGGGCCTGGGCCAGCTCGACCCACACCGGGTCCGCGGGCGGGTGGGCGGCCAGGTCCGGGTCCAGCGGTAGGTCGGCTGTGGCCCGGACCAAGGTCGGCTCCGTAGCCGGTGCGGGCCGGCCGGAAGCGATCGCCCGCAGGGCCGCGGCACCCAGCAACCGGCCACTCCGCTGGCCTGCGACCGGACCACCGCCACCCAGGTCGGCGGGGTTGATGTCGCCGGCGCAGCCCTGCAGAAAACCGACCGGGGCGTCGGTGCCGAGCCCTTGCTGGACCGCGCGTCGCATCGTGGCCGGGAAGTCGGCGCTGACCCGGTGGCCGGCTTCGTGCACCGGATGGCAGGCGTAGTGGACCAGCACGGCCGCCACCGCCCCGCTGGCGTCGTAGGCCAGGACGGTGCGGACCCGGTCATCGACCGGACGGCGCGGATCGGGCCGGATCGGCCCCCGGCCGGCCCCACCGGTTCGACTCACCCCGATGCCGCAGCGGTTCTGGCCGAGGGCCAGAGTCACCGGCTGAGGCTTGGCCGCGGCGGCCAGGCAGGCGGCCACGGTGCGGGCTTCCAGCTGCTCCAGGTAAGCCGGGTCGACCTGACCGAGCCGGGGTGAGAATTCCGCGGCGACGGCCGGGGCGGCGTGGGTGTGCGAGGCGTGCAGCACGACCTGCGCCCCGTCGGAACCGAGGTGCTCGGCGACGGCCCGGCGAACCCGGGCGATGCTGCGCTGGCCCCACCACAGCAGGTCCGCGCAGACGAGAATGGCGGTCGGCGTCGAACACTCGGTCGACCCGAAAGCGAAGGCTTGCACCGCCAACGGCTCGTCGACGCTGTGCCAGCTACCGCGGCGGGCGGCGAAGCCGGCCAGCTCGAGCGGGGCCGTCGGTGTGATGTCGCGCCAGGCGGTGCCCAGGGTCAGCGCGCTCATCCCAGCAATGCGCCGAAGCGCTCGATCGCGCCCAGCACGTCCCGTTGCCGGACACCGTCAGGCTGGATCCGCAGGATCAGCCCGTCGCAACCCATCGCGGCGTAGCGGTGCATCGCTTCGGCGCACTCCGCCGGTGAGCCGATCAGCGAGCGGGCCTGGATCGCCGTCCAGTCATCGGCGTAGCGGCCCCGATCCGCCGAGCCTGCCTTCCAGCCGAGATAGCCCTGATAGAGCGCATGCAGCGGTTCCTCGATCGCGGCCCGGGCGCCCTGCGAGGTCTCGGCGCACATGCCCTCCCGGCACACCAGGACCTGCTTGCCGAGGGATCCGGGGCCGGTCGGGTATGAGCGGTATTCGGCAATCTTGTCCGGCAGCTCGACGTCGAGTTCGTTGAACGACGTAGTCCAGGCATCGCAGAGCCGGGCGGTGCGTTCCAATGCGGCCGAGACCCGGCCGCCGTTCCACAGTGGCGGCCGGGGCTGCTGATGCGGCCGGGTGCTGAGGTAGGCGTCCGCGAGCTCGACGAAGCGACCGTGCAGCGTTGTCCGGGGTTGCGTCCACAGCGAGACGAGGGCGGTCAGGACCTCCTCGAAGTGTTGCCCCCGGTGCCTGCGCTCGGCGTTGAACAGCGAGAATTCCTCGTCCCGGTAGCCGATCACGAAACCGGCGTCGAGCCGGCCGCCGCTGAGCTGGTCGATGTGCGCGAGTTGTTCGGCCAGCAGGACCGGGTGGTAGAACGGAGCCACGATCCCGGCGGTGGCCAGCCGGATCGTGCTGGTCCGAGCGGCCAACCAGGTCAGGCTGGTGAGGATCTCGTGATAGCCGGCAGGGTTCAGGTGACGCTCGCCGAGCACGAGCCAGCTGAATCCGGCTGCCTCGGCCGCCCGGGCCTGCTCGACGATGTCAGCCAGGTCGGGTTCGGCGTTGCCGTACAGATTGACGTAGAGCCCCAGGCGCACGGCGATCGTCCTCTCCTACCTACTTACGGTCGTGACCGTAAATGCTAGCCTGTGTTGGCGCCAGAGTGTATTTCCTCGCCGCAGACTGAGGAAGGATGATCAGAGATGCCGTACCCGATCTCCGACCGTCGGCGGGCGCAGCCCGTCTGGGACATCGACGTGCTGTCCGGGACCTGGCCGCGGCGACGCACCAAGCACGAGCTGAGCCTGCCCGAGCTGATGGCCCGGGTGCCGCTGGCCGGTGCGACGGTCGGGTCGCTGCGAGCTGCGCTCTTCGATGCCGAAGGCGGTAACCGCTCGCTGGTCGAGGAGGTTCGCGCCGATCCCCGGCTCGCTGCAACCTTCACCGTCGACCTGCGCAATCCGTTGAACCTGCCGGAGGAGATCGAGCGGGCCCGTGAGCGCGGTGTACGGGTGCTCCGACTCTTTCCGGCCTGGCAAGAGGTCGGGCCGAGTTTTCCGGCCCTCACGTACACCCTGCGGGCCGCGGCCGAGGCCGGTCTGAGCGTCTTGATGGACGGCGAGATGCGGGAATATCACTCGGCGATCCGAGGCCTCGGCCTGGACATCGTGTTCCTGGACGTGCATGCCTACCACGTGGCCGACTTCATCCTGCTCGGGCGGCAGGAGCCGACGGTGCGGGTCAGCACCCGGCTGCTCAACGGACCGGATTCCATCGCCCGGGTCGTCGGCGAGCTCGGCGCACACCGGGTGCTGTTCGGTTCGCGCGGGCCGGTGTATTGGACTCTGCCGCCGCTACGGAGCTTGCAGTGCAACCCCATATCGGATGAGGAATACGCCGCGGTGGCGCACGACAACGCCGCGCAGATGGCAGGTGCCCGATGATCTTCGACGTGCACGCCCACAACGGCCAGTGGTATTTCTCAATGACCACCGGCGAGATCGACACCAACAGTGCGCAGCTCGACGCTTTCGGTATCGACCTGCAGGTGATCAGCCCGGTCGAGGGCATCACCTACGATCCGGGGCTGGCCAACGCTCGCACCGTTGCGGCCCTGGCCACCGATCCGCGGATCTACGGCTACATCGTGGCCAATCCTCGCCTGCCCGAAGTGGTAGCGCAGGATCTTGCCCGTTACGCCGACCGGCCGGAGTTCGTGGGGGTCAAGATTCACCCGTGGTACGCCGATTCGGCGGCCTCCGAGCCATCCATGCTGCGGCTGTGGGACATGCTCGACGAGGCTGGGCTGCCGGTGCTGTTCCACACCTGGGGGCCAACGGTGCTCGAGCTGCCCGCCATCCTCGAGCGGCGGCCCCGGCTGCGGATCATCGCGGCCCACATGGGCGGTTCGCACTGGTGGGACGGCGTCGAGGCGGCCCGCCGGCACGACCGCGTCTGGCTGGAGCCAAGCTGTTCCATCGTGGAGCGAGGCAAGCTCGAACACGCTGTCGAGACTCTGGGTGTGGCGCGGCTGCTGTTCGGCACCGACGCCACCCTGATCAACCCGGCCTGGACCATGGGAATGTACGAGGAACTCGAGCTCACCGAGACCGAGCGCGACCAGATCTGCTGGCGCAACGCGGTCGAACTTTTCGGGGTGGATGCACCGCGCCAGTGAGACGCTGAGGACCGCCACGCCGGCGGCCCGGCCCGATCAGGGCCGGTGCCGAGCCAGCTCGGCCAGCAGCGGTGCGAGCACGCCGACGGCGACCTCATGCCGTCGGGTTGTCGGGTCGAAGCCGAACGGGCTGCCGGCCAGGGCGCTGCGGGCGGCTCGGTCGAGCGAGTCGGCCGCGGTCGCCATCGCATCGATCCAGCCGGCGATCTCCTCGGCCAGTTCCGCCGTCGAACCGCCGGTGAGCGTGTCGGCACTCCAGGCCAGTCGCCGCCCGAGTGCGGCGACGACCGGTGCGGCCCGACGCGTCTCGGCCTCATCGGCGCCGGCCACAGCATCGACCAGCCGCCGGAGCGGCTCGAGGATTGGAGCCTGGCGCCCGGCCATCGGCGACCCGTAGCAGAGCTCGGCCAGTACCTGCAGCGCTTCGGCGTTCTCCCGCCCGACGTGAAGTACGGCTGAGCGCCAGGTCTGTTCCGGGCCGGCCGCGTGCGGGTTCCAGCCCCAGGCCGCGACCGTGGCGAAGCCGATGTGCGAGGCCAATGCCTCCGGCATCGCGTTGGCGAAGATGGCCGGCAGCTCGGCGGCCGCGGCCGGCTCGCGCCCGAGGTACGGGCCGAGCACCAGCGAGCGCGCGAGGTAGTCGTTTACCGGGTAGTTGTCCCAGAGCACGATCTCGTGCCCGTAACGCTCGCGGGCCGCGCGCAGGTCGGCTGCGGTGACGGTGGGCGCGCAGATCCCGACGCCGGTCCAGTGCACCTGGACCTGGGGGTGCAGCAGGTCCCGCAGTCGGGCCCGGTAGTCGTTCTCGCCGGCCTGGAAGTAGTCGGTCGGCACCAGCTGGACCGGGGCGCATCCCGGCCACGAACTGACCGCGTCCCGCACCGAGTTCAGGACGTGGGCTTGCGCAGCCGCTGCCGGGTCGATGTCGTCGCCGAACGCTTCGAGGTCGGTGCCGTGTTGGGCATCGGGGTCGATGTCGTCGAACGGAACGACGAACGTGCGCACGCCGACCTCGTAACCAGCTCGTAGCTTGGCGATCAACGCCGTGATGTCGGCGGGATTGCTGGCAACGATGTCCAGGCCGGGCGAGACGCCGAAGATGAGTTCGACATCCTGCTGGCGGGCGTGTTCGACGAGCTCGCCCAACCGGCCCATCCGGTCTTCCGGGTACGGCTCGCGCCAGCGCTCGCGCAAGTACGGATCGTCCTTGGGGGAAAGAAAATACGCGTTCATGCCGAGGTCGGCGATGGCCTCGAGCTGGCGCAGCCGCCGCTGGTGTGACCACGGCGCGCCGTAGTAGCCCTCGATGACGCCGCGCACCGGTACCGCCGGCCGGTCCCGGATGACCGTGGCCGCCAGCCCGGCGGGCTCGGCCAGCAGGACGGCCAGCGTCCGGCGCAGGTGGCGCCAGCCCAACCGGCCATGGGCGACGCGGACGGTGGCACTCTCGGCGTCGATGTCGAGGCAGTACTCCTCCTCGGCCAGCGGTTGGACCGCAGCCTCGATCGTGACCGCTGCGACCGGGAAGCCCGCGACCGCCAGCTGCGCCGAGAGCTGCTCGGCCGATTCCGGTGGCGCGAGCAAGCTCATCGGGGTACCCGGACCGAGCCGCCCGCCGGTGCGAACCTCGTCGCGGGGGTGCAGCAAGAAACCGGTCACAGCGCGAGGTTCACCTCCGACACGACGGCATTGCCGTCGGCGCGGGCGTTCAGGCTGGCCTCGGCGCCCACCATCCCGACGAACGCGCCGTTGTCGTCCACGGCCTGCAACAGCGCCCAGGTGTGGCCGCCACCGGAGCTGAAGCAGGGCCCGGTGTAGCCGTCCACACCTTGGTTCTCGTGCTCCCAGAACACTCGCCGGCCGTTGGCCGGGTCCACGACGAAGATCGAACGCCAGGCGGAGTTGGTCAGCGACAGGCAGGGCGAGGCCGAACAGGCCGTGTAGTCCGAGGAGAAGTTGATCGGGGCGGTAGCGGTGAACAGGTAGCCGTTGTGCGGGGGGCAGGACCCGCTGCTGCAGTAGGACGCGGTGCGCTCGGTTTCCTGGACGGAAAGCCCGGCCACGCTGTCCCGGCTGGCTGCGGTGGCAAAGGAGGCGCTGGAGCCGTAACCGTTGCCGTAGAGCAGGTTGTAGTTGCTGTTGAACAGGGTCAGCGTCGCGTAGGTGGCGTTGGTGCCGACGGTCCAGGTCTCATGCTGACCACCGGTCCAGGTGATAACGGCCCGGCCGTTGACGTCGATGGAGTACGTGCCGCTCAGGCTGCCGCCGGCATGCCCGGGCTGGAAGCCGACCGGTGTCCGGATCTGGCAGGAGTTGCAACCGGCCGAGGTGTAACCGGTGTCGACCTTGTTGACCGAGGCGTCCCCGCTGAACGTGGCCATGTTCCAGTACCAGAACTGCTCGCTAACCGTTCCGGAACTGCCGGCACCGGCGGTGAAGGTGTACTCGGCCGTGCGGGAGAAGTAGCTGTTGAGCCCTCCGCCGATGACGGCGACGACGTAGTTCGGGCGGCCACCCGGCAGCGGGGTGCTGGCCTGTGCGGTTGCAGGCAAGGCCAGGATCAGGCCGGCTGCGGTAGCCAACGCCGAAGCCAGGGCTACCAATCGTTTCGACCACGGTGTCATGACGCCTCCTTGGGTGATACTTTCGGGCCTGACCGGAATTAGTTCAACTATCGAGCCGGGGATGCTGGCTGTCAAGATCGGCCGCGATTGACACCGCGCGCATTGCGTTTTACGGTCCAGACCGGAACATCCGCGGAGACGCGGTTTAGGGAGAGCCACGATGTCCGCGGAGATTGACCAGCCGCAGCAGCCCAGCATCCTCGACCGGCTGGAGATCAGCGAGGTGCGAGTCCACCCGGTCCGGGCGACCTACCGACGCCCGTTCCTGATCAGCAGCGGCGCCAGCCACGAGTTGACCAGCCTCGCGGTCGAGATCCGTGACCGGGAAGGCCGCTCCGGCTACGGCGAGGTATCGCCGATGACCGCCTACACCGGTGAGACCGAGCGGGGCGTGCGCAGCGCCATCGAGCAGCATCTTGCGCCGGCGCTGTGCGCGGCACCGTTGGGTGGCATCACCGACGCGCACGGCCGGATGGACGCCTGCATGCGCGGGCAAAACCTGGCCAAGGCCGGCCTCGACATCGCTTTGTACGACCTGATCGGCCGGATCTACGGCGCTCCGGTGCACACCCTGCTGGGCGGTGCGGTGCGGCAGCGGGTCGACGTGGCGTGGGTCGTCGGGCTGGCCGGCGTCGATGAGATGGTCGCCGAGGCAGTCGAGTCGGTGCGCCGAGGATTCGTGCACATCAAGGTCAAGGGTGGCGTCGACCCGGGCGCCGATCTGGTCCTGGTCCGCGAGTTGCGATCGGCCCTGCCGGGGTCGGTCGAGCTCTCCCTCGATGCCAATGCCGGCTTCCGGCTCGGCTCGGCCCTCAAGCCGCTAGAACGGATGGCCGAGGCCGGCCTGGACATCATCGAGCAGCCGTTGCCGGCGTGGGATCTGGACGGGATGGCCAGCATCCGCCAACGCACCGGGATCCGGGTGATGGCCGACGAATCGGTGCACGCGCCGGTCGACGCGCTGGCCGTGGTCCGCCACCGCGCCGCCGACATCATCAACATCAAGGTGCTCAAGGTGGGCGGCTTGCTGCCCTCGCTCAAGGTCGCGGCGATCGCCGAGTCGGCCGGTCTGGAGATCAAGATCGGGAGCATGCCCGAGCTCGGTATCGCCACCCTGGCCGCGCTGCACCTGGCCGCTGCCTCTCCGATCGCGACCATCGCCGCCGACCTGGTCGGGCCGATGATGGTCCGCGACGAGCCGCTCGTCCCAGCCCTGGCCGAGGCCGAATCGCGCGGCTGGTTGCCGGTCCCACAGTCCCCGGGGCTGGGCCCGATCGCCCAGCCCTGGCTGCCCCCGCAGCGCTAGACCACACTGGACCCTTCGGCGGCCGGTGCGGCGCGCCACCACATCCGAGACCCACGAGGAGAGCGATGGGCCCCCTGTCCGGACCGGACGGCCACCGTGAGGTGCCGGCGCTGGCCGAGCGGTTGCGAGGCACGGTTGTGCCAGCCGTTCTTACCCCGATCAGCGCGGACGGCACCGCCGGGCTCGACGCCCTGGCCTCGTACGCGGCGGCGTTGGTCGCGGCGCCGATCGGTGGCGTGGCGGTCTGGGCCCACACCGGCCGAGCGTTGTATCTGACCCGGGACGAGCGCTGTGCGGTCTTGCGGGTGTGGCGGCAGAGCACCCAGCTGCCAGTGGTCGCCGGAGCCGGGGTGCCGATGGACCAGGACCGCCGGGACACCGGGCAGGCGCTGACCCACACGTTGGGAATGGCCCTCGACGCGGCGAAGCTGGGTGCCGACGCGATCATGGTGTACCCGCCGACCGCCTTCGCCGGCGACCCCCACGGCGACGACCTCCTGCTCGACCTGCACCAGCGGGTGGCGGCCGAGACCGGACTGCCGGTGCTCGGCTTCCACCTGCACGACGAGGGCGGCGGCTACCGGTATCACCGCCGGCTGCTCGACCGGCTGCTGGGCGTGCCGGGCATGCTCGGTATCAAGACCGCCACGCTGTCCAACGCGATCACCTGCCAGGACACCATCATCGCCTGCCGGGAGGCAGGTGCGCTGGCAATCACCGGTGAGGACCGGATGTTCGGTCCGTCCTATCTGTGGGGCGCCGACGCCGCCCTGGTGGGAATCGCGGCGGCCGCGGTGGAACTGACGACTGCTGTCGCCGAGGCTTGGGGCCACGGTGATGCGGCGACCTTCGTGGCGGCGTCGCAGCGCTTGGACCGGTTCGCCGCGGTGACCTTCGACGCGCCCATCGAGGGATATGTGCAGCGCATGATGTGGGTGGCGGTCGCTCAAGGCTGGCTGCATCCCGACTTCGCCCATGATCCGTTCGGCCCTGCGCTGCCCGCGAGCGAACGCGATCGGGTGGTCGCGGCGTATCGGGAGGCGTATGTGGCGCACCGCCGATGACGGTTCGGTCCCCAGCTGCTGGACTCGTCGGCAAGAATGACGCCCGGAGGTGACCATTCATGCCGGATCGCTTGTTCGGAGTCATCGGTCCGCGCGACCTGGTGAGCCTGGTTGCGGAGACCGTCGACGCGACCGCCAACGTCAAATCGCTCCCCCTGCCGTACAAGCACGAGTCCGAGACGGTCGACGTCGTGACCGCGCACACCGATCAGGTCGATGCCTGGCTGTTCACCGGCCCGGTGCCGCACCGGATGGCTACCCGGGCCGGCGTGCTCCGGCTGCCATCGGTTTCGGTTTCCTATTCCGGCGTGACCCTGCTGGCCGCGCTGATCCGGCTGACCGCCGCCGGGGCTGACATCTCCCGGCTGAGCATCGACACCATGCGGGGACGCGAGGTCACCGAGAGCCTCGCCGCAGCCGGGCTACCCCGCTCGGGCCTGCGGGTAATGCGGGCGAGCGCGCCCGATTCCGATCAGGTCGTGGAGTTCCATCGGCAGGCCCGCCGGGAACACGGATGCACCACCGCGCTGACCTGCCTCGGGTCGGCCTACTCGATCCTGACCGACGAGATGCCGACGGTGCGGCTAACCCCGTCGCCGCGCGACATCCGGGAAGCGATCGCATCGCTGGAACTCCGCTACGCCGAGCGGCGACACGCCGACGCCCAGGTCGTGCTCGGCCTGCTCGACACCAATGGCGCTGCCGTCTCGACCGAACTGTTCGTCGACCTCGGGGCGACGGTGAGCCCGCTCGGCGACGGCACGTACCTGCTGGTGACCACTCGAGGACCGCTGCTCGCCGCCACTGCCGGGCTCACCCGAGCTCCGATACCGGCGCAACTGCTCGGCGGCCGGCGCCGGGCCCGGCTCGGGATCGGGATGGGTCGATCGGCCGGCGAAGCGCATTCGCTGGCCCGCCGGGCGATGGCTCGGGCCAGCCGCAACGGTGCCCAGGTCGCGGTGGTGTCGACGCCGGGTGATGCCGACATCATCCTGCCGGTGTCGGCGGTGCCCGAGGTCGCCGACCAGTCAGCCGACCTGTCCGACGTGGCCGCCCGGATCGGCCTTCGCCGTTCTACCTTGCAGCAGCTGCGTGATCTCGCCGATGCGACCGGCGAGCCCGGGGTCACGTCAGCCGATGTCGCGGCGGCGCTGGGCGTTCAGGAACGCAGCGCCCGGCGGCTGCTGATCCGCCTGCAACGGGCCGCGGTGGCCACCGTGGCCGGGTCCGTCTCCGATGGCCGCACCGGGCGTCCGCCGATGGTCTACCGCATCCTGCTCTGACCGCCCGACCCGCACCGATCCCGGCATTGGTCTCGACAAGGACATCGGACGGGTCTAATTTAGGTCCGGTCCGAAACTACAAGGCCGACGCCGGATCGCATCGGGGCACCCGGTTGGCCTTCGACCAGAGGGAGTTCTGGTGGTCCGAACAACGAAACGGCGGCTGGCCAGCGCAGTCGCAGCAACGGCGGGGGCGCTGATCGCGGTCGGGCTCACCGTGCCGGCCAGCGCGACGACGAGCCGGGTCGAGCCGGCGTCGAGCCCGCCACCGATCGCGACCGGCGACACGCTCGTTGCCGATTACAGCTTCGAGAGCGGTCTGACCGGCTGGTCGACCGCGTCTGGTTGTACCGCGGCGGTGAGCGACGACACCAGTTGGGCGGTGTCCGGCACCCACAGTGCGCTGCTGCAGAGCCAGCGCTCCTGCCCGGCGCCGGCACTGACCAGCACGCCATTCGCCGTAACCGCCGGTAGCCGCTTCACTGGCTTCATTTCCGTGCACGGCAGTCCCGGCGGCATCGTGGATCTGGCCCTGACCTTCCTCGACCAGAACGGCACCAAGGTGCAGGCCGAACGCGGCCGGCCGGCCGTGCGGGGAACCGCGAAGGTGACGGCCACCGTTCCGGCCGGCGCCACCCAGGCATCGCTCACCGTGCAGGCGCTGGGCCGGGTGGCCGTCGATGACGCGCTGGTCTCGGCGCAGTTCACCGACCTGGGCGAGCAGATCAACGTCCCGGGCTCGATCAACGGCACCACCTACGGGCTGGACGCCTCGGGCCGCAGCGTGGCCTACAGCGTGATCACCGGCGCCAGCGGCGTGGATGCCCGCCTGATCGCAGTGGACCTGGCCACCACCCAGGTCACGCTGAACCTGCCGGTACCGGCGGCGATGGGGGCGTGGGCGGCGACCACCGCGGCCGACGGCACGGTGTACATCACCGGCTACAACTATGTCGATCCCAGCGCCGGTCAGCTCTACTCCTACAAGCCGGGCGATTCTGCGGTCCAGGACCTCGGCTCACCGGTGCCGGGTGACGGTTTCCTGTACGGCGCCACCCCCGGTCCGGGCAACAGCGTGCTGGGCGGCACCTTCCCGTCCGGGCGCATGTTCAAGTACACCCCGGGCGCGGGGTTCACGCTGCTCGGCGCCGCACCGGTATCTCCGGGTATCAGCTACGTGCGCAGCGTGGCCTACGACTCGAGCACCGGGCTGGCCTTCGCCGGCACGGCGACGAACTCCCACATCGTGGCCTGCGCGGCCGATGGCAGCGGATCCTGCGCCGAGATCCTGCCGGCGAGCTACGCCTCGCTGCCGTGGGTCTATGACCTGTCCGCCGGTGACGGCCACGTCTTCGCCCGGGTCACCGACGACCATGGCAACGATCACCTGGTGGTCATCAAGGTGGCCCGGGCCGCCGACGGCTCGATCAGTTCGCAAGTTGTCGCCGACATCAGCGGGATCGCCTATCCCGGCACCTCGAATGTGGTGAACGGTTCGGTCTACTACGCCAAGGCCGGCGAGTTGTTCCGCTACGACGTGGCCACCGAGTCCGAGACCGACCTCGGGATCAACAGCGGGATCTATGCCCGGACCTGGTCCGTCATCTCGATGTCCGACCAGGCCGACTACCCGGGCCAGACCCTGGTCGGGATCAACGCCGGCGGCATCCTCGCTCGTTACAACCTCGGATCCAAGTCATTCACGACCGCCAAGGTGGCCAAGCTGCCGCAGGCCGTGGCCGATCTTGAGCAGATCCAGGGTGGACCGGACGGCAGGATCTACAGCGCCGGTTACCTGACCGGCGGCCTGGGGATCTACTCGCCGATGCGTTCGGACCTGTCCGAGCAGCTGTCCGGCGGGGCCGGTTACGGGCAGGCCGAAGGGATGACGGTGCTCGACGGTCGGGTTTACCAGGGGGTCTACCCGGGCGCCTACATCGAGTCGTTCAGCCCGGCCGACGCGGCCGCCGGCAAGGGTCCGACCATCGCCTGCGAGCTCGGCCAACAGCAAGACCGGCCATATGCGATGCTGGGCGCCGGCGGCAAGATCTATGCCGGCACGATGGCCATCTACGGTCAGCTCAACGGGGCGCTGAGCGTGTACGACCCGAAGACCGGCACGTGCGAGGTCCACGCCGGGGTAGTGCCGAACCAGACGATCGCGAGCCTGGCTGCCGCCAACGGCAAGATCTATGGCGGCTCGCTGATCTGGGGCGGGCTCGGGGCGACACCGACGGAGTCCGAGGCCAAGCTGTTCGTCTTCGACCCGGCGACCGGCACCAGCCGGGACATCGACCTGCCGGTGCGCGGGCTGAAAGCCCTCACGTCGATGGTCGCCACCCGGGACGGCAAGCTGTGGATGCTGGCGCAGAACTACCTGCTGGAGTACGAAACGCACAGTGGCAAGTGGCTTCGGGTCAAGCAGGTCTTCACCGACCTGCACTACACCGGTGGCCGGCTGACCGCCTACGACAGCCAGTTGCTGATCACCCCGCAGGGCCGGATCTACGGCACGATCCAGAACCGGCATCTGTTCTCGATCAACTCCCGCACGGGGGCGGTCACTGACCTGCTCGACGCCAACGTCGCGCACGTCACCACCGACAGTTACGGAAACATTTACACGGTCTACAACGCCAACCACCTCTTGCGGTACGTGCCTGCAAGCTGACCGTAGGCACCGGCCTGGCTGCGGCCCCACCCCGACCGGGTGGGGCCGCAGTCGTTGGTGGACTGAATCCGATCCGTTGCCAGCAAGGTCTTGACGGGCCCAGCCGGGGACCGTAACTTCGTCGTATTCAGAGATTCGGTCCAGACCGTAATTACCCAACGGGAGACATCATGGGCAGGCCCTTCAAGCAGATCGTCACGGTCGGCGTGGCATCACTGGTCTCCGCAGCTCTTCTCACCGGATGCGGGTTCGGCAGCTCGGCCAAGACGGACAGCAAGAGCCAGTCGCTCACCATGGAGTACGGCACCTTCTCGACCCTCGACCCGGCGATCACCGACTACGGAATGTGGGTCGACCAGAGCGCCCTGATGGAGGGGCTGACCGTACCGAACAACACCGGTGACGGCGCCCAGCCGGGAATCGCCGACAAGTGGACGGTCTCCACCGACGGGACCGTTTACACCTTCCACATCCGGGATGGCGCCAAGTGGAGCGACGGCCAGCCGATCACCGCCCAGGACTTCGTGTTCTCCCTCAAGCGCGGGATCACCCCGCCGGCATCCTCGGAAACCCTGCCGAGCTTCCAGCCGAGCATCGGCATCAAGGGCGCGGCCGCCTACGCAGCCGGAACGTCCAAGGACTTCTCGGCGGTCGGCATCCAGGCGGTGGACCCGCAGACGGTCAAGTACACGCTCAGCGCGCCGAATCCGGACTTCCTGGTCCAGCTGGCCTACCCGTCGATGCTGCCGGTGCCCGAGCATGTGGTCTCGAAGTACCCGAAGGACTGGGCCACGCCGGCGCACTGGGTCGGTGACGGCCCGTTCGTGCTCAAGGCCTGGAAGCAGAACGCCTCGGCCACCCTGGCCAAGAACCCGAAATACTGGGACGCCGGCTCGGTCAAGCTCTCCACGATCAATCTGCAACTCGTGCCGGACGGCAGCGAAAGCACGCTGCCTTATGACAACAACGAGGTCAGTATCACCCCGGTGCCGGTGGCGAGCCTGACCCGTTACCAGACTTCGCAGTACGCCGACCAGCTCAAGGTGGTCAAGGCCAGCGGCATCGCCTACCTCGGTCTGATCCCGAGCAAGAACACCGTCCTGCAGAATGTCCAGGTTCGCAAGGCGATTTCGCTGGCCATGGGGCGGACCGAATTGGCGAATGTCACGCCGGGCACCACGCCGGCCAACCAGATCGTGCCGTCGTCCACGCCGGGCTGGAACAAGTCCGACGGCGTGACCGAAGACGTGACCCAGGCCAAGGCACTGCTGGCCCAGGCCGGGCATGCCAACGGAGCCGGGATCCCACCGATCCACATCCTGGCCGCGTCCGGGAACGAGACGATTGTCTCGGCCATCGCGCAGAACCTGCACAAGAACCTCGGCCTGACCGTCAAGCCGGACATCGAGGAGGTCGGGGTCTACGCGACCAAGCGGTTCGCGCTGCAGGACGCCAACTATGTCGGCTTCTACTACGGGCAGTACGCCGGTACCCCAACCTGGCACTATTGGACCACGGTGTGGATGACTCCGCGCGACATCTCCCGGCTGTCCCTGGCTCCGGCTGACTACGCGACCTATCAGAGCGATCAGACCAAGAATCCGGGCGCGGTCCCGGCCCTGTTGTCGGCCAAGGGTGACTCAGGCGCGCAGAAGTTCGCGTCACTGGTGCAGCAGGCCAGCCAGGAGCCCGACACGCAGAAGGCCATCGCTTTGTACAAGCAGGCGGCGCTGGCCCGGGAAGCCACCTACGAATACCTGCCGCTGCTCTACGCCAACGGCTACTGGCTGGCCAAGCCGAATGTCCAGGGCTTCACGCCGCGGCTAGGATTCCTGTTGTCCGCGCCCATGAAGAACGTGTCCATTTCGAAATGATCCGGTTCATCGGCCTGCGCCTGCTGCGTATCGTGCTGTCACTGCTCGTGGTGTCGCTCGTTACGTTTCTGCTGGTGCAGGCCGTGCCGGGTTCCTACGCCGACGTCGCCGCCGCCCAGGCCCAAGGCACCGCCGGCGGGGTGACCATTCACAACACCTACGGTTCGGACGTGCCGGCCTGGTTGCGCTACTGGCGCTTCGTCTGGGGCTTCGTCCGATTGCACATGGGCCCTTCGTTCAAGTACCCCAGCCAGTCGGTCGAACACATCATCGGACAGGCCCTGCCGGTATCGGCAGCGCTGGCGGTAACCGCGGTGCTGGTGGCGCTGGCCATCGCGATCCCGGTTGGGGTGCTCGCCGCGGTCCGGCATGACAGCCGGGTCGATTACTGGTCGATGTTCACCGTCACCGTGGCCCACAGCATTCCCAATTTCCTGCTGGCGGTCCTGTTGATCCTGACCATGTCCCGGGGCCTGCACGTGCTGCCGACCGGTGGTTGGACCGGGCCGAAGTCGATGGTGCTGCCGGTGCTGTCGCTGGCCCTGCCGATCGCGGCGGTGCTGGCTCGCTACATGCGGGCCAGCATGATCACCACGCTGAACGAGGAATACGTGTTGGCTGCGATGTCCAAAGGCGGTTCGCTGTCAAAGGTTGTCTACCGGCACGCGTTGCGCAACTCGCTGACGGCCATCGTCACCGTCACCGGACCGACCTTGGCCAGCCTGACGACCGGAACGGTTTTCATCGAAACGGTGTTCCGCATCCCAGGCCTGGGCCGGTACTTCACCGATGCGGCAACTTCGCGAGACATCCCGTTGCTCATGGGCACGACCATGTTCTTTGCGCTGGTGCTGATGGTGATGAACCTGGCCGTCGACCTGATCTACGGGATGCTCGACCCCCGGGTGCGGGTGCGACAGTTCGGCGAACGCTCCAGGCTCGGCCGGCTCCGGCGCAACGGAGTGCGGACGCTTGCCCCGGGTGGTGGCCGGTGAGCGAGATCAACGCCACCCCGCTCGACCAGAGCATCGACAGCGGCCGCGGGTCCGGCGTCGGGGCGGATCGAACGGCAGCGCCGGACAGCGCCGGTGAGAGTGTTCGCGGAACCGGCCAGCTGGCTCGGGCCTGGGGCCGATTCCGGCGCAACAAGCTCGCCGTGGTCTCACTGGTCGTGGTCGCGGCTCTGGTCCTGGTCGCGGCGCTGGCGCCCCTGCTGGCGCCCTACGATTACTCGGCTCCGGACTACAACGAGCTCCTGCGGGGTCCGAGTGCTCAGCACTGGCTGGGCACCGACCAGCTCGGCCGCGACATACTGACCCGGTTGATGTATGGGCTGCGCACGGCGCTGCTGGTGTCCGGCGGTGCGATCCTGCTCGCCCTCATCATCGCGACCCTGATCGGGATGACCGCAGCGATGATGGGTGGCCGCATCGACAACGCGCTGATGGCGATCACCGACACCATGTTCGCGTTTCCGATGTATCTGCTGACGATCATCATGGTGACCACGCTGGGCCGCAACCTCCTGGTCATAGCCACCGCGATCGGGGTCGCGTCCTGGGTCACGCTGGCCCGGCTGATCCGGGCCGAGGTGCAGGGTCAGCTCGTACGGGACTACGCCGAGGCCGGCCGAGCGATGGGTGCCTCGCGCTGGACCATCGCGACCCGCTATGTGTTGCCCAACATCACCGGGCCGATCGTGGTCGCCCTGTCCTTCGGCATTCCGGCCGGGATCACCGCCGAATCGGGCTTGGGCATCCTCGGCCTGGGCGTGCAGCCGCCGACCGCTTCGTGGGGGACGATGATCAACGAAGGCACGCAGTACCTGCTCACCGACACCAATCTCATACTCTGGCCCACCCTGCTGTTCGCCATCAGCGTGCTGGCTTTCACCTGGGTCGGTGACGGCTTGCGGGAGGCGTTCGACGTGAGCTCGGAGGGGCGATGACGAGCCCGGCGGCGGTGGGCGAGTCGGCGCCGAGCCGGACCGACCAGGCCCTGTTGCGGCTGGCCGGCCTGCGCGTGAGCTTCCTTCGTCGCGGACGGCGTACCGACGTGCTCGCCGGCGTGGACCTCGAGGTGCCGGCCGGTCGGGCCGTGGCCGTGGTCGGGGAGAGTGGCAGTGGCAAGACCGTGACGATGCGGGCCCCGTTCGGGCTGCTGCCGCCGACCGCGCAGGTCAGCGCCGACGCCGCAAGCTTCGACGGCCTAGACCTGCTGTCGGCCGGCCGCAAGGAGGTGCGGGGGCTGCTCGGCTCGCGGATCGGAATGGTCTACCAGAACGCCCTCAACGCGCTCAACCCGACGCTGACCATCTCGCGGCAGCTGTCAGAGGTGCTGCTCTGGCACGGCGTGTGCAGCAAGCGCGAGGCGCGCCAGCGGGTGCTCGATGCGCTGGCCGACGTGGGTATGCCAGACCCGCGGCAGGTTGCGGCGCAGTACCCGTTCCAGTTGAGCGGAGGGATGCGGCAGCGCGCCATGATCGCCATGGCGACGATCGGTTCGCCGGCGCTGCTGGTCGCCGATGAGCCGACCACCGCGATCGACGTGACCCTGCAGCGGCAGGTTCTCGATCTGCTGGCCGCCCAGCGCGAACGCGGTATGAGCGTGGTCCTGGTAACCCACGACCTCGGGGTCGCGCGCTACTTCTGTGACGATCTCGTCGTCATGTACGCCGGGCGGGTGCTGGAGTCCGGACCGACGGCCGACGTGCTTGCCGCACCGACGCATCCCTACACCCGAGGCTTGCTGGCCTCGACCCTGGAGATCGGCGGCGGCCGCGGCCTGGAGGCGATACCGGGGAATCCGGTCGAGCCCGGACGCTGGCCGACCGGCTGCCCGTTCGCGCCGCGGTGCCCGCAGGCCGAGGATCGCTGCCGGGAGCCCCAGCTGCTTCGGGTGCTCGGTAACCGGCGCACCGCCTGCTGGAAGGCTGAGTCGTGACGATGACCGTGCGCGATCAGGACGCGATCGAGGCCGGCGACGCCCGAGGGCTGGTGAGCGTGCGCGGTGTGAGCCGGGATTTCGGCCACGGCGACCGGCAGGTACGCGCCGTCGACCAGGTGGATCTGGACGTGCCGGCGGGACAGTGCCTCGGATTGGTCGGTGAGAGCGGCAGCGGCAAGTCGACGCTGGTCCGGCTGATCATGAACCTGGACCGCCCCACGGCCGGCTCGCTGAGCTTCGACGGAACTGATCTTGCGCGGCTCCGCCGCCAGTCGTTGCGGGCGTTCCGGCGGCGTGCGCAGATGGTCTTTCAGGACCCGTATGGCTCGTTGGTGCCGACGTTGACCGCTGCTGACAATGTCGCCGAGCCGTTGCGGATACACCGGATCGGCTCGCGAGCCGAGCGGCGGCGACGGGCCGTGGAGCTGCTACGCCGCGTCGGAATCCCGGCTGGTAGCGCCGAGCTGTACCCGAGGCAGTTCAGCGGCGGCCAGCAGCAACGGATCGCGATCGCCAGGGCGTTGGCACTCGAGCCGGATCTGCTCGTGTGCGACGAGCCGACCTCGGCCCTGGACGTGTCGGTGCAGGCTCAGGTGTTACAGCTGCTGGCCGAGCTGCGAGCTGAGCGTGGCCTCACCATGATCGTGATCTCGCACAACCTGGCTGTCGTGGAGTACCTCGCCGATCACGTGACGGTGATGCGCCGAGGCCGGGTGGTGGAGTCGGCCCCGGCCGGAACCTTGTTCGCCGACCCTCGCCACTGCTACACCAGGCGGCTGATGGACTCGGTGCTGCCGGTGCGGGGGGCGGCGCCGCCCGCCCGGCGGTCGGGCGCGCCCGCGCTGGGCGCGGAGTCACCGCAGGACGACGGCCTGCTGGCGATGGTCGCGGCGAATCACCTCGTGCGGGAGTGAGGCCGTGCACTGCCACTGACAAGCTCGGCCCCGCCGCTGCGATGCCGGGCGGCCCGAATCAGCCCGAGGCCGGCGCCGGCTTCGGTCAGGCCGACCAGCGCGGTCGAGGGGTGAATGCTGCCCAACGTGTAGGAGTACAGGAGCGTGAACAGCGGCTCGCCCAGCATCGCGAGCCCGATCAGTCCGGCCGCCCCCCACAAGCTGCGGGCCAGCCGGGCCACCACCCAGGCCACCAGGCCGGCGCCGAGTGATCCGGCGACGAG